>Ga0056914_10002999_pt1 | contig 10194 bp, 10 predicted proteins | sample TNRBio252014_DNA_FD_55168 | JGI IMG/M metagenome (GOLD analysis project Ga0056914, IMG submission 55168) | Wastewater treatment Type I Accumulibacter community from EBPR Bioreactor in Madison, WI, USA - TNR Reactor_6/25/2014_ DNA | ecosystem: Engineered > Bioreactor > EBPR > Anaerobic-Aerobic >...
CGGCGTATTAGCGGGGGGCTTATGACACAGCTCCGGGAATTGAATTCATTCTGTCACGGAGTCTCGCAGAGTAAGGGAGTTTCACGGAGTTAAGCACCTCCGCGAGCCTCCCCGCTCGCGCGCCGAGGCGGTAACTGAGCGAAGTCGAAGTTCCAGCCTCGCGTGTCCTATTCCATGGGCTCTGCCCATGCCCCTACATCACCCACCGATACGTAAACTTCACCAAAAAGATATTATCCGGTTTCTGCTGCCCGTCGAAGACATTGCCGAACAAGCTGTGGTGCAACGGCGAGTCCAAGTCGTCGAACGCATTNGGGAANGCCTGCTGCGACCACACGAAATAGACCTCCGAGCCGGGCACGTATTCCCAGCGCACCACGAGGTTGGAGCGGAATTGCATAAAATTGAAATCGGGTTTGTTGAAGCGGTAATCCTCCTGGCCGTCGCGGTTTTCGTCAATAGCAAAATGCCCGTTGCCAGACTGGATTTCGGTACCTGTGTAGCGGTGGAAACGGCTGTCGTATTCGGCGTTCAGCGGGTCGGTTACGTAGCCAAAATTTTTGTACAACGCCCTGAAAATGAACGGCTGGCCGTAGTATTGCACCGTCAGGTCGGGGGTGATGTTGTAGCTCAGGCGAGCCGTCACGAAAAAATTGCGTTGCTCCACCTCGCTGACAATGGTGCGCTGGTCGCCATTAAAAGCTGTTTGCGCCACGAACTGATCCTGCCGCCGCCAACTGCGCTCATAACCGGTGGACAAACTCAGGCGCATGGCATCTAAAATCTGGTAGTTCGCGCCACCGCTGTAGCCGTGGGATTGCACCGTTTTCCCAAAACCAAAGGCGTAAAAAGTATTGGCATTAAAACTGATTTTTTTGCGGTTGTCGGTTTCCACGTAAACATTGAGTCCCATCCCCGGAGGGCGGCGCAGCGAAGAGCCGCCGCGCAGGGCATTGTTGGAAACATCGTGCGGATTCCAGGTGACGCCGCCGCCAACGCGCCATTGGCTGTTGAAATAAGCATGGGCATTGGTATTGAACGCCGAGTAGAGAAACTGCCCGCCGAAATCCCAGCGCGCCCAGTGATTATAGTTGATGCGCACGTTGCGGAAAACAGAAAATGGCTTTTGAATCTGGTAGCCCGCCCAGGTAAAATGGTTGATTTCATCGGCTGCCAGGAGGAATCCGACGTCGTTGAGTTCCAGTTCCGGCGAGCGCCAGGTGAGGCCCGTTTCGAACTTGAACACCCCGCCTCTTTTATCGGGTTTGCCGCCGAATTTTCCGATTTTAAATGTGCCGCCGGTGCCCGTGAGACTGGTTCGGGTGCTGTCTACAGAAAGATGGGGCGCATTTGGCCGCTGGAAATAGTGGACAAACTCCGTCTGCGTGGCTAAGATAGCTTCCGGTGTGCCTTCCACGCGACTAAAAATAACATTGGCTCCTACAAACCACCAGCGGTTTTTCCAAAAATGCTGGAAATCAAGGCCGCCGGAATAAGCGTTTCGGTGCACAAATGGCAGGCCCTTGTCGCGGTTCACCGCTGTGAATACCCCGCCGATGATGGTATTGCCTTCATCAAAATCCTGCATCACCCGGCCCATGAAGAAATTGGTGGTAGGTTCCACGAGTTCTTCGCGGCGTTCACCGTTGCGGTCAATGGTTGCGTTTTCCTGTTGCGTGACGCTTTCCAAAATGCCGAGGGAAAGCCCTTTCGAGGTTTTGCCGCTGAATTTGGCGGCGCCGAGAATGGACGTTTGCTGGGGTTGGTCTACATATTCGCCATCTGCCAGATTGGGAAAGCCGTGCGGCGCCCCGCCGATGCGCCGGGAGTAGAACAGAAGGTCGGAATCGTAGTCGCCGCCCGCACTGGAACCCGTGAGCCGGTAATCGAACAGGTTGTTGCTTTCCACAAAAAACGGGCGCCGTTCCTGGAAAAAGATCTCGTAGCCATCCAACCGCACTGCGCCAGGGTCGGCTTCCACCTGGCCGAAATCGGGGTTGATGGTAAAATCAAGGATGAGGTCGCGGGTCAGGGCCACTTTGCCGTCAAGGCCCACATTAATGCCATTGCGGGAGCCATCGGCAAAGGGGTTGCCCTCCTGCGCTTCAAAATGTTCGGTGCGGGCCACCACGTAAGGCGCCAATTCCACCTGCTTGTTATCGGGCAGGTTGCGCAGGCCGTGCAGTTCGCCAAAAAAGCTCACCCAACCGCCTGAATTTTGCGGAATGTATTGCCAGGTAGAGCGTTCTTCTTTCCGGAACATGAGCCGCTGCATCTGGATGCCCCAAACCGGTTCGGCCTGGTTGCCATAGCGCAATTGGCTGAACGGGATTTTGATCTCCGCCGTCCAGCCGAGGCTGTCTATATGCGATTTTCCTTCCCAGATCGGGTTCCAACTGGAATCCCAATAATTGCCGTTGTTGCTGATGAGTTCGTCGCCGCGCACGCCGCTCACGGAAAAGGTAAAGGAAAACGCAGTGCGCAGGTCGTGGTAGCTGTCAATATTGATTTCGATCCAGTCGCCCGGAAATTCGTCGCGACGGCTCATGCGGCGCACAATGCTGTCGGGCGCGTTGTCGTAGGCGCGGGTGGCGATATAGAGGTATTTTTCGTCGTAGAGTACTTTGAATTGCGAAGGTTGGCTCGGCGGCGTATTTTCATCGGGCTGGTATTCAATGAAGTCGCCGCCCCATTCCACGGTGTTCCAGATCGGATCGTCCAGCACGCCATCGAATTCGATGGTCTGGCCGCTCGTCGGCTGGGTGAAGTATTTTTTCTTAACGATTTCTGCCGGAGGAGGCGCCTGGGCAGCCAAAAACATGGCGCACAGCAGCATAAAGCTACTTGAGAGGAGTGATTTCATACAACAGTCGGTTTTGTTAAAAGCTTGAGCGCTTGAGTGATGCCGCAATTTACAGACAAAAATTAAAAAAAAGGGTTGCTTTTGGGGGGATTTAACTAACATGAGTTTATTGTACAAGGGGTTGATTTGTTATCATTTTATGTGTATATTTGCACACATAACCTGTGTAATGTGAAAAATGTAACTTTATCCTTGCCTGAAGATCTGCTTCTTAAAAGCCGGGAATATGCTGAAAGACATGGCGCCAGCCTGAATGAGCTGATCAGAACCTTGTTGAGGCAAACTGTGTGTCCCCCCGAGCAAGATCCTATTCAAAAATTAATTGATCACAGCCAGCGCCTGGCAGTAGATACAGATACCACTGACTGGAAGTGGGACAGAGCAGCACTTTATGACCGGAAAATATTTTCTTGACACCAACTTTCTTGTTTATTGTTTCAGCAAAAATGAGGAAGAAAAACAACAAAAATGCTTAGCGCTTTTGAGGGAAGCAAAAGGGCGGGTAAAATTCGTGCTAAGTACTCAGGTATTGAATGAGTTTGCGGCCGTAATGCTTGGGAAACTCAAACACCCTCCCAACGAAGTAAAAGCCATATTGGATGATTTGGCGCTTTTTGAAGTAATAGCCATTGATATTGTTCAAATTAAGTACGCCATTGACCTCCATATCTTGCATAAAATTTCCTTTTGGGATAGCCTAATCGTCAGCGCAGCAAAAAGCTCCCACTGCCATACAATTCTGACTGAAGACTTACAGCACGGTGGGATAATTGCAGGTATCCGTGTTCAAAATCCGTTTGAGGAATAATAACAGGATGGATAAGAGGGTATTCAAGTGACGCCTTCCTTTACTTCCCTTGCAGCTATTGAGCTATACGGACAGACACCAACTATATGGGGTCTACCCCCACCAGTTCGGGACAAGTAAAACACACAAACCATGAAAATCAAGGCACTCATCCACTGGTTAGAAAGCGTGGCCCCGCCAGCGTATCAGGAAAGCTACGACAATTCCGGTCTGATCGTGGGCGATCCGGAAGCGGAGATAAAAGGCGTGCTCACCAGCCTTGACGCAACGGAAGCCATTGTAAAAGAGGCGGTTGAACGCGGGTGCAACGTGATCGTCGCGCATCATCCGATTGTGTTCAAAGGGCTAAAACAACTCACCGGACAGAGCTACGTAGAACGCACCATCATTGCAGCCATAAAAAACGATGTGGCTATTTATGCCATTCATACCAATTTGGACAACGTGTTTCACCGGGGGGTGAACAGCAAAATTGCCGAAAAAATCGGGCTGGAAAATACATCAATCCTGGCGCCGAAGCGCGAGCTGAAGAAGTTGAGCGCAACATTGCCCGCAGGCGTTGCCGTTCAGACGCAGGAAGCGATCCGCGAATCGGGGCTGGCCGTAACCGTAGACCTCTTCGCCGGCCAAAAACTCGAAGTTGTTTTCCACGGCCCGTTGCAGGGCGCTATTTTGAACGCTTTGCGCAATACTTTGAGCGATGAACCTGTTTATGATGTCGTTGCCCTGGAAAACAAAAGCCGGGAAGTCGGCTCGGGCCTGATCGGTACGTTACCCGAAGCGATGCCCGAACCGGATTTTTTGCAGCATTTGAAAACCGTGATGCAGGCCGGGTGTGTGCGACATACGCGGTTGCTGGGGCGCAAGGTGCAGCGGGTTGCCCTTTGCGGCGGCGCGGGCAGCTTTCTGCTGGGACAGGCCATTGCGCAGCAAGCGGACGTTTTTGTGACTGCCGACTACAAATACCACGAGTTTTTTGATGCGGACGGTCGCACCCTCATCGCCGACATCGGGCACTATGAGAGCGAACAATACACGATTGAGTTAATTTATGAAATAATTTCGCACAAATTTTCTACTTTTGCGCTCTATTGTGCAAAAACCAACACCAATCCGGTTCTATATCTTTGATTTGCAAGCGCTAAGCCTTTGGTTTGGCGACGCAAAATTTCATAAGCATCCAGTCAAATTAGCATAAAATATGTCAGCAGCAACACAGGAATTAACGATCGAAGAAAAACTTCGTCAACTTTATTATCTGCAACGCATTGACTCCCAGATTGATGAAATCCAAATCATGAAAGGCGAATTGCCGATGGAGGTCAGTGATCTGGAAGACGAAATCGCCGGGCTGCAAACCCGCATTGACCGTCTGCAAAGCGTTGTTACCGAAATGGAAAGCGATATTTCCAAGTTTCACGCACAGATCAAGGAAGCAGAAATGCTCATCCAGCGCTACCAGACGCAGTTGGACAATGTGAAAAACAACCGGGAATTTGAAGCGCTTACCAAAGAATTGGAAATGCAGCGCTTGGATATCCAGTTGAAAGAAAAGAAAATCCGCGCCGGCGAAATCGAACTCGACAACAAAAGGGATACCCTGAAAGCGACGGAAGAACGCATCGAAAAAAAGAAAAAAGAGCTTGACGCCAAAAAAGTTGAGCTGAACCAGATCATCGAAAAAACAGACCAGGAAGAAAAAGCCCTGCGTACTCAGTCCTCAGCGGCACGCGCACACGTAGAAGAGCGCCTCATCCGCGCTTACGACAAAGTGCGTACCTCGTATCGCAACGGTCTTGCGGTGGTAACGGTTGAACGGAATTCCTGCGGCGGGTGTTTCAATAAAATACCGCCTCAGCTTCAATTAGAAATTGCACAGCACAGGAAAATTATTGCCTGTGAGCACTGCGGCCGGATTTTGGTGGACAGCCTTATCCTTGGAGCCGACGCGGAATAGGTAATTCCCAAGTTTGCAAATATTCAAGAGGCAAAGGGCAAGTGGCAAATTGGCAAATTAACAAGTAGGTTGCGAATGGTTGCAACTTGCAGTTTGCCTCTTGCACTTTGCCCTTTGTCTTTTGCAGATATCCGATATTTTGAATTTGATCAAACATATCATCCCACAAACTTGCCTTCCGATGCTCTCCATCGGGTGCTTGCTGTGCCTGCTACTGGCGCCGGATGATGTGTTTGCAAGCCGTTTTGAATACACCGGCCAGGCCAAAGACGCTTACCGCAAAGCCACCAGCCTTCGCCTCTTCGAAGCAACCAACACCCTCGCGCAAATGCGCAGCCAGGATCCCGGCAACCTGATCGTTTACCACATCGAAGATTATATTGATTTTTTCCAAATCTACCTCAGCGATGACGAAGCGCTGTACAACCGCTTGAAAAAAAAGCGGGACGCGCGTTTGGAGATCGTTGCCCGAGGCGACAAGCGCTCGCCGTATTACTTGTATGTGCAGGCCGATATCCGGTTGCACTGGGCGTTGCTCCGACTGCGTTTCGGGGAATACCTCGCCGCGTTTAACGAAGTGAACAAAGCCCATAAACTGCTGCAAAAAAACCAGGAGCTTTTCCCCGACTTTATGCCGAACCTGAAAGACCTCGGCATCCTGCACGCCATGGTGGGCACCATTCCCGACAACTATCAGTGGGGCGTGAAGCTGCTGAGCAGCCTGAAAGGTTCCATCGCCCAGGGCAAGCGGGAATTAGAAACCGTGCTGGCTTATGCCCGTTCCAACGACTTCCTGTTTGAAGAGGAAACGATTGCGCTCTATTCTTTTCTCCTGCTGCATTTGGACAACGACAAAAAAGGCGCCTGGAAAGTCATTCGCTCCGGCAAGCTGCGGCCCCAGTCCAACCCGCTGCACTGTTTTGTCATCGCCAATATTGCCATGCGCGCCGGCTACAACGATGCGGCCATCCGCGTGCTGGAACTGCGCCCGCGCGGAAGAACCATCCAGCCTTTCCCCTACCTCGACTACATGCAGGGGTTGGCTAAATTGCGGCGCTTGGACGGCAATGCGGGGCTGCACTTCCAAAAATACCTCAACACCTACAAAGGCAAATTTTTCATCCGGGAAAGCTATCAGAAATTGGCCTGGTGCGAACTGCTGAAAAACCGCCCCGACGGATACCGAAAATTCATAAAATCCTGCACCGAAAAAGGTTCGGACATCGCAGGTGGCGATAAAAGCGCCCTGCTGGAAGCGCGGACAGGAAAACTACCGAATGTCATGCTGCTCAAAGCCCGATTGTTGTTCGACGGCGGGTATTACCAAAAAGCCCTCGACCTGCTCCGGGGCAGAAATGCAAATATGTTCGCCGAAAAACGCGAACGCCTCGAATTTACCTACCGCATGGGCCGCATCCTGCACGGCCTGGAAAAAGACGCCGAAGCCCTTGCTTTTTACTACCGCACCATCACGGAAGGCAAAACCGATCCTTCTTTTTTTGCCTGCAATGCCGCCCTCCAAATCGGCCTGATCTTCGAAGCCCGAAACGACAACGCCAAAGCCCGGGAGTACTACCAGCTTTGCCTTAGCCTCAGTCCTGATGAGCACGAAACAGCCCTGCACCAGCAGGCGAAAGCGGGGTTGGGAAGGGTGAAGTGAGGGGTTAGTTTATTGGTTACTGGTTACCGGGGTCGCACACGAGCCGTACCGGCGAATTTATTCGCTCAAAAACAAGCTGCGGCTGGGCATCGAAGTCAAAACCGACGAATGGCTCCAGGAAGTGCTCCGCCAAAAGCTGGAAGCCGCTGCAAGTGAGAAAAATTCTTAAATTTGTAAAAAAGAACATGACCTTGCAACTTCGGCCCTCTTTGTTTTGGGATACCAATGTCCAGACGATTGACTTGCAAAAGCATAAAGCCCAAGTCATCGAACGGACGCTGATGCGGGGTACCAAGGAGGAATTTGACCACGTTTTGAAATACTATGGCTGGAATACGGTCAAAGAAACAGTGGTCGCTGCCCGGTATTTAGACAAATATTCGCTTGCTTTTTGCAGCGTCATTTTTGATACTCCAAAAACAGAATTTCGATGTTACAAACTCGCACAGTTGAACCCGTCACATTGGGATTATTGAAAGACCTAATGTCAAAACCCTATCTGAACCAATTCTTCCTGGTAGGTGGCACTGCGCTTGCCCTACAGATGGGGCATCGGTTTTCAATTGATCTCGATTTGTTTACGACTTCAGATTTCGATCAGGAAGAGTTACTGACTTCACTGCGAAATGATTTTGAGGTTGTTGTAGAAGTTATCTCTCCAAGCATCATGATTACCCGAATAGAAAATGTAAAAGTTGATTTTGTTCGGTTCAGATACGGCCTACTATTTCCAATACAATTAGCAGAAGGGATCAGGATGTTGGATATGCGGGATATAGCGCCTATGAAATTGGATGCGGTTACCAAACGAGGAAGTAAAAAAGACTTTTATGACATCTATTTTTTGTTCCAACAGATGTCTTTACAGTCCATCCTTGATTTATACAATGAAAAATTCCAGCATTCAACTCTCTTTCATGTGCTTAAGAGTTTGACTTACTTCAATGATGCCGAAGAACAGTCTGATCCAATTGTTTTTGAAAAATCACTTGATTGGAAAAGTGTTAAAGAAACGATTGAATCCGAAGTAAAAAAAATATACAAATAAGCCTGTTTAAATTCCATAACCCGCCTCTTTCTCAACTGCACCATCTTCATGATAGGCAAAAACCGAACAGGGCGCAGTTACCGCTTGCCGCTCAGCGCTTTTTCCAACACCTCAATCTCCGCCTCCGTTCTACCGGCAGCTTTGAGTTTCCGGAGCAGGCTGGCGATCATTTTCTGCTTCAATTCCCCGTATTGAACGCTCAGGTCGCCCTCCGCTTTTCTCTGGGCTGTGTTTTCCGCCTCTCGAAGCAGATCCCGAGTTTTTTCCTGATCGGCAAACATGGCTTCCCGCTCGGCGTTAGCTTCGGCTTGCAGGTCTTCTGCCTTTTGGATGGCATCTGCCATCACTTGCTGCAACGTCGCTGCGTAGGCATGAAAATTAAGGGTTGAATCGTCCATCGCCGGGGGGTTAATAAATAACGATGGTGGTAGGTTCGATGCGGTAACGGTAGCCTGGCGCATTGTCGGCCACGGCGCGTTCACCGATAAAATGGAGGACTTTTTCGCGCAACGCAAGCGGAATCCCGGTATGCGCCTCCCATTTTTCTGCTGCCGGCGCATCAATTAAAAGCAACGCATTGCTACCGGCCAATTCGTACCAGAAACGGCAGACAGTTTGGTCGAGCTGGAACGTGGCAGTCCCCCCCCGCCCCTCATCCTTAAAGGTGACCCGGGCATAAGAATCACCAATTTTATGATGCATCGCTTCAGGTTTTTGCGCTTCGAATTCCTCTTTTTCCCAGGCTGTGTAGCCAAATCGCCGGCTGATTTCAATTACCTGGGCTTCCGGCAGATCGAGCAGGGCTAACACTTCCCCGGGCGTGAGCTCATGTTCCAGCAAAACGGCAGCAAACCTCCGGTTTAACTGTTCCTGATGGTCTTTTTTAATCCTGGCGTAGTGCTTCCGGTAAAAGCCTGCGGAGAGTGCCTCTATTTTTTGGGTTGTTTCGAGCAAGGTTTTATGGGCGGCAATGCGAGCAACTGCTGCGTCGTCGCGCCCCTGCTGCGCGCCGGCGACTACGGCAGCGGCAGCTTTGGCATTTTCGGCCAACATCTTTCGCATGAGGTCTTGCGGCTCCTCCATCTTTTAAGCAATTATGCTTCGCCGATACGGATATCGGCGGTACAACTTGCAAATTCGACTACTCCTCTTTCGCTTTTTTCCGGCGCGTTTTGAACAACTCTACGACTTCTTTTTCTTTCAGGAATCCGAGGTCTAAGAACACCGAAGAGACAAACTTTTTGATGTCCTGATAGTCCTTGCCGCGCTTGTCCGCAAAGCGTTTCAGCAACTTATCTATGTAGTTCATCGAGAGGTTTTCCAGGTCCTGGTTGAACCGCTCGTTGGCAAAGATGTGCATGTAAATCGGAAAAATTCTGGATGCCTCGATAAAGTCAGGGTAGGCATCTTCTTCTATGTTATTGATGAGGCGCGCAAAATAGTGGTAAATCGTTTGGCGGATGCATTCGTTGATGGTGGAGACGCCTTTGTGAACGCTGTATACTTCGCGCACGGCCACCTGGGCTTCTTCGTTGATGTACCCTTTGCTGTGGATGATGTCGGTGAGGGTGTAATAATCGGCCAGATCGCCTTTAACTTTTTTGTCAATCAGGGCCGAAACGCGCTGATCCGTTCGTTGATCGAGGTCTACTTCGTTGCTTCGGTGCAATTCGCTGATCAAGGCCAGGAACGTTGCATCGAAGTCCGGCATTTCGCGGCGCGTTTTGTTCAGATGCTCAGCTAAATGCTTGCTGTCGGCTTCGTCTAACTCGAAGAAGGCGGCGTACAAAGCCATAATCTGCAGGTGTTCCGGTCTGCCCTGGAGGTCAGCATTGGCCACAAAGGCTTTCATCGGCTC
>Ga0056914_10003000_pt1 | contig 10193 bp, 7 predicted proteins | sample TNRBio252014_DNA_FD_55168 | JGI IMG/M metagenome (GOLD analysis project Ga0056914, IMG submission 55168) | Wastewater treatment Type I Accumulibacter community from EBPR Bioreactor in Madison, WI, USA - TNR Reactor_6/25/2014_ DNA | ecosystem: Engineered > Bioreactor > EBPR > Anaerobic-Aerobic >...
CGAGGAGAATAGCTATTATGATGGCAATACTCAAGTTCAAACAAGCAGTAAAAGGTACTTATAGACCAAAGACTTCGGTGACTTGAAACCGCTCAACTACGATAATTTGAAAGCAGATTTCAGCGTGTTTCCAAACAGCGATCATCCTCAAGAGGAAAAAATAATATTAGACCTCCTCGAACAGGGCAAGCAAAGGAGAAAAAAAAAGCTGGTTGTTTTGTTATCCGGTATTTCTGGTTTTGTGGTCGGTACAGCGCTCTATGTATCAGCCTTCGGGGAGGACAATAGTGGCTTTATGCTGCGCAACAAAGGACTTGCAGCATCTGGTCTTTCTCTTTCTCTGGGAGGGTTAGTCACCACAGTGGTAGCTTTGGCGCTACCCAAGGAGTCAAAATCTTACCTTGAGTCGTTTAGAACCTATAATCGAACTTACTAATCGAACTCCGCGCCGTAGGTACGCAATATGGCGTCAACATCGCATACCTACGGCATGTAAACCCATTCGAAATGCTTCGTGTCTACCGACATTTGGTCCCTACGGTTCCTGAGCTATGTCGAAGGACAGGACCGAACTAATGAAAATTCGGGATGTCTCATGTTTCCCGGCCGCTTACGGGCAGTTTTCTGAATAGAAGAAAACGTGCTTTTCTACCTGCGACCACTTCATTTTTTTAGCAAACTCTTTCTTAAAGGCATCGCACCCGCCGTACAGGCCGGCAAATTCGTCTTCGTAGTTGGCCTTGCTTATTTTGACAGCCGTTTTATCCCCCTTCTTGAAGTAGAAGGATTTTTTGTCGCCGCCGGTTACCTGCAGGCCACCTACCGCCAAACCGCCCGTTTCGGCAGCTAAGGGGTCGAAATAAACCTTAATGCCATTGGCAAAGCCGGGGTTGACCAATTGGAGCAACATGGTCATCTTTTTCTTCTTCACCATTACTTCGGTGGTCTCAAAAAACACATAGCCCTTCTTGATGTGTTCGGCATGGGCACTTTTGTCCTCATTCCACCTCGATGCGGTGTTGGCGTCGTCGAGGGCCTGCGTCAGGTTGTCGAAGCCGGTCGGCGCCACGTACATGTGTTTTACCTGATCCGGCGACAGGGTTGTTTCCTTACCGCTGGCATCTTTGAGTGTGATGGCGCTGATCAAGCCCTTCTTGCGCTTGATGTCGTCCACGAAGCTGGTGATGGTCTCCCCATTATTGAGGGTGATGTAGGCTTCTTTGTCGCCGGAAAACCGATAGGCGCCGTCTAAGAAGCTTTGTGCATTCACGGAATGAGCCGCTAAAACCAGCAGCCCGAGGGTTAAGATTCTGTTGATCATTTGAAAAGAAATTAATGGGTTAAATTAAGACACAAGGTAACAGTTCGCAGGGAATTGGAGTAGCNGTATCGGGTGTATTTATTCAAACTCAATGTCCAAAAACTCTGCCACCTGCAAATACCCGATTTTCCGGTAAATGCTGTTGGAGGTTGGGTTGGCTTTGTCGGTAAACAGCCCGCAGTAGCGATAACCTTGTTGCAAAATGTATTCACTTAGTTTTTGTACTAAACTGGTAGCGTATCCTTTTTCCCGGTATTGATCCGGCGTATAAACATACCCCACGATGCCGATATTTTTTGTCCGCCGGACGATGGCTGCTATACTGACTGTTTCTCCTTCAACCACCCATTTGAAATAGGCGCCCTCAAGCACTCTCCTCCGCGTGCTGTCATAAATTTCAGCCCTGCTTTGTTTTGGAAACGTATTGGCATCCTCCTGAAAATTGAAGACCCACCCGGTTAACAAATCGAGGTCGCCAACTTGAGCGGGCTCCATGCGACCCGTGGTGAGTGGCAGGTTGTTGACCGTCGCCAGTTGGTGAACGATCATCGTGTGCTCACTAACGTGCTGTTTGCCATAATGTTTTGAAAAGGCAGCAGCGTAGAAATTTTCGCCGACAACGCCGGTTAATTGAATCCCGTTGTCTAAATAGTAAGCTGCCAATGCTTTGATCGGATTGGGTTGCAGAGTCGTTCCTGCAACAATCGCCTTGGAAATGGTCTTGATGGACATTGCACAGATTTGGCCGTCTTCAAAAGCATTGATGAATACGCATCCTTCAGGTATCCGGGTTTTTTCTGTAAAACTGTTGCAAATTCCAAGGATGAGGTTGTTTTCGAGTTCCCGTTCTTCCAGCAATGAGCCGGTTGCGTTCAGAAATTCCTGTGGCGTCGAATAGACCGTAATGCTTGACATGGCTTCACTTATAATCCCGCCGGACACGCCGGCTTCATACCGTCATTCAACATCAGTTTGTTGAATTTACGTTCCGTTCGCCCCTTTCTTCTTTCCAATTACTCCCCCACAATCCGTCCGCCTTTCAACTCCCCCTGGTACTCTCGCAGCAGTTCCCACTCGCCGCGCACGGCCAAGCGCGCCTGGGTAGCCCAGGTTTCGGGGTCGTGGATGCGGTAGGCTTCGCCGGCGGAGTCCATGATTTCCCACAAGCGTTCCATGGGCGCGTCGGCCAGATCGTGTAGCGTGGAGATGCCGCCGGATTTGAGGAGTGCTTCTATTTTAGGGCCGATGCCTTCGATGAGTTGCAGGTTGGAAACATCCGGTCCGGCAGCGGGTTTGAGCGCTTCCGGGTGTTCTATTTTCAGCCGTTGCAGGCGGGAAGCTTGTCCGATCCAATCATCGCGTTCGATGCGTCCGGCGAAGTAGCCGATGTCGCGGGTCACCCGGGTAATGGCTTCGGCATCAAAAGTGCTGATTTGTTCAAAGGTGTAGATGCCCAGTTCGTTCAGTTTTTTTTCTAAAAACGGCCCGATGCCGACAATGAGGGTGAGGTCGTCTTTTTCCACCGGCGCGGCATCCACCACGATTTTTTCGCGGAGCACGTCTTTGCCGCCGGGCACAAAAATGGGCTCAGGTTCGTCGTCTGGAATGGCCATCAGCGGGGTGGCGGCGACAACTTCCGCCTGGGAAGTTTGCAGGGTTTGCATGGCAGCCTGCAAGGCGTGGTTTTCCGCTTCCAATTGCGTCAGTTTGGCTTCCAGCGCATCCAGACGATTCCAGGTAAGGTCATCCGAAATCACTTGAACTTCCGGTGTTGCCGGTGCGACGGAGGCTGAAACTTCCATGACATCCTCCGGCATCGGCGCCGTAACGGCTAACGCACCCAACAGCTCTTCATTGTTCACCTGCAGGTGCGCGATTTGCGCGTTCAACTGCTCAATTGTGGCCAACTGGGTCTTTCCGGCATTGCGCAGGCGTTCGATTTCGGTATTGAGGGCCAGTTCTTCCGCGTATCGGTTGTTTTTTTCATCTTCTAAGCGTTGCGCTTTGGCTTCCGCCTCCCGTTGCTCAAACTGCGCGCGCTTCAGGTCTGCATCTTTGAGACCGAGTTGTTCCTGAGCAGCGGCGAGTTGCGCTTCCAGTTCGGGTACGCGCGTTTTGGCTTCTTCCAATTGCTTTTTCAGTTCTGCAATCTTAGCGCCGCGCAGCAGGTAAGCCGTGAGCAGGCCCAACAAAAATGCAATCAGCGTGATGAACAGGATCGCGTAGCTGTCCTGGGTCTGAAATCCGCTGAAGAAGTTATTGATATCCATAGATTGAATGGTTACTTGTTATTTGTTATTGGTTATTGGTGCTGTTTTGGCATCGGGGGATGGTTACTTGTTATTTGTTATTGGTTATTGGTGCTGTTTTGGCATCGGGGGATGATTACTTGTTACCGGTTACTTGTTATTGGTTATTGGTGCTGTTTTGTCGCCGGTTGATGGTTACTGATTATTTTATTGAGAGGAGGCAAAAGATCGGGATTCCATTACTTCAAACATCCCGGACTCCACCAATAACCAATAACCAATAACCAATAACCAATAACTACCCACCTTACTCCAATACAAAATTCACCCGCCTGTTCTTCTGCCGGCCTTCTTCGGTTTTGTTGGTCGCCACGGGGCGTCCTTCGCCTTTCGATTCGATCCGGATTTTATTGGCAACGCCCAGTTCCTGAAAGTACTTGCGGGCACTTTCGGCGCGGCGCAGGCCTAAGTTCGTGTTGAATTTATTGGTGCCAATATTGTCGGTATGCCCGATGATGGTCATTTTTTTGTCGGTGTGCAAACTGAGGTAGGTTTTCACCGAATCCGCATACAGCACAAAAGGTTCGCCGGGGCGGAATTCGTCCGATCCAAAAGCAAAGTTGGCATCCGAAAAAGTCATGTTGGTGAACGTGAATTGTACTTTTTCAAAATCCTCCGGGCGACCTTCATCCCGGTACAAGTCGAAACGCAGCGGTTCCAACAGGTTTTCATCGCGCGCAGCAGCGTTGTCCAATGTGATGCGCCCTTCCCGGATCCCGCGTTGCACCAGCAATCTTCTCACCGCGTCGGCGCGTGCATTGCCAATATTCTCAAAAAAACCAGGTTTGGTGTCTTTTTCAGAAGGGCGATACAGGCCGGTGATCGTCAGCATCTGGTTGGTATCTGCTTTGAGAATGGCCGCTAAAGTATCTAAAAAGGCCATGTTGTTGTCGTTCAGCAAAGGCAGGACGCTGGCCGAGTCAAAAGCAAAATGATCGTAGTCGCGCAGCAGAACCGAGTCGCCCTGGGTCAGCCGCAGGGTCTTCAGGCGCACGTCGGGCGTACTGTCCACAACAGGGGCAGCAGGCGGAGGATCGCACTTATGGCGAACCTGACACACAAAATACCACCGCGCCACAAGGGCATAGACGCAGAAAAACAAAAAAACAATCAGAGCCAGGTTTCTCATGTAAAGCACAATTGATGCGGCCTAAAGTACACTTTTTTTGGAATTTGCGGAATAATTTATGTCAATCCTGCAAATTTTAAATGGGTCTTGCCCCTCAACAAGATTCTGTTATACAACAGCGTTAAATTTTTTATCTATCCAAATGGTGTCTTTTTGCCGCATTCTACGTTCTTTAAGCTGTTGGGTAAAAGATATTGCATTTGTCAGGTTCCATTGCCCAAATGCTGTGATAGTTTTTTTAATATTGCATCGAAAAAAGTTTAAAGTTTAGACTATGAAGTGTAATCTCCTCCTGTTGAGCTGTCTCATTAGCCTTTTCTCTTTTGTAAAAGGCCACAGCCAAAACGCATCCAACTTCTATGATCCAAAGGCTATTCAGGATATAAAGATCACCTTTGCGCAGCAAAACTGGCGCTATGTGCTGGACTCTTTGCGCTATAATGGCGATGAACTGCTGACCTGTGGCGTAGAAATCAACGGCGCTAAAATCAAAGACGCCGGCCTGCGCTACCGCGATGCCCGTGCCTTCACGCCCGGCGGTCGCCGCAACGGCCTGTTTATCAAGCTCGATCATAGTGCCCCTTCTCAGAATTACTCCGGCTATACGCACCTCGATTTGTCGAGTGCACTGCGCGACCCCAGTATGGTGCGCGAAGTGGTCGGCTACGAAATCGCCCGCCAATACATGCCTGCTCCCGCGGCCAACTACGCCAAAGTGACCATCAATGGCGAATACTATGGCTTGTTTGTGAATGTGGAAGTCGTTGACAAGGCGTTTTTGGAAAAACATTTCGGCAGTAGCGACGGCAGCCTGTATTACAGCGATCCCAATACGGTGGAAAAAGCTGGCGAAGGCTGCAAAGCGAACGTATTTGCGTCGCTGCAATTGGACAACAACGCCAATTGTCTCAAAACGCACTTCAAAAACATGCAAAAAGGCAACTGGACTGATTTGCATGAGTTGACAGCAGCCTTGAGAAACACGCCGGATAAAATCGAACAGGCATTAGACGTAGACCGCGCCTTGTGGATGCTTGCTTTCAATAGCGTAACGGCTAATTTACACAGCTATACCGGCCAGCATAGCCCGGATTTTTACCTCTATCGGGATCAGAGCGGGCGGTTTGTGCCCATCCTTGGCGGACTGAACTTAGCCTTTGGCAGTTTCAAAAACACNGGAATTGGCTCTGATCTGGAACCCGCTGCAGTTGTTGCGCTCGATCCCATGCTGCACCTCAACGACGCGACCAAACCGTTGATCAACCTGCTGCTGAGCAATGAATTATACCGCAAGCAGTACGTATCCCACATGCGCGCTATTTTGCGCGAAGCGATCAAAGACGGCAAATTGGACAAACGCACCAAAGAGCTGCAGGAACTGATCAAAGCGCCGCTGACTTCCGATTTGAATAAATACTACCCGGTATCCGATTTTTCTAAAAGCCTGATGGAAACCATCGGTACGCGCAGTAAAATTCCGGGGCTGGTGGACTTTATGAACAAACGGGCTACTTATCTTTCCAGCCAGCCTGATTTCACCGTGCTGCCGCCGGCTGTGGATGAAGTGGTGGTGTCGCGCCGGGAAAAATTTTCAAGCGAAAAAGTAGCCAGCTTCAAGGTGCAGGCGAAAGTTGAAAAATTTGCCAAAAAAGTGCGGGTGTATTATCGTTTTGGCAACAGCCAGCCTTTCCGCGAAATCGTGATGGCAGATGATGGCAAAAACAATGACGGCGAAGCAGGAGACGGCCTTTATGGTGTTGATATTCAACCCGATGGCGGCGCCGACAAAATTGAATACTACATCATGGCGGAGAACGCGAAGGCCGTAAGCTATAGCCCTGCACGCTATATGTATGAAAGGCATACCGCTGCTTTGGCTGATTTGAATAAATAGTTGTGAAACACGAGCCATCCCAAATTTTGTGGTTGAGGTGCATCGCACTGTAAATATTTGTAGAACTAGGGGAATAATGGGTAGCGAAGCCTGCCCCGCGCGTAGCGGGGGTGCAGCGCACCGTAATTTTGACATGCCATGGCACCCGTTGTTTCGGTGCGCTGCACCTGAATCAACATTTCTATTTGACGACTACAGAGATTCGGGTGCGCTGCACCTAGTTTGATTCAAAAATGTGCGAAAAATTGCATGATTCGGTCAAAATTTGGGATGTTTCATGTTGCCACTTACCCTCGGATACAACCCCGGCTCCTCCCGCCACACACGAAGGAGCCGGGGTTTATCGTTTTAAAACGCTGTAAAAATCTAAACGCAAGATCAAACACGAAAAAATAATGCGTAATCTGGTTCTATGTACACTCCTGCTCACCCTTTCATGGACGGGCGCGCGCGCTCAAAACAAAGACAAAGACGTTTTCCAGGCTAATGCCATTTTGGAAATCAAACTCACGTTAAAAGAGGCTGAATGGGATAAACTGTTAGACACCTACAAACAAGCCGGGAATGATGATCGGCTGGTTGGGGATGCCGTCATTAATGGCGTTGCCTATAAACAGGTGGGCGTTCGCTACAAGGGCAACAGCTCCTACTTCCGGGTGCGCGATCTGGATGCCAAAAAGCTCCCGTTCAACATCAAAGTCAACGAAACGACCAAATCACAGAAGCTGCCCGGCGGGGTTACAACGCTGAAATTGGCCAACGCTTTCCTCGATCCCAGCTTCGTTCGCGAAGTGTTGGCTTATGAAATCGCCGGCAAATACATGCCTTCCCCCCGCGCCAATTTTGCCAAGGTGTTCGTCAACGGCCAATACCTCGGTCTCTACAATTGCACGGAATCCATAGACGACCTGTTCATTGAAAAACACTACGGCACCCGGAAAGGCGCTTTGGTGAAATGCGACCCGAACTGGCATGTGAAACCCAAGTCGAATTGCAAAAGCAGCGACAATGCCTCGCTGGCTTATGTAGGCGAAGATTCTGTGTGTTATATGAGCGTGTATGAGTTGCAGGATGGCGCAGACTGGAAAGATGTGATGCGGCTGGCCCGGATTTTGGAAAAAGAACCGCAGAAATTAGAAGCCACCTTGGATATTGACCAAACGCTGTGGATGCTGGCATTCAACAATGTACTCGTCAATTTGGACAGCTACACCGGCCAGCTTTGCCACAATTACTACCTCTACGTGGATACGACGGGCGTTTACCATACCTTAGTCTGGGATATGAACCTGAGCTTTGGGGGGTTCCGGCTCACCGGTGTTGGCCCTTCTTTATCGGAAGCCGGGATGCAAACCATGAGTCCTTTATTGCACTTCAAAGAAAGCGGCAATTTTCCACCGGTTCAGCGACCGCTTATTACCAAGTTGCTGGCCAACGAGTTATACCAAAAAATATACATCGCGCATATCCGAACCATCCTGGAGGAAAATTTCTCGAATGGCCTCTACCTCAAGCGCGCCAAAGAAATCCAGCAGTTTGTGGACAAACACGTGAAGGAAGACGCGAACAAGCTCTATGATTACGCCCTTTTTCAGAAAAACATTGACACCACAGTGGTGGTGGATGAAAAACGCATCATCGGCATCAAAGAATTGATGAGCAAACGCACGGAATACCTGAAGGCGCACCCCATGCTGCAACGCACGCCGCCGGTTATTTCCGAAGCGAAGCATGTAGTGGAGGGCGAAAAAATCAATATTTCTGCAACCGTGGAGGGAAGCCCCGTGAAGGTTTGGCTTTGTTACCGCTACGGCGGAACCGGCGCTTTCCAGCGCGTGGAAATGAGCGGCGAAGCGCCTGCTTACCTTTTCGCAATCGAAAATAAACCAGACGCGCAGTATTATCTGATTGCAGAAAATGCCCAGGCTGCATCGCTTTCCCCGGCGCGGGCAGCGAAAGAATTTTATCAAGTGAAGTAACCGCGCCAATGCCTGTTCTACCTCATTCTACGTACCCCGGACCTCCGGTTTTTCAATTTAATGGCCACCTGGAAACGATGGCGCCCATGTTGCGCCGCGTGGATGTCCCTTACGAACGCGAACGCCTGGAATTGGCCGACGGCGATTTTGTGGACTTAGACTGGGTAGACCGCGGCAGCCGCAAGTTGGTTTTGCTGACGCACGGCCTGGAAGGCGGTTCCGATCGCCCCTATATGAAAGGCATGGCGCGCTATTTTGCCGACCGCGGCTGGGATGCGCTGGCCTGGAATTGCCGCTCGTGCAGCGGTGAAATGAACCGCCTGCTCCGCCTTTACCACCACGGTGAAATTGGCGACATCGGCGAAGTGATCGCCCACGCGCTGCGTACCAAAGATTATACCCACATCGCCATGATCGGCTTCAGCATGGGCGGCAACATTACCGCCAAATACCTCGGCGTACACGGCAAAGAAGCGCCGGAAGCCATCCGCTCAGCCGTCGTTTTTTCCACGCCCTGCGACTTAGAGGCGAGTATTTTGTCCATCGAAAAGCCGCTCAACCGCTTCTATTCCCAATATTTTCACAAACAACTGAAAGTAAAAATCGAAGCCAAAGCGGTACAGTTTCCCGACCAGATTGACCTCCGCCATTTCAAAACCATCAAGTGCTGGCGCGATTTTGACACGCACTACTCAACCGTACTGACCGGCGCCCGCGACGCCGATGCGTTTTACCACCAGGCTTCTTCCAAAAACTTCATGGCCGGATCGAAAGTCCCCATCCTGATCGTAAACGCCCTGAACGACCCCATGCTCGACGGCGAGTGCTACCCAACCGCCCTTTGCGAAAAACACCCGAATCTTTTTCTGGAAATGCCGCGCAAAGGCGGCCATGTGGGGTTTTTATTGCCCAATGCAAAACATGCGTGGTCGGAGTGGCGGGCGTGGCAGTTTGTGGGGGAGTGGGGGGAACCAAACCTATAAGGTTTTTGGAAATCTTATAGGTTTTAATCAAAAAAAAAGCCGCCCAATTGGGCGGCTTAGTGGAGATAATGAGATTCGAACTCATGACCTTCCCGCCAGTTTGGCGGGACGCTCTAGCCAGTTGAGCTATACCTGCTTTAAATCAGGGTTGAAGCTTGCAACCAATGATTCTATATAGGCTCTTTTTTTTCTTTTTTTAATCTCCAGTTCACGTTGTACAGCAAGTGCGCGTGTCTCAAAGGATTCATAGAAGACCAACGACCAGGGAACACCGGCTTTAGTAGATTTACTCCGTCCTCCATTGTGTCTGGACAAACGATCTTGTATATCGCCACTGGATCCAACATAGTAACGATCGAGACTATTAGAATAGAGGATGTAAACATAGTAAATCATAAAACAAAAAAAGCCGCCCAATTGGGCGGCTTAGTGGAGATAATGAGATTCGAACTCATGACCTCTTGCATGCCATGCAAGCGCTCTAGCCAGCTGAGCTATACCCCCTTTATTTCAAAAAACAGTAGTAGAGATAATAAGATTCGAGCTGTGACCTTCCCGCTTCTGTAAGCGGGACGCTC
>Ga0056914_10003003_pt1 | contig 10185 bp, 4 predicted proteins | sample TNRBio252014_DNA_FD_55168 | JGI IMG/M metagenome (GOLD analysis project Ga0056914, IMG submission 55168) | Wastewater treatment Type I Accumulibacter community from EBPR Bioreactor in Madison, WI, USA - TNR Reactor_6/25/2014_ DNA | ecosystem: Engineered > Bioreactor > EBPR > Anaerobic-Aerobic >...
AGGGCCAGCAACTGCTGCATCGACTCCTGGGTGACCAGCGGCATGTCGCCGTAGAACACCAGCACGCTCTGTGACCGGCCTTGCAGGGATGGCCGCGCCTGNATNACGGCGTGGCCGGTNCCCAGCCGCTGCTCCTGGTGGACATAACAGGCGCGGTCGCCCACCTGCGCCATGAGCGCATCGGCGTTGCGTCCAACGACAATCAAGGGCGGTTTAGGTGACACTGCCTCGGCCAGGCGCACGCTGTATTCGATCAGAGGCCGGCCGGCCAACGGATGGAGCACCTTGGGGACCTTGGAGCGCAGGCGCGTGCTGTCGCCCGCGGCCAGGATAACCACGTCCGCCGCGGCTTCTTGGTCAGGGGCCAAGGGTTGATGATCACTCACAACACACCTCAAAGAAGAGCAACCAGGTAACGTCGCAGAGTCTGGAACACAAAAAACGCCAGGGGGGAGCTAAGCGTCACTGCGCTAGATCGCCCTGGCGTCACAACAGATGCACATGGGAGCAGGCTGGCTTGGCGCCAATGGCCTGGATGGGCGGGCCTAGATGCCTCGACGTCGTTCGAACCCTGGACCACAGCCGATCAGAACGTATCTGATCGTGCGATGGGGTCGATTCTAGCACAACCCATCAACATATGCAAAAGAAACTGAGAAAACAAAAAACAAGCTTTGTTGGCAGCGGCCTACTCTCACAGGGACCTGCGTCCCAACTACCATCGGCGCTGGAGGGCTTAACTACCAGGTTCGGGATGGGACTGGGTGTACCTCCTCCGCTCAAGCCACCAACAAAGCTTGTTTTTCACTTGTTAGGATGCGATTGCTACCCTAACAACCGAACAGAATGCGTATCTCGACTGCTACCATCTCACGTGAAAAGCCCTCGCGCATTAGTACGAGTCCGCTAAACACATTGCTGTGCGTACACGCCTCGCCTATCAAGCAGGTAGTCTTCCTGCGCGCTTACCCTCACAAGGAGGTGGGGGATCTAATCTTGAGGCAAGCTTCCCGCTTAGATGCTTTCAGCGGTTATCTTTGCCAGACTTAGCTACCCAGCAATGCCGTTGGCACGACAACTGGCACACCAGAGGTCTGTCCACTCCGGTCCTCTCGTACTAGGAGCAGCTCCTCGCAAATCCCCTGCGCCCACAGCGGATAGAGACCGACCTGTCTCACGACGGTCTGAACCCAGCTCGCGTACCGCTTTAACGGGCGAACAGCCCGACCCTTGGGACCTACTCCAGCCCCAGGATGCGACGAGCCGACATCGAGGTGCCGAGCCACGCCGTCGATATGGACTCTTGGGCGTGACTAGCCTGTTATCCCCGGGGTAGCTTTTATCCGTTAAGCCACGGCCATTCCACTCTGAACCGTGGGATCACTAACGCCGACTTTCGTCTCTGCTCGACTTGTAGGTCTTGCAGTCAAGCTCCCTTATGCGTTTGCACTCTATGGCTGGTTTCCAATCAGCCTGAGGGAACCTTTGCGCGCCTCCGTTACTCTTTCGGAGGCGACCGCCCCAGTCAAACTGCCCACCTGGCACTGTTCCCAAGCCGGATTACGGACTCAGGTTAGGGCCAAGACTTAACCAGGCTGGTATTTCAACGGCGACTCCACCGAGGCTGGCGCCCCAGTTTCACAGTCTCCCAGCTATCCTACACAAGCCAAGCCCTAACTCAATGCCAAGCTACAGTAAAGCTCCACGGGGTCTTTTTGTCCTGCTGCGGGTAAATGGCATCTTCACCACTATTTCAATTTCGCCGGGTCCCTCGTTGAGACAGTGCCCCACTCGTTACACCATTCGTGCGGGTCGGAACTTACCCGACAAGGAATTTCGCTACCTTAGGACCGTTATAGTTACGGCCGCCGTTCACCGGGGCTTCAGTTCAGAGCTTCGGCTTGCGCCTAACCCCTCCCTTTAACCTTCCGGCACTGGGCAGGTGTCAGCCCCTATACGTCCTCTTGCGAGTTCGCAGAGACCTGTGATTTTGTTAAACAGTCGGTAGGGCCACTTCACTGCGGCCGCTTCGGGCTGGGTAAGCTAGTCACCTCACCCTACTGCGGCGATCCTTCTCCCGAAGTTACGGATCTATTTTGCCTAGTTCCTTAACGAGGGTTCTCCCGATCCCCTTGGTATTCTCTACCCGTCTACCAGTGTCGGTTTGCGGTACGGGCACGCGGGTCTAACTAGAGGCTTTTCTCGGCAGCATGGGCTCAACCAGTTTACGACCTAGGGTCTTCCCCATCACCCCTCAGCTCAGATGGCGGATTTTCCTACCATCCTCAGCGCCTACGGGCTTGGCACCGGAATCCAGTAACCGGCTGGTCTACCCTTCTGCGTCACCCCATCGCTCAAACAACCCAACGTGGTACAGGAATATTAACCTGTTGTCCATCGGCTACGCCTTTCGGCCTCACCTTAGGCCCGACTAACCCGACGCGGATTAACCTTCCGTCGGAAACCTTAGACTTACGGGGGATACGTTTCTCACGCATCTTGCGCTACTCATGCCGGCATTCGCACTTCTGTAGGCCGCAACCGGTCCTTACGGTCCGACTTGTATCTCCTACAGAACGCTCCCCTACTGCTTGATCAAAAGATCAAACCCGCAGCTTCGGTGTGAGGCTTGAGCCCCGTTACATTTTCGGCGCAGAATCACTAGACCAGTGAGCTATTACGCACTCTTTAAAGGGTGGCTGCTTCTAAGCCAACCTCCTGGATGTCTGAGTAACTCCACATCCTTTCCCACTTAGCCTCAACTTGAGGACCTTAGCTGGCGGTCTGGGCTCTTTCCCTCTCGACCACGGATCTCATCATTCGTAGTCCGACTGCCACGTTTGGAGTATCGGCATTCGGAGTTTGATACGGTTTGGTAAGCGACATGCCCCCTAGCCGAATCAGTGCTCTACCTCCGATACTAAACACGTGACGCTAGCCCTAAAGCTATTTCGGGGAGAACCAGCTATCTCCAGGTTCGTTTGGCATTTCACCGCTACCCACAGCTCATCCCCTAATTTTGCAACATTAGTGAGTTCGGGCCTCCACGAGACATTACTCTCGCTTCACCCTGGCCATGGGTAGATCACCTGGTTTCGGGTCTACTCCTTGCGACTGAACGCCCTATTCAGACTCGCTTTCGCTACGGCTCCGCCTGTTTCTGGCTTAACCTTGCCACAAAGAGTAACTCGCCGGCTCATTCTCCAAAAGGCACGCGGTCACACATTGCCCGAAGGCCATAGTGCTCCCACTGCTTGTAGGCGTACGGTTTCAGGTTCTATTTCACTCCCCGCACAGGGGTGCTTTTCACCTTTCCCTCACGGTACTGGTTCACTATCGGTCGCCAAGAGTATTTAGCCTTGGAAAGTGGACTTCCCAGTTTCCCGCAGAATTAGCGTGCTCCGCGGTACTCAAGAACACAGTAAGAGTCTAACTTCTTTCGCTTACGGGGGTGTCACCCTCTTTGCCCAGCCGTTCCAGTGCTGTTCAACTAGAGGTTAGATTTGTAACTCTTTGGGACCCTCGCAGTGATCCCGTCTGTGTCTTACAACCCCCGTGCTGCAACGGCTACGACCTATCACGCAGCACAGGTTTAGGCTTTTCCCTTTTCGCTCGCCACTACTCAGGGAATAATCTCTTTTCCTCGAGGTACTTAGATGTTTCAGTTCCCTCGGTTCCCTTCCTAAGGCCTATGTGTTCAGCCAAAGGATACCCAGGCATTCCCCTGGGTGGGTTTCCCCATTCGGGCATCCCCGGATATAACGCCTGACAACGGCTTCCCGAGGCTTATCGCAGTTGTCCACGCCCTTCATCGGCTCATGGCGCCAAGGCATTCACCGTACGCCCTTAGTAGCTTTCCACGTGAGACGGCAGAAATCGAAACAACGCATTCTATTCGGTTGTTAAGGTAGCAACCTGTTCAGCAACTTTCGTCGCTGATCTCCGAACTCAACGCGTGAGCCCAGAGATCAAAGACTAAAGCACCAGAGACATAAAACGACCCAGCACATAGCTGGGCCGCAAAGACTCACGCTACATGACTACTGCAATGCATTATGTGCTCTGAAAGCTAAACTTGATCATACGTGTGTTAACTAAACCAATGCTGCTATNTCGGCCTTATACTAACCAGTGGGCCTGAGTGGACTCGAACCACTGACCCCTGCGTTATCAGCACAGTGCTCTAACCGTCTGAGCTACAGGCCCAAGAGACTTGGCATTAACAACTAAGAAGTGACAGGAAAGGCTTTGCTTGGGTTGTTCAGGCCATACGGGATAGCTCTGAACTGCGACCAGAGAGTGAACCACCCAAAGATGGGGTTGCCATCCTCGGCAGGTTGATACTCCCTAGAAAGGAGGTGATCCAGCCGCAGCTTCCGCTACAGCTACCTTGTTACGACTTCGTCCCAGTCATCGGCCCCACCTTCGACAGCTGCCTCCTTACGGTTAGCTCACCGGCTTCAGGTGTTACCAACTCCCATGACGTGACGGGCGGTGTGTACAAGGCCCGGGAACGTATTCACCGCAGTATAGCTGACCTGCGGTTACTAGCAACTCCGACTTCATGCAGGCGGGTTGCAGCCTGCAATCCGAACTGAGGCCGACTTTGATGAGATTAGCTCCACCTCGCGGTTTAGCAACTCATTGTACCGGCCATTGTAGCGTGTGTGTAGCCCTGGACATAAAGGCCATGCTGACTTGACGTCATCCCCACCTTCCTCCGGTTTGACTCCGGCAGTCCCACTAGACACTTGTAACTAGTAGCGAGGGTTGCGCTCGTTGCGGGACTTAACCCAACATCTCACGACACGAGCTGACGACAGCCATGCAGCACCTGTGATCGCTGCCCGAAGGCTCGTTCCGCTTTCGCTTCACTACTACGACCATGTCAAGCCCAGGTAAGGTTCTTCGTGTTGCATCGAATTAAACCACACGCTCCGCTGCTTGTGCGGGCCCCCGTCAATTCCTTTGAGTTTTAGCCTTGCGGCCGTAGTCCCCAGGCGGCGAACTTATCGCGTTAGCTTCGGCACTGATAGGTTTAATACTACCAACACCTAGTTCGCATCGTTTACAGCGTGGACTACCGGGGTATCTAATCCCGTTCGCTACCCACGCTTTCGCACCTGAGCGTCAGGTGTGGACCAGAGAGCCGCTTTCGCCACTGGTGTTCCTCCCGATATCTACGCATTCCACCACTACACCGGGAATTCCGCTCTCCTCTTCCAACCTCAAGCCGCGCAGTTTCGAACGACCTCTCCCAGTTGAGCCAGGAGCTTTCACGTCCGACTTACGCAGCCGCCTGCGTGCGCTTTACGCCCAGTAAATCCGGATAACGCTTGCCTCCTACGTTTTACCGCGGCTGCTGGCACGTAGTTAGCCGAGACTTATTCCTGGGATACCGTCCTTGTCTCTTCTCCCAGAAAAGAGGTTTACGACCCGAAGGCCTTCATCCCTCACGCGGCGTTGCTGGTTCAGGCTTTCGCCCATTGACCAATATTCCTCACTGCTGCCTCCCGTAGGAGTCTGGCCCGTGTGTCAGTGCCAGTGTGGCTGATCGTCCTCTCAGACCAGCTACCGATCATTGCCTTGGTAGGCCATTACCCCACCAACTAGCTAATCGGACGCAGGCCCCTCCCGAAGCGCCGGAGCTTTACTCAACCAACTGAATGGCTGAGCATATGCGGTATTAGCTTCTCTTTCGAGAAGTTATCCCCCACTTCGGGGCAGGTCACCTACGTGTTACTCACCCGTGCGCCACTAACCCTTTCCGAAGATTAGGTTCGTTCGACTTGCATGTGTTAGGCACGCCGCCAGCGTTCATCCTGAGCCAGGATCAAACTCTCCGCAAAATTACGGGAATTAACTTGACCTTATTCAGGTCGGGCCCAAGCAATTGCTGATTTCCTGTCACTCTTTAGTTGTTAATGTGCCGTCCGCACAAAAAAAGATGTTATCACACTTTGTCGGACTTGTCAAGACCCAATTTTGAATTTCTTTGGGCCAATTTTCACGGAACCGCTGCTGTGCTTTTTCTCGATCACTCGCCTCATTCATCGGACGTCTTCTGACCGCCACGGCGTCTGGGGGCAAGAGTAGATACTACCACAGCTTGACGCTTTTGTCAAGTCCCAATTTTTCCGACAAAAAGACCGCTAATCTTTCGATCGCGGCCGACCTCTAGCGCAGACGATCTGACTCTTCCAATTTGCTAGCTGTCTTGTCTCATGTTGGAAATATTTCAAAGCGTCGCTGCCATGTTGTACGCAGCGTCGGGGAGATAGTAACACGTTCTCCGTAACCTGTCAAATCCTGATTTGCACAAATCACGCCATCAAGCGCCGCCCGGCCAGCGATCTTCCCAGAGTCACCTCGTCAGCATATTCCAGATCGCCTCCCACAGGCAAGCCATGCGCCAGCCTGGTCACACGCAAACCCAACGGCCCCAGCAGTCGGGCCAGGTACATGGCCGTGGCCTCACCCTCCAGGTTGGGATTGGTGGCGAGGAGTACCTCCTGCGGCGGCTCGACCTGCAGCCTGGCCAGCAGCTCAGCCACCTTCAGTTGCTCCGGGCCGACTCCGTCCACCGGCGAGATAGCGCCGTGCAGGACGTGGTAAAGGCCGCGGTATTCGCGCGTCCGCTCGATGGCCAGCACGTCGGAGGGCTCCTCGACCACGCACAGAATCGACCGGTCGCGTTCATCGCTGCTACAGATGCCGCAGGGATCGGTCTCAGCGATGTTGAAGCAACGACCGCAGAAGATGGTGCGCTCTTTCAACTCACGAATCGCTTCGGCCAACGCGAAGGCTTCCTCCTCTGACGCCCGCAGCAGATAAAACGCCAGGCGCGCGGCTGTCTTAGGGCCGATTCCTGGCAACCTGGAAAAGGCTTCGATGACGTTGGCTATGGGCGCTGCGATTGCTAACATCAGAACAACCCCGGCACGTTCAGCCCACCGGTCAGGGCGCCCATGCGATCGGACGCCAACTGCTGCGAGCGCTCGATCGCCTCGTTCACCGCCGCCAGGATCAGATCCTGTAGTATCTCGACGTCATCCGGGTTGAGGATGTCTGGCTCGATCTGCACTGATTGCAGGCGCTGACGCCCGGTCATGACCATCTGGACAACGCCGCCGCCCACAGACACCTGCACGAGCTCGTCGCCCAGCGTCTCTTGAGTGCGCGCCATCTCATCCTGTAACTGGCGAATCTGTTGCATCATGTTGCCGCCGCCCATTGCCAGACCTGGCGCTCCTTTGGGAGCGGCATGCTTGATCTTTTTCTTGACCACAGTTAGTTTCTCCGAATGCAAAAGATGATACTTTACAGCTTGCTGGGCACCGCGCCTAACACCTGCTGTGCGTGCCGCACCACAGGGTCAGCCGCAAGGTCATCGGCTGCCGCGGGCGGAGACTCGTCTGCCGTCCGCGCGCCGTGCTCGCTGCGGGCGGGCGCCACAACGCCCGTCACCTGCGTGCCCACTTGACAGTGAACATGCACCGGCCGGCCCACCAAACGCGCGATCAGGTCCTCGACAACCTTCTTATCCTCAGGCCGTTCGACCCGCTGCTTGGCAAATTCATGCTCAAAAGCGAAATATATGTCGTCACCCACCGCAACAACGTTACGCAACGTACGCAGCGCCGCGCGCAGCGCCGCGCCGCGTGCCTCTTCGGCCGATTGCAACAGGGAGGACCAATGAGCGCGCAACAGGTCGACCACTTGTTGATCAGGCACAGACACCGGCGCGCTCGCTGGGACCGGTTGCGCAGCGCCGCTGCTGACCGGCTGCGCTGGGGTGGCCTTGGGCTGGCTGCTGCGAGGCGGAGTCGCGACTGGCGCCGGGCGTGGCTGGCTCTGCCACGGAGTTGTCTTCGCCGACTCACCGTTGGAGGGCAGCGCCGGCGCGCTTGCCCCAGCTCCCTGACTTGTCGGAGCGGCGACCCGTGCAACGGCGCCCAGCCAAGCCAACTCTAACACCAACTGCGGCTGCGCCGCGTCGCGCATCTCCTGGCTCGCCTGGTTCAACATACGCACGGCCGCCGTCAGCGCAGCCGCGTCGATCTGGCTGGCCTGGGCCTGCACGGCTGCCAGTTGCGCCTCGGACAGATCCACCAGAATCGCCCGCGCCTGCTGGCCGCCAACGCGGCTGACCAGCACAGTGCGCAGATAGGCCACCAACTGCAAAGCAAGCTGGCGCAGATCGATCCCTTCTTCGGACATCTGGTTGATCAGACCCAGCCCGCTGGCCGCGTCGTCGGCCGCCAGGTGATCGACTAACTGGCTGATCGCCTGGCCAGAGATAGTGCCGCGCACGGCCTGCACCTGCTGCTCGGTAATCACATCGCTGCCGTAGGAGAGCAGTTGGTCGGTCAGGCTGATAGCGTCACGCATGCCCCCTTCAGCGCTGCGTGCGATCATCTCCAGAGCAGCCGGCTCAGCCGAGCGACCTTCCTGCTCCAGAATGTAGCTCAACCGCTCCACGATGCGATAGGTCGGGATGCGACGAAAGTCGAAGCGCTGGCAGCGGGAGAGAACCGTATCGGGGATCTTGTGCGGCTCGGTGGTGGCCAGAACGAAGATCACATGCGGCGGAGGCTCTTCCAGCGTCTTGAGCAAGGCATTGAAAGCCTCCGGCGTCAGCATATGCACTTCGTCGATGACGTAGACCTTGAAGCGCGCCTGGCTGGGGGAAAAATGCACCTTATCGCGCAGATCACGGATCTCGTCGATGCCTCGATTAGAGGCCGCGTCGATCTCAATCAGGTCCAGCAGCGCGCCGCCGGTGATGGCTTGACAAATGGCGCAGGCGTTACAGGGCCGTTGGCCGAGATCGGGATTTTCGCAGTTGACGGCCTTGGCCAGCAATCGGGCCGTGCTGGTTTTGCCCGTGCCCCTTGGTCCAGTGAAGAGATAGGCATGCGACACGCGGCCATCGCGCAACGCGTTACGCAGCGTCTGTGTGACGTGTTCCTGCCCCACTACTTCGTCGAATGTCTGCGAACGCCACCGGCGATAAAGCGCCTGAGCAGCCATGATCTTCTCTCCATGCTAAGCTGCGGGAGAACCCGCACGGCAGCCAATCGAATCGACCGCCTGTTCTAAACTAAGCGAGTCGTAGTGTAACATTTCTGACCCTATTGCGCAAACTGCCTGCGCCATGCGGCTGACCGCAACAGGGCTGCGGGAGTTTATCAGGCAAGGCAGGATGGGGTATAATCACGCCATGAGCGACCAATCACCCAAAATCATCACGACCTTCCAGAATCGGCTGGAGATGGACGCCGCGGTGCGCAGCCTGGGCGAGACGTCCGGCGATTGGGGACTGCGCCAGCGCGCCCTTGAGATCGCCGAGCGCTATGGCAACAAGGTACTGCCCGCCCTGCTGGCCACGCTGGACACGACCAATCCGCAACTGCGCGGCGGTCTGGGCCACCTGGCCAAGCGTCTGGATAAATCCGCTGCCGTTGCTGCTTTGAGCGCTGCCGCCCACAATCGCGCCCTTTCCGACAACGCGCGTTTGACAGCGATCACCATCCTGGAGCGCTTCCTGGAGGTTACACCTGACGATGCCATGTACATGGGCATGGCCGCGCCGGAGCAGTTGGCCCTGCGCTCGCTGCAAGAGGTGCTCACGGATGCCCAGACGGATCGCATGGTGTTGGTCGAGTATTTTCGGCAGCTCGACCAAGAGCCGCCCGACGTGCAGATGACCATGGTCAGGGCTGCACGGCTCTTGGAGGGCGCGCAGGGCGTCGACCTGCTCAGCATGTTCGCTCAGGAGCTCAACCAGCCNGTGGCGCAAGAGGCNTTGCAGACCTTGGGCATGATTGCCGACCCGGCCGCGGCCGCAGCGTTGCAGGGGATTCTGCCCAGCCTGCCGCCAGCCTTGCGCCAGCAGGGCGAGCGTGCGCTGCAGAAGTTGCGACTGCGGGGCGTGCCCGTTGAGCCGCTGCCGGCGCCCCCGCCCGAAGCGCGCTGCCTGGCCAGTGCGGTCAGCGGCGACGGTTTTCAGATGCTCTGGTTCTTCCTGCCTCTGGCCGACGGCCCTGCGGGCGATGTGCTGGAAGTGCTGATCAGCGAACAACAAGGGCTAGTTGCTGCTTCGGGCCAACGGGCGATCGCAGCCGCCAGTCTGCCGGAGCGCCAGGCGACCGGTACGTTGCTGCAAGGCAGCGCCGACCAGCC
>Ga0056914_10003004_pt1 | contig 10181 bp, 13 predicted proteins | sample TNRBio252014_DNA_FD_55168 | JGI IMG/M metagenome (GOLD analysis project Ga0056914, IMG submission 55168) | Wastewater treatment Type I Accumulibacter community from EBPR Bioreactor in Madison, WI, USA - TNR Reactor_6/25/2014_ DNA | ecosystem: Engineered > Bioreactor > EBPR > Anaerobic-Aerobic >...
GACCTGTTCGTGACCAACACCTCGATTCTCAAGCGCGGTATTGATGAAGGTATCGCCAATTCGATCCTGATCAAGGTCAACCAGATCGGCACCCTGACCGAGACTCTGGCGGCGATTCAGATGGCCGCTGACGCCGGCTACACCTCGATTTCCTCACATCGCTCTGGTGAAACTGAGGACACTACCATTGCCGACCTGGCCGTGGCGACCGCCGCCAGCCAGATTAAGACCGGCTCGCTCAGTCGCTCTGATCGTATCGCCAAGTACAACCGGTTGCTGGTTATTGAGGAAGAATTAGGTTCCGCTGCTGTCTATCCGGGCAAAGCGGCGTTCAAGGTATTCCGCGACTGAACGAGGCCGCCTTTACCGCGATTCGCGCCCGATTTGTCCGGGAGCGAATCGCTGGTTCGCCTACCACCGCGCCTTCCCGTCCCGCTGCGCCTGCCGCAGACGAGGTAATGGGAAAGCACCGGTTGCCTTTGTCTTCGTCCGCCGCTGCGTTGGGTTTGAAATTGCAGATGCTGATTGCGGCGTTGATTGCCGTATTGGTGGCTCTACACTATTTGCTATGGCTTGCTGAGGATGGGGTGCGGCAAACTTACGCCCTGCGCATCGCCATTCAGGCGCAGACCGAAGAAAACGTGGTGTTGAACGAACGGAATCGCGCTTTGGAAGCGGATGTCCTCGATCTAAAAAACGGGCTGATGGCCATAGAAGAGCGGGCGCGCTCCGAAATGGGCATGATTCGTCCTGATGAAACCTTCTATCGGATTCTTGATCAACCCCTGCCAAAACCTGCCAAGGTTGTTCCTGTCAAGCCTGGCGCACCGGCCCGCAAGCCGCCTACACTGGGTAATCCGCCAGTAGCGACCGCCAGGCCATCGACGCCGCCAGTCTCTTCTCCGCCGCGCATCGGCAACCCGTCGACGAATCCGACACCGCCTCGTTGATTTGAAAAAACCGCTATGTCCACGATCCGTTATTGGGCAGTCGTCCCTGCGGCCGGCGCTGGCCGGCGAATGAACGCAACGATTCCCAAACAATATCTGACCTTGGCCGGTCAACCGGTTATCGCCCACACTCTGGACATTTTGTTGCGCCATCCCCGCTTGGCCGGGATGGTCATCGCCATCGGCGCTGAAGATGAGTGGTGGCCGAATATCGCTGCCGAGCGGTTGGCTGAAAAGCCTTTATGGGTCGTTACGGGCGGGGTTGAACGCGGTCATTCCGTTCTGAATGGCCTGGATGCCTTGTGGGAATGGGCGCATCCCGATGACTGGGTGTTGGTTCACGACGCGGCCCGGCCCTGTCTGCGCAGCGATGATCTGGAGCGGCTACTGACGGAGCTGGCGGATGATCCGGTGGGAGGATTGTTGGCCATCCCGGTGCGCGACACGCTAAAGCAAGCCGACAAGACCGGGCGGATCGCGGCAACCGTGGATCGCTCACGACTTTGGCACGCCTTGACCCCGCAAATGTTCCGGTTGGGAATGTTACGGGAGGCCTTGCGGGATGCGCTAGCGCGTAGCTTAACGGTCACCGATGAAGCGGCGGCGATGGAAGCGGCGGGTTTCGCCCCCCGATTGATCGAAGGGCGGGCGGATAATCTAAAAATCACCCGACCGGAAGACCTGATGTTGGCGGAGTTTTATCTCACTCATTGAAGGGACACGAATATGCGCGTCGGCCATGGTTTCGACGTTCACGCTTTCGGCCCCGGTGAATGTATTACGCTGGGCGGTGTACATATTCCACATACGCAGGGCTTGATCGCACATTCCGATGGGGATGTGCTGCTACACGCCTTGTGCGATGCGTTGCTGGGCGCGGCGGGGTTAGGCGATATCGGCCAACACTTTCCCGACTCCAGCGCCGAATTCAGGAATATCGACAGCCGTATCCTGCTACGGCGGGTCACTCTGCTCTTGCAGGAGCAGCCATTGACCGTCGGCAATGTAGACGCCACGATCATCGCCCAAACCCCACGCATGGCGCCGTATATTGCCGCCATGCGCGAATGCATCGCCGCTGACCTGAATATTTCTTTGGATCAAGTGAATATCAAGGCGACCACGACCGAGCGGCTCGGCTATATCGGGCGCGGTGAAGGCATTGCCGTTCATGCAGTGGCGCTACTGATTTGAAAACTGGGGCGCTGTGTTTGGCACATTTCCCCAGAAAAAAATGGCTCAATATGGATTTCAGTCAGTTCGGTTTATTATTCAACCAGCAAGGTGAGCAGGGGGCTGAGCAGGCTTTTCTCCCGGCGGCGGACTGACGCACAAACTGAAAGAAGCCCAAATACAACGGCTGTTTCTCCTGCGAGACGCCACGATGGGGCTGCAACCAGGAACGGAGCAGCGACCAGCAGCCTTCCTGCGTGTTCACATGAATCTCATGGAAACCATCGCCGTCTTCATCACGCACGCATTCGCCCCGACGATGACAGTCTGAATGATGATCAAATCCCCAACTCTTCAACGGGTGATAGGTGGCGTACTCATCGGTATGGACCCGCGTTCCGGGCGCAATGAAGGTTTGGATGAGGGGGCGAATCGTGGTCTGCTGGACATTTTCGACCCTCCGGGTCACGACGGCGTCGCTGCGCTGGATCGTGCCGAAAATCGGCGGCTTTTCCGTCGTCAGGGTCTCNGGGGATCGTCGCCGGGAGTTGCGTCTTCAGCAACTACTTGGGAAGTTACATNATTTCTTGAATTCAGAGGATATTCAAGTTTAGAATATCCCAAATATCGAAATAAAAATTTTTATTTCTGCACACATAATCCNATATATTACATAGTAGTATGGGATACTGAAACTTACTGGTTTGAAGGTAAGACGCATGTTTAATCTCCGCGAACGAGGCTCCGATGTCACCACCGAAATTCTTGCTGGAGCCACCACTTTCCTAACCAGCGCCTATATTCTGCTTATCAATCCCAAAATGCTGGCGGACGCAGGTATGCCCGCCGGCGATGTCGCCACCATGATCGCCCTATGTGGAGCCATTTGCGCTATCGTGATGGGTTTTGTCGTCAATCGACCTTTCATGCTTGCTCCAGGCATTGGAATGAGTTCATTTTTTGCCTACGGCGCCGTGCTGAGTTATGGAGTTAGCTGGCATGTGGCGCTGGCGGCGGCGTTTGTNGCCGGGTTGGTTTTCTTCGCATTGGTTTTGGCAGGTTTTCGCAATTTTCTTTATCTGGCTATTCCTCCCGTGATACGAACGGCGACCATGGTAGGGATAGGTTTGTTTCTGGCTATTATCGGTTTTCAAAACGCGGGCTTGACGGTAGATCATCCGGCTACTCTGATCACGTTAGGAAAAATATCGAGTCCCACCGTATTGCTTGCCCTGCTTGGCCTATTGCTGACGGGCGCCCTCATGGCTTGGGATATCAAGGGNGCCATTCTCATCGGGATTATTACCGTTACAGCAATTGCCTGGTTAACAGGATTATCGCCAGCGCCACAAATATGGTTTGCATGGCCCGCTTTAACGGGGCAAACCGTTTTCGCAATGGATTTCAGCCAAGTTACGAGTCTCTTGTTTCTTAAGGTGGTTGTCGCTTTTTTCTTCTTGGCGGCGCTGGATGTAACGGGCACTTTAAGCGGCATCAATCGCTTGGCAGGCTTGATGGACCCGGATGGCAGGATTTTTGGTTCCCACGCAGCCTATGGAACTGATGCCGCCAGCATTATGTTAAGTAGCGCGATGGGAATTAGCCCCAATACGATTTTTATCGAGTCGGCTACCGGGATGCAGGCAGGAGGACGTACTGGCTTGACTGCTCTTGCGATTGGGTTTTTGTTTATAGTATCCCTGTTTTTCATACCGGTATTCATCGCCATCCCAGCTATCGCTACAGCGCCCGCTCTCATTGTTGTCGGCGCCATGATGATGCGTGGCGCGAGCGATTTAAACTGGGTTCACCCCCAAGACATCATTCCGGCTTTCTTGACGATTGCCAGCATGGCATTCACTTTCAATGTTGCTCACGGCGTGGCTTTAGGTATTATCAGTTACGTGATTTTATACACGTTGAGTGGACGACTTGATGAATTGAACTGGGCCATGCTTTTATTAAGTGGAATCTTAATGTGTTATCTGGGCCTTTATCTGTGAGGATTTTTAGCTACCTCTGCGTTTTAACGAAGCGGCTTTGCCCATGAATCCTAATGCCTGCTTCATTAAAACGCCAAAAGGAGTTCAGGAGATCAAAAGCCGTGAATTTGGTCTATCGGTGGAATTACGTTCCATCCTGATCGTCATCGACGGCAGGCGGACGGCCCAACAAATAGAAAAGCAATTTAGTAAAATCGGCAATATCCGGTTGCTATTCGAGACGCTACAAACCGAGGGTTTTATCGAGCTACAAACGATTAGCGGCGATGCGCCACCCAAAGTCATGCTGATGGCGGCAGTGTCCGAAACGACCACGGACGATAATCTGGAAAAAATTAAGGCTGGGGTGGGAGTGCAAATCAAACAGCACTTTGGCCTTATGGCCGGGCCGTTGTTAAATCAACTGGAAAAATGTGCCACGCTGGAAGCCATTTCCTTACACGTCACCCATTGCCGCGCCTTGATTCAGGAATCATTCAGCGGCAAAAAAGCAGATGCTTTTTGGGATAGCGTGAACCCCTTGTTACCTAAATAACGTCGGTCTGGCTTACTCAAGTCCGCTCCGGTTTCTGCTACCCAATAACCAAGTGAATCTGGGGATCAATGCTCGGTGTTGCTAACGGGTCAATTCTTGATGTCGCTTGACAACGCGGTTCCAGCGAGCGGAAGTCATGACACTGCGGCCGCTCAACGGACGGCCACCAGTTCCACTGGACCCGGGAACTCACGCGCTGCGTCCATACCGACGGCTGTGTGGACGCCAACCACTATAGTGTCCCTTGGCGGCTGATTGGGGAAACGGTCACCGTCCAGGTGCGAGATGATCAGCTCCGCCTTCGGCATGCGGGCATGGAGATCGCCCAGCAGCGCCGCCGCCGAACAAGTCTCGGGCTACTACTACTTGGCCATCGAACTGGACAATGTCGCCGAGAGCCTGGGCGCGGCACTCAATGCCCAGGACTGGGCGGTGTTTCAAACCGTCCCGCTCGCGACCTTTGCTATTTGGCTCCAGCAACAGGCTGCACGGGTCGACCTGCGCCGCTATCGCAAGAGCCAACGATGTCCCAAAAAGACCGCGCCGAAACGAGTCCATGACCCCAAGCGACCGCATGTCTCGGTTGCCCGGTTGCCGGCCCAGCGAGGCCAAGTGGCCTCACTTTGAAAGCCCTACCCACCTTGTGCTCACGCTGCTGGATATCGGTCGTTTATCCCCACTCTTTTTCTCCAGCCGCGAGAATCCCTCGGAGCGGCGCCGCCACTCCCTTGGGAAGGTTGTCTCGTTGACCCCAGTTGTGGTCGAACTGCCCGTCGTTGTGGGTATATGGCAGGACTCGGCTCGCGGCCTTCTTCGAGTTTTCGAGTTCGTTGTGGTCAAATACGGCTCCGTACATGTCCTCGACCGGCGCATGAACGATGAGTCTGGTGTAATTTTCCGTACCTTTCCTTTCGAAGTAGTTATCTGCCCAGGGTTGAACATAAGCGTTGTGCGGCCAAGGGTCGGCGACATACCGCTGTGAGGTTCCGTGCCGGACGACGACGTAGTGATGGTCTCCGCTCCAGGCCACCTTGAGGGCCTCCGTCCCCAGCGGGGCTGTCTTGGACAGGATGCCCAGGACTACCGAGGAGAATTTCTCGTAAACCCCACCTTCCATTGCGATAGTGCTGGCCGCCATCAGCGACAGCGCCCGGACTAACCCGTCGGGTAGCTTTGCCATACGGGTCTGGTCAAACAGCCGATTCGGATCGCCTGGTTTCTCTTCGAGCAGGTCCATGCCGTCTTGCCAGATGAAGTCCCCTCGCCCATCCTCGGTCAGAGGGTGTTCGGCGCGATTACGGATACTCTCTGGAAGGCCATTGCGATTGTTGTAGGGGCCGTTCGGTAACAGACTCTGGGCCTGCCGAACGGCCGCCAATGCGAGGTTTCGGGCGATGGCTTCGTCATTAGGATCGCCCGGCCCCCGGTCTTCCGGGACCCCCTGTGAAAACTGAAATTCTAAATACAGGTTATTCGCTGGCCCCCAGACTGCGGCATGATTGCCTTGCTCATTCACGTAGTGGGTGTAGGGACCGGGCTTGGCAACTGGTGCGGGTGGCGGTGCGATTGGCAAGAATTGCGGACAGACCGTCACGGGGCCTACCACGGCGGGCTGGTTGAGGGCCGCTTGGATTGCGTCCGNCGGCGGTGGTGTAGCGGGCGGTGGTGGACGCGGACGGCGCCGGCCCGTGCCACAGGGGCTGGGGGTGGCGGCTGGGCATCGGCGGCAGCCGGCCACGGCGGCAACGGTTGCGGCGCCAGCCGGGTGGGCTTGGGCGGTTCACCATTCGGCATGATGGCCTCCTTCGTGGGATGTGGCGACCCATCGTTCGAGCACCTCCAGCGTCGCAATCTGGAGCGCGTCCGGTCCAAGCTTGACCGATTCCGCAAACGTCGGAAATTGCGGGTCGCGGTCGAAACCGGTTCCGAACAGGAACATCAATGCGATCACGAGGAACTGCCCCCGCCGGTTGCTCAGGCGGTGCTCGCTGGCTCGAACGAGTCCCTCCTGGATGAGCGTCGATACCTTGTGAGCCTCATATTTTCGCGGCCAGAGGCAGCGGAGCATCCCCCTGACATGGGTCCGGCCATCGGCAATGGTCCGATCCTCCAGCAATCCAACGAGTTCTTTGCGGGCCGTCATCAGCGCGGCCAAGAATTCGCCGTAGTCCGACCCCTGCACCCTCACGACATGGCTTAATGCCCGCGAAGCCAGGTGGTGGGCTCGCACACTCCGGTTCTCGTCTGCGAGAATTTGGCCGGCCCAGGGAAGCTGTGCATCCTCATCGAACCAACTGCCAAGCAGCGGCAGCAAAGTGAGATACAGGCAGACATCGCGATGGGTCTCAAAGCCGTGCCGCGCGGCCCGCTCGCGGCCGTGTTCGATCACCTTGGCCGTTGCCTCCAGTCCCCAAGCCCGGCTGTGCCAGGGGAAGAAGTCGCGGTAGTGCGCGGCCATGGCCAGTTGGGACGAGTGGCTCGCCTCTCGTTCGAAGGCTTCCATGGAGCGTTTACTAATCTGGATCACTGAGTACCCCTCTTCGTGGGTGCTGGAGCGCCACTTCCCCAGGTAAGACCGCGAACCCGTGCGGCGTGCGTGCGTGCCTCTGTGACAGGGAGGGTACACNTCCATAAGCGCTAACCAAAATTTTCATGAGTTTTCGGTTTTTGCTAGACTGCACACCCGAGGTTATTCAAAAAAAGAGATTCACCCATGCCTACCATTATCGATGAGAACTGGGAGGTGGTTCTGTCGGTATTTCCTGGTGGGCTGACGCACTGATTTTGCCAGATCAGGAGGCCTCTTGCCCCCGCGTATTTTCGGGTTGCTCCACGGGTGGATAGAGGCGCTTGAGTTTGACCCGTGCCAAGTCGGTGCCGAACTGCCAGTGGATTTTAGCCTGGTGCTGGTTGCGCGGGCCTTGCTACGCGGCGATTTCCTCCTGCAAGGTTTCAATGTTTGGAATGCGACGATCCAAACACTGGCCAGCGAGAACGGCCCACTCACATTCGGCCCTATTGAGCCAACCGCCCTGCTTGGGGGTGTAGTGAAATGCGAGCTTGCGGGTGATTCGGCAAGCTTCCGCCGGGGGAAAGACACCGTACAGGGCCGCAGGGGTAGGGGTGTTGAGATGATCCATGACCCGCCGGATGCGTTCCGCCGCTGGAAAGTAGCCATCGACCAGTAACCGCATTGGTTGGGCAAAGTCCTGTTTAGTAGTCTGTTGTTGAGTGACGTTGACCTGACGCCAACCCTGCAAGGGCTGGACGAACAGAAACAAATTGGCCGTGCCTTCGCGTTTATATTCAGAGTCATGGCGCGCCGGCTGACCGGGACGGGCCGGCAGCGGAAGACGGGTTTCGCTGGTCAACTGGACGGAGCTTTCGTCAAAACACACTTGGGGATACCAGGGATCGTCGGGTTCGGCGTACAAGTCCAGGACATCCTCTATATGCCAGACGTAGTCGGGACTGACACTGGGAATGCACCACTCTCTGCGCTGCCATGGCTTGAGGTCGTTTTTTAAGGACGCGACCGACCATATCGTGGAAAATCGTCTTGACTTGCTGGAGTTCGATCCAGCGATCCGCCAGGAGTCGTAAAGTCCACCGGCGGCGTACTCCACGCCAAGGCCACTAAAAAGGCCGCCTGTTTGCTGGTCAAACCCGGGGCGCTGGCCCGGTCGGAGCCGCGCGCTTAACGCCGGCAGCAGTCTTTCATCGACAAAGCGTTGGCGGGTGCGATGGACGGTCGAGGTTCCCGCAGAGCAACACATGGGCGCGCGCCACCTTGCGGGCGGCCGGGTTGCCTTTGTTAATCAGGTCAACCAGGTATTTGTGAGCTGGGAATTCCTCCTCTTGACCACCATAGGGTACCCGGAAACACCTATCAAAATCAGTGCGTCAGCCCACTAGTGGGTCACTTACTTTGTTTATCGCCATTGATGATCCGTCCCTTGATGTGGAACCGGTGGGTGAGTCACGGCTCCGGAACCGCCCAGATGATAGCGTCGTTCGCGCGCCTGTTGGCGACGGAGTGCCCGCTTACCTCCCCAGATAAAGGGTGTAGGATGTGCATTCCAGCCCCGCGCGACCGCTTCCAACCACGCAATCAATTGCGCTGGGTTCTCCGGGTGCTGCCAAGGCACGACTCACCAGAATTCGCTGGATGGACTCGGCCATGTTCAACCCACTCCCACTGATCGGTGTNTACAGCGGCATCATGCCGTGTGCCATCAGCCAGCACACGAAAGTAGCGGTCTTATGGCCCGCCAAATTATCGAAAACCAGCAACATCCGTAAGGGGGGCAACGCCTCCAGTAAGGTGAAACGAATGGATAGCCCATCCTGCCAGCGCCCCCAAGCGGTGCGATTCTCGGCGGCATGAGGAACCTTATCCAAGGGCGGCTGGGCGGCGATGATCGCCGTTAATTCCTGCTGTAACCAAGGAGGTAGCACCGTGTTGGGGGTGTGGGTGACCCCTTTGACCCGCAATTGTCCAGTCACAGGATGAAATAAGGTCGACCGCTTAACAGTGCCCCCTCGGAGATACTCATGGGGGTAACGCAGGGGTTCGCCCATCGGTTGCCAACTTGCGCCGGGTTGTGGAATCGCTGGATAGGGACCGGCTTCATCGGCACACCAGACCGCCAACCCCCACGTCTCTCCCTCCCGATACGCCGGCTCAATCAGTTTTTTTTCGCCTCAGTATCCGGATCAGTGACCGTCACCACGACGGTCTGTCCCGCCTTCTTTCGGGGCCGTTGAGCCGTACCGGTGTCGCACCATGACCGATGTTTTTGCCAACTCAAACCCGCATCGACCAAAACCCGCCAGATCGTATACGTACTGACACGGGATAACCCCTGCCGGCGCAAGGCCCGCTGCAAGGTCGACAGCGACCACACGGCCGTCCCATCCCGCTCCCGATCGGGAGGCCGACGCGCTTCCGCAAGAATCCGTTCTCGCTCCACCGGCGTATATTCGCGCGGGTGACCACCCCCATGCCGAGGAACCACCGCCGCCAGACCTTCAGCATTGAAGCGTGCCACCCAGGCCGCCACGGCATCGCCCGATTGACGACCTGCCGCCCGTGCGGCATCGGTATAGCTGTGGCCATCCGCTACCGCCAACACCGCTTTAGCGCGCGCCACCAAGCTGGCCGCAATGGCTCGGCCTCGACTCCAATGCATCAGCTGCTCACGCTCCTCTCCAAGGAGCGGGCGCAGTGGATTCTTGGGACTGCGGGACATGGCTATCTCCTTCTTCGTTATCGACCCATAGCTTACTCCCTCTTGATCATCAATGGCGATCAGCAAAGCAAGTGACCCACTAGTTGAAGCGCTTGGTAAGCTTGGGGTAGAGGCGGTCGAGATCCTCTTCAGACCACTCGTCGCCTACCGGCCCATCCGATTGAACTCCGGATGGGCTAGAGGGGAACGCGGAGTACTCAAGTCCGGTCTTCTTACACCAAGCGTCAATGCCAACGGATTGCCAACCTTCGACTTGGCAGTCGACATC
>Ga0056914_10003010_pt1 | contig 10160 bp, 1 predicted proteins | sample TNRBio252014_DNA_FD_55168 | JGI IMG/M metagenome (GOLD analysis project Ga0056914, IMG submission 55168) | Wastewater treatment Type I Accumulibacter community from EBPR Bioreactor in Madison, WI, USA - TNR Reactor_6/25/2014_ DNA | ecosystem: Engineered > Bioreactor > EBPR > Anaerobic-Aerobic >...
TGGTTCGCTGGGAAGAGTCCTTAGATAATACGAATTTTAATCCGATCAACAATCAGACGACGAGCCATGATCCGGGTGTTTTGACGGCGACGCATTACTACCGGGTGGTGGTGCAGAACGGCGTATGTCCGGCGGTTACGTCGAATGTTGTAACGATCGCTGTGGATTTGATTTCCCAAGGCGGTACGTTGAGCAGTGCGGCAACGGTATGTGCAACGGGTAACGGTGGCACGTTGAGTTTAACGGGGGAACGTGGTAATAACTATCGTTGGGAACAGTCTTTGGATTGTCCGAACTTCAGCAATCCGACCCCGACGGGTGGTAACGGTGCGCAGTTATCCTATCAAAACTTGGCACAGACGACGTGTTTTCGCGCGTATGTATCGAATGGTGTATGTCCTGAAGCTCCGTCTAATGTTGTAACGATCACGGTTGTTCAGCCGAGCCAAGGAGGACAAGTGAGTCCGGACCGAACGGTATGTTTGAACGATGCTTCGGGACCGTTGACGTTGACGGGTCATACGGGTACGGTAGTTCGTTGGGAATGGTCTGAAAATCAGGATTTTAACCCGATAGTCGGGAACTCTGTTACGAATGTAACGACGTACAACATGCCGAGCATGACGACGACGATGTATTTACGAGCGATCACGCAAAGTGCACCCTGCCCGGAGACAGCCTCGAATGCGGCGCGCGTGGAGGTGATTCAAACGCCGGATGCGGGTGAAGTTCGGAGTAGTCAGACGATTTGCAGTGGCGATGCTCCGGCTGTTTTAACTTATTTTAGTCCGAATCAGGGACAGGTAACGGTAGATCATTGGGAACGTTACGAGAACGGGACGTGGGTAGATATTGGCAACGGGGGACAAACGACGTTCCAAGAGGTGGGATTAACGGCTAACCGGGACTACCGCGTGATGGTTCGCCCGACCGGAGGCAACGTACAATGCCCGATCATCGCCTCACGGACGGCACGCATTACGGTGGATGCACGTTCGGTGGCAGGTACGCTGAGCAGTCCGGCGACGCTTTGTGTGCAACCGAATGCAACAGGAACGCTGACCATCACGGGCAATACGGGTAATGTGGTTGGTTGGGAGTCTTCAACGGATAATTTTAGTTCTTCCACGCCGATTGCGAATATAACGACGACTCATACGTACACGGGATTAACACAAACGACGTTTTTCCGAGCGATTGTTCGGAACGGTGTTTGTCCTGCAGAGACGACGAACGTGGTACGCATCCAAGTAGACCCGATGCCGACGGTATCGAATGCGGGAACGAATCAAACGGTATGCGTAAACCCGGGAACGGCGACGCTTTCGGGCAATAATCCGACGAGTGGGACGGGTATTTGGACGCAAGTCTCGGGACCGAGCATGGCAACGATAGCCAACGCGAGTCTTTTTAATACGAACCTCAGTAACTTACAGGTAGGTACTTATGTATTCCGCTGGACGATCGGTAGCGGCGTGTGTCCGTCGAGTCAATCAGATGTACGGATACAAGTAGATGCTGCACCGACGGTGTCGAATGCGGGTGCGGATCAACGGATTTGTATTTCTGCCAATAGTATCAATTTAACCGGTAATAATCCAACGATCGGTACGGGAACATGGACGAAGGAATCGGGACCGACCGGTGGAACGATCAGTAATATTAACAGTGCTTCAACAACGGTTACAGGCATTGAAGCGGGGACGTATGTATTCCGTTGGACAATTCGTAACGGAGTTTGCCCTGATAGTCAGGACGAAGTAACGGTAATCGTAGACGGCATACCGACTGTTCCTTTAGCGGGCGCGGATCAGGTGATCTGTTCGAATCCGGGGAGTACGAATTTGTCGGGGAATGTGATCAGCGTTGGCAGCGGCTTATGGAGTCAGGTATCGGGACCGAACACGGCTACGTTTACGGCGAGCAATCCGACGAGTGCGGTGAGTGGGATGATAGCGGGGATTTATGTATTTAGATGGACATCGAGCAACGGTGTTTGTCCGCCGCAGTCGGATGATGTAAGCATCACGGTGGATCAAGACCCGAGCGCNCCGAACGCGGGCGTGGATCAGACGATCTGCCAGAGTACGGGTCAGACGGTTTTAGCGGGCAGTACGCCTGTACCGGTTAGTGCGACGGGCCAATGGACGATTGTGTCGAGTCCGAACGGTTCGAGTCCGGTGGTGGTGAATCCGGCTTTGGGTACGAGTTCGTTAACAGGCTTGAGCGTAGCGGGTCAGTACACGTTGCGCTGGACGGTACGGAACGGTACGGTTTGCGCGTCGAAGAGTGATGACGTAGTGATTAGTGTTGATCCGACGACGGTATCAGGGGTGTTAGGGACGAGTGGCACGGTTTGCCAAAATGACAACCGGACGTTGACGTTGACGGGTCAGACGGGCAATGTGGTTCGCTGGGAACAAAACGTGAACGGCGGTGGCTGGGTTCAAATCGGCGGCGCGACGGGTACAACGTATAATATAGTAGGCATTCAAACGACGACGAGCTACCGGGTGGTTGTTCGGAGCGGTGTTTGTCCGGAAGCGACGACGGCAGCAGTAACGGTAACGGTTGATCCGACGACGGTAGGCGGGAACGTAACAACGGATGCTACGGTATGTAGAGACGGTAACAGTGGTTTGGTACGCTTGTCGGGTCATGTAGGGACGGTTCAACGTTGGGAGATTTCAACGGATTGCGCTACGTACACTTCATTATCGAATACGAGTGCGGTACAGACGTATGTTAATTTAACGCAGACGACATGTTACCGCGCGGTGGTCAAGAGCGGTGTTTGCTTGGAGCAGACTTCGACACCGGCACGGATTACGGTGGTGAAGCCGGCAGTAACGGGCAATCATACAGACATTCGTTGTTTTGGTGAGACGAACGGGACGATCACGATTACGCCGAGCGGGGGCTTCCCGTTCCAAGTGGGTCAACCGTACCGCTATGTGTGGACGAAGAATGGCGCGAGTTTCTCAACGCAACAAAATTTAACGAATTTGGGTGCCGGACGGTACTGTGTAACGGTTACGGACGGGATCAATTGCCCGGTGAGTAGTTGTTTCACGGTAACGGAGCCTACGCTTCTTACGTCTTCTTTAGTATCTTTAACGAACGTTAGCTGTAACAATGCGAACGACGGGACGATCAACCTGAATGTGAGTGGCGGAACGCCGGCATATACGTTCGCATGGACGCGTAACGGTGCTGCATTTGGCACAAGTGTAGAGGATTTGAGTGGCTTAAATCCGGGAACGTATGCGGTAACGATCACAGATGCTAACGGATGTTTGAATAATTTAGGACCTTTTACGATTACACAACCGAGCGCGATCGTTTCGACGACGAGTTACATTCGGAACGTGAGCTGTAAAGGCATGAGCAACGGTTCCATCGGACATCATGTAACGGGTGGTACGCCGCCTTATACATATTTATGGAGTCCGGGTGGTATGGTAACGGAGGATGTGGAGCGATTGGTTGCAGGCATGTACACAGTAACGATTACGGATGCAACGGGTTGCCAATTGGTTAAGAATTTTAACGTAACGGAGCCGTTTTTGTTAGAGATTCGTAACGTTCAAGTGATGAACACGCGTTGTAACGGTGGTAGTGACGGCTCGATCCGGTTGGATGTTATGGGAGGCACGGCACCTTACTTCTATATGTGGTCGAACGGTGTTCAGACGGAGGATTTGATGAACGCTCCTGCGGGTGTTTATGATTTATATGTACGGGATGCGAACGGCTGTGTGATAACGCAATCGTTTACCATAGGAACACCTGAGCTATTAACGGCAACTATCAGCGAACTTCGTCCGGTGCTTTGTGCGCAAAGTTCGACGGGTGCGTTACGGGTGAATGCTTCGGGAGGCGTACCTCCGTACAGTTATTTATGGAATACGGGATCAACGACAGACAGCACGGTCAGCGCGTCAGCGGGCGGTTATTCGGTCTCGGTACGGGATTCGCGTGGCTGCTTGGTGGTAGCGACGTATGAACTGAAGTCTCCGGCATCCTTAAAAGTGATAGATTTACAAGTAACGAACGTGAAATGTCACGGTGGCAACGACGGCGGTCTGGCGATTCGGGTGGAAGGCGGTGATGCGCATTATACGTTCATTTGGAGCGATGGCGCACGTGTGGAAGATCGCACGGATTTACGCGGGGGCAACTATACATTGACGGTAACGGACGGCAACGGCTGTACGTTGGTACAGACGTTTACTGTACCTGAGCCCGAAGAAGCGTTAAGGATTGTTACGAATAAAGTGAGTGAAGTGAGCTGTTCGGGTGTAAAAGACGGCAGTATCGATATAAGTGTTCGTGGCGGTGTTGCGCCGTACAATTATCTTTGGTCAAACGGGTCTAAGACAGAAGATTTAACGGGCGTTGGTTCAGGTGAATATCTGTTAGAGATTGTGGATGCTTGGGGTTGTATTGTACGTCAGCCGTACACGCTTGCGGATGTAGAGCCATTGGTTTTTGCAGTTAACTTTGTGAAAGAACCGACCTGTTTCGGACGGACGGACGGAGCTATCGGCATTCAAGTAAGTGGTGGTCAGCAACCGTATCGTTACCAATGGTCAAGTGGTCAAACGTCTGAAGATATAGAGAACGTAGGATCGGGTGAATATTTGATTACGGTAACGGATGCTCGTGGCTGTTCGAAGACGTTAAAACATACGTTGACGGCACCGCCGGCGTTGAAAATCAGCGTAGTTCGCCAAACGAATCCGACGTGTTTCGGAAGCAGTAACGGCAGTATTTTTGTTCAAGTGAATGGCGGAGCAGGCAACTATACGTACAGTTGGTCGGACGGTAGCGTTAACCAAAATTTACAAAATGTACCTTCGGGGACGTATATTTTGGTAGTACGGGACGGTTCGGGCTGTAGTGCTGAAGCTACGTACACGTTAACAAGTCCTTCTGAATTGAAGATCAATACGGCTATTGAACGCAGTATCAGTTGTTCCGGCGGTAATGACGGTACGCTGGCAATCGGCGTAGCGGGTGGTGTAGGACCGTACCAAGTGGAATGGCGTCGTGGAAATACGATCATTGGAAACAGCTTACTGATAACGGGCTTGAGTGCCGGCAATTATGCGGTAAAAGTTAGTGATAATCAGGGCTGTTTTACGGAAAAGGCCTATAGTTTGACGGCACCGAGTGCTTTAAGTTTGACGGTTACAGGCAGTTCCTTGAACTGTACGAACAGTGTTGATGGGACAGTAAGTAGCTCCGTGAGTGGTGGTACGCCGCCGTACAGCTACGTCTGGAATACGGGGACGACGGCATCGGGTTTGACGAACGTAGGTGCAGGTATTTATTCGTTAACGGTAACGGATGCGAAAGGCTGTCGGATTACGGGCAGTGCGGAGGTTTTAGCTCCGGCGGGCATTGTGTTAAAATTAGTGAACAAAACGCATGTAACCTGTAAAGGGCTAAGCGACGGTACGATTGAGGTGATCGCGGAAGGCGGTACAGGCAAGCTGTCGTATGTTTGGAACGTAGGTTTTGGGGGTAATATGAGGTCTGATCTGCAAGCGGGTGTTTACAGCGTAACGGCAACAGATGCCAACGGCTGTACGGCTGTATTGAAGGACATTTTAATTACTCAACCCGCGAACGCTTTAACGGCTAAGTTTACGTACATCAAAGAAAGTGCTTGTGGGGGCGTTGCATCGGGATCGATCGGCTTAGACGTAACGGGTGGTGTACCTCCGTACGTATATGCTTGGTCTCATGGTTCCGGCTTGGAAGACCCTGCGGACTTAGCCCCGGGTATTTACACGGTAACGATTACGGATATGAACGGTTGTGTGAAGGTTATGGAGGCTGAGGTGAAAGGGGCGACGGAAGCATTGCGGGTAGAAAGTTTGTTGATTCGTCCGGTAACGTGTAACGGCGGAACGGATGGCGGTATCAGCTTGGATATACGCGGTGGTACTCAACCTTATACGTATCGTTGGACGAACGGGAGTACAGTAGAGGATCAACCGAACCTGAAAGCGGGCGTTTATCGTTTGGAAGTCCGTGATGCGAAGAACTGTTTATTGGTACGGAGTTATGAAGTTACAGAAGCCTTGCCGTTGAGTATTCAAGCGGACGAAATCGTGGCATCGGGCTGTATCGGCAGTGGTTCGGTACGGGTTTCGGTGAGCGGTGGTCAAGAGCCTTATACGTATCGTTGGAACACGGGCAGTGAAGATCGGGACTTGAGTGGCGCGGTTGCGGGAACGTATCAGTTGGCAGTTACGGACGGTTTAGGCTGTGTACGGGTGTTGAGTGTTACGATTCCGGCGTTGCCGACGATGACTGCGACGATAGCTATTGTCCGTAAAGAGACGTGCTTCGGAACGAATGACGGCGTATTGGATTTGCGTGTGAACGGCGGGACTGCACCGTATACCTATTTATGGTCGAACGGTAGTACGACGGAAGATATTGCGAATGCAGGCAACGGCGTTCATAGCGTAGCGATCACGGATGCGACGGGTTGTGTGATTCAAGCGACGGTTGACATCCCGACGGCGGGACGCTTGACGGTTAGTTTGGGTGTAAAGACGGACATTCGTTGTAACGGGATGCGAAATGGATTGATCGGCATCAATATTACGGGTGGCGAAAAGCCTTATACGTATCGCTGGTCGAACGGCAGTACGCAGGAAGATTTAACGGACTTAGGTTCGGGCATCTATTCGGTAACGGTACGCGACGCGCGGGGCTGTGAAGCGACGGGACGCTACGAAATCACGGAGCCGACGGTGCTGGTTGTGAGCGAAAGCGGGGTAACACCGGAGACTTGCGCGGGATCGAAAGACGGCACGTTGGGCGTGAGCGTAACGGGTGGCGTTACACCGTATAATTACGTATGGAATACGGGCAGTCGTGAACCGATGTTAACGGGAATAGGCGGCGGTAGTTACACGGTAACGGTTAGTGATGCGAACGGTTGTCGGGTTATCAAGACGATGGTATTAACATCTCCGCAAGCGATGACGGTGAGTACGGTTTCGGTGAAAGGCGCGAATTGCAACGGTGGTACGAACGGTAGTGCGGATGTACGCATTAATGGTGGTACACAGCCGTACAGTTTCTTGTGGTCGAATTTACGGACGATGGAAGATTTAGTGGGTGTACCGGCGGGCGTTTATACGTTAACGGTAACGGATGCGAACAACTGTCGTGCGATTCATACGCTAACGGTACCGACTTTGGAGTTAAGTAATGTGAAGATTGTCGGATTACCCTCGGAAGTCTGTTCGGGTGGCAATGCGGTCACTTTAACAGGCAGTCCTGCGGGAGGTAAGTTTAGTGGCACGGGTGTTACCGGTAACGTCTTTGATCCGAAAGACTTGACAGCGGGAGACTATGAAGTAGTGTACAGTGGATCGTTGAACGGCTGTCTGTATCGGACAACGGCGACGGTTCGCGTGAATGCCCGTCCTGTTGTTACTTCGATCAAAATTGGTAACGGTTTGACGAGTTTCTGTCGGACAGATCAATTGAATTATGTGTTAAGTGTTGTTCCGACTGAAAGCGGTACAACGTATGTATATAGCGGTCGCGGGGTGGTTAACGGACGTTTCAATCCTTCCCAAGCGGGAAGTGGTGTTCATTCGTTGACAGTCGTGGCACGGAATAAGAAAGGATGTGAGACTCGTTTTTCACAAAATATAACGGTATCTGATCCTGCAATAACAAACGTTATCGCTTCTGAAGGAACGATTTGTTCGGGAGGCATGAGCGTATTGCGGGCTTCGGGTGCGGAAAGTTACGTGTGGAGTCCGGCAACGGGCTTGAACGGGACGACGGGTGAAACGGTGGAAGCGCGACCGACGCGAACGACGACGTACACGGTAACGGGGATCACGGGCGGTTGCCGGACGAGTGCAACGGTACGTGTGGTAGTCGGAACGAGTGTAACTGTTGTTATCAGTCAGAATCCGACGGGCAGTGTATGTCCGGGCGTGCCTGTAACCTTACGTGCGGTGAGTCCGGCGGTGAGCTACGAATGGAGTCCTGCGACGGGTTTAAATACGAACGTAGGATCGATTGTAGTGGCGCAGTTGAACGAAACGACGACGTACACGGTGGTTGCGACGAGCGCGACGGGTTGCACGAGCAGCGCACAAGTAACAGTGAGCGTGCAAGCGAGTCGGGTGAGCGCGACGGCTGATGCGGTTGACCTTTGTTCGGGAACGGGAACGACGTTGCGGGCTACGGGAGGCAGCGGTTCGTACTTATGGATGCCGGGTAATATGACGGGAGCGATTGTTCCCGTGAATCCGACGGTAACGACGACGTACACGGTACGAGACGTGAACGGCAGTAATTGCGATCAAGCGATTGTGCGTATTAATGTGAATCCGACGGTATCGGGTGGTATCGGGGGGCTGCAAGATCGTTATTGCTTGAACTCGAGTCCGGTTGTACCGATGTTGTTACCTCAGGGTGGGGTGTTGACGGTGAACGGTAAAGTTTCTCAAGTTTTCAATCCTGCACAGGTAGGTATCGGCGATCATGAATTGATCTATCGCGGGACGAATGGAACGTGTGAATATCGTTTTGTTCGTGTAGTGTCGGTGGGTGAAACGGGGAGTGCGCAGTTATTAAATGTTAAGGATGAATATTGCGTGATCGGTATGCCGGAGGTGATGCAAGCGTTGCCGGAAGGCGGTGTGTTCACGGTGAACGGTCAGGTAACGAACGTGATTGATCCGCGTAGCTTGGGCTTAGGGACGCATGAAGTACGTTACAGCGGAACGGAATCGAACGGTTGTCGTTATGAATCGGTGAAGCTGATCCAAGTGAAAGGCAGTTCGGTACAATGGTTAAACATGCCGACGGAGTTATGCTTGAACGCCCCTCCTGTGGTGATGAATGCGATGCCGAACGGTGGTACTTGGCGGGTGAATGGTGTGATGGTCAGCAGTTTTGACCCGAGTCGTTGGGGCGCAGGCACGCATGAAGTTACATATTCGGGAACGGATGGACCTTGCACCTATTCACGGACGGCGATTGTTAGGGTAACGGGCGGCTTAGTGATGAACGTTACTTCGACCAATCCGACGAGCCAAAGCACAGCGGACGGATCAATCACCATACAAGTGAGTGGCGGTAACGGTGTGTATAGTTACAGTATTACGGGCGGACAATTTTTTGTGAATACGAATGTATTTAGCGGATTAAGCACGGGTACGTATAATATAGTTGTTCGGGACGGCGCGGGCTGTACGGCGAACCAAACGTTGGTGTTAACGGCACCGATTTGCGGGGTAGCGAGCGGATTACGGGTTGTACCGAGTGTTCAACATGCGGACGTAAGTTGGAACGGTGTGAACGGTGCAATCGGTTACACGATCAGCTGGCGGAAAGTGGGCTTCAACGAGCCGTGGCGGAGTACGAATGTCAACGGTAACAGTTTCCGGATTGTGAATTTGTTGCCGGGCGTAACGTATGAAGTTCGTATTCGGACGCGCTGCGGCGCGGGGCTGAGTGAGTTTACGGAGATCGTTCGCTTCACGCAGTTGACGGCACGGGACGAATTGACGGCTGTTGAAACTGAATTAGGTATCAGCGTTTATCCGAACCCGACGAAGGGTGAGTTTAGGGTAGACTTAAGCGAATCGGTGAACGGCACTGCGGTATTATACGACGCTTTAGGTCGTGAGGTATCGCGTGAAATCGTTAGCGGCACTGCGGTAGTCTTTCACATCGACCACTTAAGCTCAGGCATCTACACCCTCAAACTCACCGTCGGAAACACGGTCAAGACCATCAAGGTCGTTAGAGAATAGGGAGTCTGACTAGATCGAATGATATACAACGATCCCCCCCTCTGTTCAAGGAGGGGGGGATTTGTGATTAATACCAATTTCATTTATTCTTTACACAATTTTTATCTCAACAACTGCTTCAAAATCAATAGTCTTGCCAGATTGAATTTAGGTGAATAAATAATGAATTTGGTATAAAAAGGTATAATATCAATTTCATTTATTCTTTACACAATTTTTATCTCGGTAACTACTTGAAAATTAATAGTCTTTAGAGGCTGTTCAAAAATGAAAGTTAGCTTGTGAATAACCCCAAAGAGGCGGTATTTTGGGCTTTTTTTGTATGTCAAGAACCGCCTCTATCCGCAAATT
>Ga0056914_10003016_pt1 | contig 10150 bp, 8 predicted proteins | sample TNRBio252014_DNA_FD_55168 | JGI IMG/M metagenome (GOLD analysis project Ga0056914, IMG submission 55168) | Wastewater treatment Type I Accumulibacter community from EBPR Bioreactor in Madison, WI, USA - TNR Reactor_6/25/2014_ DNA | ecosystem: Engineered > Bioreactor > EBPR > Anaerobic-Aerobic >...
AAACGTTATGTGTAAGGCGGTCGGACTCCAAAGACATGAGGTGTGATTTTACAAAGACTCGCCTTCAGATAACGTAGGACAAAACCACGAAAAAAAACACCCCCATCTGACAAATAGAATCGCGCGAAGCGCGAATTTTTTTTGCATTTGGACAAAGGAAAATTAGAAAAATCGAAATCAAGAAAATTTTCGTTTATCCCGACTAAATAACAACTGTGCGCAGACAATTTGTGACGTTGGAGAAGATTTCGTTACGCAGACAATAAAAATAAGGAGTTGTAAACGTAGGACGGTTCCGTCTGACCTGGACTCGTAGGTCGACACTGACTCGTGGGACAAATTCAACTTTCAACGGTCGACACAGACTCTTTAATATATAACGGTCGGACGAAACCGCCCTACACATAACAACGTGTTTATGCCAACTTGGGGGTTTAGTGTCCATTGCACTTTCGTTTTCTTTATTTAGTTTCGTAACGGTGGACAGTTTCGGAGTGGTCGTGTTTGTCATCCGCCAGATGGCGGATTTAACAAACACTCCTACTCCCCAAGCCGTCATAAACACAAACGTTGGCAGCAAGGCCTTTAAAAAAGAGTTAGTTTTACCGACAACGACTCGTTGGACAATAAACAAAACATAACGGTTGACATTAAAGTGATTAATTCGGGACTTGTAATAAAGAGCGTTACAACAACAATAAAGTTTTTTCCCACCGCACATTACGCGCCAAGCAAGAGTGTGGCAGTAGCTGCCGTCACACAAAGCCACCCGCACGCTACTCCCACACACTTGCTTCCCCCCCCCGCTGAGAGCTACGAATCAAAATTCTCCAAGCCGACAAGGTGGACTTTGATTAAAACTCAAAGTGAATATAGTACTGATGTAATATTTTCTTTAATTATGATAGATATTTATAAATAAATCACATGCCGACAGTTGACTTACTGTAGTCTAATAGGTAGTTTTATTCAACATTTCAAACATAAATCTTAAACGTATGAAAAAATTAAAAAACAACGATCTGAAAAATGTAAAGGGTGGTTCACGCTGTAGCCGCCTTTTCGGAAAAATGGCAACAGCATATTACGACTACGATATGGATCGCTTCGTAAGGTTACGCGACCGATTTGATAGTATAGGTTGCGAATACCCAGCTCAATAAATAGTTATTGTTAAAACCAAAAAATTGCTACTATGAAAAAGTTGAAACCTCAGACATTAAAATCAATCAAAGGCGGTTCGCGCTGTGGAAGAATACTTGGAAGAGCTTCAAAAGCATATTATGAAGGGAACTACGACAGAATGACCCGTCTTTTGGACAAGTTCGAAGACCTTGGTTGCTCCTACGAAATGGAGTAAGATAAGGACAAGTTTAAGTTATGTAAGGAAATAGCGCACGATTGCGCTATTTTCATTTATTCTTCTTTTATGAAACTATACAGTATTTTTCTTTTTATAATTTTTGCAATCCCTAGTTTTTCACAGACTCAGATTGAAGGGGTCTTGTTAGAAAAGGGTAACGGAACACCAATACCATTTGCTAATATTTTTATAAAAGGAACTAGCCTTGGAACGACATCGAACGATGAGGGTAAGTTTACATTGTACGTTCAATCATCTGACAACAACAATGAAGTTGTTTTTTCCTGTATAGGTTATGCGTCTAAGTCTATAAAAATTAAGGACTTTACGTTAGGTCAGATTGTGACTATTTATCTTGATCCAGTGATCTATTCCTTACAAGAAGTAACGATTCACGCATCTAAGAAAAAATCATTGAGTGCAGATCAAATTGTTGCAAATGCCATTAAAAATATTAATAATAATTATACCACGGCTCCAACATTCTTACATGGCTTTTACCGACAGACACACCTAGAAGACAAGACTTATACTAAATTGATTGAAGCCGCTGTAACTGTTTATGATCCAGGCTACCAATCTGAATTGTCGAAAATTAAAGTAGATATTGATGGTTTACGAAGAAGTTATGATGCTCGAATTCTTGATAAAAAAGCATTGTTGGCAATTACTGGTATCCAGGATACGAAATCGGCTATTCAACATTTAGATAGAAAGTATCATTCTTTAGGTAATTTTATTCGAGCCAACCCTATACGGAAAAGTATGGTAGCTGAGTCGAATCAATTGTTAGGTGCGGTTGGTCCTGATTTCTTAAAAAAACATAAATTCAAGTTAGATTCAACACTTCTTCTTGATGAAAATTTAATCTACAAAATCAAGATACTTCCTAATCGAAGAAGTGAAAAAATAGGAAAGTGGGGGCATGATTTTGTCCCTATAGGTTGGCTGTATATCCGTGAGTCAGATTTTGCAATAGTCGAAATGGAATATAGTTATGTTGCAAACCCAAAGAAAGAAGCAGCCAAACTTTATACAGGAACGGGGATTTTCTTCCGAAACATAATCAAGTTCAAAGACTATAATGGGAAACTTTATTTGAATTACTTTTCAAGTTTTTCAATGGATCAAGTTGGGACATTTTCACAAATGAATAAAAAAATGGAGACAGGATTTTCAAAAGGCTTTTTCTACGTGAATAAGCAGTTCCTTATAACGTCAATTCAAACAAACGACTCCAGAGATAGGGAATGGAATGAGGACTTGTATGGAGAAAAAATTGGCTACAGTAAGAATTTTTGGGATACATATAATATCCTCCTTGAGACTAATGAGGAAATTCAACTAAGAACCGACCTCGAGAAAAAAATTACATTAGATGAACAGTTTAAAAAGAATTAAAGTATGGGTAGATTTTTTTTAAACGTGCTTCAAGGAAATCTATGGTTACTAATTATACTTTACTTCTTATTGTCTTTTCTAATACGCTATACAGATTTGGAATTCGTTAAAACAGATGAACTCTATTATGAATTCCTAGCTGATAAGGCCGAAAGTAAGTATGATGATTACAATGAATACATTGAAGATTTTGAGGAGGAATTAAACGATTTAGAAGATGATAGTGAAGATTCATATTTAGTCGAGGATTTACTTGCAGATGTTGGTATAACGGCCTATGACTTCATTTCTTCCATAGTCATTACAGCCCTCCTCTTAATGGCTGGATTTCAGCTAAACTCTCAAATGGAGGCCATTAATTATGCAACAATATTCAAAGCAGTTATGCTAGGTAAGTTTGCATTTTTTTTAAAGTCGGCTATTTCAATTTTTTGGTTCTTGTTTATAAAACAAGAGTATACTTTTGCAGAAGTAGTCGAATTTCACCCACTTTCATTATATAACCTTTTTGATGCAAATACTGTCCCAACCTGGTTGCATGCATTGCTTAGAGTAGTAAATGTTTTCCAGGTATTATTTTGCATTATAACTTCTTACTGCCTATATCTTTTATATAGAGTTCCCTTTTCAATAATTGTAAAATGGGTCATGGTTATTTACTTTTCAATCGTTTTGATACGAGAAGCACTATGGATATACATCGACTTATCACTTTTATAAAAAGCAAGTACACACTATTGACTTTTATTGCTAGTATCTGCATCATAATTTCTGCCCTTGTTATTCGTGAAGCTAAAAGAGCATCTACTTCGGTAAGTAAAGCAGAATTGAAAGTAGAGAATGTATTCCCCTCTTTTATTTTCAAAGAATTAGATGGAGGAATTTTAAACTCTTTAGATATGGGTGGTCAGAAAAGCATCATGATTGTTCTGTTTAACACAACATGCGACTATTGTCACGATAAAATGACAAAGTTAATTGAGTATAGTTCAGAGTTTGATCACTCTCAGATACTATTCATTAGCTCTGAAAGCATAGAAGACATTTCAAAGTTCAGGGATCAATATAAATCGGAGAAACTGAATATTAAATTTCTGCACGCTTCATTTGAGGAAATTCAAGACTCCTTTCCTGCCAAGACTATCCCAGCAATTTGGATTTACAACCGCAAAAAGATGCTTGTAAAAAAAATTGATGATATCGTCCCTATGAAAATTATTGTAAAATACATCCGCGCAGCTAATGATCAATAAGCGTATAAGAGACTCGTTTGTTTATCAGCGAGACGAGAAAGACTGTGGTGCGGCCTGCTTACTTTCAATACTAAAATACCACGGGGCAGATTCAGGGATTGATCATCTAAACTATTTGAGTGGAGCATCTTCGACCGGGGTTAGTTTGCATGGGTTGGCAAATGCGGCTTCTAGCTATGGGCTAATTGGAGAAGGTTATGAAGCTACTCTGAGTGATTTAAAATCACTTTCTGACCCGTGCATTCTCCATATCACTATTCAAGGTATCCATGAACATTTTATTGTCTTTTATACAGCCAAAGAGGAGAATTACTTGATTGGAGACCCTGAAACTGGGATAGTATGGGTAAAAGAAAAAGAGTTGTTATCAATGTGGCGAACTGGCATTTTAATGACTTTTTCCAAAACGAGCGAGTTTAGACCTACAACGTCCAGGAGAAAGAAGAATAACGCATGGCTCTTTAACCTCATTACTTCCGATAAGAACAAATTAATTTCCACCCTATTTCTTGGCATTCTAATTTCCTCTTTAAGCCTATCTACCTCAATCTATACCCAGACATTAATTGATATTATTCTTCCAAATGGAAATTTGAACCTGTTAGTTCTAAGTGTCATTGGATGGGCTTTACTTTTATTTATCAACATCTTTATTCTTTACTTCAGGGGTATCATAATTGCGCGTTGGGAGTATAACTTTAGCACTTCAGTACTCGCAAGTTTTTTTTCTACACTACTGACTTTGCCTAAAAGTTTTTTTGACAGCAAAAAGAAGGGTGATTTAATTGCCCGCATGAATGATGTTCAGCGAATACAGTCGATTCTTAACCAAATTGTAAACGAATCTATTATTCACGCACTAATAATAATCTGCTCGATTGCAGTATTGTATTACTATAGCATCAGTTATTGCACTGTTAAATTTACCCCTTCAGTTTTGTGTTGTCTATTTGTTTAATCATGACTTACATGCGATGCAAAAAAACACTGTTCGCAAATACGGAATTAATGAGGCTAACTATGTTGACATATTGGATGGAATTGAGGTTATAAAGTCAACTAACAAGCAGTCCTACTTTCATAAGTCTGTAGTAACGAAGTACAATGAATTTAAAGGCTCAGAGTTTAATTTAAACAAGACAGCGATTTTATACCGGATTGTATCATCAGGTCTTGGTATATTTGTTACTATTTCAACAGTATTATACTCGGCATTGCTATTCTATCAAGGGAATCTTATACTAGGTCAATTATTAGCTATCCTCTCAATTGTATTCCTGGTGATATCATCTACCAGCAATCTTGTGCTACTAAATGTATCTCTACAGAGCGGTTGGGTAGCTTTGCAAAGGCTGTATGAGTGCTTAGAACAAACGTCAGAAGAGAATATAGTATCCACCCCTAATAAGCCGCCCCTATACAGTATTAATAAGATTTCGGTGGACAATCTATCATTTGGTTTCCCATCCTGCGATCTTCTTTTTGAAAATGCCTCATTTCACGTAGCGAGAGGTGAAAGTATTGCAATCTTGGGGGAAAATGGCTGTGGAAAAAGTACGCTTTTTAATGTCCTCCAAAAATTTTTTCAATATAATGCTGGCAATATTACAGTAAACGAAGAAATTGATTTTAAGGAAATTTCAACTGAGAGTTGGCGCAAGTTTGTTAGTATTGTTCCGCAAAAGACCAAGATTTTCAACAGCACATTGTGGGAGAATATAGCCTTAAGCTCTGACTCATTGGAAGAAGTGAAGTCGTTCTGCGATGAAATAGGATTTTCTGATATTTTCGAAACTCTACCCTTAAAATACGAGACACTGCTTGGAGAAGGCGGAATAAATATCTCTGGTGGACAACAGCAGTTAGTCGCATTAGCGAGAGCTTTGTATCGGAAACCAAATCTATTACTTCTTGACGAAGCTACTTCGTCACTTGACTCACACACTCAGAGTATAGTCCAAAATATCATTGAAAGAATACAAAGCCAACTTGCTATAATTATTATAACTCACAAAATCGAATTAACAAACTTATGCACTAGAGTATATCAAATCCAAAATGGTTCGTTTTCAATACTTAATACACGTTAAGACTGCAAGTAATACTAAATGCCAAATGGGCTCAAAAAGTATAGGTGAAATTTTTTCATAGTACCGCCTCACACATTAAACAAGCCGCGCTTCCCCAACTCAATCCAAAGCTTGTTTAATAAGTGTGGCTGATTTTCCTAAGTGGACAAATTTGTAAAGCCTACGCTTCAAAAAAAACTTTATTGTTGTTTGAGAATTTTAAAAGTAAATGGGGACAGCCGATTAAGGTTTCAAAAAAAGACTCGGCTCAAAGGCCCAGCTGCCAACAAAAGCTATGCGTCATTGGCGGGTGACGTGTAAAGTTGCAAATTGGTTTCTTAATAAATATTTATCACGGTGGACAGATACGTGTAGGTCGGGCTTGACATTTCGCTGCGCTCCATTTTCAAGCCCTCCTATTCCGCCAACGAACGCATAGCCAAACGTTAGCAACAATGCCCTTCCGTGTAACCCGACAAATTCTCCACGACAATAAAATAACGTTCGACATCCCACCTATCAAGCTTCTCCACGGGGACAACTAATCGTTTCCTTAGACAACGGGGACTTTAAAAGAAAACAAAAAGAACTGGGTCTGGACTCGGCTGACGAACAACGACTCGTCTAACAATTGCCCACCGCACGGCAACCTAAAAAGATTCTCGCCCACGCTTTTGGCACTTACCATTGCCACACATGCCACCGCGATACCAAAGCAATGGCAAGAGCCAAACCCACCCGCCCCTAACATCATAAATTTGACCATAATAAAACTAACTTTACTAACCCAAAAGAATTACTAAATTAACGAGGTTAAGACTCCCTAATGGCAATCAAAAAATCTGAATTATACAGCTCTCTCTGGGCTAGTTGTGACGAATTAAGAGGCGGAATGGACGCCAGCCAATACAAAGACTATGTATTGGTATTGTTGTTTGTAAAGTATGTATCTGATAAATACGCTAACGACCCAGATGCGCTCATTGAAATCCCGAAAGGTGGGAGTTTCAAAGACATGGTTACCCTAAAGCACCAAAAGGACATTGGTAATCAGATCAATATCATCATTGGCCAACTGGCAAAGAAGAACGATCTGGTAGGCGTTATTGACGTTGCGGACTTTAACGATGATGAAAAACTTGGCAAAGGCAAGGAAATGGTGGACAGGCTCACCAACCTGATCTCTATCTTTGAAAACCCTGCACTCGACTTTAGTAAAAACCGCGCAGAAGGCGATGACATTTTAGGCGATGCCTACGAATACCTCATGCGCCATTTCGCTACCGAAAGTGGAAAGAGCAAAGGCCAGTTTTACACACCAAGCGAAGTAAGTCGGGTAATAGCCAAAGTGTTAAGCATTAACAATGCTACCAACAAGACGACATTTTATGACCCTACATGCGGTTCGGGTTCTTTATTACTAAAAGCGGTAGATGAAGCCAACGGCAAAGGCACCATTTACGGACAGGAGAAAGATGTAGCTACAGCTGCGTTAGCTCGCATGAACATGATTCTCCACGGACAGGAAGCCATTGAAATTCATCGAGGTCAAAGCACCCTTTCAGATCCGTTCTTTAAAGACAACAACGGGTATTTAAAAACCTTCGATTTCATTGTAGCCAATCCTCCGTTTTCATCAAAGAATTGGAGTAATGGCTTCAATCCGGGCGAAGACATCTTTGGTCGGTTCGATAACATGGGCATCCCTCCTGATAAGAATGGAGACTTTGCTTTTCTCTTGCACATAATCAAGTCGCTGAAAAGCAATGGGAAAGCAGCTTGCATCTTACCGCATGGAGTTTTATTTCGTGGCAATGCCGAGTCCGAAATCCGTAAAAACATTATTGAGCGCGGCTACATCAAAGGGATAATTGGGCTACCGGCCAACTTGTTTTATGGAACGGGTATTCCCGCCTGCATTATTGTCATTGACAAAGAAGGTGCAGCGGACCGCAAGCATATTTTTATGGTGGATGCTTCTAAGGGCTTTTTGAAAGACGGCAACAAAAACAGATTGCGCGAACAAGACATACACAAAGTAGTAGATGTATTCAATAAACAAATTGAAGTTCCCAAGTTCAGCCGTTTGGTAAGCATCAAAGAAATCAAAGACGAGAAGAATGATTTTAATCTAAACATACCTCGCTACATCGATAGCCAGGAAGAAGAAGACATACAAGACATTGAAGCACATCTATTGGGCGATATACCCAAAGCAGATATTGATGCCCTCAACGAGTATTGGGAAGTTTACAAGACACTGAGAACTAAATTATTTTCTCCAAATAAGCGAAAGAACTACCTCCAACTAAAAGTAAGCAAAGACACCATCAAGCAAACCATTTTCAATCATCCTGAATTTGTAAGCTTCAGCAAGGAAATGGATGACCTGTTCACTGAATGGAAAACGCGCAACACCAAACTACTAAAAGGGCTCAGTATTGGAGTAAAGCCAAAGCAAACCATTTTTAAAATCTCGGAAGACATACTAAAAACCTACACGGGCAAAGCCCTGATGGACAAGTACGATGTGTACCAGCATTTGATGAACTATTGGAATGAGGTAATGCAAGACGATTGCTACCTCGTGGCTGTTGATGGCTGGAAAGCAGAACTAAGCATTATTAAAGAAACCAAATCGGCTACGGTGTGGGATTGCGACTTAGTACCAAAGACATTGGTAATAGATCGTTACTTCTTAAAAGAGAAAAAGACAATAGAAAAATTAGAAGCCGACAAAGAAGCCCTCGCCACACAAATAACAGAACTGGAAGAAGAGCATAGCGGTGAAGACGGCTATTTTGCCGACATGGATAAAGTGAACAAAGCCAACGTGCAGAAAAGATTAAAAGAACTTGCTACACCAAAACCCAAAAGCAAAAAGAGAAAAGAAGAATTCTTGATGGCAGCCGAACCCGAAGTTGCTTATGGCATTTTAGGCGAAGCCGCAGTATTAGAGCAATACTTAAAACTGTTGGAAGACCAGACCGAAATCAATAAAAAAATAAAAGAAGCAACTGCCGACCTCGATAAAAAAGTAATAGAACGATACAAAACACTTACCGAGACAGAAATAAAGCAACTGGTAGTAGATGATAAATGGATGACCACTATTGAACGAAGTGTAAAAACCGAAATGGAACGAATAAGCCAGCGGCTTACGCAGCGCATAAAAGAATTAGCAGAACGTTACGAAACACCTTTGCCAAAGCAAACAGATGATGTGGCCGATATAGAAGCGAAAGTAAATTCCCACCTGCAAAAAATGGGATTTGTATGGGAGTAAGGACGGGGTATAAAAACACTGAAGTTGGCGTAATTCCGAGTGAATGGGAGGTGAAAAACCTATTAGACAATTTTACACTTAAAGCGAGAATTGGCTGGCAAGGATTAACAACAGCAGAATATCTTAAGACAGGTGATTTTGGATTAGTAACTGGGACTGATTTTAAGGATGGCTACATTGATTGGGATAATTGTGTTTACGTTGAGAAAAATAGATTTGATCAGGACAAAAATATACAGCTTAAAATCTTTGACGTCTTAGTTACGAAAGATGGAACAATTGGCAAAGTTGCATTCGTTGATAAACTGCCTAATCCAACTACATTAAATAGTGGTGTCTTTGTTATTAGACCGAAAAATGAAAATATTGATAATAGGTTTTTCTATTATCTATTAATGTCATTTTACTTTGATAAATTTCTCGCAAAGATTACTGCTGGATCAACAATAACACACTTGTATCAAAAAGATTTCGTCACTTTTAATTTCATCTTACCTACAAAAGCCGAACAAACTGCCATTGCTAAAGCGCTATCCGATGCCGATGCATTAATAAACAGTTTAGAAAAACTCATTGCCAAAAAACGTAGCATCAAGCAAGGGGCAATGCAAAAATTGTTAAAACCTAAAAAAGGTTGGGAAACTAAAACTTTAAAGGAGTTAGCTCGCTACAGAAGAGGAAGTTTTCCGCAGCCTTATGGCCTTGATAAATGGTATGACGACACCAATGGATTACCATTTGTACAAGTATTTGATGTTGACGACAATTTTCGGTTAAA
>Ga0056914_10003027_pt1 | contig 10134 bp, 13 predicted proteins | sample TNRBio252014_DNA_FD_55168 | JGI IMG/M metagenome (GOLD analysis project Ga0056914, IMG submission 55168) | Wastewater treatment Type I Accumulibacter community from EBPR Bioreactor in Madison, WI, USA - TNR Reactor_6/25/2014_ DNA | ecosystem: Engineered > Bioreactor > EBPR > Anaerobic-Aerobic >...
AATTTCCTTTGTGTGATGCGAGTTAGTTTGTGCGAGTAGAAGGAATAAGCCCGCAGGAAGTTTCACTACTTTCAAGGGCTTATGACGAACTAATCACGCAAAAAAACCGCATTCACACAAAAGGTGTGTAGCACCCTTCGGGCATGATTTTGACTGCAATCTAAAGCAAAAAATTATTTTACCGATATTCATATCGCTAAAATCCTGTTTTTGCCTTATATTATTGTCAAAATTCTTGTCACACCGCGGAAATTATTGAATTTATGACCTATTGCTGTTTGGGCGTTAGGCGCAATATTTTGCCTTCTGGTTCGTCGGTCAAAACCCAAAGCGACCCATCTGGCGCCGTCGCAATATTGCGAAACCTAGTTTGTAATTCAGCAAGTAAAACGGTCTGATTTACAACCACGCCATTTTGCAAGTCGATATGTCTAATTTGTTGGCCGGCCAGCGCGGAAACCAATAAGTCGCCCTTAAATTGCGCAAATAAATCACGGTCATAAAAAGTCATTGCTGATGGCGCAATTGATGGAACCCAATAAATCAACGGTTGTTCGAGACCTGGCAGTGCAACTTTATCGGATATTTTTACGCCGCTATATCCGATGCCATACGTGATTTTGGGCCAACCGTAATTTTTCCCAGCGCGAAGGATATTGATTTCATCGCCGCCGCGTGGCCCATGTTCGTGTTCATAGATAATATTGTTTGCTTTATCGAGTGCCAAACCTTGCACATTTCGGTGGCCCATTGTGAATATTTCTGGTCTGCCGCCACTTACTCCGCCTAATACTGGCGTCCCATCATCATGTAAGTGAACAATTTTTCCCAAGTCGCTTTGCGGGTTTTGTGCTTCTTCCTTGTAATCAAATCCTTCACCGAGGGACAAAAGCAAGGTTTTGTCAGGTAAAAACAAAATCCGACCGCCAAAATGGCTGGTACCTTTCTTAAGTGGCGTAACCACAAAAATTTCAGTTGCATCTTTCAGGCTATTGCCAACCAAACGCGCGCGAACCAAAGCAGTTCCGTTATCTTGTTCAGAGCCTTTTGCATAAGATAAATAAATGAAGCCATTGCGCGCAAAATCGGGATGCAGCGCTACATCAAAGAGGCCGGCCTGACCATCATAAAGCACTTGCGGCACACCAGATATAGGAGCCAAGAGTTCGCCATTTAAATAGTGGCGCAAGCGGCCAGCTTTCTCTGTTACAAGTGCTGAACCGTCGGGCATAAAAGCAATCCCCCACGGGAATTCAAGCCCATTGGCAATTGTTGCAACATTTAGAGCTATGGTTGAAGTTTGGGCAGTATCCGAGCGCGGCGCATCTGCCCCTTTTTGCGCGCAGGCGGATAGAAGAATCGATGCAAACAAAACTATATGGGAAATCTTCATTTGGACCTCAAATTTTAGAGCAAGGGATGCTCAATTTCCTTGGCAAGCCATCATAAATTAGTTTGATATGCCGCATGCCTTAATTACTTGTGCGCCCATTGGCGCGTAAGGCATCGTGCGAACAATTGTCATTACTACGCAATCAGTCTTGGTTTCGGTTTTGATACAAGCACGCTCGGTTTGCATTGTTGGATCTGGACCGCAATCATAGCTCTGAGACTTCAGGCCTTCTTCAACAACTTCAGTTGCGCTGCCAGCCGGAAATTTCGAAATCAGCGCACCCTTCAAGGCGTTTGTCGCTGCGAAATCGACATCTAAATTCGCAATAACTCTTTCTCCCTTTTTGGGCGCAGATTCGCCGATTTGCGCTGACGCACTGGCATTGGGCATCTTATCGCACGAAGCAATTGCTAGGGTCGAAAAAATAAGAAGCGAAAGCGCTAAAACAGGCCTTACAAATACGCGCACTATTCTCTCCCTATTCAGTAAATCGCCAAGTTGAACCTTCTGGCCCGTCTTTAACCTCTACACAAAGTGCAGCTAATTCAGCCCTTATTTCATCTGCACGGGCCCAGTTTTTTTCGGTGCGGACTTTGAGCCGCTCTTGCACAAGCGCGTCAATATGCGATGTCACATTATCATCTTTTTGGCCAATTTGATTTGCAAACCACTGCTTTGGCTCAAGTTGCAATATTCCTAATAATTGGCCCGCACCTCTTAGCTCGGCTAAGGCAATTTCCTTTTCTTTAGTTGTTTTAGCCTTGTTGGCATTGCGCACTAATGTGCTAAGTTCTGCTAGGGCTTGCGGCGTATTCAAATCATCGCACAGGACATCTAACAAGGATTCTGGCAAAAGCGGTTCAATCGACTTGTCCCAAATTTCGTCCATTGCGCGATATGCACGATCAAGTGTTTTAACATTTTGGCTTATTAGGTCGTCTGTCCAATCCAGTGGTGCTCGATAATGTGCCGATATCAATGACAATCTAAGCGCCTCGGCTGGCCATTTTAAAGCAAGCTGATCAATTCCCAACACATTGCCTAAGCTCTTTGACATTTTATCACTGCCAAAATTCAGCATACCGTTGTGCATCCAAATGTTGGCAAGTGAAACCCCACCGTGTGCACATTCGGATTGTGCGATTTCATTCTCATGGTGAGGAAAAATCAAATCATGTCCGCCGCCGTGAATGTCAATTGTTAAACCAAGATTTTTCTGAATCATGGCAGAACATTCAATATGCCAACCAGGCCGCCCTCTGCCCCAGGGGCTATCCCACGAAGGCTCATTTGGTTTTGCTTTTTTCCAAAGGGCAAAATCTGCACTATTGCGTTTATTTTCATCTATTTCCACGCGTGCGCCAGCCTGCATTTCATCAAGCTTTCGCCCTGAAAGCCGCCCATAATTTGGCATTGACGGCACATGAAAATACACTCCATCCGCAGTTTCATAGGCGTGTGATTTTTTTTCAAGCATCACAATCATCGCGATAATATCTTCAACGTGCTCTGTAACCTTGGGTTCCAAAGTTTTTGGCAAAACGCCCAATAATTTCATGTCTGAACGATATATGTCGGTGTATTTTTGTGTGATAACAGAAATATCAACTCCTTCAGCTAGGGCGGCGGCATTAATTTTATCATCTATATCAGTTATATTACGAACAGAGGTTACGTGGTTTTCACCATATATTGCCCGCAACAATCTAAAAAGCGTATCGAAAACAACTTCAGGGCGTGCGTTTCCAATATGCGCCCGATTATAAACTGTCGGCCCACAGACATAGAGCGTCACGTTTAGCTCATTAATTGGCTCTAATAATTGCTTTTGTTTGGTAATGGTGTTGAACAAATTGATTTTTGACATAAATTTACTTTGGACGATACTTTACTAACTTAGGTTTAAGTGCTTATTTGACACTAATACAATTCTTACCCGATTGAAACATCGGTAGCTTTGCATATATGCACAAAGAGAGCGCAAATAATTTGTATCAATCGGGCGGGCGTTAAGACCGAATATTCGGCTCGACCCTCGTTCCCATATTAGGGAAGCAATAATGAATATTATGTTTGAAAACAATAAGCCCCTAAAGGGTGACAATGCCAGCAAGCCAACACGCGATGAAGCAATGGCTGCAGTTCGCACTTTGATTAAATGGGCAGGGGATAACCCCAACCGCGAAGGACTAACAGACACACCGAGACGGGTCGTCGACTCATATTCTGAATTTTTCGCAGGCTATGAAAAAGATCCAATTGAGGAATTGTCTCGTACTTTTGAAGAAGTCGCTGGCTATGATGATATTGTGATGCTCCGCGATATGAATGTAGAGAGCCACTGTGAACATCACATGGTTCCGATTATTGGCAAGGCTCACATTGCTTATTTGCCTAATAAACGAGTTGTTGGGATTTCCAAAATTGCACGCGTAGTTGAAATTTTTTGTAAGCGCCTCCAGACGCAAGAAACCATGACCGCACAAATCGCGCAGAGTATTTCAAATGTTCTGCAGCCATTAGGAGTGGCAGTTCTAATTGATGCTAAGCACCAGTGTATGACAATGCGCGGCGTTCATCACCCTGATGTTTCTACAATGACTACTCAATTCACAGGTGTCTTTAAAGAAAAGGCCGAAATGCAGGAACGCTTTTTGCGCTTATGCGGTTATTAGTTATTTTAAACCTGGAAAGCCTATGCAGTTTTTAGACAAAACCGAACTCGAGCTTGGCGCAAGTTTCGCCCCCATGCTTGACAAAGATGGATTGATTCCCGCCATTGTGCAGTCTTTTGCCAATAGTGAAGTTTTAATGATGGCATATATGAATGCTGAAGCACTTGAGAAAACTTTCAAGACACGTCAGGCGCACTTTTGGTCACGTTCTCGTCAATCAATATGGCTCAAAGGCGAAACATCTGGACAGATTCTCCATGTCAAAGAAATAAGAATAGATTGCGACCAAGACACAATTTTGTTGAAAGTCGAAGTCGCCGGTAATGGCGGTTGCTGTCACGTTGGTTTTGAAAACTGTTTCTATCGTCGGATTGATGACGACAATACCATAAAGCCACAGCTTGTAATTAGCGGTCAAAAACTCTAGGTCATAAACTAATAAATTTTAGGCAAATGGTGCGAGCGATTTTGTGTCAATGGAAGGAAGAAGTGTGCAGGAAATATCAATATTTTCAAATACTTCTGACGCTCCAGTCACGCAAAATCGCCTCATCCTTTGGACAGCAAAATGGCGTCATACTAAGCATGAAAAAGTATTTTACCGATATTCATATCGCTAAAATCCTGTTTTCAACTTATTATTTAGCCATTTTACTGCTATTTGGCTTAAATTAATGAGTTTATGACCTAGGTCATATTTTGCTAATTTGGCTTTTTTGGGCGTTCACCATTGCAATTCAAAACCGAAGTTTCAATCTACGACCTTTGTTTGTCGCGCGGGGAAAAACTCCTCGTTAAAAACCTCAATCTAAAACTCTGCGCTGGTGATGGGCTTGAGCTACGCGGTGCAAATGGATCAGGCAAATCCACTTTATTGCGGGCCATTGCAGGGCTCCACAGGCCTTTAAGCGGAAAAATCTTGGTAGAGTTTGGTGGCGATTTAACAATGCGCGAAAACTTGATTGTTTTGGGCCATAAAGACGGCGTACAAAATAATGAAACCGTCGCTAATCAGCTTAGATTTTGGGCTCTATTCTTTGGCACAGATAGCGCGGCTGTCAACGTGGCTATAGATAGGCTTGGGATTGCCAGCCTTGCGCGCCTATTTGGCAATGTCTTGAGCGCAGGCCAAAGGCAGCGCGTAGCCTTGGCGCGACTATTGATTTCGAACCGTGCAATTTGGCTATTAGATGAACCAGCCGCCCCGCTTGATGATAAGGGCCGTGGCTTATTGGCTTCCATAATGAATGATCACCGAAATGACGGCGGAATAGTCGTTGTTGCGGCGCATGATAAACCGCAAGGCGGCAACTATAGAACTTTGCTTCTTGGTGATTCTAATACTAATTGGAGCTTAACTTCATGATTGCCGGTTTCGTTGGAATTATGGTTCGTGAAATGCGCCAAGGCTTGGTTCTTAGTGGTGGCGGTTTTTTGCCCACGGCGTTCTTTTCTGGTGCTATTCTTATTCTGCCCTTTTCAATTGGCCCAAATCCTGAATTGCTAAGGGAAATCGGCCCAGGATATTTGTGGTTGGCCCTTTCGTTGGCAAGCCTTGTATCATTGGAGCGCTTATTTGCACCCGATATTGATGATGGCACAATGGATTTATTTACAATAGGCTCCACACCATTTCCCCTCGTTATGCTTGCAAAATTGTTGGGCCAATGGTGCGCAGTTTCGTTACCGCTAATTTTGGCAATTCCTCTCGCAGCGTTCATGCTTAATATTGATAGCAATATGATTGTGCCTTTGATGCTTCAATTGTGGGTGGGTTCACTGGCAATGTTTTTGCTTGGAGGCATCGGCTCGGCTCTAAGTGCCGGCGTAAGACGAGGCGGGCTTCTAATAGCCTTATTGTCGCTTCCATTATATACGCCGCTTGTAATTTTTGGTGCCGCCAGTGCCAACCAAATCATATTGGGCAATGGCGTTTTTTCGCAAGGATTTTTGTTTATTTGCGGCATAACGCTTTTCGCAATTGTAGTTTGCCCAATTGCTACCAGCGCGGCGGTGAAAATGCACTTAGACTAGGTCATAAACTCATTAATTTACGCGGCGTGACATGAATTTTGACTTAGAAATTGAAAACCGCGCAAGGTTACTTTTTGCACCGCACTGCTTTCAAAAACCACAATTGTGCGCGAAAATCCAACAACTTTTCGGTTGGCCCAAATCAGATTCGCTTTGGCGCTTTTCTTTGAAATCAACTACTTTCGCTCAAGAACAAAAACTGCTTTTTGAGCCAGCAAATTGGTAAGGAATCCAGGTTTAGATTGGCGCTTACCGCGCTTATCGCCATTAATAGGCAATATAGCCCTGATAGTGAAATTGGTTTTGCGCGCCAAGTCAGCAAAATCATGAATTGTGCAGAGGTGGATGTTGGGCGTGTCATACCAGCTGTCAGGCAAATCTTTTGTTACAGGCATTTTGCCTTTTAGTGCCAAAAATAGCCTAATTTTCCAGAACCCGAAATTGGGTAACGATACTATCGCACATTTCCCGATGCGGTGAATTTCGCTTAACACTCCGTGGGGGCTCATCGTGGCTTGAATTGTGTTAGAAAGTATCACCAGGTCGAATGAATCGTCAGGGAAAAGCCCCAAGTCTTTATCAGCATCACCTTGAATAACCGCAAGCCCTTTAGCAACACACGAATTTACGCCATTTTGGCTAATTTCAAGACCTCTAACTTCGGCGCCTTTGCGCTTTTCGAGTAACTCCATAAGGTGCCCATCAGAGCAACCTATATCAAGAATGCGTGATCCTTCGGAAACTTGCTCTAATATAGCTTCATAATCGGTGCGCAGAAACATTTTCAAATCCCCCTTGCGCTTGCTTGTGATTGCAAAAATCCTGACAGAGCCGCGTGAAACACAGGTTCATCAAGTAAGAACGCGTCATGACCTTTATTAGTTTCCACTTCGAGCGAAGAAACATGAACTCCTGCGGCCATCATAGCCCTTACAATTGCGCGGCTTTCTGAGGGCGGATAATGCCAGTCTGAAGAAAATGAAACTACACAAGCTGCCCCTTTATAGGCACCAAAAGCCTTAGTTAGACTTCCCTCAAAACCGCCAGCAAGATCGAAATAATCCATAGCGCGGGTTATATAAAGATATGAGTTAGCATCAAATCTATCGACAAAACTCTGACCTTGATGTCGCAAATATGATTCGATTTGGAAATCGGCTTCAAAGCCATATGTTAGCTCGTCCCTATTTTGCAATCTTCTGCCAAATTTATTGTGCAAAGCAACGTCGGACAAATATGTAATATGAGCTGCCATTCGGGCAACAGAAAGCCCTTTTGACGGAAATGTGTCTTGCGAGAGGTAATTGCCGCCGCGCCATTCGGGGTCTGCCATTATTGCTTGGCGCCCAACTTCATGAAAAGCAATATTTTGCGCTGAATGGCGTGCCGCAGTTGCAATCGGCACGGCGCAAAACACTTTTTCAGGAAAAGTCGAAAGCCATTGCAAAACTTGCATGCCGCCCATCGAGCCGCCAATAACTGCAAACAAGTTTTCAATGCCGAGCGCTTCAATCAACATTGCTTGCGCCTTTACCATATCTGAAATAGTGATTATCGGGAAATCCAATGCTATTGCGCTGCCGTCTGGCTTTAAGCTTTGAGGGCCGCTGGTCCCCATGCACCCACCAAGGACATTTGCGCAAATCACGAAATANTTATTGGTATCAATCAACTTACCAGCGCCAACAACATTGTGCCACCAACCATTGCGCTTTGTGACAGGNTGAACACCGGTCACATATTGATCCCCAGTTAATGCATGACAGACCAAAATTGCGTTCGATTTATCANTGTTCAANGTTCCCCAAGTTTCATATGCAACTGTTAATGGAGAAAGATTCGCGCCAGAATCAAGAACAAGCGGCTCTTTAAAGGCAATTTTGGTTTGTTTCTTTGGCATTTGGATTGCCTAGCGGATTTTTTGAAATGTGCAAGTCAAGGTAGTTGATTTATTTACTTACTCACACTCGATACTTTCGAAAAAGACACGGCAAATGCGTAAAGTTGAAAAATCTTCTTGTTACCAATGGGAAATTGGAAAAAAGTAAGCACCTGTTAAGCAAACCTGGTCTAATTTACCAGTAGGAGGCAAATCGTGGCAATAATCAGTCGACAAGGAAAAAAGCTGGTCTATAACCAGCTGTCGGTTTTGGTTGTTGACGATCAAGCGTTTTACCGGAACTTATTGTCAGAAGTTTTGAGATCACTCGGTGTGAATAACATAACCACTGCTGTGGATGGCGCTGATGCGCTCGACGCAATAGAAAACTCTCGCCCAACTGTTGTTTTCGCCGATTGGGTAATGCCAGAAATGGACGGGCTTCAGCTAACCCGCAAAATACGCCGAATGCGCGACGAGAGAACGCGCATGGTGCCAATTATCATGGTAACGGCCAATAACCTAAGAAGCCAGATTGAAGAAGCGCGTAATACTGGTGTCGACACTTTTGTTTTGAAGCCAGTCACATTGAAGTCAGTTAGTGACAGACTAAAAGAAGTTATTGAGCATCCGCGCGATTTTGTGGCTTTCGACACTTATATAGGTCCTTGCAGACGAAGAAATAAGGCAAACAACTTTTATGGGCCGTATATGCGCCATGATGACCCAATTGAGCTTGAGGCAACCGCCGCGCAAGAGAAGGCAGTGAAAAGTGAGATGAGCGATATTACAAGGCGCATTCACACTTTGCTTGCAGTAGTTCGTCAAGGCAATTTGTCAAAAATGGTCGAGATAAGGGCAGCCGCGGCTGAGGTCTTGGTTCTAGCACAGAAAATAGCGGATCAACATTTGGCAAAAGTGTGCTGGAGCCTAACCGCTTATATCGACAAAATGGCGGACTATCGCAACGTCAGAATTGACATTGTATCGACACACCTGGAATCAATGGAAGTGTTGATTAAAACTCCCAATAGTCAGGCAGAAATACGTGAAGAAATTGCCAATGGCCTGCAAGTGATGGTTAGTCGCGCGATAAGCGCTGCCTAGGCCAAGTAGCGGTAACGCGGGACTGGTTGACTGGTCGCAATTTTCGACCAAACAAAGATGTTAGCGCTGGGTTCAAGCAAAGCATGAACGTCAAAAGCATTAGTCTAATCACGGCCGCAAATTTGCCACCAAACGCATAGTTGATTTTGTGTTGGCATCCTTTTGAAACCAAGCTACACCGGCAGTTGGCAGATCTAGCCTCAATAAATCGCTCTTTTCATCTTTATTTGCGCCTTTTAGAAAGGTACGACACAATGCATGTAAACCAGGATCATGGGCAATTATCATGACGGACTTTGCACCAGTTTGCGCCGCTTTGCTTAAGTATAATTCAGGCGAGGCCAAATATAATTCACGCGTAATAATAGTATCAGCATCCGCAAAAACTTCTGAGGCTACGTCCCAAGTTTGCGAAGCACGAAATGCTGAAGATACCAAAACAACATCAGGCGAAAAGCCTAACATTCTTAGCTTGATAGCTTGCTCAAGGGATTGCTTTTTACCTGTTTCAATAAGGTTACGAGAAAAGTCATCAACTGCGTCATAGGGCCTTTCGGCCTTCCCATGGCGAAATAACACCAAATCCTGAATTTGTGACTCTTTGATAATTCTTCTGATCATATTCTAATTGCAATCAAATTTTTATGCGGCCTGCATTTTGTTTGTGTTGGTAACTTGACCAAATGCCATATTCGAATGCATTTGCCAATAATCAATAAACCTCTTAGCCCATGACCAACATTTAATTCAAATTAGCAACGGACTTTAATTATTATGAGTGACAAAGCCAACCAAGCCAAATTAGCGGAACTTGCAACAGATGCAAAAGCTTGGCCGTTCGAGCTCGCGAAGATGGTCTTGGATCGATACAAACGCAACCCAAAGCCTGAGGTCATTTTTGAAACTGGTTATGGCCCCTCTGGGCTACCGCACATTGGAACTTTTGGCGAAGTTGTGCGTACAACTATGGTCAGACACGCTTTCGAAGTTATTAGCGAAGGCAAAATCCCAACGCGAATTATTTGCGTATCCGACGACATGGACGG
>Ga0056914_10003028_pt1 | contig 10132 bp, 6 predicted proteins | sample TNRBio252014_DNA_FD_55168 | JGI IMG/M metagenome (GOLD analysis project Ga0056914, IMG submission 55168) | Wastewater treatment Type I Accumulibacter community from EBPR Bioreactor in Madison, WI, USA - TNR Reactor_6/25/2014_ DNA | ecosystem: Engineered > Bioreactor > EBPR > Anaerobic-Aerobic >...
ATGCGCGCGACCTGCCCGAGGTTCTGCTGGACCGCAGCCAGTTCGAGACGGCGGTGATGAACCTGGTGGTCAATGCCCGCGACGCCATGGCCGGCCATGTCGTGCCCGGCGAAGGCCGGGTGCGGATCGCCGTCGGCAAGGTCGATGCCCGGGCCGCGCGCAGCGGCGGCTGGCTGGAGGCCCCCGAAGGTGAGCTGGCACTGATCGAGGTGTCGGACAACGGCCCCGGCATTCCGGCCGAGCTGAAGGAAAAGGTGTTCGAGCCCTTCTTCACGACCAAGGCCGTCGGCGAGGGCACCGGCATGGGCCTGGCCTCGGTCTATGGCATCGTCGACCAGTCCGGCGGCCGCATCGTGCTGGGGGACGCCGAGGGCGGCGGGGCGATGTTCCGCATCTATCTGCCGGTCGCGCGCGCGCCGGCCGTGGCCGAGGCGGGGACCGAGGCACCGGCGACGCCTGCGGCCGGGCGGGTGCCGCGCAAGCCCCGCGACCTTTCGGGAGCCGGCCGCATCCTGTTCGCCGAGGACGAGAACAATGTGCGGGTGCTGACCGCCAAGCTGCTGCGCGCGCGCGGCTATGAGGTGATCGAGGCGAGCAACGGCCACGAGGCGCTGGAACTGGCCGAGGAATATGCCGGCAAGATCGACCTGTTGCTGTCGGATGTGGTGATGCCGGACCTGGACGGTCCGACCATGCTGAAGAATGCGCGGCCCTTCCTGGGCGACATCCCGGTGCTGTTCATGTCCGGGCATGCCGAGGCGGACTTCTCGGACCTGCTGGAAGGCAACGCCAATGTGTCCTTCCTGGCCAAGCCGGTGCGGTTCCCGATCCTGGCCGGCACCATCAAGGACCTGCTGCACGGGGACGCCGAGCCGCAGTCCTCGGCGGCCTGAGGGTTCAAGCCGACGCTCTGTCCGGTCATCCGGGAGAACGGGCCAGGGAGACGGGGAATCGGCGGGATGACACCCGCCCGGCCATGCTCTAGCGTTTCGCACCTGAACCGGAGTTTCTGTGATGCGCCCTTCCCTGATCGCCCTCGTCGCCGCCCTGATGTTGCCCGGAGCCGCCCTGGCCCAGGAGGTCGATGCCGAGCGGCTGAACGGGCTGGTGCGGGACCTGGCGTCGGATGAGTTCGGCGGACGCGCCCCGGCCAGCGCCGATGAAGGCCCGGCCACCGACTATATCGCCGACCAGTTCCGCCAGCTGGGCATCGCACCGGGCGGCGATGACGGCAGCTATTTCCAGATGGTGCCCCTGTCGCGCACCGTCCGCGAAGGCCCGGCGGACATTTCGGTCCAGGGACCGGACGGGACGCAACAGGTCCTGACCTGGGGCGAGGATCTGGTGATGACCTCGGACCGGCCGGTGTCGCGCATCACGGTGACCGACGCGCCGCTGGTCTTCGTCGGCTACGGCGTCACCGCCCCCGAGCGCGGCTGGGACGATTTCGGCGACGTCGACCTGACCGGCAAGATCATGGTGGTGATCGTCAACGACCCGGATTTCAATGCGCCTGAGGGCCATCCGGTGACGGGCCGCTTCGACGGCCAGGCCATGACCTATTACGGGCGCTGGGTTTACAAGTTCGCCGAGGCGGCGCGGCGCGGTGCCGCCGGGGTGCTGGTCATCCATGACACGCCCGGCGCCGGCTATCCCTGGACCACCGTGGTCAGTGGGGCCAGCACGGCACGCTTCGACATCGTACGCGAGAACTGGCAGGCCGAGCGGGTGCCGTTCCAGGGCTGGATCCAGGGCGATGCCGCCACCGCCCTGTTCGCCCAGGCCGGGCTGGACCTGGCCGCCTTGCGAGACGCGGCGCGGACCGAGGCGTTCGAACCGGTCGAGCTGAGCGGCGTGACGATGTCGGTCGACTTCGGCCAGACCTTCAGCCGCGTCGAAAGCCGTAATGTCATCGGCATCCTGCCCGGCACCGGCCACGCCGACGAGACGGTGATGGTCGGGGCCCACTGGGACGCCTATGGCCGGGGCAACGCCGATGCGACGGGCGACCACATCTATAACGGGGCGGTGGACAATGCGACCGGGGTGGCCGCGATCCTGGAGCTGGCGCGGGTGTTCGCCGAGGGGCCGCGCCCGGACCGCAGCCTGATGTTCGTGTCATGGTCGGCCGAGGAATCGGGCCTTCTGGGCGCGTACTACTATGCGGCCCATCCGGTGCGGCCGCTGGAGACGACGGTGGCCAACGTCAATCTGGACTCGCTGTTGCCCGGCGACGAACCGGCGGACGAGGTGGTTGTCATCGGCATGGGCAAGAACAATCTGGACGCCATGCTGGCCCCCTATGTCGAGGCGGCGGGGCGACGGCTGATCAATGATCCGGCCCCGCAGGCCGGGGCCTTCTATCGGTCCGACCACTTCCCGCTGGCGCTGCGCGGCGTGCCGGCGCTGTTCGCCTTTGCGGGCTTCACCGGGGCCAGCCCCCAGAGCGCGGCCTATGTGCGCGACTGCTACCACCAGCCGTGCGACCAGTGGGACGAGACCTGGACCATGGGGGCGGCGGCCCAGGATCTGGACCTGCTGGCCCAGGTGATCCGCGACCTGGCCAACAGCCGCACCTGGCCGGAGTGGAACGAAGCCGCCGAGTTCCGGGCCGTGCGCGAAGACAGCCGCGATCAGCGAGCGGATTGAGGGGCCACCGGCTCCGGCAGGGGCGGCGCGCGGCCTGAGATCCTGACGAAGCGGTAGCCGCGCGCATTGAGGTCATCGAGCAGGCCCGGCAGGGCCTCGACCGTACGCGGGTGGATCTGATGCAGGATCAGGACCCCGCCGTCGGTCTGTTCCAGATTGGCGACGGCGCGGCGGTGGACCTCGGCGGCCGAGATGTGTTTCCAGTCGTCGGCGTCGGCCTCGGCTCCGACGACGATGATGCCCTCGCGATGAAGCCAGGCGCGCAGACGCGGATTGTCGTCCAGGCCCGGGAACCGGAAGAAGGGCTCGGCGATTTCCGGCGATGCCGCCGCGTTCAGGGCCAAAAAGCCGCGATGGATCTGGGCCTGGCCGGCCGTGTCGGACCATCGCGAGAGGTTGAGGGGGTGCGACCAGCTGTGGCTGGCGACGCCATGGCCGCGCCGGACGGCCTCGTTCACCAGGCCCGGGCGTTGCTCGATCATGGTGCCGACATGGAAGAAGACGGCCTGGATGCAGCGTTCCTCCAGAATGTCGAAGACGCGCTGGTCGCCGCGCGGGGCCGGCCAGGGGCCGTCGTCGAAGGTCAGAGCCACGGTATGCGGGGCCAAGGGGGTGCGCGGATACTGGATGGAGCCATAACCCGCAGGCGACGGGGCCAGGACGACGACCTCGGTGCGGGCCGGATAGGCGGGGTTGGTCGGGCAGCGCCCACCGGCCTCGAACGGCGGCGACGGTGGGCCCGTCTCGAGCCCCGCAACCGGGGAGGCCGGTGCGACCGGCAGGGTCAGGTCGGCGGCCCGGCGATCCTCGGCCTCACCGATGGCCAGGCCGTAGGCGAACACCGCCGTCAGCGCCAGGGGGACGAGCCGCCGCCCGCCGCCCTGACCGTCGCGCGGGCGTCGGGACCCCGAACCCGGACCGGCCCGGCGCGGACGCGCATCTGGCATGACGATGTCCCCCTCGTCTCACCCCATCGGGTCCAGCCTGGGCGAAGCGGACCGTGATGTCGTGCCGATTCGCCTGAGGCGTTAACTCTGTCGGCCCGGGCGGCACGCCGCAATCCTGCCCGGCTTGACCGCTAGCCGTCGGCGCGGGACTGATGCCTATGGGCTTTCTGATGGATCTGACGCGGCGAACGATGACGATGGCGGGCGGGGCGATGGCNGCCCTGGGTTTCGGCTCNGCCGCGCGTGCCCAGNCNCTGGCCGGGCCGTTCGGGGATGCCCTGGCCTATTCGGATGAGCGCGGCGGCGTNTCGGTGCTGATCCAGCGCGGAACCGAGGTCCTGGCCGAGGCCTATGCCAACGGCGGCGCGCCGGAGCGGGCCTGGGCCATCCATTCGGGCACCAAGAGCTTTTCCGGCGTTCTGGCCTGTCATCTGGTGCGCGAGGGCTGGCTGGATCTGGATGCGCCGGTCAGCGCCCTCATCACCGAATGGCAGGCCGATCCGGCCAAGGCCGCGATCACGACGCGCGAACTGCTCGATCTGACGTCGGGCTGTGTGGCCGGTGGCTTCGGCGCGCCCCCGACCTATGAGGAGGCGGTCGCGGCCCCCCTGGCGACGCCGCCGGGGTCGCACTTTGAATACAATCCCGGGCCGTTCCAGGTCTGGGGCGAGATGGTGCGGCGGATGCTGGAGAGCCGGGGTTATCTGCCCGATGTGCTGGGCTTCATGCGCTCGCGGGTGATCGATCCGGCCGGGGTGACGGTGGCGGACTGGCGGCTGCATGGCGGCCAGCCGACCCTGCCGACCGGGGTGCAGATGACGGCGCGCGAATGGGCCAAGTGGGGCCGCTGGGTGCTCGACGGGGCCGGAGGGGCGGACCTGACGCCGTGCTGGACCGGGTCGGGGGCCAATCCGGGCTATGGTCTCAGCTGGTGGCTGCTGCGGCCCGGCCTGATCGCGCCGGAAGCGCGCAGCGGCATGGGCGATGACGGGGCCGAAATGGCCGAGCGCGGCGAGGATATCCGGCTGGCGGCGGGTGCGGGCGAACAGAAGCTCTATCTGCTGCCCCAGCGCGACCTCCTGGTGGTGCGCCAGTCCCGCGGCTTCGGCTCGGCCCTGGCGGGCTTCACCCCCGGCTGGTCGGACACCGAGTTCATGCGACGGGTGCTCAGGGGACTGTAGGCGCGCCTAGCCTGCCCCATCCGCCCAGGCAGCCAGGGCCTCGGACAGGTCGATCAGGCCGCGCCGGCCGGGATCGACCGTGCAGGGGGTGGCTGAAAACCGGGGGGCCGGGGCCGGCTGGACCACGCCGTCGACCCGCACAAAGGTGCCGCGCGCGGCGTTATGCGGATCGTCCGCCGCTTCGCCGAACGCCAGCACCGGCGACACACAGGCATCGGTGCCGGCAAACACCTGGACCCAGTGATCGCGCGGGTGCCCGGCGAAAATCTCGGCAAAGGTCGCCTGCATGGCCGGCCAGCCGCCCGGATCGAACTGGGGATACAGAGCCGGCTCCAGCCCCAGCCCGGCGATCAGCTGGGCGAAGAAGGCCGGCTCCAGCGCCGCCACCGCCACGAAGCGACCGTCGGCGCAAGCGTAAGTCCGATAGAACGGCTTGGACCCATCCAGCAGATTGGTGGCGCGCCCATCCTGCCACAGGCCCGAGGCCGCCAGGGCGAAGAACAGGCTGGACAGGACCGCCGCGCCGTCGGTCATGGCCACATCCACGACCTGGCCGCGGCCGATGGCACGCGCCTGTATCACCGCCGCCAGAATGCCGGTGACCGCAAACATCGCCCCGCCGCCATAGTCGCCCACCAGATTCAGCGGCGGCGGCGGCGGCCGGTCGGCCTCGCCCATGGCATAGAGCGCCCCGGTCAGGCCCAGATAGTTCAGATCATGGCCGGCCCGATCGGCGCGCGGCCCGGTCTGGCCCCAGCCGGTCATGCGCGCATAGACCAGCCTGGGGTTGCGCCCCAGACAGACCTCCGGCCCCAGGCCCAGCCGCTCGGTGACGCCGGGCCGGAACCCCTCGATCAGGGCGTCGGCCCGGTCGATGAGGGCCAGCGCCGCCTCGCGCCCGGCGGGGTCTTTCAGATCCAGATGGACATGGGGCCGGTTGCGGTTCAGCACCGCCCCGCCGGTATCGGCCCAGACCTGACCGGCCCCCGGCGCGCGCGCGACCCGCACCACCGACGCCCCCAGATCGGCCAGCACCATCGCCGCCAGCGGCACCGGGCCGATGGCATCGAGCTCAACGACCCGCAGGCCGGACAGGGGGCCTGTGCCCGTCATTCGTCGCCCGCCGCCGCTTCGTCGTCGCCGGTGCTGGCTTCGACCGAACTCTGGGTCAGTGCGCCAGACCCCATCAGATCGTCGGCGTCCAGCGTGGGCCCCTCGACGATCCGGGTCAGCAGATCGGCCTGGGCGGGCTCCAGCGCCACAAGGCGCGTCAGCACTCTCAGCACATTGACCAGCTCGGTCGTGTATTCGCTGAGCCAGTCGGTCGGCTGAATGTCCTGTAAGGGCGAGGGCGGGCGCTTGTCTCCCATCGGCGGCTTGGATCGGTCGGCACGGCGATAGCTCCACCACTGGTCCAGCACCGTCTTGCCCGACACCTCATAGGCGCGCACGGCGGGCGACACATGATCGATCCGCCCGGTCGGCCCGAACCGCAGCGCCCGGTCGGCGGCGTCATAGGTCAGGTCATGCGGCATCTCGGCCAGGGTCTTGGGCAGGGGCGTGCTGACCGTCGGCTCATCCTTGGTGGGTGTCACCCGCACCACCGCGCCCCGGTCATCCTGGAACCGCTCGCCAAAGGTATGCAGCCAGATGACCTCGCGCCCGATGTTCACGGCCTGGGCGAACAGATCGCCGTCGGCGGTGATCGGGATGCGCAAACCCGGCTGTTTCAGATCGCCCCGGAACCGCTCGACATAGGCCGGATGCGCCGCCACGGCGGCGATATAGGCCATGACGTTCTCCGGCGAGACCGGCGCGCCATAGGCTTCGCCCAGCGCCTTCAGCAGGCCGGGCGAGACGTTTGGCGTGGTCGCCTCGGCGTCGGCCCACAGCGGGAAGGCCCGACCGCCGAATGAGCCTTTGTAGTGGTGCAGGTCGGGAATCAGTCCCGAGAACGTCAGCACAGGTCCCGCCGATGGCGAGTGAGCAAGTAGCCCCGTCGCATAGACCTGCTTGTCCGAGTGCCCTTTCCAGAGCGTCGGGTTGGCCTGATTGATCAGGCGCGCATCCGGCGTGATCCACTGGCGATCGAAAGATCGGAAAGCGTATCGCGTGGGCTCCACGCTGGCCTTCGTGTCCCTCGCCACCGGATTTGTCCGCGCTTCGTGTCCTGTCAGCCCTTCCTTGACGGCTTTGCCAACGTGCTTGTCACCGGGCTTGCCGTTGCGCAGGTGCGGATGGAACAGCACCTCTTTCTTAGCCGGGTCCTTCTCCGCCACCAGCCGCGCCCAGCGGTCTTTTAGCGTCTGGGCGTCCGGGGCGATCACCCAGGTGCGGCCCGTCATCACGCCCGACCCATTGTAGACAAACAGGTCCTCCAGCGCCGGATAGGCCACCCAGCTCGCAGCCCCCGGCGGCAGGAAGGCCGCCCTCGGCTCGCTCGGTGTCGCGACCCAGCCGTCGTCGTCCAGGCCGATGGCCGACAGCGCCGCGAACTTGTCCGCCCGTGGCCCTTCCGGCAGGGCGCGGAACCGCACCCGCGCCGGGGTCGCCGGACTGTCCTTGGATTTCCTCAGCGCCATGACGATGCAGACTGGCTGCTGCACGCCTTCAAAGATGCGGGTGCTCACCGGCGGCTGGTGCCCTTCGGGCGAACAGTCGATGATCCAGATTTCGTCGGCGTCGCGCCTCAGATCCGCGCGCATCTTCTGGAACCCCGGCCCGTTCAGGAACCCGGCCACGGTGATGAAGCAGACGATGCCCTGACGCTTTGTCCAGTCCTGAACCTCGCCCTTTTCGGACCCTGAGCGGAAGGTGTCGCCGCCAAACACCTTCCACGCCGCCCAGCGCCAGAAATAGACATAGAGGTTGCGCAAATGCTTGGCGTGTGCACCGACGCCCCAGTCGACCGGGGGTTGCCAGTCGTCCAGCGGCGCACGCTGGCCCTTGCCGCGTTCTTCGACCCAGCCGCCCATGCCCTTGGCTTTTTCCTTATAGGGTGGATTGCCGAGGACGACCGTGATCGCCTCATGGCGCTTGATACGGTTGGCGTCCTTCCTGGACTGGGCGATGCCCTGCACCGACTGCGGTACCCAGGCCGTTTCCTCGTCGGGATCGGCCAGGGTGTCGGTGATATAGAGGCGTAGGTGGCTGGCGTCGGCCTTGTCGGCATCGGCCTCGGTCAGCTCCGCGATTTCGGCCAGCAGGCGAAGTTGTGCCACCGCGAACGGCCCGAACTGTAGCTCGAACCCGATCAGCCGCTTCAGCGCATCCTGCACTGCCGCCGGGACCGAGCCCTTGCCCTCGGCGTCCTCGACCGTCCCGGCGATCCGGTTCAGCACCCCCAGCAAAAAAGTGCCTGTCCCCACCGCCGGGTCGGCCAGCTTGACTTGCGGCGACGCCAGGCCGCGTATCAGGTTGAACCGATCGGGGGCCGCCAGCGCCTCATCGACCAACCGCACCATCGCCGTCACCACCTCGGGCGGGGTGTAATAGCTGCCGGTCTTTTTTCTGAGCTTGGTGTCGTACTGCCCCAGGAACAGCTCATAGAAATACAGCCACGCCTCAGGCTGGCCTTTGGACAGGGTTTTCCAGTCCACCACGTCCAGCACCCGCACCAGGGTGTCGATGGACGTTTCCAGCAGATGTGCCTCTTCCGCGGGTTCGGTCAGCAGCTTAAGCGCCGATCCGATCAGAGTATTGGTCTGGCTCAGCGCCTTACCCGCCGCGTCCAGCCCGCCCGACAGAGAAATGCCCCGCGCCTTGGCCATCAGCAGACCGAACGTCACCGCCTGGGCGTAGCCGTCGGCGAACTCGGCCTCTTTGGCATCGGGCAACAATAGCTGCTGCCAGTCCGCCATCAGCCCGACCAGAGCCGGGGATTTGCGATCCAGTTGTTCTTCGACCTCATCGCGCAAGAGACGGCACAGACGGGCCGTGGTCTCGGCCAACTGTTTCGGTGTCTTGGGCGGGATCGGATGCCAGCTCAGGAAATCCGCGACCAGTGCCGTCAGGGCAGGCGGCGCCGTCAGCTTGGCCCCCGCCGTATCCAGATCGCCATCCAGCGTGACGATCTCGCCGACCCTGGCGCCATCGCGCCACAGGCTGAAGGCCTGACCGTCGGTGTAGACCAGATTGGGAAGCGCCTTCAGTTTCTCCCACTGGGTCTTGTCGTGCTTGTCGGTGAACTTCCGCGGGTCCGCGCCCTTCGTCGGGGCCTTGACCTCGATATGGCCGACCAGGGCCTTCTTGCGAGTCACCGCATAGTCGGGCCGCGTCATCAGTTCCGACAGAGCGCTCTCGCCCACCAGCACCACATCTTCCGCCGACGGGCCGATCAGCACGCACAGGTCGGCGACCAGCGCCTCCAGCGGTGCGCGCAGCTGGTCCTCCGGCTGGCCGGCAGCACCAGGATTATTCAGCTTGTCCTTGGCGGCCTTGCCGAATTTCGACACGGCCTGGTCGAGCGTCAATGTCATCCACAGTCCTTTGAACAGGCCCTTGATCGCTTGTGGAGCGTGCCGACGCAACCGGAGTGTAGGCTGGACGCCGGCTCGAATCGGCGGAATATCGTCCCATGTCGCAACCCGACCTCTTTGGTGCCACGCCTCAGCCCCTGCCGCAGCCGGACCCTGCGGCCGTGCGTGTGCGGATGCAGGCTTTGCTGCGCACCCTGCGCGAGGCTGACGTCATGCCCCTGACTGACAAGGAACTGCGCTTCTGGCGCACGGTCGCGCCGCAGACCACCCGCTGGCTTGACCCCGGCGAGAGGGCCGCGATCCTGGTCGAGTTCGAAGCCCAGCTTGAACGACTCACTGCCCGGGCCGCCTGATACCGAGCGACGCGGTCTGCCCCTCAATGCGCCCCGTCCCAGTCCCCCGCCGCCTTCGCCTCCACGTCCAGCGGCACGCTCAGCGCCACGGCCGGTTCTGACGCGCGTTCCATGACCCGCCGGATCAGCGGCAGGGCGCGGTCGACTTCGGCGTCGGGGGCTTCGAACACCAGTTCGTCGTGGACCTGGAGGAGCATCCGGGTTTGCAGGCCGGCGTCCGCCAGGGCGCCGGGCATGCGCATCATGGCGCGGCGGATGATGTCGGCGGCGCTGCCCTGGATGGGGGCGTTGATGGCGGCGCGTTCGCCGAACTGGCGCTCGGCGGCCGACTTGGAATGGATGGCCGGAATGTGGATGCGCCGGCCAAACAGGGTGGTCACAAAGCCCTGTTCGCGCACCGTGGCCTTGGTTGCGTCCATATAGGTGCGGATGCCGGGGAAGCGTTCGAAATAGGTCTTGATATAGGCCCCGGCCTCGCCCTGATCGATGCCGAGCTGGTTGGCCAGGCCGAAGGCCGAAATGCC
>Ga0056914_10003031_pt1 | contig 10126 bp, 8 predicted proteins | sample TNRBio252014_DNA_FD_55168 | JGI IMG/M metagenome (GOLD analysis project Ga0056914, IMG submission 55168) | Wastewater treatment Type I Accumulibacter community from EBPR Bioreactor in Madison, WI, USA - TNR Reactor_6/25/2014_ DNA | ecosystem: Engineered > Bioreactor > EBPR > Anaerobic-Aerobic >...
TCGGGCGCCACCGCGATCGAGTACGGCCTGATCGCCGCGCTGATCTCCGTCGTGATCATCGGCACGCTGACCTCGCTCGGCACCGACCTCAAGGCCAAGTTCTCGGCCATCGATACGGCGATCAAGAACGCCTCGTAATCGGTTTCGGTTCAGGGCCCGCCGGTCTCCGGCGGGTTCCGGTTCCAAGGGCGCCGCACCCCTGAGCTGGGGGCGGCGCCCTTTCCCGTTTCCGGGGTATCGTTGCGTCGGAAAGGCGCGGTGGCCGGGATTTACAGGAAGCGTTAACTATACTTTGAGGATTGCCTGCTCAAATCGCACAGTCGCCGCAACCGCGTGACGCTGCTTCTGTGAGTTGATGAGATGAAAACCTCCCGTCTGATTGTTGCCGGAGTTGCGGGACTTGCGACCATCGGGGCCTATTTCCTGTCGTCGCCCTCCAAGCCGCCGCCGGCGCCGATCATCGTCCAGCAGCAGCAGCAGGCCGCGCCGGCCCAGACGGTGGACGTTCTGGTCACGGCCGTCGACATCCAGATGGGGTCGATCCTCAAGGCGCCGGACCTGAAATGGTCGAAATTCCCGCCCGATGGCGTCAACCCGCAGTTCATCTCGCTTCAGCCGGGCGAATCGCCCGAGACGAAGATGAAGGATGTCGAGGACACCATCGCCCGCTATCCCTTCGTCGCCAACGAGCCGGTGCGGCTTGAAAAGCTGATCCGCTCCAACGGCTCGGGCTTCCTCTCGGCCATCCTGCCCTCGGGCAAGCGCGCCGTCGCGATCACCACCGAGACGACCGGCGCCTCCACCGCCGGCGGCTTCATCCTGCCCAACGACTATGTCGACGTGATCCGCGTCTACCGCGACCCCGATCCGAAGAAGACGGGCGACGCGATGAAGAGCGAGATCGTCGTCAACAACGTCCGCGTGCTCGCCATCGGCCAGAACATCCAGGAGCGCGGCGGCGAGAAATTCATCACCAGCCAGACCGCGACCCTCGAACTCGACCCGCGCCAGACCCAGCTTGTCGTGCTGGCCCAGAAGTCGGGCTCTCTGTCGCTGGCCCTGCGCTCCATCCAGGACGCCAATCGTCCCGAACCGACGATCGAGGCGACCGAAACCAAGGGCCTGACCATGATCCGGTTCGGCGTTGCCAACGAAGCGGTGAGGAAATGAGCCAGACCGTCGCCCCTCTGCTGAAGGATCGTTCCCTCATGCCCCTCGCCCGCCGTTCGCTTGCCGGCCTGCGTGCCGTCGCCGCCGCCGCGCTTCTGGCCGGCCTCGGCCTTGGTGCGCCGGNTGCCCAGGCCCAGACCGCCGCGCTGCTTCAGGAGCAGCTGCCCGCCCCCAAGGTGCGGCCGATCCCCTCGGATTCGACCGCCTCGCGCCGCATCGACCTGGCCGCCGGCAAGTCGCTGATGATCGACCTGCCGCGTGACGCCAAGGAAGTCTTCGTCGCCGATCCGCAGGTCGCCAATGCGGTCGTGCGCACCGCCCGCAAGATCTATCTGATCGGCCTCAAGGCCGGCAGCACCACGGTGTTCATCAACGACGTCGAGGGGCGCCAGATCATGGCGCTGGATGTCGGCGTCGCCCGTGAGCTGACGCGCGAGATCAACATCCTGCGCGAGGTGCTGCACACCGCGCTGCCCAATGCCAAGGTGCAGGTCAACGGCGTCGGCCAGAACATCGTGCTCTCGGGCACNGTCGATTCGCCGCTCGAAGCCCAGCGCGCCGTCGACATCGCCAACGATCTGGTCGGCAACATCCAGGGCCTGTTCTTCTCGCAGAAGGGCTCGGTGGTGAATGCCCTGCGCATCCGCGGCAAGGATCAGGTGATGCTCAAGGTCACCGTTGCCGAAATCTCGCGCGCCGTGCTCAAGCAGCTCGGCATCAACTTCAACGGCACCTGGAGCGTCGGCGATGCCCGCATCAGCGCGCTGATGGAAAANCCGCTGGCGATCCAGCGCCAGAACCTGTCGGCCACCGAGCTGTCGGGGATTTTCAACTACGGNACCAACAGCACCAAGACGCCCTCGGTGAAGGCGCTCGAACGCCATGGTGTGCTGCGCACCCTGGCCGAGCCGACNNTGACNGCGATCTCCGGCGANAACGCCAAGTTCCTCGCCGGCGGCGAGGTCCCGGTGCCCTCGAACGAATCGTGCGATCCGCTGACCAACCGCTGCTCCATCGGCATCACCTACCGCCCGGTCGGCGTCTCCCTCAACTTCACGCCGATCGTGCTGTCGGAAGGCCGCATCTCGATCCATGTCTCGACCGAGGTGACCGAGATCGACGCCGACAACCAGATCACGCTGCGCACCACCAACGTTCCCGGCTTCCGCACCCGCCGCGCCGAGACCACGGTGGAACTGCCCTCGGGCGGCGTTCTGGCCACCGCCGGCCTGATGATGCAGTCGACCCGCCACGGCATCACCGGCATCCCGGCCCTGATGAACCTGCCGATCCTCGGCACGATGTTCCGCTCGCGCGACTACCAGCGCAACGAGAGCGAACTGATGATCATCGTCCAGCCGTTCATCGCCAAGCCCTCCGATCCGGGCCAGATCGCCCGTCCCGACGATGGCTTTGCCGATCCGTCCGATCCCTCGTCGGTGCTGATGAACCGGCTGGTGAAGACCTATGGCCAGGGCGTCAACCGTCCCAATCCGTTCCGCGGCAGCGCCGGCTTCATCACTGACTGAGGGGTTTTCGATTGTCCTCCGCCCGCACCGCCCGCGTCCGTTCCGTCTTCGGGGAAAGGCCCGTCATGACCGCCCGTTCCGCCCCTTCCGCCAAGGTCCTCATGGCGGCCCTCGCCATCGCCTCGACCGGTCTGGCCGGCTGCGCCAGCACCCGCCCCAGTGCCGATCCGCAGGCCGAGATTCCCGACAACTACACCGAGCGCCACCCGATCGTGATCGGCGATGTCGCCCGCTCGCTTGATGTCTTCCTCGCGCCCAATTCGGGCCTCGACCATCGCCAGAAGCACGACATCGCCGAGTTCGCCAAGGCCTATCGCCAGAGCGGCAAGGGCGCGATGGTGATGACCCTGCCGCCGGCGGCGCCGGCCTCGGCCGTGCAGCATACGGTCNCGGAAATCCGTGCCGTGGCCGGCAGCAACGGTGTCGCGGCCGGGCAGATCCGCNCCGTCAGCGGCCCCACCCATCCCTCCGCCGCCTCGGTCCGCCTCACCTTTTCGGCGCTCGATGCCAAGGTCGTCTCCAAGTGCGGGCAGTGGCCGCATGATTTTGCCGGCGGCGCGACCCTGCAATCCTGGGCCAACAAGCCGTATTACAACCACGGCTGCTCCTACCAGACGATGATGGCCGCGCAGGTGGCCAATCCGATGGACCATGTCCGCTCGCGGCCCGACGACGGCGGCGACATCGGCAAGCGGCTGCACGACATCAAGAGCATTCGCGAAGGCAAGGATCCGTCGACTTCGTGGAAGTCGGAATCCGACAAGATCAACAAGGCGTTCTGATGACCGCTTCCGCAGGGCCCGTCACATGACCAGCGATCTCGACCAGACTCACGGCTTTTCGGACGAGGTGATCTCGCCGTTGCCGCGCGTGTCCATCCAGGTGTTCACGGAGACCAACGAGGTCACCTCGGTGATCCAGCAGGCCTGCCAGGACCGCCGCATGGCCAAGGCGCATGTGAAAATCCAGACCGGCGGCGCCGCAGCCGCGGTCGAGGCCTATCGCAGCGCGCCGACCCCCAACGTCATCGTCATCGAATCGCGCCTCAGCGCCACCACGCTGCTCGGCCATCTCGATGAACTGGCCGGCGAGTGCGACGAGGGCACCCGCGTCGTCGTCATCGGCCACGTCAACGATGTCGTGCTCTATCGCGAGCTGCTGCGCCGCGGCGTCTCCGACTACCTGATCGCGCCGCTGCACATGCTGGCGCTGATCAAGAGCCTGTCCGAGCTGTTCGGTCAGCAGGCCGGAGCGCCGGTCGGCCGCGCGATCTCGGTGATCGGCGCCAAGGGCGGCGTCGGCGCCTCCACGGTGGCGCACAATCTCGCCTACTCGATCGTGCAGGAAATCGACCTGGCCACCTGCATCGTCGATCTCGATCTGCCGTTCGGCACCGCCGGCCTCGACTTCAACCTCGATCCGGTCAGCGGCATCGTCGATGCGGCCAACGACCCCGAGCGCGTCGACTCCAACCTGATCGACCGCATCATGACCTCCTGCGGCGAGAAGCTGACCATGCTGGCCGCCCCGGCCACGCTGGANCGCACCTACGACTACTCCTACAAGAACTTCGAGCCGGTGGTCGACATGCTGCGCTCGGCGGTGCCCAACATCGTCTACGACGTGCCGCACGTCTGGACCGACTGGTCGCGCCGCATCCTNGCCAGCTCCGACGAGATCATCGTCGTCGCCGCGCCCGATCTGGCCAACCTGCGCAACGCCAAGAATCTCGTCGACACCCTGACGGCGCTGCGCAAGAACGACCGGCCGCCGCATCTGGTGCTCAACTTCGTCGGCATGCCCAAGCGCCCCGAGATCGCCATCGCCGAGTTTGCCAAGGCGCTCGGCGCCGATCCGATCGGCATCATCCCGTTCGATCCGGCCCTGTTCGGCGTCGCCTCCAACAACGGCCAGATGCTGTCCGAGGTGCAGGCCAAGCACAAGGCGACCGAGGCATTCCCGGAAATCGTCCGCGTCGTCACCAACAAGCTGGAGAAGGCGCCGGCCAAGCGCGCTTCGCCGGCCTCGATGCTTGAACCGCTGTTGACGAAATTGAAACTTCGTAAGGCTTGAACTGGCCGGTAAGGCCGGTTCGCCGGATCTGTTGCAAGGTGTGAGAGGGCGCATTCGATGTTCGGAAAGCGCAGTTCGTTCGGTGGTGGCGGCGCGTCGCAGGCTGGAGGCTTCAAGCCTCTGGCCCAGCCGTCTGCGCCCGCGCCCCAGGCTCCGGCGGCCGAGCGCGCGCCGACGCCCTCTGCTGCCCCGGCACCGATGCAGCCGTCGCGGGCGGCGCCCGAGCCGCGCCGCGAGGACAAGTCGGAGGACTACTTCCAGACCAAGAGCATGGTCTTCGGCGCGCTGATCGAGGCGATCGATCTGGCGCAGCTCTCGCGACTGGACGCCGAATCGGCGCGCGAGGAACTGCGCGACATCGTCACCGAGATCATCAGCCTGAAGAACGTGGTGATGTCGATCGCCGAGCAGGAAGAACTGCTCGAAGACATCTGCAACGACGTGCTTGGGTTCGGCCCGCTCGAACCGCTGCTGTCGCGCGACGACATCGCCGACATCATGGTCAACGGCGCCAACCGGACCTTCATCGAAACCGCCGGCAAGATCCAGCTCACCAACATCCGCTTCCGCGACAACACGCAGCTGATGAACATCTGCCAGCGCATCGTCAGCCAGGTCGGCCGCCGCGTCGACGAAAGCTCGCCGATCTGCGACGCGCGCCTGCTCGACGGCTCGCGCGTCAACGTCATCGCCCCGCCACTGTCGATCGACGGCCCCGCGCTCACCATCCGCAAGTTCAAGAAGGACAAGCTGACGCTGGAAAACCTCGTCCGCTTCGGCTCGATCTCGCCGGAAGGCGCGGAAATCCTCAAGATCATCGGCCGCACCCGCTGCAATGTCGTCGTCTCCGGCGGCACCGGTTCGGGCAAGACCACGCTGCTCAACTGCCTCACCCGCTACATCGACGACGACGAGCGCGTCATCACCTGCGAGGACGCGGCGGAACTCCAGCTCCAGCAGGCCCATGTCGTGCGCCTCGAAACCCGTCCGCCCAACCTCGAAGGGCAGGGCGCGGTGACCATGCGCGATCTGGTCAAGAACTGCCTGCGTATGCGTCCCGAACGCATCATCGTCGGCGAAGTGCGCGGCCCCGAGGCCTTCGACCTGTTGCAGGCGATGAACACCGGCCACGACGGCTCGATGGGCACGCTGCACGCCAACTCCCCGCGCGAGGCGCTCAGCCGTATCGAATCGATGATCACCATGGGCGGCTTCTCGCTGCCCTCCAAGACCATCCGCGAGATGATCTGCGCCTCGGTCGACGTGGTGGTGCAGGCCGCCCGCCTGCGCGATGGCTCGCGCCGCATCACCCACATCACCGAGGTGATGGGCATGGAAGGCGACGTCATCATCACCCAGGACGTCATCGTCTTCGACATCACCGGCGAGGATGCGCACGGCAAGCTGATCGGCCGCCATGCCTCCACCGGCATCGGCCGCCCGCGCTTCTGGGATCGTGCCAAATATTACGGCGAGGCCGAGCGCCTTGCCGCCGCGCTGGATGCTGCCGCCTCCAAGAACGCCGACGCCAACGCGGCCTGACGGAGGGGATCATGGAATTCGAACTGCGCCAACTGATCGTCATGGGGCTTGTCGCCCTCGCCGTCGGCGGCGTCGGCTGGGCGTTCATCATCCCCTACATGGAAGGCGACTTCCGCAGCGAGGCGCGGCAGAAGAAGCTGGTCGGCAACGTCAAGGCCAAGCCGGGCGATGCCGGCGGCCGCAACACCGGCACGCGCAACAAGCAGATTTCCGAAACGCTCAAGGAAATCGAGCGCAAGCAGAAAGACCAGAACCGCGTCAGCCTGGAAGACCGTCTGTCGCAGGCCGGCCTTGCCTGGGACCGCAAGAAGTTCTTCACCATCTCGATCGTGCTGGCGATCGTCTGCGGCCTGCTGGCGCTGTTTGGCAGCGGCAACATCTTCATCGCCGCCGGCTCGGTGGTCATCGGCGGCTTCGGCATCCCCAACTGGCTGCTGATCTTCCTGCGCAAGCGCCGCCTCAAGCAGTTTCTCGAAGAATTCCCCAATGCCGTCGACGTCATCGTCCGCGGCGTGAAATCCGGCCTGCCGCTCGGCGACTGCATCCGCATCATCGGCAGCGAGGCGGCGGAACCGGTGCGCACCGAGTTCCGTCAGATCGTCGAATCCCAGAGCCTCGGCCTCAGCCTCGCCGAGGCGACCAGCCTGCTCTACAAGCGCGTGCCGTGCTCGGAATCGAACTTCTTCGGCATCGTCATCGAAATCCAGTCGAAATCGGGCGGCAACCTCGCCGAGGTGCTGGGCAACCTCTCCAAGGTGCTGCGCGATCGCCGCAAGATGCGCTCGAAGGTGCAGGCGATGTCGATGGAGGCCAAGGCCTCGGCCGGCATCATCGCCTCGCTGCCCTTCATCGTCGCCAGCCTCGTCTATGTCACCAGCCCGGAATACATCCTGCTGCTGTTCCAGACCGACACCGGCAAGCTGGTGCTGGTCATCTCCGGCATCTGGATGATGATCGGCGTCGGCGTGATGAAGAAAATGATCGCGTTCGACATCTGAGGCGGGGACATGGCAGACAAGGGCATCACCGGCTATATCCTCGATCCGCAGTTCATGGGCTCGCTGCTCACCGCTGTGGCCGTGGGCGCGACCATCATCACCGTCGCGCTGCCGCTGCTGGAGCGCAACGAGTTCAAGTCGCGCATGAAGACGGTGGCGATCGAGCGCGAGAACATCCGCCAGCGCGAACGCGGCAAGCTGGGCAACATGAAGGGCGGCACCCGTGCCGGCCTGCGCATCGAACCGAAGAACTACATGAAGCAGCTCGTCGAGCTGCTCGACCTGAAGAAGAACGCCAGCACCGAGAACTCGAAGAACGCGTTGGCTCAGGCCGGTTATCGCGGCATGTCCGCCGAATACACCTTCCTGTTCTTCCGCTTCGTCATGCCGGTTGCGCTGTTCTTCCTGACGCTGCTTTATGTTTTCGTCATCCTCAAGGTCGAACGCTTCAACGCCTCCGGCAAGATCGGCATGGCGATCTGCGGCGCCTATCTCGGCTTCAAGGCGCCGGAAATCTTCCTCAAGAACCAGGCCCAGAAACGACAGGTGTCGATGAAGCTCGCCTTCCCCGACGCGCTCGACCTGNTGCTGATCTGCGTCGAATCCGGCATGTCGATCGAACAGGCCTTCCGCCGCGTCAGCGGTGAAATCGCCACGCAGTCGGTGTCNCTGGCCGAGGAACTGGCGCTGCTGACGGCCGAACTGTCCTATCTGCCGGACCGCCGCACGGCCTATGAGAACCTTGCCGCCCGCACCGGGCTTGAGGCGGTCAAGTCGGTCTGTACGGCACTGGTGCAGGCCGAGCGCTACGGCACACCGATCGGCACCGCGCTGCGCACCCTCAGCCAGGAGAGCCGCGACATGCGCATGAACGAGGCCGAGAAGAAGGCCGCGGCGCTGCCGCCGAAATTAACGGTACCGATGATTTTGTTCTTCCTTCCGATCCTGTTCGCCGTCATCATGACGCCGGCGCTGACCCAGGCCTTCGGCTGGAAGTAACCGAGGGCGCGGCGTTCCCGAATCGAAAATCCGCGAGCCGCCGCCCGTCGCATGAGTGTTGCCAGTTTTCTCTTCTACTTTCTGGCGGTGGCCGCCCCGCGCCTCGGCATGTTCGTCGTCGTCTTCGAACTGGCGCGGCTGCTGCCGCTGGCCGAGACCGGTCTGTTCGTCCTCGTCGTCACCGTGGGCGAACTGCTGGAAATGTCGGTGGCCAACTGGCTGCGCATCTACATCCAGAACCGCGAGGCCGGGCGCGAGCGCATCGGCGCCTATCGCTACGGCCGCATCCTGGCGCTGACCCTGGGCATGACCCTGGTGGCGATCCTCGCCGCCATTCCCGCCGCCTGGCTGGTGGCCGGCCCCCGCTGGCCGGAATTTGCCGTCGCCACGATCATCTACATTGTTGCGTTCGGCCTGCTGCGCTACGGGCTCAACCTGCTCCAGACCATGCAGCAGCACAGCGCCTATGCCCGTGTCGAGTTCCTGCGCGGGGCGATGATCCTCGCCGTGGTCGCCGGCATGGCGCTCGATCAGCCCGAAACCTTCCTGATGCCCTCGCTCGCCGTCTCCTGCGGCACGCTGGCGGTGGCGCTCGCCGGCATCCGGCTCACCCTGCCGCTGGTCGAGCGACCGCGGCTGGCGGCCCGCGGCTTCCGCGCCGCCGCCCGCTTCGGCACGCCGATGATGGCCGACACCATCCTCGCCTACACCATCTTCTCCTTCGATCGCTTCGTGCTCAACTCGATGCTCGGCCCCGCCGCCGTCGGCATCTACGGCGTCGCCTATGCGCTGGGCCGCCAGCCGATCGATTTTCTCGCCGGTCCGATCAACAACGTCACCGTGCCGGCGCTGTTTTCCGCCTATGCCAGCCATGGCGAGGAGCGGGCACGCCAGATCCAGACCGGCACGGGCATCACGCTGTTCATGTTCTGCGCGGCGCTGCTGGTCGGCGTGGTCATGCTGCGCGAGCAGATCGTGCATCTCCTGCTCAAGGAGCAGTTCTGGGCCGATACCGTCTGGCTGATGCCGGTGATCACGGTCGCCTCCTGCTTCATGATCTTCAAGGCCTACCTGTTCGACAACCTCTTCCACATGACCGGGCGCACCGCGCTCAAGTTGCGCATGATCCTGCCGGTCACCTTTGCCAGCGTGCTGATGTCGGTGGGCTGCATCTGGTGGCTGGGGCTCAAGGGCGCCGGCATCGCCGCCGTGGCGGGCGGNGCGCTCGGCATGCTCGCCAGCGCGCGGATCACCCGCCGCTTCTTNCCCTTCCCGCTGCCGCTCGACCGGCTGGCGGCGATCGTCGCGGCGGCGGCNGCAGGTGCGCTGGCGCTGGCCATNGGCGTGCGCCTCGGCAAGCCGTTCGGGGAACTGGGCGAGACCATNCTGGGTACGCTCGGCTTCTGCGTCGTCTACGCCGCCGGGCTCGAACTTTCCGGCATATCGCTGCGCCGCACCCTGTCGCGGCCGTGGGACCCGCTCGGCGTCCAGAGCGACTGAGATCAGGCCTTTGCCCCGGCAAGATCGCGGTAGAGCCGCCAGTGTGCCTCCACCGTGCGCACCACGTCGTAGCGGTGCGAGAAGGCCCGGCCGTTCGCCGCCAGACGTCGGCGCAGCGCCGCATCTCCGGCCAGCCGCATCAGCGCTGCCGCCAGGGCCTCCGGGTCTGAGGGCGGCACGGTCACCCCCGTCTCGCCGTCGCTCACCAGCCCGGTTGCGCCACCCGCCCGCGTCGCCACCACCGTCAGCCCGGCGGCCATCGCCTCGATCAGCACCAGCCCGAAACTTTCCTCAAGCGAGGACAGCACGAAGACA
>Ga0056914_10003037_pt1 | contig 10116 bp, 9 predicted proteins | sample TNRBio252014_DNA_FD_55168 | JGI IMG/M metagenome (GOLD analysis project Ga0056914, IMG submission 55168) | Wastewater treatment Type I Accumulibacter community from EBPR Bioreactor in Madison, WI, USA - TNR Reactor_6/25/2014_ DNA | ecosystem: Engineered > Bioreactor > EBPR > Anaerobic-Aerobic >...
GACGTGGCCACCGGCCCGGCGATGCTGCGGCCCGAGGCGGTGATCCGCTCGGTGCTGCGGCTGGCCGAGGACCGGACGGTCGATGCCATCGTCTGGTCGATCCGTCTCCCCATCGCGCTGATCGCACTGGTGGTCGGGGCCTCGCTCGGGCTGACCGGTGCGACCATGCAGACCATCCTCAACAACCCGCTCGCCTCCAGCTACACACTGGGGGTTTCGGCGGGCGCCGGCTTCGGTGCGGCACTGGTCATCGTCTTCGGGCAGGCCATCCCGCTGCCCGAGCACTATGCCATTCCTGTCATGGCTTTCGCCTTTGCAGGGCTGGCATGCAGCGGCGTCTATGCCATCGGCCGCAGCCGCGGCGCCACGGCGCAGGTGCTGGTTCTGGCCGGCATCGCCTTTCTCTTCCTGTTTCAGGCGCTGCTCTCGCTGCTTCAGTTCGTCGCCTCGCCAGAAGCCTTGCAGAGCATCGTGTTCTGGCTGTTCGGCAGCCTGCAAAAGGCGACATGGCCCAAGGTCGGCATCGTCGCCGCCGTGCTGGCCGGCTGCATCCCGGTGCTGGTCGTGGATGTCTGGCGCCTCACCGCGCTGAGGCTGGGCGATGATCGCGCCAGAGGACTTGGCATCGACGTTCGGGCCCTGCGCCTGCGGGCTCTGCTGGTCGTCTCGGTCCTGACCGGCGCCGCCGTTGCCTTCGTCGGCACCATCGGCTTCATCGGCCTTGTTGCCCCGCACATCGCGCGGATTCTGGTGGGCGAGGATCAGCGCGCCTTCCTGCCGGCCTCGGCCCTGTTCGGCGCTCTGCTGCTTTCCTGCGCCTCNGTGGCCAGCAAGGCGATCATTCCGGGCGCGATCTTCCCGATCGGCATCGTNACCTCGCTGATCGGCGTGCCGTTCTTCATCTGGTTGATCACCTCCAGCCGCAAGGTGTTCTGGTGAGGCTCGATCTGGCCCGGGTTGGCGTGCGNTATGGCGGGGTCGAGGCTGTCCGCGATATCGACCTTTCGATCGCCGGCGGCGAAATCCTCGCCCTTCTCGGCCCGAACGGCTCGGGCAAGACCAGCCTGATCCGGGCGATTGCCGGGCTGGTGCCGATGACCGGGCGCCTGCTGTTCGACCAGCGGCCGGAGCGACCGCGGGACATCGGCTACATGCCGCAGGACATCGCCACTCAGGCCGCGCTGACAGTGCTTGAGGTGGTCCTGCTCGGCCGCTTCGGCAAACTCGGGTTACGTGTCGGCCGGCACGATCTGGCGGCGGTGCAGGGCTTGCTGGCCGATCTGGGGATTGCTGCGCTGGCCGGTCGTCAGGTGACGCAGCTGAGCGGCGGGCAGCGCCAGCTTGTCTTCCTTGCCCAGGCCTTGGCCGCCCATCCCCGGCTGCTGCTGCTCGACGAGCCGATCAGCGCCCTCGATATCCGCCATCAGCTGGAGGTGATGGAGATGCTGCGCCGGGTGACGCGCGAGCGCGGCATCACCACGATCACCATCCTGCACGATCTGAACGTGGCCGCCCGCTTTGCCGACCAGATCGTCATGATGCGCGCCGGGGCCTGCATCGCCGCAGGACCTGTCGAGACAGTCCTGACCCCCGCCCTGGTCGAGCAGGCCTTCGAGGTTGTGCCGTTGGTGTTCCGGGCGCCGGACGGCCGCCTCCTTGTCACGCCGCTGCATGCCTCGCCGCACAGATAGCCGGGCGGCCACCGGCCGCTCGGGATTGGTCGGAAGCTCGATTGCACGGCGATCACCCGCCTGTTTCCTCGCTCGGCGACCGTGTCCGGCAGGCAAGGGTAGTGCGGGGCCTGCAATCCCGGGTATCCGTCAGGCTGGCGCCGTATCCCCCAAAACATGTTGACAACTGTTGACAGCTAACGGAGGCTTGCGCTCCGAAAGGCAGGCTTTGGTCGATGGTCACGCACCTGCGGGTGCCGTGGCGACACAGGGAGGTCTCAGGCATGCGTCGTTTATTGGCGAAACTGGCAACGGCTCTGCTCATGGCAGGCTCACTCGTCGGGCATCAGTCCATGGCCGCGCCCGCCACACTCACCGTGGCTCTTCCGGGCGATTTTCCCTCGCTCAATCCGAGCAGGGACACCTCGCCTCTGGGCTTCAATTATCGGCTCAACGTCTTCGACCAGCTGACAAAGGTTGAGCGAGACGGGCGCATCTCGCCGCGGCTTGCCACCGCGTGGACCAATACATCTGACCTGCTGGAATGGACCTTTACCATTCGCAAGGGCGCAACCTTTCACGATGGCAGTCCGGTGACGGCGAAGGATGTCGCGTGGACGATGCGCTATATCCTCGACGATCCGCGCTCACCCAGCCGCACCTTCCTCAAGCTGGTCAAGAGCGTCGACGTGGTGGGCGAAGACAAGGTGCTGTTCCGGCTGAATGAGCCCTACGCCATCTTCGACCGGCAGATCAGTTTCATCAACATCATGTCGGAAGCCTATTTCAAGGCCGCCGGGGAGGATGGGTATGCGATGCGCCCGGTGGGGAGCGGCCCCTACCGCGTGGTGAGCTGGACCAAGGACGACCGCATGGTGCTGGAGGCCGTCCCCACGTACTGGGGCGGCGCGCCGGCACTCAAGCGCGCCACGTTCCGGCCCATTCCGGCCGAGGCGGCGCGTGCCGCCGCGCTGGCTTCCGGCGAGGTGCAACTCGTGACAACGCTTCCCCCGGCGCTGATCGACCAGCTCGCGGCCACGCGCGGTCTCGATATCGGCCGCGCTCCGGGCTCGCGCGTCATGTTCCTGGCCTTCAACATCACCAAGGCGCCGCTCGCCGATCCGCGCATCCGTGAGGCGGTCGATCTTGCCATCGATCGCGAGGCCATCGCCACGCGGCTGTTGCGCGGCCTTGGCCGGGCCACCGGCATGATGGTGCCGCCCAACAACGTTGGCTATGACCCTGCCTTCAAGCCTGTCGCGCAGGATGTGGCCAAGGCGCGTCGTCTCTTGGCCGAGGCCGGCTACAAGGGCGAGCCGATCGTCTTCCAGTACCCCAGCAACAATTTCGTCATGGCCAACGAGGTGGCGCAGGCGATCTCCGGCTTCCTGACGGCTGCGGGCCTGAAGGTGGAGATGAAGCCGATGGAATTCACCGCCTTCTTTCCGCTGTGGCTGCAATCGAAACTGGACGGCATCTATCTCTTTGCCTTCGGCTCGACCCAGTACCACGCCGATACCATCCTCACCTCGCTCTATGAGAAGGGCGCGCGCAACTACGGCTCCAATCCCGAGATCGACCAGNTGATCAAGCAGCAGCGCATGATCACCACTGTCGAGGAGCAGAAGCGGGTGCTTTCAACCATCTTCCGCATCAGCAATCAGGACCGCCATAACCTGCCGCTCTACGACGAGATGCAGGCGTATGGCGCGGTCGCCGGACTGGGCTACGCGCCCTGGCCGGATGGATTTGTACGGCTCTACGAATTCAAATGACCGGGCGCCGGGGCGCGCGCCTCGCGCCTCGGCATGNGTCCATTCCAGTGCAGCAAGGAGACATCATGCTTGAAATTCCGATGTACCGCGGTGACGTTCCGGCGCGCGATACAGCCCTTCTGGTCGTCGACATGCAGAAGGGCTTTTTCGACAACAGCTATTCGCTGGGACAGGCGGGCATGGACGTGACGCCCCTGCGCGACGCCATTCCCGGAACGCTGCGGCTGGTCTCTCTGGCGCGTGCCGCTGGCGTGCCGGTCATTTTCACGCGCTTTGTCTATGCGCGCGGCCTGGCGGATTTTCCGCTGCACCGGCGCGCCCGCAACGCCACCCGCCTGCGCCTCAATTCGCTGGGTGAGGGCACGGAAGAAATCGAGCTCATTCCCGAACTGGACGCGCGCCCCGATGAGATCGTCATCGACAAGTCGCGGCCCAGTTCCTTCTATGGCACGCGGCTGGAGCCGGTTCTTACCGCCGGCGGCATACGCAATCTGGTCGTCTGCGGGGTCACCACCAACATCTGCGTGGAAACGACGGTGCGCGATGCCGGCCAGCGCGACTATGGCACCTTCGTCGTGCGCGACGCCGTGGCCGAGATGGACGCCGGCCGCAACCATTACGGGCTGTTCGGGATGTCCTGGTCTTTCGCCGATGTCGTCACGGTTGACGATATCGCCCGCTCCTGGCGGCCGGCGCAGGGCTGAACCGTAGAGAATACGAAAAACGCCGCGGACCTTGTTCGGGTTCGCGGCGCCTTCATGCAAAGCGTTCGCAGGGCCGCCGATGAGCGGCCCAGCCTTGATGGCTCAGATCGTGAGGTCGTAGACCCGCACGGCGTTCTCGCGCAGGAACTTGCGCTTCACCTCGTCGGAGAAGCCGATCTCGTCGATTTCCCGCATCGTCCGCTCCCAGTCGAGAACCGGGAAATCCGTGCCGAACATCACCTTGTCGCGGCCGTAGCTGCGGATGTAATTGACGAAGGACGGCGGCCAGTATTTCGGGCTGTGGGCATCGGCGATGATGTAGACGTTCTTGTGCTTCCAGGCCATTGCGATCATTTCGTCATGCCACGGAATGCCGACGTGGATGCCGATCAGCTTCAACTCCTGAAAATCGCAGGCGACCGCATCAAGCGTGATCGGACGCCCGACACTGCGGCAGGGGTAGTCGGGGGCGTAGATCATCGATTGGCCGACCTGCATCTGGATCGGCACATCGAGTTCGCAGCACTTGGCGTAGAACGGGTAATACTTGGCGTGGTCCGGCGCCAGTTCGAACCAGTGCGGATAAAGGTGGGCGCCGATGAAGCCGTCGTCGCGCACGGCTCTTTCGAACGCGCGCACGCCGTCCATGCCCTGGAAGGGATCGATGCCGTAGAGGCCATAGAAACGGTCGGGATACTTCTGCACCGCGTCCGAGACGAGCTTGGGCGGCAGATGATAGGTCGAGGGATGGCCGAGCCGCCCCGATTTCGCCGCGACCAGAAAGGCGCGCTCGACGCCCGCCCGGTCCATGCGCTCGATCGTCTGTTCGAGCGACAGGCCGCTCATCAGCGAGTCGGCTGCCTTCATCTTGTCGACGAAAAACCCGTTCCGCCAGGCCGGCCGGTGGCTCAGGGCCTCCGGCGTCCAGATGTTCACGACCGTGTCGATGGCGCGCAAGCTGCTCATACCCTGTCCCGTTTTTCCGCTGTCATGCCGGCAGCCCAAGCGCGCGTGCGATGAGCTCCTTCTGAACCTCGTTCGTGCCCTCGCCAAAGGTGTAGAGCCGCGAGTCCCGCCAGTACCGCTGCATCGGACTTTCGGCCGCATAGCCCGCGCTCGCCATCAGCTGCATGCCATGATGGGTGACGAATTGCAGCATGTCCGTGGCGACAGCCTTGGTCATCGAACTCATGGTCTCGGCGGGCTCGTCGGCGTCNATCATGCGCGCCAGTTCGCGCACCATCAACCGGGCCTTGACGATCTCGACATGCATGTCGACCAGCCGGTGACGCACCGCCTGGAAGGTCGCGATGGCGCGCCCGAACTGCACCCGCTCGCTCGCATGGGTGCGGGCCAGATCCAGGGCGGCCTGCGCCGTGCCGATGACGCCCGAGGCTACGCCGGCGCGCGAGTATTTCAAGGTGCCGGTGATGGTCTGGAAGCCCTTGCCCACGGCGCCGAGCACCATGTCGTCGGCAACGAACACCTCGTCATAGCCGATGTCGAAGGAGGGCATGCAGTGGTTGCCCACCTTGGCAAGCGGCGTCATCGCGATGCCGGCAGAGCGGCGCGGCGCAAGAAAGGCGGTGTAGGAGGGCTTGTCGCTGCCGTCCGGCGCCGGCGTCCGGCACAGCGTCAGCAAGAGTTCGGCGTGATCCGCATCGCTGATCCAGGTCTTGCGGCCGCTGAGAAGCCAACCTCCGTCGACCTTTCTGGCGCGCGTGCTCACCGCCCGCGCATCCGAGCCCGCGCCCGGCTCGGTCAGGGCAAGCGCCACAAGCGTCTTGCCTGCCAGAATGCGCGGCAGGATCTCGCGCTTCTGCGCCTCGGTGCCGAAGGTGATGAGCGGGAGTGCGCCGAAACAGATGAAGCGGTTGATGATCGAGGAGACGAAAAACGCATGCGAGGCGATGCGCTCCTGCACCTGGCACATCGATGACCAGGGCAGGCCCAGCCCGCCATGCTCCTCGGCGATGGGCGCCCGCAGAAGGCCCATCTCCGCAAGCTCGGGGATGAGGTCGTAGGGAGGGATGTGGTGCTCATCCCGCCTGCGGATATCCTCGGCCGGCAGGCGCCGCTCAAGGAAGGCGGTCACCGAGGCCAGAAAGATGGACAGTGTCTCCGCGTCCCTCAACGATGAACCCTCTCGACTGTTCGGCACCGGGCAGTATCGGCAAATCCCCGTCAGATGCTAGGCGCAAAATGTAATCTGTCAACAGTAGACGCCTGTTGACAGTTGGACCCATTCGGGCAGGATGCGTGCGGAATGGGGGCGTGAGGTGCGCGCATGAACGGCGTTTACGGCATCAGTCCTGCCGAAATTGATCGCAATTTCGTCCGCATCGCGGAGGGGCAGGTGCATTTCCGCTCGGCTGGCCCTCGCTCGCCGTCCGGCGCCCGCACGCTGGTGATGCTTCATGCCTCGCCGGCCTCCTCGCAGAGCCTGCTGCCGCTCATCCAGCGCTTTGCCGCAACCCGCCGCGTGATCGCCCTTGATACGCTGGGCAATGGCGACTCGGCCGCGCCTGTTCCCTCAAAGCCTGACATCGCCTGTTTCGCCGATGCGCACCTGCGCGCGCTTGATGCCATCGGGGTGACGGAGTTCGATCTTTACGGAAGCCACACGGGCGGCTGTATCGCGGCTGAGATCGCCATCGCCCGCCCGGATCGCGTGCGTTCGCTGATTTTGGACGGCATGTCGCTCTATTCCGACGAGGAGCGCGCCGAGATGCTGGCGCGCTACGCTCCTGCGTGCCGCTCGATCAGAACGGGGCTCAGGTCACCTGGTTCTGGCATTTCGTGCGCGACACCTACATGTTCTGGCCATGGTACAAGCGTGATCCGCAGCACGCCCGCACCGTTGGCCTGCCCTCGGCCGAGGCGCTGCACGACAAGTTTGTCGAGGTGCTGAAGGCGGCGCGCACCTATCACCTCTCCTACAACGCGGCGATTGCCTGGTCGAAGACGGAGCGCCTGCCGCTGGTGCGCACACGCACGTTGCTGGCCTATGCCGAAGATGACATGCTGCTGAAATACATGGACGGGGTTGCGGCTCTGATGCCGGAGGCTGCTCGCATGGTCACCAAGGGCGTACGCCAGGCGGGGATGGCCGACGAGACGGTCGCGATCCTCCTGAAATTCCTCGACAAATCATGATGAGCTTTGTTGCCAAGCGCGTTCTTCAGGCCGGCTTGACCATCGCCGGCGTTCTGACGGTCGGCTTCATTCTCATCCGTGCCGCCGGCGACCCGGTGGCCCTGCTCCTGCCGGAGAATGCGACCGTGGAGGATGCGGCCCGGATGCGCGCCGCGCTCGGGCTCGATCTGCCGCTCTGGCGGCAATATCTGTCCTTCATGGCCGATGCCCTGCGCGGTGACCTCGGCATGTCCTTCCGCCAGCAGACCTCGGCGGTCGGGCTGGTGCTGGAGCGGCTGCCCGCGACGATGGAACTGGCGTTCGCTGCTTTCGCCATTGTCATACTGGCCTTCGGGCTCGATCTCATGCTGCGCATCGCCGGCAGCGAGCGGCTCCGCAAGGTCGTGCTCTGGGTGGCCCTGACGCGGCAGGCCATCCCCACCTTCTGGTTCGGTCTGCTGCTGATCCTGCTGTTCAGCGTGACGTTGCGCTGGCTGCCGGCGCTTGGGCGCGGCACGCCGGCGCATCTGGTGCTTCCCGCCTTCACGCTCGGCACCTACGAACTGGCTCTCTATCTGCGCCTGCTCGAAGCGTCCTTCCGCGAGCAGGAAACGCATGACTATGTGCGCACCGCTTACGCCAAGGGCCTTGGGCGGGCGCGTGTCATGCTGCGCGAGATCCTGCCCAACGTGCTGCTGCCGATGGTCACGCTGGCGGGGCTGAACCTCGGCGTCCTGCTCGGCGGCACGGTGGTGACGGAGACCGTCTTCTCATGGCCCGGCGTCGGTCGCCTGATCGTTCAGGCGGTGAGCCAGCGCGACTATCCGGTCGTGGTTGCCGGCGTTCTGATGACCTCGCTGATCTTCGTCGTGCTCAACCTCGTCGTCGACCTGCTCTATGCCGTTCTCGATCCGCGCGTGAGGCTGGCATGAAGCTGGCAAAACACAGCCGTTTCCATCTGGATGCCGTGCTGGGCAGCGCCTTGCTGCTGGCCTTCCTGCTGATGGCGCTGGCTGTCCCGCTGCTGCCGCTCTACGATCCTTATGAACAGGATCTGATGGCCAGTCTGGCGGAGCCGCTCGCAACCTCGGCCACCCGGACCTACTGGCTTGGCGGAGACGCCCTTGGGCGCGATTACCTCAGCCGCCTGTCGCTGGCGGCGCGGGTGTCGCTGGGAATTTCGGTGGCGGCGGTTGGCATCAGTCTGGTGATGGGCGTTGCGCTTGGGTTGATCGCCGGGTTTTTCCGTGGCCCGGTCGAAGCGGCGATCATGGGTTTGGGCGATTTGCAACTGGCCATTCCGCGCGTGCTGCTCCTGATCGCCTCGGCCGCCGTGTTCGGCTCCAGCATCGGCATGCTCACGTTGCTGCTCGGCCTTACAAGCTGGGTCACCTATGGCCGTCTCGCCCGTGCGATGGCGCTGTCCCTGCGCGAGCGCGAATTCGTGCTGGCCGCCATCACGCAAGGGGCGTCGTCGCAGTGGAACATCCGCAAGCACCTGCTGCCGAATGTCGCGCCCAACATGGCGATCATCGCCTCCTTCGAATTCGGTCAGGTCGTCGTGCTGGAAGCCTCGCTCAGCTATCTCGGCCTCGGCGTTCAGCCGCCCTTGCCCAGCCTTGGCCTGATGATCAACGAGGGACAGCTTTATCTGGAGATCAACCCCTGGATTTCGATCCTGCCGGGTCTGGTCATCTTCGCGCTCGTTGCCGGCTCGCAGTTCGTCAGCCAGCGGTTCACGCCGGAAAGCCGCGGCGATGGCGGGCTGTCCCGCGTTCCGACGGTTTGAGGGAGCGAGCGTGTCCGACCAGCCCCTCCTTTCCGTTCGCGGCCTGACCATCGACATTTCCACCCGCAAGGGCACCAGCACGGCCGTCGAGGGCCTTTCGTTTGAACTCGGGCGCGGCGAGGTCCTCGGCATCGTCGGGGAATCGGGCTCCGGCAAGAGCATCACCATGCTGGCGCTGATGGGCCTTCTGTCCTCCGACAGCGCGGCGCTGACCACGGGTCAGATCACGCTCGATGGCCAGGCGCTCTATTCGGATGACCTGTCGCGTTACCGGCGCGAAACGCGCGGCGGCGCCATGGCGATGATCTTCCAGGAGCCGATGACCTCGCTCAACCCGGTGCTGACCATCGGCGCGCAGATCGGCTCCACCCTCCGCCAGCATCAGCCCGGCCTCTCGTCTGCCGATCTGAAGGCACGCGTGGTTAAGCTTCTGGCGCTGGTGGGCGTTCCCGAACCCGAGCGGCGTTCGCGTCAGTACCCGCATGAGTATTCCGGCGGCATGCGCCAGCGCGCCATGATCGCCATGGCCATCGCCAATGATCCCAAGGTGCTGATTGCCGACGAGCCGACAACCGCGCTCGACGTGACGGTGCAGGCCCAGATCATGGAAGTGCTGGCCGCTGCCCGCGCCCGGACCGGGGCGTCGATGCTGCTCGTCACCCATGACCTCGGGCTGATCGCCGAGAACGCCGACCGCGTTCTGGTCATGTATGGCGGGCGCGTCGTGGAGCAGGGGACGGTGACCGAGATTTTCGAACGGCCACGCCATCCCTACACCATCGGCCTGCTGCGCAGCCTGCCGGCCATCGACCGTGAACAGGCCAGTCTCTACGCCATTCCCGGCCAGCCGCCGGCGGTTTCGGAACGCCCTTCGGGCTGTGTCTTTCATCCGCGCTGCGAGATGGCGCAGGGCAGGGCGCCTTGCTCGGCAGAGCGGCCGCCGATGCACGAAGTGGTGCCGGGTCATGGTTCGGCCTGCCATTACGCCCAGGAAACGCGCGGCTGGGCCGACGATCTCGCCTCTCGTCTGGTGGAGGCCGCGC
>Ga0056914_10003041_pt1 | contig 10111 bp, 11 predicted proteins | sample TNRBio252014_DNA_FD_55168 | JGI IMG/M metagenome (GOLD analysis project Ga0056914, IMG submission 55168) | Wastewater treatment Type I Accumulibacter community from EBPR Bioreactor in Madison, WI, USA - TNR Reactor_6/25/2014_ DNA | ecosystem: Engineered > Bioreactor > EBPR > Anaerobic-Aerobic >...
CGAGCCCCTACGACTTCAACCCGCTCAACATCAACCCGCTCAAGGCGATCCTCGACGAGGAGATCGACTTTGCCCGCCTGCGCCGCGCCTCGCCGGTGCGGCTGGCGATTGCCGCCACCAACGTCGAGACCGGCAAGGCGCGGGTGTTCCGCGACAGCGAACTGACGGCGGACCACATTGCCGCCTCGGCCTGCCTGCCGCAGATGTTCCGGGCGGTGGAGATCGACGGCGTACCCTACTGGGACGGCGGGTTCATGGGCAATCCGCCGCTCTATCCGCTGTTCGAGGGGGAGGGCCGCGACCTGCTGCTGGTGCAGATCAATCCGGTGCGGCGGCCGGGGGCGCCGGTCAGCGCCGCCGACATCCAGCACCGGCTGAACGAAATCTCGTTCAATTCGCCGCTGCTGCACGAACTGCGCGCCATCGACTTCGTCGCCCGGCTGATCGACACGGGCGTGCTCACCGACCCGCGCTACAAGCGCATCCTGATGCACCGCATCGCCATGAGCGAGACGCTGGAGACGACGGCNGGCAGCAAGATGAGCACCGACTACAGCTTCTTCCTCAGCCTGCGCGATGCCGGGCGNGCGGCGGCCCGGGCCTGGCTGACGGCCAACTTCGAGGCGCTGGGCCAGCGCGAGACCATGGATCTGAAGGCCGAGTTCGGCTGAGCCGTCTCAGACCCGGCGCAGAAGGAAGACCGCCTGCTCGCCGGCAATGTTCCAAAACCACCAGGGGGCGGAAAAGCCGATCTTGCCGCCGGCGGCGTTGAGGGCGACGGCGCGATCCATCTTGGCCGGAATTTCGTCGAGCAGCGCGACGAAATCGCGGATCGTGCAGAAGTGGATGTTCGGCGTGTCGTACCAGCTTTGCGGCAGGTGCTCGGTCACCGGCATGCGGCCGTTGAGCAGCAGGTTCATGCGCACCCGCCAGTGGCCGAAGTTGGGGAAGGAGACGATGGCGTGCCGGCCGATGCGCAACATCTGCTCCAGCACNGTGCGCGGGTTGCGCGTCGCCTGAAGGGTCTGCGACAGGATGACGTAATCGAAGCAGTCGGTGGGGTAATCGACCAGATCGGTGTCGGCGTCGCCCTGGATGACGGCCAGGCCGCGCGCCACGCAGCCGGCGACGCCGTCGCGGCTGAGTTCGATGCCGCGGGCGTCGACATCCTTGGTCCTGGCCAGCAGCGAGAGCAGCGCGCCATCGCCGCAGCCGACATCGAGCACGCGCGAGCCGGGGGCCACCATGTCGGCGACGACGAGAAGGTCGACGCGGCTCTGGGTGGGCAGGTCGCGGGGGGTGTCGGTGGTGCTCATGCGATTCCCCTGGCCCGGGCGGCGCTGTCGAGAAAGCCGCGCACGGTGGAAAACAGCGCCGGCTCATGCAGAAGGAAGGCGTCGTGACCCTTGTCGCTCTCGATCTCGACGAAGGAGACCGGNGCCCCGGCGGCGTTCANCGCATGCACGATGGAGCGGCTGTCGGAGGTGGGGAACAGCCAGTCGGAGGTGAAGGAAATCAGGCAGAAGCGGGTGCGNGTGTTGCGGAAGGCATTGGCCAGCACGCCGCCGTTGTCGCCGGCCAGATCGAAATAGTTCATGGCGCGGGTCAGATAGAGGTAGGAATTGGCGTCAAAGCGCTCGACGAAGCTGGAGCCCTGATACCTGAGGTAGCTTTCGACCTGGAAATCGGCATCGAACGAGAAGGTGCGCGCCTCGCGATCCTGCAAATGGCGGCCGAACTTGCGTTGCAGCGCCTGTTCGGAGAGGTAGGTGATGTGGGCGCCCATGCGCGCCACGGCAAGGCCCTTTTCGGGGCGCGTGCCCTCTTCCAGATAACGGCCGCCGCGCCAGTCCGGGTCGGCCATCACCGCCTGACGGCCCACCTCGTCGAAGGCGATGTTCTGGGCCGAATGCTTGGCGCCGGTGGCGATCGGCATGGCGGANAACACCCGGTCGGGNAAGCGCGAGGCCCAGTCGAGCACCTGCATGCCGCCCATCGAGCCGCCGAGCACGCAGAGCAGGCGGGAGATGCCGAGATGCTCGACCAGCATGGCCTGGGCCTTGACCATGTCGCCGATGGTGATCACCGGGAAATCGAGGCCATAGGGCTTGCCGGTCGCCGGATTGGTCGAGGCGGGGCCGGATGTGCCCATGCAGGCGCCGAGCACGTTGGCGCAGATGAAGAAGAAGCGGTCGGTGTCCATCGGCTTGCCGGGGCCGATCATGATCTCCCACCAGCCGCTCTTGCCGGTGACGGGGTGGAGATTGGCGACGTGCTGGTCGCCGGTCAGGGCGTGGCAGATCAGGATGGCGTTGGACTTCTCGGCGTTGAGCGTGCCGTAGGTCTGGTAGGCGACCTGAAGCGGCGCGAAATACTGCCCGGCGTCGAGCAGCAGCGGGCGTTCCATGCCAAAGCGCACCACCGCGCTCTGGGGGTCGTCCGCCTGATCGATGGCGCGGCCAGCGCCGTTTGTCGGAGCATCGCTCATGCCGGGTGGCTCTCCACGCATTACAGAACGAACAACTTCTGAATGTCGTCCAATTTGTTCTTTGTAGAGAACAACGAAGGAAATTTCCAGCCCCACCTTCGGCCCGCCGGGGGAAAATTGCCGCAGGGGCGGTCGCGGGTGAAGGTGCAGGCCGGCGCCGGCGGGATTTGCGCCGCGTGACGCTTTACGCATCGGGCGCGGCGTGGTTTAGCAGGGGCACTCCTTCCTGTTCCTCGCGGACGTTCCCCCATGGCTCTTTCGCCCGAAGCCGGCCTCAACGACCTGCGGATCGAACTCGACCGCATCGACGCCGAGATGCAGGCGCTGCTGATCGCGCGCTCGCAGGTGACCGACCGGGTGGAGGAGGTGAAGCGCCGCGCCGGCACGGCCGGTTCGGCCTTCCGGCCGGGGCGGGAAGCCCAGATCATGCGCATGCTGGCCGAGCGGCACCACGGCTCCTATCCGTTCGATTCAACCGAGAACATCTGGCGCGTCATCATCGGCACCTCGACCTACACCCAGGTGCCCTACACGGTGCACGGCGACTGTTCGGGCGGGGATGCGGCGACGCGCGACTGCGTGCGCTTCCATTTCGGCTTCACCGTGCCGTTCGTGCCGACCGCCAGCGCGGCCGAGGTGATCGAGGCGGTGGCGGAGCGGCCAAGCGATCTTGGCGTGTTTCCACGGGCGCAGAGCATGGAGAGCGGGGCGTGGTGGCGCCGGCTGCATGGCGCGGACCGGCCCAAGATCATCGCCCGCCTGCCCTTCGTCGAGCGGCCCAACCATCCCTCGGGCCTGCCGATGTTCGTCATCGCCCGCCCGCTGAAGGAAGCGGCGGTGCGCGACGAGATCGTCGGTTCGCTCTGGCTGGAACGCTGGCAGGCGGCGGTGCCGGCGGCGCTCTCCGGGCTTGGCGCCCGGATCGAGGCGACGGCGGGCATCGAAAGCGGGTTGGCCCTGCTGATCACCCATCCCGGCGCGGTGTCCGGCNCGGATGTCGTTGCCGCGCTCAAGGCGCTNGCCTGTTTCGCCCGCTATGAAGAGGTGGGCAGTCATGCCGCGGCCTTTTCCCTGCCCCGCGCGGGCGGCTGATCTTATCGGAGTTTTGCCATGTCCCAGTCCCGTCCCCAGCCGCGCGCCGGCGTGATGTCCATCGAGGCCTATGTGCCCGGCAAGAGCGCCGCGCCCAAGGGCGTGAAGCTGCACAAGCTGTCGTCCAACGAAACACCGCTNGGGGCCAGCCCGCAGGCGATCGCCGCCTACAGNGCCTGCGCCGGGAAGCTGGAACTCTATCCCGACGGNTCGGCCACGGCCCTGCGTGAGGCGATCGGCCGGCGCTATGGGCTTGATCCGGCGCGCATCGTCTGCGGCGCCGGCTCGGACGAGGTGCTGAGCTACCTGACCAACGCCTACATGGGGCCGGGCGACGAGGGCATCTTCACCGAACACGGCTTTCTGGTCTACCGCATCGCCATCCTGGCGGCAGGCGGCGTGCCGGTGGTGGTGAAGGAGACGGATTTCACCGCCAATGTCGACGCCATCCTCAAGGCGGTGACGCCGAGGACGAAGATCGTCTATCTCGCCAATCCCAACAATCCGACCGGCACCTATCTTCCCTTCTCCGAGGTCAAGCGCCTGCATGCCGGGCTGCGCCCCGACATCCTGCTGGTGCTGGATGCGGCCTATGCCGAATATGTCCGGCGCAACGACTATTCCTCGGGGCTGGAACTGGTCTCCACCTCGGACAACGTGGTGATGACGCGGACCTTCTCGAAGATCCACGGCCTTGCGGCGCTGCGCATCGGCTGGGGCTACATGCCGGCGCATGTGGCGGATGCGATCAACCGCATTCGCGGGCCGTTCAACATGAGCGCCCCGGCGATCGCGGCGGGCGTCGCGGCCATCGAGGACAGCGCCCACATGGAGGCCGCGCTCGCCCACAACGAGACCTGGAACGCCTGGCTGACCAGGGAACTGACGGCGCTCGGTCTCATGGTGACGCCGAGCGTCGGCAATTTCCTGCTGCTGCATTTTCCCGCGGTGGCCGGGCGGACGGCGAAGGACGCGGATGCGTTTCTGACCCAGCGCGGGCTTGTGCTGCGGGCGGTGGGGGCTTACGGCCTTCCTGACGCGCTGCGCCTGACCATCGGTTCGGAAGAGGCGAACCGGCTGGTGGTGGCGGCACTCAAGGATTTTCTGGGCTGACGCATGGCCATGACGCATCCGCTTGTTGACCGCCTGACAATCATCGGTTTTGGCCTGATCGGGTCCTCCATCGCCCGCGCCGCCCGGCTGAAGGGCGCGGCCCGCACCATCGTGGCGATGGATGCGAGCGAGGCCGTCCGCGCGCGGGTGAGTGCGCTTGGCATCGCCGATGTGGTGACCGCCTCCGCCGCCGAGGCGGTGAAGGGCGCCGATCTCGTCATCCTCTGCGTGCCGGTGGGCGCCAATGCGGCGGTGGCGACGGCCATCGGCCCGCATCTGGCGCCCGGCGCCATCGTGTCGGATGTCGGCTCGGTGAAGGGCGCAGTGGTGCGCGATGTCGAACCGCTGCTGCCCGAGGGGGTGCATTTCGTCCCCGCCCATCCGGTGGCGGGCACCGAATATTCCGGCCCCGATGCCGGCTTTGCACGCTGTTCGAGAACCGCTGGACCATCCTGACCCCGCCCGAGGGGCAGGACGAGGCGGCGATTGCCCGGGTGCGCGGCTTCTGGGAAGCGCTGGGCGCCAATGTCGAGGCCATGGGTGCCAAGCACCACGATCTGGTGCTGGCGATCACCAGCCATGTGCCGCATCTGATCGCCTACAATCTTGTCGGCACCGCCTACGATCTCGAAATGGTGGTCGAATCGGAGGTGATCAAGTTCTCCGCCGGCGGCTTCCGCGACGCGACGCGCCTTGCCGCGTCCGACCCGACGATGTGGCGCGATGTCTTCCTGAACAACAAGGAAGCGGTGCTGGAGATGGTCGCCCGTTTCCAGGAGGATCTCTCGGCGCTGTCGCGCATGATCCGCTGGGGCGACGGCGACGGGCTGTTCGATCTGTTCACCCGCACGCGCGAGGTGCGCCGCTCGATCATCGCCTCCGGGCAGGATACGGCAGCGCCGGACTTCGGCCGCGCCGTCAGCCACAAGGATTAGGCGGCGGTTGCGGACGGCTGCCGACGTGCTAGCCTGAGGCCGATCATGCGGGGAGGGCGCGATGCACTGTGGTGGAACTCGCCTGATGGCCGGCCTGCTGGCGCTGACTCTTGCCGGCTGCGGCGGCATGCAGCACGCCATGGAGCACTACAGCGGCATCACCCCGGTCGAGGTGGCGATGGCGGATGACAGCTACCGCGTCTTCGACAAGCCCTCGGACAACCGGATCATGGTCACCTCCAGCCTCGGTTCCGCCGCCAATCAGGGCGCGCTGAAGGGGCTGACGCTGGGCATCGCCGATACGACCCCGCCGATGATGCGGTTCCGGGCGGCGGCGGAACACTACCTGAAGGATCGCGGCCGCGCCTCCTGCCGGATCACCTCGGGCGTGCTGCTGGTGCAGCCGCAATACGAGTTCCGCTACGCCTGCTGAGGCTCAGCGGTAGAGCGGCAGCAGGTGCGGGCCGGGGATGGGGCCGAAGAACAGCCGGCCCTGATCGGCGCGCAGCACGATCGGCAGGGCCTTTTCCTGCGCCGGCTGCTGGCGGGTGGCCGCGCCGCCGCCCAGCAGGGCGCCGAGCAGGCCGCCGCCGCCGAGATTGACGCCGAAGGCCTGCATCAGCGCCGAAAGGCCCTGTGCCGTGCCGCGGATTTCGCCCTGCGGCCGGCGTTGTTCGTCGAGCCGCAGCGCGCCCTTCAGGTCGAGGGCGATCAGCCCCTTCTGCAGGGCAAGCCGGTCGATCTGCGCCTCGCCCTCCTGCTGGCGCCAGGTTTCCAGCGTCTGGCGCCAGTCACGCGGCAGGGCCGGATGAAAGCGCGTCATGCGGGCGCTGAAGGTGAGGGCGCCGGGGTCGGAATTGCGCATCAGGCTGTTGATCAGCTCCGAGACCAGGCCGCTGGCCGACAGGGCAATGTCGACGGCAGCCTCGCCGGTGGGGGCACGGCGCAGGTGCAGTTCGCTTTTCGCGGCGCTGAGGGTCTGCGGCTTGAGGCCCGGCGCGGTGTAGGTGATGGTCGGGGTGTCGAGTTCGAGCGAGACCGCCTCGATCTCCGATGGGGTGCCGCGATAGGAGGCACGGGCGTTGCCAAAACGGATGGCGAGCGAATCGCCCGCATCCGCCGTCCAGACCAGCGGCGCGGTGGCAACCGCGATGATCTGTTTCGGATCGACCACGCGAGCGGTGACGGCAAGGCTGTCGAGCGTGCCCTTGCCGGCGCGGCCGGGCTGGGTGGAGACGAATTCGGGCTTGTCGCAGGTGACGGCGATGCGGAAGGGAAAGCCGGAGATGTCGCGGCTGGGACAGGACCAGGCGCGGCCGAGCCGGGCTTCGCGGGCGATCCAGGCGTCCATCACCGCGCCGGTCTTGGCCTTGGCGTAGAACCAGACGCCGGTCCAGATCAGGCAGGCGGCGCCGAACAGCAGCAGCGGGATGTACAATCCCCGGCGGGAGACGCGCGGCGCCACGGGAGCGGGAGGGACATCGGTCATCGGCAAAATTCCAAGTGATTCTTTGCGGGCCACAGTATCGGCTTGATTCCCGGCGGGAAACTGCGCCAGAAGCGGGCATGGTTGAACATCATGGCGATCTTTGGGTTTTCGGCTACGGCTCGCTGATCTGGCGGCCCGGATTCGAGTATGTCGAACGCTCCTCGGCGCTGCTCAAGGGCGCGCACCGCAAGCTCTGCGTCTATTCCCATGTGCACCGCGGCACGCCGCAGACGCCGGGCCTGGTGCTCGGGCTTGATCGCGGCGGGGCCTGCCGCGGCGTCGCCTTTCGTGTCGAGGCGCACCGCAGCGCCGACACCATCGCCTACCTGCGCGCCCGCGAACAGGTGAACATGGTCTACAAGGAATGCGTCCGGCCGGTGGATCTGGTCGACGGGCGCACGGTGCTGGCGCTGTGCTATGTGGTGGACCGGACGCACCACCAGTATGCCTCGGCGCTGAGCCGGGAGGAGACGCTGCGCTTCGTGCGGCAGGGCAAGGGGCAATCGGGCCCCAACCACGAATATGTGCGCAACACCGCCCTCGCCCTCAAGGACCTGGGGATTCAGGATTCCCTGCTCGACTGGATATCGGCCCGGCTCTGACCCTTCTCGGCCAGGCTCTCGTCGACCAGCCGGTCNGTCGCCTCCTCGATCACCTGCTGCATCTGGCGGAAGAAGGCCCGCGGCGGCAGGCCGGGCGGAATGGGCGGCAGGAACTCGATGATGATCGTATAGGGAAACTTCATGAAGCGCCGGCGCGGCCAGGCCAGTCCGGCGTTCAGGGCCACCGGCACGCAGGGCGCGCCGAACGACTTGTAAAGCTGGGCGACGCCGATCTTGTAATCGGGCGGGGCGCCGATGGCCCGGCGGGTGCCTTCGGGGAAGATGATGATCTGGCGGTTTTCGGCCAGCGCCTTCTTTGCCCGCGCGGTGAGGCGGGCGAGGACATCGGGGGTGCCGACGCGATCGACCGGGATCTGGCCGGCGCGCATCAGGTGCCAGCCGAAGAAGGGGATGTAGCCCAGTTCGCGCTTGTAGATGTAGGTCGGCCAGGCAACCATCGGCAGCAGGGCGAAGGTATCCCACGAGGACTGGTGCTTGGCGGCGATGATGGCGCCGCCGGTGGGGATGTTCTCCTTGCCGCGCACCTCAAGCCGCGCGCCGATGACGGTGCTGAACAGCCACATCGAACTGGTCGCCCAGCCTCGGCAGAACACCATGAAATAGCGCTGGGGCAGGACATAGCCGATCATCGCCAACAGGAACCAGAAGGCACAGTTGGCGTAGAACAGCACGGAAAAGACGATGTTGCGCAGAAGTAGCATGCGGGGTGTGCGACCTGTCACGGGTTGTCGGGCAGAAGGCGGCTGCGCGCCTCGGCCACGATGAACTTCAGATATTCGATCATGATGAGGCGTGCCAGCTTCATGTCGGCCCACCACTGGTCGATCCGCACGCTGTCGGCGATCACCGGATGGGGCACGAACTCGGTGTCCTTGAGCCGGCGGCGCAGTTCCAGCAGGGCGCGCGGCATGTGGAAGTTTGAGGTGACGATCATCAGCGAGCGGTAGCCGTGGCGCCCGGCCCAGCGCGCCGTCTCCTCGGCGTTGCCGACGGTGTTGAGGGCGCGGCGGTCGAGATCGACGCAGCAGTCGAACAGCCGGGCGTGGCCGCTGTGGCGGATGAGGTCGCCGGCCACGGTCCGTTCGCCCACCCCGGTGATCAGCAGGCGTTTTGCCCGCCCCTCCGCCAGCACCGACAGCGCATCGGCGATGCGCTCGGGTCCGCCGGTCAGGGCGACGACGCCGTCCACGGTGCGGCCGAACTCGGTTTCGTAGCGCGAGACATGGCCGAGGAAGGCGAAGAAGCCGGCGCTCAGCAGCGCCGTCCCCAGCAGCGCCAGCCCGGCCAGCGCCAGCAGCACCGTGCGGATGCGCCCGGATGCACCAAGGCCGACCGCCATCGTGCGGAACTCGGCATAGGGCCGTCCGCGCCGCGCGCCGGGCTGGTCGTTCTTCATCATCGTCAGGTGCTGCTATGGATGATCCGGGCGGGGCCGGCAATGTCAAATCGTCGGTCAATCGAGCCCGCGCAGATTGCGGAACACGGTGGTGCGCGACACCACGGCGGTGATCAGCGCCACCAGCCCGGCAATGGCGATGATGGCCAGATAGCCCGGCCAGCGCAGGGCGAAGGCGCCGAACAGNGCCTCGATCTGGTCGCCGCCGGGGGTGGCGATCNAGCGCGCGGCCAGCAGGCCGGCGATCAGGAAAGCGGCGATGGCCAGCCCGCCGCCGATGGCGCCGCCGCGCAGGCCAAGGCGCAGGAAGTGGCGCTGGAACTCGCGCGCGATGAAGCGGTCCTCGGCGCCGACCAGATGCAGCACGTCGATGATCTCGCGGTTGCCGGCCATGGCGCCGCGGGTGGCAAAGGCGATGGCCAGGGCCATGGCGGTCAGCACCAGCACCAGAACGACGAGGCCGATCAGCACCAGCGTGTTGGCCATGGCGGCGAGGCGGGCCAGCCAGACACGGTGATCGTCGAGACTGGCGGCGGGAATGGCGCCCAGTTCGGTGCGGATTTTCGCCACATCGACGGCGGCGGGGTCGGAGACCTTGAAGACGACGAGGCGCGGCACCGGCAGGTCGCCCAGTTGCAGGCCGGTGCCAAGCCAGGGTTCGAGCAGGCTCTCGGCTTCCTTGCGGGTGTAGATGCGCACGTCGGTGATGCCGGGGGCGCGGCGGGCGATATCGGAGGCGCGCCTGAGGTCCGCCTCGATGTCGCGGCCGGCGCGCGGGCGGATCTGGATGGTCATCTCGCGCGAGACCGAGGCGGTCCAGTCGTTCGAGGCTTCCGCGACCAGTTCGACCGCGCCGGCGGCGAGCGAGGCAAGGAAGGCCATGATGGCGATGACGATGACCAGCGCCCGGCCGGCCAGCGAGGATTCGGGCAGCAGCGCGGTGCCGCGCGCCGCGCCGAGGCCAAAGCGCCGGGT
>Ga0056914_10003042_pt1 | contig 10111 bp, 8 predicted proteins | sample TNRBio252014_DNA_FD_55168 | JGI IMG/M metagenome (GOLD analysis project Ga0056914, IMG submission 55168) | Wastewater treatment Type I Accumulibacter community from EBPR Bioreactor in Madison, WI, USA - TNR Reactor_6/25/2014_ DNA | ecosystem: Engineered > Bioreactor > EBPR > Anaerobic-Aerobic >...
GCCGCCTGGGCAGTGGAGGTGTCGAGGCGACGATCGCAGGCCGCCAGGGCCAGGGACGACGCCAGCAGGCCGCGGCGGCTGAGATTCATCGCGCCGGCTCCGGTAGGGTCGGGGTCGCAGGCGGCCGTCGCCGGATCAAGGCGCGCGCGGCCAGTTCCCCGAACAGCAGCGCGCAGCGGGCATAACGCAGGCCCAGGCGCCGGGGCTGGCTGAGCAGCCGCCAGGTCCATTCCAGGCCGGTCTTCTGCATCCAGCGCGGGGCGCGCGACACCTCGCCGGCGATGAAATCCAGCGACGCCCCGACCCCGAGGAAGCCGACGGATGGACACCGGCGATGCAGGGCCTCGGCCAGCAGTTCCTGTTTCGGAGCCCCAAGGCACAGCAGGCAAAGACGGGCACCCGACGCATTGATGCGCGCAGCCAGACCCGCGACGTCGAAGTCGGCACCCAGGCCCATGTCGTCGCCCGGCACCATTGGGGTCTCTGCCCCGACGACCTCAAGGGCCGGATGGTTTGATTTCAACTGGGCCAGGCCTGCGGCCTGGGCGGCCGGGCCGGGGCCGACGACATAGACGGGCACGCCGCGGGCGGCCGCTTCGGCCATCAGCGGTTCGACCAGATCCGCGCCGGTGGTCCGTTCCAGCCGGGCACCCTGGCGGCGGGCCAGCCAGACGACCGGTGCGCCATCGGCGCTGACCAGTCCGGCCGAGGCATAGGCCCGCTGGAAGGCGGTGCTGAATCTGAGTTTGACCAGATGGTCGAGGTTCAGGGTGAACAGATTGAAGCCTTCGCCCCGTTCGGCTCGGCTGATCGCAGCCTGGATTGCGCCTGCCGGGGTCAGCAGGTTGATGCGAATGCCGTCGATCACGGGCTGGTCGGTCAAGGAAAGGACTCCAGTATTTCGTCCAGTCTGACGCAAACCGATTTCTGGAGAATGAACCTCGACATTTGGGTGTCCCGCGACAAAGTCATTGGCATGAGCTCAGTGTCGACAGCGGCCGGCGGACCGGCCACTCGCGTCTTTATTTCCTACTCTCGCAAGGATGCGGCGGCACTGGCGGTGCTGAGGCCCGGGCTGGAATCGCGTGGATACGAGGTCCTGCTCGACGCCAAGGACATTGCGCCGGCCGAGGTCTGGCGCGCGCGCCTGGACGCCCTGATCCTGCAGGCCGACGCGGTGGTTTTTCTCATCTCTCCGGACTCGATCGCCTCGGAGGTGTGTCGGTGGGAGGTCGACCAGACCCTGGCCTATGGAAAGAAGCTGATCCCCATCCTTTGGCGCGAAACCGATCCGGCGACATGCCCGCCGGCGATCGCGGAGCGGAACTGGATCGCAGCCCCGGCCGCAGAGGCTGTCGAGGCCTTTGACCAGGGCGTCATGACCGCCGTTGCCTCGGCGCTGGAAACGGACATCGACTGGGAGCGCGAGCGCAGCCACTGGCTGTCGAGAGCCATGCGATGGGAAGCTGCCGGGCAGGGGATCGGCCTCCTGCTGCGAGCTGAGGAGGCCGTCCTGGCCGATGCCTGGGCCGCGCGTCGCCCCATCGGCGCGGCTGAGTTGCCGGCACCCCTGCTGACCTTCTTCGAGCGCAGCCGCGAACAGGTCCGCTCTGAGCGGGATCGCCTGCGCTCTATCTCGGGGCGCGCCTTCGTCCGGCCCGTTCAGCAGGCGGTCGAGGACGGGGCCCCGGATCGCGCCTTGCGGATGGTGGCGACCGCCTGCGTCCTGGCCGAAGACCCGGATTTCGATCTGGTGCCCGATGTGTGGCGGGCGGCGGTGCCGGCCCTGGATCGGCAGCCGGTCTGGGCCTGGGGCGATACCTATGACGGACCCTCTCCGAGCGTCTGCGCCGCCGTCGCTGAAGATGGCGGCGTGGCGGTCACCACGACGCCGAACAACGCGCTGCTGCTGTTCGATGCGGCCCTGGGCCAGGAGCGGTGGCAGGTTCAGCGCGATACCGGCTTCCTGCGGGTCGGGCTGATGTCGATGGGTGACGTCTGGATCGTACTGGCCGACGGCGACCTTGAGCGCCTCGACGGTCAAACCGGCCGGACCGTGGCGCGGCACGCGCTGGGGCCGGATGCCGGCCAGGGTGTCTTCGACCGGCTGACGTCGGCCTTCTGCTTTGCAGATGGAACAAAGGTCCAGCGGCTGGATCTCCTGACGGGAGAGACCGAAATCCTGGCCGAATTCGAGCGACCGGCCCAGCTGGTCGCCTACCAGCCGAGCGCCGAATGCGGCATCGCCGTTCTGGATTCCGAGGTGGAGTGGACCGACGCCTGGGTATTCGGACCCGGCAGATCGGAGCGTCTGGTCGTCATGTCGTCGCCGAACCTGGGAGCGGTCAGTGCTGACGGTGCGGTGGCGGCGATCACCTCCGGCGGCGATATTCATCTGATCCATGCCCGGACGGGCCAGGAGATCGCGGTCTGCAGCCATCCTGGCGGAGTTACCAGTGTCGCGCTGAACGCCGATGGGAGCCAGTTGGTGTCCGGCGGTGGCGACGGTGTGATCCGCCTGTGGGACCAGCAGGGGCGTGAATTGAAGCAATTCGATCTCGGCCGGGCGGCCCGGGTTCCCAAACTCGAGGTCAGCGCTGACGGGTGGGGCGTGCTGGCGATGACCCAGACCACGGCCTTTCGCTGGAGCCTCACCAATGATGAAAAGACCCTGATCGTCGCCGACCACCCCATGGATGCCGATCAGGATCGCGAGCGTACCGGCATCGCCGACTTCGGGGCGTTCGACGGCGGGGTCTGGGCTCTGCTGAAATGCGGCCTGCTGCAGGCCTGGTCCGATATGCGCCCCCAATTGACCGATCTGCGGTCCCTGCTGGCCGACGGGACCCAGGTCCCCCAGCTTCTGATGCCGGGGCCCGACGGGGCGCTGGTCATCCTGGCCGATGACCGGCTGTTGCAGGCTCGTCATGACCTGATGACGACTGTGAGACTTCAGGATGTGACCTTCTCAGAGGTCGATGCGGGCGCGCTCTGGACCGCAGGGTCGGCCCTGTACGTCGTGGCCGAGGGCACCCTGACCTCGATTGATCTGGAGACCGGTGTTGCCCGGTGGCGTGCGGATCTGCCTACCCGTGCCGACATCATCGCGGTCGCAGCGCAGACCGGAGAGGTCCTGACCGCCGGTGAAGATGCGCGAATCCGGGGCCCGGACGGAACGGAGGTCGCAACCATGCCGCTCGGCGGGCGTGCGACGGCGGCCATCTGGTCGGAAGAATGTCGGCAGTTCATCGTCGGAACCCGAGAGGGCGATCTGCTGGGCCTGCGCCGCGACGGGGCGAGGACGGGGCCGATCCCGCCGCTTCCGGGGGCGGTGACAAGCCTGTTCGAACGGGCAGACGGGACACTCTGGGCGCTTTCGGCACGCGGGATCTGGAACCTGGCCGGCCCGCAATGGCAGCTCGTCAGCGATCTGGCGACGGACGGGCAGGGCCTCTACCTGGCTCCGTCAGCCCCCCTTGCCTGTGTGATGGAAGCCGCCGCGGCCACCTTCATTGATTTGCGGCGAAACGCGGTCGTGCGAACGATCCAGACCTTCAACCTGCTCGACCAGCGCTGTCTGGGACGGTGCATGTCGCCTGACGGAACCAGCCTGGTTGCGCTGGGGCGGCGTGGCCGGCTTCGGCGCTGGGACCTCGCCGACCTCCTCCAGCGCGTGATCGATCCGGCTGCGGGTATCGCCGCGCTGCTGAGACGGGGGCGCGACATTCCGCGCGCCAGCGAACGCACCGACATCCTCATGCGCGACCGGCCTGACGACCTCATCGCAGGCCTCCAGCGCCTGCGGTCTGGAACCTCACCTTAAGGCTTGTCTGGCAGGCTTCCTGCACGGAGCCCGCCATGACCCAAACCTCGCCCAACTATGTCCCGGGACTGGACGGCCTCAGGGCCCTGTCTGTCACCGTGGTGATGATGGCCCATGTCGGGTTCAGTTGGTTGCTGCCGGCCGGGCTGGGCGTGACGACCTTTTTCTTCATCTCAGGCTATCTGATCACCCTGCTGCTCTGGCAGGAGCGCGAGCGGTTCGGCCAGATTGACATGCCCCGCTTCTATGGGCGGCGCTTCCTAAGATTGATGCCGGAACTGGTGGCCTTCGTCGCTGTGGCCGGCCTGGTCATGGGGCCGCTGCTCAGCCAGCCCCTGCCACCGTTGCAGGCCCTGGCGAACCTGACCTACTGGACGAACTACTACAACATTTTCGACGTCGGCGGGGCCTGTGAGTCCTGTGCCGTAACCGGGCATCTGTGGTCGCTGGCAGTCGAGGAGCATTTCTATCTGATCATGCCGGCGGCGCTGGTCCTGGTCGGGTTCGGGCCGCGCCGGATGGCCAGCCTGTTCCTGTTCGTCATCATCGCCTGCCTGGTCTGGCGGACGATCGCGGTGACGGTGCTCGGCCTGGGGCCTGACTATACCTACGAGGCCACCGAGACGCGCCTGGATTCCATCGCCTGGGGTTGTCTGGCCGCCGTGATTCAGCGCTCGGTGCCCGGCATCATGGGCGTCATCCAGCGCCGGGCCTGGGTCAGCTTCCTTGTCGGCGGGGCTCTGCTCGGAGGGTCGCTGGTCTGGCGCGATCCGGTGTTTCGCGAGACCTTGCGCTATTCGTTCCAGGGCCTGGCCCTGATGCTGGTGGTGCTGCCGCTGATCAATGCTGCCCGGCTGGGCTGGATCGTGCGGATCCTGGAATGGCCGGCGTTCCGCTGGATGGGGCGGCGATCCTATGGGGCCTATCTTTGGCATATGGCGGCGATCACCTTCGTGGGTCTGGGACTGGGGGTCAGCGGGCCGCTGGAAGGTGCCGGTCTGCGCGACCAACTTTTAGCCCTGCCGTTGGTTCTGGGTCTGGGCTGGCTAATGGCCGAGGCCAGCTATCGCTGGATTTTCATGCCGGCCCAGCGGCTCAAGCCGTATCTCATGCCGCGCCGGGAACTGCCGGTCGCCGAGACGGCGCAAGAGGGCGCTCGCGCCTGATCTCTCGTCGGTGACGTTTGCAATCGGACGTCGCGCGCAATAGGACCGTGGCTAAGACGGGGGGGGCGCTCTTGCGGACAGGCCCCCGCCATCCACCACAGGAGCCATGCGTGATGTCGGTCCAGACACCTTCGGCCGCGGGAGCCGATCTTCATTATCTGTCGGGTTTCGGCTCGGCGTTCGAGACGGAAGCCGTCGCGGGGGCCCTGCCGGTCGGTCGCAACTCGCCCCAGAAGCCGGCCTTCGGCCTCTATGCCGAGCAGTTGTCGGGATCAGCCTTCACCGCTCCGCGTCTGGAGAACCGCCGCTCGTGGCTCTATCGGCTGCGGCCCTCGGCCCAGCATCCCGCCTTTCAACCCTATGACGGGGCTCGGCTATGGCGGTCAGGCCCGTTTGATGAAGTGCCGCCCAGCCCCAACCGGATGCGCTGGTCGCCGCTGGAGTGGCCGAACCAGCCGACGGACTTCATTGACGGCATGACCACCTATGCCGGATCGGGCGACCCGGCGGCCCAGTCGGGCATCGCGGCGCTCGTCTATGTGGCCAATGCCGACATGACCGGCCGCGCCTTTTTCAATGCCGACGGCGAGATGCTGATCCTGCCGCAGGAGGGCCGGCTCGACGTCTGGACGGAATTCGGCCGGCTCAAGGTCGCGCCCGGCGAGCTGTTGCTGATGCCGCGCGGGGTCCGGTTCCGGGTCGCGCTGCCGGACGGCAAGGCCCGCGGCTACGTCTGCGAAAACTATGGGGCCCATTTCCGCCTGCCCGAGCGCGGTCCGATCGGGTCCAACAGCATGGCGTCCGAGCGCGACTTTCTGGCCCCCGTCGCGGCCTATGAAGACATCGATGCGCCGACTGAGGTGATCCAGAAATACCTCGGCGGCTTCTGGACGACGACCTTCGATCATTCCCCGTTCGATGTGGTGGCCTGGCACGGCACCCTGACGCCTTTCAAATACGACATTGCCCGGTATGCCACGGTCGGTTCGATCAGCATCGACCACCCCGATCCGTCGATCTTCACGGTTCTGACCAGCCCGACCGACAGCCCCGGCACGGCCAANTGCGATTTCGCNATCTTCCCGCCGCGCTGGATGGTGGCCGAGGACACCTTCAGGCCGCCGTGGTTCCACCGCAACGTCATGAGCGAGTTCATGGGCCTGATCCACGGCGAATATGACGCCAAGGAGGGCGGTGGCTTCGATCCGGGCGGGGCATCGCTGCACAACTGCATGAGCGGCCACGGCCCGGACCAGACGACCTATGAGCGGGCCACCACGGTCGAGCTCAAGCCGCACAAGATCGACAAGACCCTGGCCTTCATGTTCGAGAGCCGGTTCATCTTCCGGCCGACCCGATGGGCGGTCGAGACCCCGGCCATGCAACTCGACTATGACGANGTCTGGACCGGATTTACCAAAGGATCGCCCAAGTGAAGCTCGCCTCGCTCAAATCCGGCCGNGACGGTCGGCTGGTCGTCGTCTCCAATGATCTGGCCTGGTACACCGACGCCTTCCTGATCGCGCCGACCCTGCAGGCGGCGCTGGATGACTGGGATCGGTGCGAGCCCGAACTGCGGGCCCTGGCCGAGAGCCTGGAGCACGACGCCGTGCCGCGCGGCCGCTTTCACGAGCGTCAGGCGGCCGCCCCCCTGCCGCGCGCCTATCAGTGGGCCGACGGCTCGGCCTATGTGAATCACGTCGAACTGGTGCGCAAAGCCCGTGGGGCCGAGATGCCCGAGACCTTCTGGACCGATCCGCTGATGTACCAGGGCGGCTCGGACGGGATGTTGTCGCCGCGCGACCCGATCCCGCTGGCNGACGAAGCCTGGGGCTGCGACCTCGAGGCCGAGATCGTCGTCGTCACCGGCGATGTGCCCCAGGGCGTGTCGCGCNAAGAGGCGNTGGATCACATCCGGCTGGTCGGACTGGTCAATGACGTCTCGCTCCGGAATCTGATCCCGGCAGAGCTGGCCAAGGGCTTCGGCTTNGTCCAGTCCAAGCCGGCCTCGGCCCTGTCGCCGGTTCTNGTAACGCCCGATGCCCTCGGCGATCGCTGGCAGGAGGGNAAGCTCAGCGGCGCGCTGCTGGTTCAGATCAACGCTCAGGACTTCGGCCGGGCCGACGCCGGCGTCGATATGACCTTCGACTTCGGCACCCTGATCGCGCACCTGGCCAAGACCCGCAGCCTCGGGGCCGGGTCGGTGATCGGCTCGGGCACCGTCTCGAACAAGGACGGGGACGGCGGCCCCGGCAAGCCGGTGTCCGAAGGCGGCCTGGGCTATTCCTGCATCGCCGAGGTCCGCATGGTCGAGACCATCCAGGGCGGCAAGCCGACGACCGGCTTCCTCAAGTGGGGCGATACGGTCCGCATCGAGATGCTGGACGACCGCCACCACTCCATCTTCGGCACCATCGAACAGACGGTGGAGAAGGTTTGAGGAGATGTCCCCGTTCGCCCTGGCCCTGATGCTCGCAATGACGCATCCGGGTGGGGTGGATGCCCAGGGCTGTCATACCGAACGGGCGACCGGCCAGCGGCACTGCCACGGCGAGCGACGATCGCAGCCGGACAATCGACAAAGGGTGGTGCCGGACAGTCCCAGGGCGCGCGATGCACCGACCCGGGCCTTTCCCAACTGCACGGCGGCGCGCGCGGCCGGTCGGTCAAATATCCGGCGAGGTGAGCCCGGCTACGGCCCGCATCTGGACCGCGACAACGACGGCGTCGCCTGCGAATCCCGATGAGGCAGGCGGACCTTGCGACGACGGAGCGCCTGAAGGAGGTGGAGGCCTGGCCCGGACTCGAACCGGGGTACACGGATTTGCAGTCCGCTGCGTAACCACTCCGCCACCAGGCCGTGTCGGGAGCCCCGTTGTAGGGAGCGCTTCGCTAACAGATCACCAATGCGCCCGCAACGGCCCCGAGGCCGATTGCCCGAAAAGCCGTCGCGACCTATAAGCGCCGTCGAATTCCACCCTAGCCCGGAGCCTCGCGTATGGATCTCGTTTCGGCCCGAAAGGCCATGGTCGACAGTCAGGTCCGCACCTCTGACGTCACCGACATCGCGATCCACAAGGCGATGCTGGAAACGCCGCGCGAGGATTTCTGCGCGCCGGACCGTGCCTTCGCCGCCTATGCCGACGCCCTGGTGCCGATCGTTGACGGTCGCTTCCTGATGCAGGCGCGAGAGGTCGGCAAGTTGATGCAGGCCCTGCGTCCGATGCCGGGCGAGCGGGCGCTGGCCCTGGCCGCCCCCTATGCGGCGGCCCTGATGGCCCATATGGGTCTGGAGGTCGTGGCGCAGGAGACCGACGGCATGGTCGCCGCCCTGGTTGCGGACGGACTGGGGGCAGCCGGGGCCGAGCTGGTCGTGGCGGATCTGGCGACCCCCTCCGGGTCCGATTGGGATGTCATCATCAGCGAAGGGGCCGTCGGAACCGTTCCTGACGCCTGGCTGAAGGCCCTCAAACCGGGCGGACGCCTTGCCGTGGTGGAGCGTGACGGCCCGGTCGGCCATGCCCGTCTGTTCGTCAAGGCGGCGTCCGGCATCGTGTCCAGCCGCGATCTGTTCGATGCAACACCGCCGCTGCTGGCAAGTTTCGAGAAAAGACCTACATTCGCCCTCTAGTCGGGTTGACGCGACGGTTTCGATCACTCTGGATGTGAAAAAACCTTAACTGGTTTGTCGTTGCCGTTCTGCGATCAAGGCTAGCCTGTTACCAACGATGAACGGCTCAGCCGTCAAAAGGAATGCCTTGATGTCGCTTCGCCGTTTTTTGAGCGCCACCGTTGCCACGGCCTTGCTGGCTGGTCTGGCCCAACCGACGGTCGCAGAAGACCTGCGGGACGCCATTATCCTGGCCTATCAGACCAACCCGACCCTGCTGGCCCAGCGCTCGCAGCAGCGTGCGACCGATGAAAACTACGTCCAGGCCCGCGCCGGGCTGAGGCCCCAGGTCGAAGCGTCGGCGGGTGTCGGCTACGTCCGTCAGTGGCCGGCCCCGGTGTTCGGCTCGGACGAATCCAATTCGAGCTCGGCCAGTATCTCGCTCAGCCAGCCGCTCTATACCGGAGGTCGCGTCACGCACGGCATCGATGCTGCCATGGCGGGCGTCGAGCGCGGTCGCGAAGGCCTGCGGAGCGTCGAACAGCAGATCATGCTGGCGGTGATCCAGGCCTATGCCGACGTCATTCGCGACACCGAGGTCCTGCGTATTCGTGAAACCAATCTGAGCGTCCTTCAGCGTCAGCTGGAAGAGGCCGAAGCCCGGTTCGAGGTCGGCGAGATCACCCGCACCGATGTGGCCCAGGCCCAGGCGCGCCTGGCGGCCTCGGAGGCAGACATGGCGGGGGCGCGCGCTCAGCTTGAAATCAGCCGGGCAGGCTACACTGCCGTGGTCGGCCAGGCTCCGGGCACGCTCGAGGCTCTGCCGGAGTTGCCCGCGACCCCGGGCGATTTCGACGCCGCCCTCGACATCGCCCTGGTCGAGAACCCGGACCTGCGGGCCGCCGTCTGGAACCTCGAGGCGGCCGACGCCGCCGTGGCGGCAGCCCGGTCGGAGTATCTGCCGTCGGCGGGTCTGACGGCGAGCTATGGCACGGCGGGCACGGCCGAGCCGTTCGGCCTGGACGATGAGCAGACCCTGCGTGCCGGCCTGAGCGTGTCGGTGCCGCTTTATGCGGCCGGTATCCACAACTCGCGGGTTCGCCAGAGCCTGGAACAGGCCAACTCGGCCCAACTCGGTGTCGAGGGGGCACGCCGCAGCGTCCTTCAGGATGTGGCGTCGTCATTCGCCCAGGTCCTGTCGGCGGCCTCGGCCCTGACCGCTTCGGAGCAGCAGGTGCGGGCGGCGCGGATCGCCGCCGAGGGTGTCCGCCAGGAAGCCCAGGTCGGTCTGCGGACGACGCTTGATGTCCTGAACCAGGAGCTTGAGCTGCGCAACGCCGAGATCGCCTATGTCAGCGCCCAGCGGAATCGCTATGTCGCTCAGGCGCTATTGCTGTCGGCCCTGGGTGGTCTGGAAGGCCCGGATCTGGTGGGCGAGGTGCCGGCCTATGATCCCGCCGACAACTTCAGCCGCGTTCGGAGCGCCGGCGGCGTGCCGTGGGAACGTGCTGT
>Ga0056914_10003047_pt1 | contig 10105 bp, 9 predicted proteins | sample TNRBio252014_DNA_FD_55168 | JGI IMG/M metagenome (GOLD analysis project Ga0056914, IMG submission 55168) | Wastewater treatment Type I Accumulibacter community from EBPR Bioreactor in Madison, WI, USA - TNR Reactor_6/25/2014_ DNA | ecosystem: Engineered > Bioreactor > EBPR > Anaerobic-Aerobic >...
TGCATCGATACGCGGAAAGTTGTTGTTGGAAAACACCCGATTTCTGGGTGTATTTGACGCAAGAGAAATTGAACTTGACCGCGAACTCATGGCAGTCAGTTGCCAGTTCTTAGGCCCCGCCTGGATATCTGGCAGCCGTATCCGCAAGTCTGTGCGGATGGAATACAGTGTATTTCATGATGATTTTGATGCAGCAAATTGCTCGTTGATGGGCGGTATTTGGTTGCGCTATGCAGAGTTTAAGGGAAAGGCAGATTTTTCAAATTGTGAATTTGATCACGATTCAAGTCTTGGCGCTTGTGAATATAGAGATGAAGTAAATTTTTTCAATTCAACATTTAAAGATACTGTAAGTTTTGAGGGGGCTGTATTTCATCGAAATGTTTCATTTCATAAGGTAAAATTTCTTAAAAAAGTTCTGATAAAAGAAACTATCGCCAGAAAAAATGTCAATGACACTGATTGCATGATGTCTAATTCTCTATTTCCCGTAGGAAAATACATCACGACTAATAATGGCATTTTAAAGCTAATGGAGTTTTTTAAAAAAAAATGAAATCATAACTTCATTATTTTTGATAGAGGCATGAATTTCAGTTTATTTTTGAAAATGTAAGTGCCATGTAGTTCGTATTGCAATAAAGTATCAAAATACGTTTCAATCCATTTTTTTTCAATTTTTAAAAGCATTTTCTTTGCGGAGTCTTCGCTGGCCTGCAAAAGTTTTGACACGCGCAAGTAGCGTGGGGAAGAGAGAAGGACACTAAGAGGGTTTGGGAAGTCTATTATGTGATTTTTGTATTCCTTGTATACTAATGGTCGTGTTCTTGATTTTGGTTGAAATTTGTTTTCTGTGGAGAGAATATTTGACCTGAATTGCGATTCAAGTGCCCCCAAATCCTGGACGTTTTCAGGGCGAACGATTATTAAAGACTTGAGTGGGCTTTCGACGCCTTTTTTATAAGAAAATGGACCGTATTCTATAGAGAGCACATGCTTGAGAAAATTATCGAAATGACCGGCGGCCAAGCCGGCAGCGGCTGAAATGTCAACCAACGGAATATGATCATAGATCGCTGATATCGGATTTGAAAAAACTTCGATATTAACTTGTTTTCCTAGTAGTTTTATTAAATTCTCTAATAAGAATTTGCTTAATTCTTCTGGCAAAAAACTTGATACAGTGTTCGTATGTTGTAACTGCGCATACCATGGCAGTGGAGATCGCTGCTGTGAGTCTTTAGAATCAAATATGATGACGGGAATACCAAGGGCATGCATATATGAAAGTTCGTAAAATACATTGGGCGATCGATCTGAAATATCTGCAATGCCAATGTCGCAAGTATCTATATTCCTTAAAACAAAGTCATTGATGCTATGTGCCACGGCATCATTGGGAGTCACAAGACGAACCGTTTGCAGTCCTTGAGACTTCAAGCCTTCATTGGCAATATTGAGTGCTTCCTTAATGTTTGGGATATGTTGGGCAATATCAACTCCGCCAACCTGACCCTTTCCCTCGCCCATCGGGCCAATAACAAATGCCGTCGGCTTAAAACCCTTTGGCATAATGATCATCTGGTCGCTCCAACACACACATGCACTGAAAGTTGAAACATCAAGCCCGACACGCGCGACGTCAATGGATTTTTAAACATATCAGACGAACGTGGGTCGGAACGGGGTTTTTCCAATGAACATGATGCAGCGCCACAGGACTGGCACCGGCCAGAAAGTGATTGCAGCGAACGGCCTTGACTGGGCTCGTGTTGGGCTTTGGGTGTCCAAGATCGAGATCATCGAATTGGACGACAGGTCAAAAGACAGTTTCGAACAACGGAGCTTCATCGATCATTCGGGCCAGACCGTTGTTTTGACGGCTGATGAGCTTGATGCTGGCTACGCCCAAATCGACGCGAAGCGTTGGCACTCACGGTTTCTGCCGGTTCTCGCTATCCTCGTAAAATCTTCAAATTGGTATGATACTTCCGATGGAAATGTCAGTTATATTGAGTCTGGCAATGTCATATTGAATGATGATGGGGCCTTTTCGGTAATCACTGATAAAGAATATGATCTCCTTTATCAAGTTGTGGGTCATTCAGGTAAAACAAAACCTAAAGCTCCGTTCTCATATTAAATTTATGATAATTTTAATTGCTTAGAAACATAATTAGATTGTATTTTATCGCAAGGAAATAAATAGTGATGCAGCTTGAGGGGAAAGTCGCGCTGATCACCGGCGCCGGCAGCGGGCTTGGTCTGGCCACCGCCGGGGCCTTCGCCCGCGAGGGCGCGCGCGTGATGATCAACGACCTCAGGAGTGAGCCGGCTCAGGCGGCGGCTGCGGCGCTGGGCTCCGCCCATGGCGCGGTCGGCGGCGACGTTTCCAGGGAGGCCGACGTGGCGGCCATGGTCGCCGAGACCATCGCCCGTTTCGGCCGCATCGACATTCTGGTCAACAACGCCGGCGTTCCCGACAGCTTCGTGCCGACGGTGGACCAGCCGCTCAGCCATTGGCAGCGCCTGATCGATATCCACCTCACCGGCACCTACCTCGTCTCCCGGACGGTTGCCCCGCACATGATCCGCCAGGGCGGCGGTGCGATGGTCAACCTCAACTCGATCGCCGGTGTGCTGGGCCTGCCGGTGCGCACCGCCTACAGCGCCGCCAAGGCCGGCATCGGCATGCTGACGCGGGTGCTCGGCTGCGAATGGGGGCCGCAGAACGTGCGCGTCAACGCCGTGGCGCCGGGCTACATCCGCACCCCCTTCACCGAGGGGCTGATCGCCGCCGGGCGGATCGATGAAAAGCGCATCCGCCGCCGCACGCCGATGGGGGTGATGGGCCGACCCGACGATGTTGCCGAGGCGATCGTCTTCCTGTCGTCCGAACGGGCGCGCTTCATCACCGGCGTCACCCTGCCGGTCGATGGCGGCTATTGCGCCTTCGGTGCACCCAGCGACGCCTTTGCGCTGGACGATTGAGGCACAGCCATGAGCGGGGCCGTTCGACCCTTCACCCTGTCCATTCCTGACGAGGCGCTGGCCGACCTGAAGGATCGGCTTGCCCGCACGCGATGGCCGGACAAGCCGCCCTGCGCGCCGTGGGAACTGGGCACGGACGGCGATTATCTTCAGGATCTGATCGCCTACTGGCGAGACCGGTTCGACTGGCGCGGGCAGGAAGCGCTGCTCAATTCCTTTCCCCAGCAGCGTGTGCGGCTGGCGGATGTCGACATGCATCTGCTGCATGTGCCGGGCAAGGGGCCCTCGCCCAAACCGTTGCTGCTCTGTCACGGCTGGCCCGGGTCGATATTCGAGTTTCTCGATCTGATCCCCCGCCTCACCGATCCCCAGCGGTTCGGCGGCGATCCTGCGGATGCGTTCACCGTCATCGCGCCGTCCTTGCCCGGCTATGGCCTGTCCTTCGCGCCCGGACAGGTGCGTTTCGGCGCCGAGGAAATGGCCGACCGCATGGCCGAGGTGATGCAGCATCTGGGCTATGCGCGGTATGTCGTGCAGGGCGGCGACTGGGGCGGGTTCGTCGCCAGCCGCATGGCCTGGCGCTATCCCGAGCGGCTGATCGGCGTGCACCTGAACCTGCTGCCGCTGCGCCGCGACCAGACGGCGGAGGTGGCGCAGAGCGATGAGGAACGCGCCCATTTTGCCAACATGGCGCATTGGCTGAAGGAAGAGACCGGCTATCAGTGGATTCAGGGCACCAAGCCGCAGACGCTGGCCTTCGCCCTTGCCGATTCCCCCGCCGGTCTTGCGGCCTGGATCGTCGAGAAATTCCAGTCCTGGTCCGACTGTGGCGGGGTGATCGAGCGCGCCGTCGATCGTGACCGGATGCTGGCCAATATTGCGCTTTACTGGTTCACCGGGGCGACGGGCTCGTCGTTTTATCCCTATTACGCCCGGATGCATCGGCCCTGGCCGATCCCGCATGAGGCGACCATCGGCGTGCCGACCGCCTATGCCTCGTTCCCCATGGAGATGATCCGCCCGCCGCGCTCGCTGGCCGAGCGGGTCTTCACCAACATCCGGCGCTGGACGGTGATGCCGCGCGGCGGGCATTTTGCAGCGATGGAACAACCCGAGCTGCTGGCCGGCGACATCGCGGCCTTCGTGCGTGACTTGTGAGAGAGAGGGCAGGGCCGTGAAGGAAGCGCCGAGGACCGAACCGACCTTCATCCGCATCGCCCGTGACGGCCCGTTGCTGTGGATCACCATCGACCGGCCGGAGGTGCGCAACGCCCTGCATCCGCCGGCGCATCGCGAACTGGCGGCCGCCTTCGATGCCTACGAGGCCGATGACAGCCTGCGCGTCGCCATCCTCACCGCCAGCGGCGACAAGGCCTTTTGTGCCGGCAGCGACATCAAGTGGCGGGCCCAGACGAACACGGATGAGTATCCCCCCTCGGGCTATGCGGGGCTGACGCATCGGCTGGACAACCGCAAGCCGGTGATCGCCGCGGTGAACGGGCTGGCGCTGGGCGGCGGCGCCGAAATCGTGCTGGCCTGCGATCTGGCCTACGCCGCCGAGCATGCCGAGTTTTCCCTGCCCGAACCGCGCGTCGGCCTTGCTGCGCTGGGCGGCGGCGGCTTGCAGCGGCTTGCCCGCTTCCTGCCGCTCAAGCAGGCGATGGATCTGGTGCTGACCGGCCGTCGCATCAGCGCGCGTGAGGCGCAGGAGATGCACCTGATCAATGCCGTGGTGCCCTCCGCCGAGCTCATGGCCCATGTCCGCGCGGTCGCGCTGACCATCTGCGAGAACGCCCCGCTGGCCCTCGAATGCTCGAAACAGGTCATGCTGAAAAGTCTCGCCGCGCCCGATCTTGCGGCGGCTCTGGCGATGCGCTTTGCCGCCGCGGAGCGCATGCTGGCCAGCGATGACGCGATCGAGGGCCAGAAGGCCTTTGTCGAAAAACGCGCGCCAGTCTGGCAGTATCGCTGAGGGGAGAGAGCGATGGGCACGTCCTTTGCAGGCAAGATCGTGGTTGTCACCGGTGCCAGCCGTGGCATCGGCTATGGCATTGCCGAGGCATTCGCCCGGCAGGGCGCCACCACGGTGATCGCCGCGATGAGCGCCGAACGGCTGGCGGAAGCGGCGGCGCGCATCGCTGCCGGCGGCGCGGAGAGGCCGATGACGGTGGCCGGCGATTTGCGCACGCCCGAGGCCTGCGCGGCGCTGCATGACGCGGTGATCAGCCGGTATGGCCGCTGCGATGTGCTGGTCAATTCCGCCGGGGCGACCAAGGCCGGCGCCTTCCTCNCCCAGCCCGATCTGGATTGGCAGGACGGGTTCGCGCTGAAATTCTACTCCGCCGTGCGGCTCTGCCGGGCCTTCTGGCCGCATCTGGTCGCCGCGCAAGGCGTGGTCATCACCATCATCGGCGGGGCGGCACGCACGCCCGACCCCGAGTTTCTGGTGGGGGGATCGGTCAATGCCGCGCTCGCCAACTTCACCAAGGGCCTGTCGGGGCTGGGCAAGCGCGATGGCGTCACCGTCAACGCCATCCTGCCCGGGCTGACCCAGACCGAGCGGGTGGAGCAGATCTTTGCCCAGCGCGCCGCTGCCACCGGCAAGAGCGCCGAGGATATTCTCGCCGCGGCGGTGGCCCGCGAAGGCCTGCGCCGGCTCGGCCAGCCGGAAGATGTCGCCGCGCTGGCGCTGTTTCTCGCCAGCGACGGCGCCCGTCACATTCAGGGCACCGCGATCGCGGTTGATGGCGGCGCCACGCCGGGCGTCTACTGAGCCTCAGTGGTCTTCCGCCGCGAGCACGGCCTCGGCGCGGATTTCCTCGGTCAGCATCGCCTTGTATTCGGAGAATTTCGGGCTGGTCTTCAGCGTGTANTGGCGCGGNTGCGGCAGGTCGATCGCCACATCGGCCTTGATGCGGCCNGGCCGNGCACTCATCACGATGACGCGCGAGGCCATGAAGATCGCCTCCTCGATGTCGTGGGTGACGAAGATCACCGTCTTGCGCTCGCGCTCCCAGATGCCGAGCAGCAGTTCCTGCATCAGCCCGCGGGTCTGGTTGTCGAGCGCGCCGAACGGCTCGTCCAGAAGCAGGATTTCGGGATCGTTGGCCAGCGCCCGCGCAATCGCCGTGCGCTGCTGCATGCCGCCGGACAACTGCCTGGGCAGGTGGTTCTCGAAGCCCCTGAGGCCGACCTTGGCGATGTATTCGGCGATGATCGGCGCGCGCTCCGCCTCCGGCACCCCCCGCTCGATCAGGCCGAAGGCGATGTTCTCCGACACCGTGAGCCACGGAAACAGCGTATAGCTCTGGAACACCATGCCCCGGTCCGGCCCCGGCCCGGTGATGCCGTGCCCGTCCAGCAGCACGCGGCCGGAGGTCGGGCGGTCGAGCCCGGCGACGATCCTGAGCAGGGTGGACTTGCCGCAGCCCGAGGGGCCGAGGATGGTGATGAAGTCGTTCTTGGCAATGGCAAGATCGGTCGGCTGAAGCGCGGTGACCGGCGGCCGCCCCGACACCGACGGAAAGATGCGGCCGACGCCCTCGATCCTGAGTTGAACCGGCTCGCTCATGCCAGCCTCCAGGCAAAGAAGCGCCGGTTGATCATCTTGAACAGGAAGTCCGAGATGAGCCCGATCAGGCCGATGATGATGATGCCGAAGATGATCTGCCCGGTCGCCATCAGCGCCTGGCTTTCGATGATCATGTGCCCGATGCCCGAGGAGGAGCCGATCAGTTCGGCCACGATGACATAGGTCCAGGCCCAGCCGAGCACGAGGCGCAGGATTTCCGCGATGTCCGGCGCGCTGGAAGGGATCAGCACCCGCCGCACCACGCTGCCCGAGGTAGAGCCGAGCGTGTAGGCGGCTTCCACGAGATCGCGCCGGGTGTTGCCCACCGTCACCGCCACCATCAGGATGATCTGGAACACCGAGCCGATGAAGATGACCAGAAGCTTCTGCGTCTCGCCGATGCCGGCCCACAGGATGAGCAGCGGCACGAAGGCCGAGGCCGGCAGATAGCGCGCGAAGCTGACCATCGGCTCAAGCAGCGCCTCCACCGGCTTGTAGGCGCCCATCAGCACGCCCACCGGCACGGCGATGATCGCTGCCAGCACGAAGCCGCCGACCACCCGCCAGACGGTGACGCCGATGTCGGTGGCAAAGCCGAATTTCGTCAGCAGCAGCCAGCCGTCCTCAACCATGGTCAGAGGATCGGCGAGGAAGGTCTTGGGCACGAAGCCGCCGAAGGTTGCCACGCTCCACGCCGCGAAGAACAGCACGAAGAACGCGATTCCCAGCGCGATTCGCGCCGTCTGGCCGATGGGGTCGAGCGGTCGGAAGGACAGCATGGGACACTCTGGAAGAAGGCGGCGCCGGCCGGATCAGGTCAGGCCGGCGCCGTTCGGGGTCACTGGATGAAGCGGGTGTCGGCGAGGCTCTTGATATCCGGCTTCTGCTTGATGATGCCGATTTCGAGCAGCAGGTCGGCCGCCTCGTTCGAGAACGCGGCATGTTCGGCCTCGAAGAATTTCTTGTTGGCGGCGCGGTCCTGCCAGCGCAGATACTTGGCCGAGTTGCCGAAGGCTTCCCCGCTCTGCTTCACGTCGGCGCCCATGATCTCGTAGGCCTTGGCCTGCTCCTTGGCGATCATGTCGAGCGCCTCGAAGTAGCTGTCGGCCAGCGCCTTGGCTGCCTTGGGGTTCTCGTCGAGGAACTTCGGCGTGCAGCCGAAGGTATCCATGATCATCGGGTAGTCGAGCGTGGTGGCGATGATCTTGCCCTTGTCCGGCGCGGCACGCACGGTGGACAGATACGGCTCATAGGTCATCGCCGCGTCGTTCTGGCCGGCAACGAAGGCCTGCGCCGCCGGGCCGGGCTCAAGGTTGACCACGGTCACGTCCTTCACCGAAAGGCCGTTCTTCTTGAGCATCCAGGCGAGCGTGAAATAGGGCGCGGTGCCCGGCGCCGAGGCGGCGACGATCTTGCCCTTCAATTCCTTGATCGAGCTGACGCCGTTGCGCACCGCCATGCCGTCCGCGCCATAGCTCTTGTCGAGCTGGAAGATCTGCCTGGTCGGCACGCCGTTGGCATTCCACACCACCCAGGTCTCGACCGTGGTGGCGGCACACTGCACATCGCCCGACTGGATGGCGAGATGGCGGGAGGCCTGCGGGATCTTCTTCAGGCTGACATCGAGACCGTTCTTCTTGTAGATGCCGGCCTCTTTCGCCAGCGTCAGCGGCGCAAAGCCGGTCCAGCCGGAAAAGCCGATGGTAACCTTGGTCTCCTGCGCCGCGGCAGGAGTGAACGCGGCGGCAGCAGCAAGCGCGATCGCGGCAATCGAAGTCTTCATGACAGTCTCCCTTGGTTGGCCGATGGTGCGGCCGGGGCGGGGCGTGCAGGTTTCATGCCGTCTCCCCGGTCGAAATGGTGTTGCCGGTCGAGGTGAAGCGCCCGACCAGCCGGTGCTGCTCGCCCGGATAGAAGATCCGCGCTTCGGTAATCAGCACCTTGCCCTGAAAGGTGCGCCGCTCCACCAGCAGGCAGGCGGCGCCGGTGGCGATGTTCAGCCGCTTGGCCAGAGCGGGGCTGGCGTTGATCGCGCGGATCACATGCTCGGCCTCGCTCCAGGGCACCTGCTTGAGCAGCCATGTGCCCGGCGGCAGTGTGGCAAAACTTTCCTCGCGCGCGGCAGGCACGGCGGCGAGGTGGATGATCAGCCATGTGCCCGGCGGCAGTGTGGCAAAACTTTCCTCGCGCGCGGCAGGCACGGCGGCGAGGTGGATGATCCGCTCCTCATAGGCTTCGGGCACGCCTTCGAAACGGTGCAGGGTGTTGATCGCCAGCGCCTCCGTGCCCGGGGCAAGGCCGGTGCGCGTCGCCGTCAGCGCGTTGACCTGTTCGATGGCGCGGTGCTGGATGTCATAGGCATAGGCCTTGCCGGTGCGCGCCGCATCCAGCGANAAATCGCGGATGTTGAGGATCGCCTTGTCCATGCTCGGCGCCGCCACCACCGAGCCGGCCCGCCGCCGCCGGGTGATCACNCCCTGCACCGCCAGCGCCGAGAGCACCTTGTTGACGGTCATGCGCGAGCAGCCGTATTCGGCCATCAGGTCGTGCTCGGAGGGGATGCTCGCCCCCGGCGGCCAGACGCCGGTGAGAATGCGCGTCTCGATGTCGCTGCGGATGCGCTGGTGCAGCGGCGGGGCGGGCGCGGTCATGCGAGCCGCCGCATCCGCTCGACATAGCGCGCCGCAACCTGCTGGCGTGCCACATGCCGGCCACCCTCGACCACCAGCGCCCCTCCGGCATAAACCCGGTCGATCGCGCCGGCCCCCGCCGCGAAGAGGTAGGAATCGAGCCAGTTTTCGGCAGAGCCGGTGGCCAGCGCCGGATGGGCCGTATCAAGCACCACGAGATCGGCACGCCTGCCCGGCGCCAGCGCGCCCACGGGCAGGCCCAGCGCCCCGGCGCCGCCGGCCAGCGCGCCGCGATAGAGCGCTTCTGCCGTGGATGCGCCCTCCCTCGGGGCCAGCAGGTTGCGGCCGCGATGCTTCAGCCGCTGACCGTATTCAAGAAGCTTCAGTTCGCCCGGGGCGCTGATCTCGACATTCGAATCCGAGCCGACGCCAAACCGGCCGCCCGCCTCGGCAAAGGCCAGCCCTTCGAAGATGCCGTCGCCGAGGTTCGCCTCGGTGATCGGGCACAGCCCGGCCACGGCGCCCGAGTGCGCCAGCCCGCGCGTCTCCGCCGGGGTCATGTGCGTCGCGTGGATCAGGCACCAGCGCGCATCCACCGGCACATGGCTCAGAAGCCACTCGACCGGGCGCTGGCCGGACCAGGCCAGACAGGCCTCGACCTCGCCGGTCTGTTCGGCAATATGGATGTGCACAGGCCCGGCCGGATGGGCCGACAGAAGCGCGCCAAGCTCCTCCGGCGTCGCCGCCCGCAGCGAATGGGGCGCGATGCCGATGCGCGCGCCGGGCAGGGCCGAAACCGCCCGCCCCGCCGCCGCATGCAGGGCCTGATAGCGATCAAGATCGCAGATGAACCGCCGCTGTCCCTCGTTGGGCGCCGCGCCGCCAAAGCCGCCATGGGCATAGAACACCGGCA
>Ga0056914_10003056_pt1 | contig 10084 bp, 8 predicted proteins | sample TNRBio252014_DNA_FD_55168 | JGI IMG/M metagenome (GOLD analysis project Ga0056914, IMG submission 55168) | Wastewater treatment Type I Accumulibacter community from EBPR Bioreactor in Madison, WI, USA - TNR Reactor_6/25/2014_ DNA | ecosystem: Engineered > Bioreactor > EBPR > Anaerobic-Aerobic >...
CGGTAGGTCTCGTGGACGACCATCCCTTGTGTAAACAGCCCTGAGAAGGGCTCGCGGATCGACATCAGGCCGGCATCGGTCAGGGCCCGGGTGATGAAGCGNGCGTAGAGCANGTGCAGGACCGCGTGCTCCACCCCCCCGATATANTGATCGACGGGCAGCCAGTANTCGGCCGCCGCCTTGTCGATGGGGGCCTCGGTCCAGGGATCGGCGAAGCGGGCAAAGTACCAACTGGAATCCACGAAGGTATCCAGAGTNTCGGTTTCGCGTTCAGCCGGAGCCCCGCATTTCGGACAATCGANGTGTTTCCAGGTCGGGTGCCGCGCCAGCGGGTTGCCGGGCACATCAAACGTCACATCATCCGGCAGTTTGACAGGGAGCTGCGCTTGCGGAACCGCGACGGTTCCGCAGCTCGGACAGTGGATGATCGGGATCGGGCAACCCCAGTAGCGCTGGCGGCTGACGCCCCAGTCCCGCAGGCGATAGACGGTCGCACCTTGGCCCTGACCGGTCGCCTCAATGCGCCGGATCGCCTCGGCCTTGGCGGCCTCGATATCGAGACCGTCGAGGAAGTCGGAATTGAACAGGGTGCCTGATCCCGTAAAGGCCTCTTCGCCGATGGTGACGTCCCCGACAGCGCCGATGGGGCGAACCACCGGGAGCACCGGCAGGCCGTATTTCCGGGCAAAATCCAGGTCGCGCTGGTCGTGGGCCGGACAGGCGAAGATGGCCCCCGTGCCGTAGTCCGACAGGATGAAATTGGCGATCCAGACCGGCACCTCAACCCCGGTAAAGGGGTGAATCACCTTCAGGCCGGTGTCCCAGCCGATCTTTTCGGCCTGTTCGATATCGGCCTGGCTCGACCCGCCCTTGCGGCATTCGGCCACGAAGGCTGCAATCTCGGCATTGTCGGCGGCCAGCGCCGTCGCCACCGGGTGGTCCGGGGCCAGGCCCATGAACGACGCGCCGAACAGGGTGTCGGGCCGGGTCGTATAGATGGTCAGGCCGTCGGGGGCTGCGGGCGGGGCCTCTGCGGCCCATGCCCAGGTCAGGGTCAGGCCCTTGGAGCGCCCGATCCAGTTCTCCTGCATNAGGCGGACCTTGTCCGGCCAGCGGTCCAGGGTGGTCAGGCCNTCGATAAGGTCATCGGCATAGTCGGTGATACGCAGAAACCACTGGGTCAGCTTGCGCTTCTCGACGATCGCGCCCGAGCGCCAGCCCCGGCCGTCGATCACCTGCTCATTGGCGAGCACCGTGTTGTCGACCGGATCCCAGTTGACCACCCCCTCCTTCTGGTAGGCCAGACCACGCTCCCACAGCTTGAGGAACCAGGCCTGCTGCTTGCCATAATAGGCCGGGTCGCAGGTGGCGAGCTCGCGCGACCAGTCCAGCGACAGGCCAAGCAGTTTCAGCTGATCGCGCATGGTGGCGATGTTGGACCAGGTCCATTCCCCGGGGTGCACCCCGCGCTCCATGGCGGCATTCTCGGCCGGCATGCCGAAGGCGTCCCAGCCCATGGGATGGAGCACCTCGAATCCGCGGGCGCGCTTATAGCGCGCCACGACGTCTCCCATCACATAGTTGCGGGCATGCCCCATGTGGATGTTCCCACTGGGATAGGGAAACATTTCAAGGACATAATATTTCGGGCGGCCCGAGTTCGGATCGGCCCGAAAGACGTTTTCGGATTCCCACTGGGCGCGGCGGCGTGGTTCCGCCGTCCGGGGATCATATCGGGACATGGGTCGGTCGATCAGTCTCCGGTCCCGGCCAGGCGCAGCTGGCGGGCACGGGTCAGGATGGCGTTCTCGAGATCCGTTTCAGTCTGGGCGGAGACCTGGGCTTCCACCCACTCTCCGGCCTCGTTACGAACCTGGCGGTTGACGGTGACGTTCAGGGCATCGGCCCGAAGTCGGGAATCCAGGATATAGACCGTGGCCTTGATCCGTTCGTTCGGCGAGGCCGCCGTCGAATGCCAGCCGTAGTTGATGATCCCGCCCCACGGATCAGCCGTATCCAGCGGCAGGAACGACAGAGTGTCCAGCGAGGCGCGCCACAGATAGCCGTTCACGCCGATACCGACCGGCGCGGCCGCCGGCTGAGAATCGTCGTTCCCGACCATCCGGCTGACGGTCCCGCACGCGGACAGGCCGGAAACCAGCCCCAGGGCCAGGGTCACGCCGAGAAGGCCGCGCGCAAAGTTCATGGGGGTCATCTCCACCTGAATTCCAAGGCCAGCTGGCCGCATCGCTCCTATAGCACGCGCCCTTAGCCGTCTGACAAGCGGCTCGCAAAGGGGCAGAACGATGACCGGCCCGATCGCAGCCTGCGGCCGCGTGTCGCAGGGGACACAGCGGTCGGATGATTCGCCTTTTGGACGAACCGCCAGGCCGATCAGCGTTGACCTTGGGGACAAGCGGAGTCTTTAGTTGCCTTATTGGCGTCATGACGGACAACTATTTCTCCGTCTGAACCGCGACTTGCCATCAGGAAACCCCGGTGGCGCAGGACAGTGAGGCGAATGGGCCACAAGACGATCATCGCAGCCTTGGCTGTCGGCCTGACCCTGACGGGACTGGCTTCGGTGACGCACGCCCAAACCCGCTCCCGTCCGGAGGCCGTTTCCGGCAGCCAGATCGTCGATTCCACCGCCCAGCGCCAGGGCCGCCGCGGCCTGCAATGGAACGGTGAGGGCCGTTGGGGCCTGAATCTCGACGTCGACCAGCCCGTCGGACGCGAGGCTGANTGGAACGATGTCGATGCTTCGGCCTCCTTCCGCCTGTCGCCCTCCCTGCGGCTGCAGGGAACTGTCGGCCTGGGCGAACGTCGCCCCGATCCGGCCCGTCCTCAGTCGACTGACCGCGACCAGCCGCGCGTCCGGCTCGAGACGATTTTCCGCTTCTAGTTCCGGTTTCTATTCGGGATCAGGCCGCCTCTTCGCGGGCAGGGCCGTTGTTGCGTGCGAGCGACACTTCGAAATCCGAGAAGATGTCGAGCATTTCGTCGACCGTGATCGGCCCACCGCTGACCCGATAGCGCCAGAAGCTCACGATATGGCGCAGCGCAGCCACCTGCTCGCCCAGCCGGACAAACAGCAGCGGTGCATCCAGCAGGAATTCGCGGAAGGCCGTCGGGCGGCCATTGCCGGTGAGATGGCCGTAGGCGGTGTCATAGACCTTCAAGGTCTCGGCGGCATCGCCGAGCGTCAGCTTGATCCAGCCGACCAGATTCTCCCGGATCTGGGTCAGTTCGGCCCGTTCCTCCAGCGTGGTCGGACCAAAGGGCCTGGCACGCGCAATCTCGGCGGCGACCGGCCCGATTTCGGCCATCACGCTGGCCAGGGACCACTTGTAGTAGAGGAAGCCCTTCCAGCAGAAGACGCCCTCGGCATAGTCCTCCGGGGCCAGCCGCAGCGTCAGTCGCAGCGGCTCCATCTCGTCCCCATCGGCATTGGACAGAATCTTGCCGACCAGAACGGCGGCGCGCTGAGCCGTCTGTTCATCGCGCCCCATGCTGGCCGCCACGAGGGGCGCGATCTCGGCCTGGGCAAAGGCAAACATCCGCCTCCGGTCGGCCTCCGTCAGGTCGAAATAGGCGGGGTCGGGCGTACGACCGCCCCGGGCCAGCTGTTCGCGCAGCAGAAACGGATCGAGCGACGGCAGCTGATCGATCAGGCGCAGGGTTTCCAGGTCGGATTCCGGCATCGACGTCCCGAAGACGTCCCGGATCACGCGTGAAAAGTCTGACTGATCCACGAAGACATAGCGACCGCCCAGCTTCAGGTCCGAGGGATCGATCGGAATCACCACCTTGGTAGCCACCTGACGTCGGCGGCGAAACAGATCCAGCTCGTCACGGCGAAGGCGATGCTTGATGATCAGGGAGCGGTTGAGATGGGGATTGGCAAACAGCGGCCGTTCCGACCAGCCCGGAAGCTCGCGGAAATTCCGCCAGACCATCATCAGGTTCAGGACCCGTGACGTCGACGCCGAGGCCTGAAGCCGTGCCAGATTACGAACATGAGGTTGTGACACGCGGTCCGGGTCTCCCTTTGTCAGGGCAACCTAGGCGCAATCTCTCACCAACCGGTTAGTCAATTCGGAATTTTGCTGACTGGACAGCGACGTAACCAGGGCCTAGCCCGGCAGAATGGTCGAGATCACCGGTTCCAGCCCCTCTGAATTCGCTGTCGTGCGGGACCGTTTTGCGGCCCAGTTCGATCAGGATGAGGCCCTCGGCGCGCGTTTCACCGCCTGCGTGGATGGCCAGGTCGTCCTGGATCTGATCGGCGGCAGCGCCGATCTAGCCGGGACGACGCCCTTTGGCCCGGACACTCTGACGCCTGTCTTCTCGACCACCAAGGCCGTCATGGCCCTGATGATGGCGCGGCTGGTCGATCAAGGATTGATCACCTACGACACCCCGGTCGCCGAGATCTGGCCGGCGTTCGCCCAGGCCGGAAAGGAACCGGTCACCCTGGCCCAGATGATGAGCCACCAGGCCGGCTTGCCCGGCTTCTTGCCGCCGGCCGAGCCCGAGATCTGGTTCGACCCGCCGGCGGTCTGTGAGCGGCTGGCGGCCCAGGCCCCGCTGTGGCCGCTCGGAACCGGCTCCGGCTATCACCCCATCACCATCGGCTATCTGGCGGGTGAAGTGTTCCGGCGCCTTGATGGCCGTACCCTCGGTGCCGCCCTGCGTGAAGACATCTGTGTTCCGCTCGGCCTCGACCTCTGGATCGGCCTGCCGGATAGCGAACACGGCCGCGTTGCCCAGATGCGCAAGCCCCCGGCGGCCCCCGACCTCGGCCAGATCGACGACATCAAGCGCGCGGCCTTCCTCGACCGGGGCTCGGCCCCCGGTGGCCGCGGCTCTGGCGATTGGCGGCGCATGGAGATCCCCTCCGCCAATGGTCATGCCACCGCCGCAGCTCTGGCCCGGCTGATGGCGGTTATCGCCGGGGACGGCTCACTCGACGGTCGGGCGGTGGTATCGCGCGAGACGCTGACCGCACTGACGCGGGAGCAGGTGCGGGGGCCGGACAAGGTCCTGCCCTTTGATCTGATCTGGGCGGCGGGCCTAATGAAAAACACCGGTTCCAACGGGCTTGGGCCGGGGCATCAGGCCGTCGGCCATTATGGATGGGGCGGCTCCATGGCCATGGCGGATCCTGAACGCCGTCTCTCGGTGGCCTATGTGATGAACAAACAGTCGGTGCATCTGGTCGCCGACCCCCGCCCGGTCGCCCTGATCGAGGCGCTTTACGCCAGCTTTTAGGGCCGCTCCGCCGGCGGATCGATCAGGCCGGGTTCGGGGGCCAGAACCCGCGCCGCCCGCGTCCGTCTGACGGCTCCGGCGGCATAGACCAGGGCTCCGACCCAGATGAAGGCGAAGCTGACCACCCTGAGGTCGCCCAGCGGCTCTCCCTGGATCGTGCCGATGATAAAGGCGATCGACGGGGCCATAAATTGAAGGAATCCCATCGTTGACAGCGGCATGCGTCTGGCAGCCCAGGCAAACAGCGCCAGCGGCAGGACGGTGATCGGCCCGGCTGCCATCAGCCAGAAGACACTGGCCGCGCTATCGGTGAAATGGCCGGTCCCCTGCACCTGCAGCCAGATTGCCCAGCCAAGGCCGAGCGGGGCCAGCAACAGGCATTCGACAAACAGGCCCGCCTGGGCATCGGCCGACACCCGCTTGCGGATCACCCCATAGGCCGCGAACGAAAGGGCCAGGACCAGCGAGATCCACGGCAGGTGTCCGAGCGCCAGGGCCTGAAGCACCACCCCGACCGCTGCCAGAGCGATGGCCGTCAGACCCCACCGATCCAGCCGCTCGCTGAAGAACCAGGCCCCCGCCGCCATGCTCAAAAGCGGATTGAGGTAATAGCCGAGCGAGGCGTCCAGCAGCCGCCCAGACGTCACCGCCAGCACGAAGATCGTCCAGTTGACGGCAATCAGGGCCGTCGAAAGCGCCAGCCAGCCCAGGGTGCGGCGGTCGCTCAATATGGCCCGCACCTGTCCGGACTGGTGCGCCATCAGAACCAGCAGCCCAGCCCAGACGACGCCCCAGATCGCCCGGTGCGCCATCACCTCTAGCGGATCGGCCCCGACCGCACCCATCTGCTGAAAGGCCAGGGGCGCAAACCCCCAGATCAGGTAGCAACTGATCCCGGCCGCAAGCGCCGTGCGGGCCTCGGTTGGCGCGGGGGGGACACCGCCGGAGCCTGACATGGCCTAGACCGTGATCGAACGATAGCCGCCCTGGGGGGTGATGATCCCCTGCTCGTCCAGCAACTGGGCGATCTGGACGGCATTGAGGGCTGCGCCCTTCCTCAGATTGTCCGATACCACCCACAGATTGAGGCCATGCTCGACCGTCGGATCATTGCGAATGCGCGAAACGAAGACGGCAAAATCGCCCGCCGCCTCGACCGGCGAGACCCAGCCGTCGACCTCTTCGGGCTTGTCGACCACCATGATCCCGGGGGCCTCGCGCAGCAGGTCGCGGGCGTCTTCGGCGTCCAACGGCTCCTCGAACTCCAGGTTCACGGCCTCGGAATGACCGACGAAGACCGGCACTCGCACGCAGGTGACCGTCAAGCGGATCTCCGGGTCGAGGATCTTGTGGGTCTCGCGCCACATCTTCTCTTCCTCGGACGTATAGCCCTCGTCCTTCAGTTCGCCGGCGAAGGGCAGCACGTTGAAGGCGATCTGTTTCGGATAGACCTTGGGGGTGGCGTCCCCCAGGCCATAGAGGGCCTTGGTCTGGTTCCACAGTTCGTCCATGGCCGCCTTGCCGGTGCCCGAGACGGACTGATAGGTCGCGACCACCGCGCGCTTGATCCGGGCTGCGTCGTGAAGCGGCTTGAGCGCCACCACCAGTTGGGCCGTCGAACAGTTCGGATTGGCGATAATGTTCTTCTTCTTCGCCAGATGGACCGCGTCCGGGTTCACCTCCGGTACGATCAGCGGCACATCCGGGTCCATCCGGAAGGCCGAGGAGTTGTCGATGACGATCGGACCCTGCTGGCCGATCTTTTCCGACCAGGCCCGGCTGACGTCACCGCCCGCAGACATCAGCACGATGTCAACTTTTGAAAAGTCGAATGTTTCCAGGTTCAGACACTTCAGGGTCTGGTCACCGAAGGCCACCTCGACGCCCTGCGAGCGCCGCGAGGCGACCGCGTACATCTCGTCGACCGGGAAGTTCAGCTCTTCCAGAATGGCCATCATCTCACGGCCAACGTTGCCGGTGGCGCCTACGACAGCGACGCGATAGCCCATGCTCATCTCCTGAATCCGGCGGGGAAGCTGGCAGGCCCGCCGTGCCCTCGCATTTAGGCCGATCCGGCCAAAGCGCAATCGGCTTGCGCGATTCAAATCTGCCGCTAATCCCCGATCCATGCCCATCGATGTGGCCGAGGCCTATCAATCGCTGATCAATCAGAACCGGCTAAGGCCTGATCCCAGCCAGCGCCCGGCGCTGGATGCACTCGGCGAGGTCGAGGCCGCCATCGAGGCCCGCCCGAAGCTGTGGTCGTTCGGAGCCGAACCGGTGCGCGGGCTTTACCTGTGGGGCCCGCCCGGTCGCGGCAAGTCGCTGCTGATGGATTTGTTCTTCCAGACGGTCGACGAGCCGAAGAAGCGCCGCGCCCACTTCCATGCCTTCATGGCCGAGGTCCAGGCCCGCATCCAGACCTGGCGGACCGGCGACAGGATGACGCGCAAGCGGGTGTTCGGAACCTCGCGCGGAGACGATCCGATCGCGCCCCTGGCCCGGCTGATCGCGTCGGAGGCCCGGCTGCTCTGTTTCGACGAGCTGCAGGTGACGGACATTGCCGACGCCATGATCCTGGGACGGTTGTTCGAGGCCCTGTTTGCCGAAGGGGTGGTGCTGGTCTGTACGTCCAACCGACCACCGGTCGATCTCTACAAGGACGGGATCAATCGCCAGCTGTTCGTGCCCTTCATCGAGATAATCCAGGCCCGCTGCCGGGTGCTGGAGCTGAAAGGTGCCCAGGACTGGCGGCTGGAACACCTGAAATCGGCCACGGTCTGGTTCTCGCCGGATCAAAGGGAAGGCTTCGACACCCTGTGGGATCGGCTGAAAGGACAGGCCCAGGAAGCTCCGGCCACCCTCGACATCTCCGGACGCAAGGTCGTCATCGCCCGCTCGGTGGGAGCCATGGCCCGCGACACTTTCAAGGACCTGTGCGACCGACCGCTCGGTCCTTCGGACTATCTGGCGCTCGCCGAGCGGTTTGATACCCTGTTCCTGGAAGATGTGCCGCAACTGACGCCGGATCGGCGCGAGGCAGCCCGTCGCTTCGTCACCCTGATCGACGCCCTCTATGAGGCACGGGGGCGCCTGGTCGTCCTGGCCGAGGCCGAGCCCGATGACCTCTATCCCGCCGGGCCGGGGGCTTTCGAGTTCGAACGCACCGCCTCGCGTCTGCACGAGATGCGCTCTAGCGACTGGCTGAAAAACAAGAGCCGCCGACAGCCCTGAGGTCATCGGCGGCTCCATTCTGGCGTCCGACCCGACAAGGGGACGGGGCGGATCGTCATGCGGTGACCGGATCGGGGGGACGGGTCCTGGTCACCTGACCGGCGGCTCCAAGGGGAGGGGGATGAGCCACCGTTGAGACAGATGTAGGAAGCCCTGCCCCGGATGTAAGGGGGATGATCACGAAAACTTGATCGGCGCCGTCGCCTTTCGTCGCGCCTTGGCCTCGGCGATCAGTTTTCGCTGTTCCGGCGGCACCGGATAGGGATTGCCGTCCCCCGACAACAGCACCGCGATCCAGCGTGTGCCACCGAACTGAGCCGTGATGGCCATGACCATCACCGCGATCGGCGTCGACAGGAAGGCTCCCGGAATTCCCCACAGCGCACTCCACAGCGCCAGAAACAGCATGACCGTCACCGGATCGATATTCTGGTTGTCACCCTGCATCCGCGGCTGAATGAAATTGCCCGAAACCTGTAGAATGACCTGCAGCCCGGCAAACAGGACAATGGCCTGCCAGTAGGAATCGAACTGGACCAGGGCATAGAGCGGCGGACCGACCGCCGCGATGGCCCCGCCGACCACCGGAATGTAGCCGACCAGAAAGATCAGGAAGGCCCAGAACAGCGGGTTCTCCAGCCCGACGATCACCATGATCAGCCAGGCCGTGGCCGAGATCATCAGGCCCGTCACCGTCTGAACCATCAGATAGCCCTCGACGCCGCCCCGTACCCGCTCGAAAATCTGGGCGGCCTGGTAGCGCTCGCGCTTCAACGGGAACAGCGCCACCACCTTCTTCAGGAAGCTGCGCTTGGAGGCCATCATGAAGCCCAGATAGACGAGGGTGAAGAAGGCGGCACTGAAGACCGACTGGGTCGTCAGGGCGGCACGCGCCGCATAACCGGTCAGATCGAGATCGGAGACCAGATCTCGCAGGGCCGGCGGCGTGGTGATGCCGAACAGGCTGGCGATATCGGCAATGATCTGATCCAGCCGCTCGCCAATCCCCTGCCCCTGGGCAATGATGCCCGACAGGCCATCGACGATCACCCAGATCGCCCCAAACAGGCCCAGAAAGACGAGGATGGCCGAAACCCAGCCCACCGCGCTGCGGGGAATCGGCAGGCGGCTCGCCACCCAGCGCGTCAGGCCCTCGATCATGATCAGGAGAAACAGCGCCATGGCCAGCGGCGTGACGATCCCCCTGAGCCAGTACAGAGCACCGCCGGCCAGGATCACCGCGATGATGGCTACCGAGTTTCGGGTGACCGTCGATCCCTCATGCGGCGGGCGCGCCGGCGGCAGGCTTGCATCGACCCCTTCTTGCACACCGTCCGGGGAGGCCTTGCGGCGGCTGAGTTTTGGCATCTTGATCGGCATGGTCGCAGCTTTGCGGCCTGTCCGGTCGCGGGTCAATCACGCTGGCTTCCGGCGATGACGCACGCTAGGTCTGGGGGTCTGAAATTCGGAGAGATCTGGGCATGAGCGATCAGGACCAAGCGGGCGTCTATCTGGGCCAGTCGACCAAGGCCGAGACCCTGTTGTTCCGGCGGACCAATCGCCATGGCGTCGTCGC
>Ga0056914_10003058_pt1 | contig 10081 bp, 7 predicted proteins | sample TNRBio252014_DNA_FD_55168 | JGI IMG/M metagenome (GOLD analysis project Ga0056914, IMG submission 55168) | Wastewater treatment Type I Accumulibacter community from EBPR Bioreactor in Madison, WI, USA - TNR Reactor_6/25/2014_ DNA | ecosystem: Engineered > Bioreactor > EBPR > Anaerobic-Aerobic >...
TCGGTGGATATGTCTTGTCTCTGTATTCATATAGATCGGTAATAAGTCGTTTATGAAATGGCTCTATAATGTGAAAAAGAAGAAACTAAACAAGTGAAAAANACCTTATNATGNCATTTGGATCAATTTATCCACAACTATTTATCGCTTATATCGTTTTATTATTACTAAAGTGTTTTATGGTTGTATTTGTAAATATAAAACAATGATGCATACTTATTATTGAAGATAAAATGAAGAGATGCGGTTTGCCAAAGCCGTAAGGATTGGTCATTTTTTTCTTCTCAAGGGATTCCTCGTCATAAAACGCCTTTGCCTTTTGTGTGGTGGCATTGCGTTGTTCTTTTCGTCGTGCATAAAAGTCATCATGCCTATTGGGATGAGAATCGTTGAGGAGAGCAATCCGCCTGTCATCGTAGCAGAGAGGCCGAGCCAAAAGTCATTGGTTTCGGGGGCTACCAAAACCGGCATCATCCCAACGACGGCGACCAAAGTAGTCGCCCACATGGGACGTAGTCTTTTTCTAATCGCCAACAGCATTATTTTTTTTCGTTGACGGGCTGGATGGTTTCGGTACAATGTTGTATAGGTTGCCATGAGCAGGATACCATTATTAACCGCAACACCCATGAGTAGAACAGCACCGATAAACGCCCCTTCGGCAAAGTTTGCTCCTGTAAGAATAAAGGCCACTGCGACACCCATGAATGCAGCGGGAACAGAAACCAAAACCAAAAACGGTGTAATCCATGATTCAAAAACAAAAACCATCACCAAATAAACCAAAAAAATCGTGGCAAAAATGGCCCAACCAAAAGACTTGGTCACCTCTTCCGTAAAGAAATTATTTTTGCTCATTTCAATGCGATAGCCCGCAGGAATAGGCATTGCTGAGATTTCCTCTTCCAGAAAAGTGTATGCAAGATCGTAAGGCCCACGGAAGTCAACAGCAATGGTACGTTTGTATTGCTGGTTTTCACGGATGATGTCAGAAGGAGCGGTTTCGAAGGTATAAGCTACCGTTTTGCCTAAAGAAATCGCTTTTTGAGAAGAAATTGGAAGCGGGATTTCAGACAAGCGAGCGATGTCGGTTTCCGGAAGTTTGCCCATTACCAAACGAATAGGCAGGCGATCTTCCCCGTTCAGGTCTGCAAATGCAATGGGGTAACGGGCATTAAAAATAGGAGATAGGGCCGCAGAAAGGGCCTGTGCGGTTGTCTGGGATTGTATTTGTGCGTCTGGACGCCAGCGATATTGTATAAATTGTCGTTTATCGCTTTGGTCAAACGACCCCACATCAATGTCCACCTCGGCAACACGCACGTTTCGTTTTAATTGTACTGCGAAGCGATTGGATAAGGCTTCCAAATCCTCAAGATTAGGCCCAAAGACATCCAATCTTAGCCCTTGCATATTTTGGCTAAAGTGGGTATAGTACCCCTCTGGAAGTAATCCGCTAACCCCAACCCCAATCCCGCCCAGTAAGACAGCACGTTGTATAAGGTCTTGGCGAACAGCGAACGGCTCGGCGGTGATAAACGACGCATCATGGAATTTGACCGTTAATTGGGCGTTGCCCTCCATGACATTCACGATGGTCTGTTTCACGGCCTTGCTTGCAAGTGCGATCTGTTCAAATTGGTGGATCAATGAATCTGAACGGCTAATGGGGTTTCCCGGCGGAAATTCTAAAGAAACACGAACTTCAGGACTTTCTTTGTACTTCCATGATGCTCCAAATTGGGTGTCTTGAAAAAAAACACGGGTCAGCCCCCCAATAAAAGGTTCTATATCGTATCGTAGATCCGCGATCGTTTCTGAGCCAATAGTTTCATTATACAGAACCCGAAGTCGGGTGTCTGGCGCATCCGGCAAGGCATTCGTTGCAATTTTAAGAGTGTCTGGTAAGATCCACATAGGAACACCTATTATGAATACCAAAACAAATAGAGTAAATCTTGGGAATTTTCCCGAAAACGTGTAAGGGAATAGCGTAATTTTACGGATCATTGGACTCTTTTGAGTCGAAGAATGGCGGGTAACATCTTCGGTCAAAAAACGCCCAAGCACGGGCACAATAAGGGTTGCTGAAATCAAAGAGGCAAGAAGGGTAAGCGCAATGAGGATTCCCATTGGTAAGAAGAGTTTCTGCAATGTATCACTTAGATAAACCAAGGGTAGCAAAACAACGCAGGTGGTCAGGGTTCCACCCAATAGGGGCATCCAAACCACCGAGAGTACCGCTTTTACGGACACTTCTAAAGGCTCTTTGGGCTTTCGTAAGCGCGCCCATTCTACCACTACCACCACCGCATTATCAGCCAACATACCAAAAACCAAGACTAATCCACCTAAAGTAACCAGATTTAGTGTAATTCCAAGAGGGTAAAGCAATAAAAAAGAGATTGAAAATGCCCATAACACACTGAACAGTACAACGCTAGCCATACGGATGCTTTTCAGGAGAAACAGCAAGACGAGCACCACCAAAAGTAAACCCATCCCCCCTTGCCAAGCCAAATTGCGCAATTCTTCGCGCACACTTTCGCTTTTGTCGTCGGCGACCAAAACCCGAACTTTAGCGGGGAAGTCTTTTTTCTGGGTTTGAAGGGACTGGCGCACCAGATCGGCGGTTTGAATCAGGTGCGAGCCATGTGTTCTATCCAACTGCAAGGTGACGACATTTTGCCCGTCAATACGACTAATACTCTCTACGGGGGCATCTTGCATATCAAGGGTTGCCAATTCGGATATAAGAATAGGTTTATGGGGTGTTCTGGAAGAGGCATCGGGCAAAATAGGAAGGTTTGCCAAATTTTGAACCCATTGCTCGGCAGGACGCATCAATAAGATAGCATGATCCTTCATTCGTAAACGGCCATAAACCTCATCATTTAAACTTTCATGAATCGCTTGCTTTATACTGTTGGCCGAAATTTTATACATGGCCAACTTCGCAGGTTCTAAGGTGATGCAAAGCTCACGTAAGGTTCCGCCTGAAACCTGAACTTTTCCAATACCCGGAATTATCCTTATTTTGGGTGCAATTTTGTCCTCCGCAAGTTGCCTGAGGGCATCTGGGGAAAGGTCACCTACCACTTGCAGGGTCATAAACCCTTGTTGATCACGCAATTCTTCAGGAATTTCCTTGGTCAGGTAGGGATAAACGTGCTCTGGTAGGGTAGAGCGTATCATGGCAATGCGCTCATTTACCATGGCGGCAAAAATGGCCGGATCGGTATCCTCCGAAGTGGTAAGGGTAATAAACGACCTCCCTTCCTGAGAGAGGCTTTTTACCGATGTCGTTCCGGCGATGTCTTGGACGGCGCGCTCCAAAGGGGCCGTCACATATCGCTCAATCGCTCTTGGTGTCGCACCCGGCCACGATGCATTTATATGTAATTCAGGTAGCTCTATTTGAGGGAGCCACTCGATGGGTACGCGGGTAACAGACCATGCCCCCCATAGGATAATGGCAAACGACCAAGACAGAACAGCGGTCGGACGGTTATACCAATGGTGCAAAAATGTTTGCATGTTCAATACGTTTTACCTTGGTGTAAAGAGGGCTTTTTGAAAATGTATTCCTCGTATATTTACTCAAAATGGTTTATAGTGGTAGTGATAAAATAAAGATTAAGTTGTTTATTTATTATAAATACATTCGTCTGTCAAAATCAAGGGAAATTGCCCTCTTCACTAGTGCTAAACCTGTGTTTCATTTTCTTGCATCAGACTTTCATACAAAACCGGAACTACAAAAAGGGTAAGTACGGTAGCGATTGTCAAGCCGCCGGCAATAGAAATCGCAAGGGGCATACGCAATTCTACGCCTTGTCCGAAGTCGAAGGCAGATGGCAACATCCCTAAAACTGCTGTAATGGTATTGATCACAATGGGTCGTGCGCGGTACCGTCCGGCGAGTAAAATGGCCGTTCGGATATTGTGCCCTTGTTGGCGGGCATGATTGATAAAGTCAATTTTGAGAATGGCGTCATTATCAACAATACCTACTAAAACAATACATCCCGTAAGACTCATAAGATTGATGGTCATGCCTGTGATCCAGAGCGTAAACACAACGCCTCCAATAGCCAAAGGCACAACGGCCATAATAATCAAGGGTTGTTTAAGGTTCTCGAACTCGGCAACCAAGATGAGGTAAACCAACAAAAAAGAAAACAAAAGTGACCAAATAAGTGCTTGTAGGCTTGAAAGAAAGGCTTCATTGCCACCATGTACATCCGCTTTTATTTGTTGAGGAATGTTTTGATTAATGATGCCTTGCATGGCTTCCGTTGCACTGCCAAGATCCGCATTTGGCGCAACGTCAGCGAGAATCCTAACCACATTGGCTTGGTCATACCGAAAAAGAGCCGCTGGAAGCTCGACAAACTTGGCCTGCACAAAAGTGCCGATGGGCAAGAGGCTTCCCGTAGCGGAAGGTATTTTTTTGTCCAAAAGTTTTTCGATCCCATCAATATCGGTTGTTTTCAAGACAATCGGGATAGATTCATTGACGCTACGCAATTCGGTCGTTTTACGTCCACGAGCAGCGGATTCTATGTAATTGCTTAGGCTTGATCCGGCAATACCAAACCGATGTAGGGCATCACGGTTAAAGGTCAAGGAGTAGGCTGGGATATTAACAGCACTGGCTTTTCGGATATTTCGGAGCGTGGGTTCTTTGCTTAGGCTTTGGATCAGCTTTGGAACCACGTTCTCGGCATCGGATCGTTTATCTGCACTAAGGTCTAGATATAAATCTGCGTCGGTTGTTGTAAGAATTTCATCCAATTCACTTGGCTCTGCCTCAATTTCCCATTGCATATCCGAAGGCATTTTAAGGGCATATAGATATTGCAGAACGTCAGGTGTGTTTTTATCGGGGGATAGGATGAGCGTCAAGTCTGCTTGGTAGGGCGGGCGAGGATCGGCGTCTAAACGAGTTTCATCCCGCTCTCCAAGGTCGGACAAGGTATGTTCCACCGATTTTGAGCCATTGATCAAGGCTTCCACGGTTTTTGTTCGTTCTTCTAAGAGGGGCAGGTCTGCATCTGCGGGTAAGGTAACCCGTGCCCGAATCCTTCCTTGATCTGTTTTAGGCACAATTTCCCTACCGAGCATCAGGGACATAGCGCCTGCAATGAGTAAAAAAATCCCACATCCAATTAAGACCTGTTTTTTATGACTTAAAGCATGTATAAGCAACTTTTCATAAGCATTCATAAATATGCCTAATTGTTGGTCAATCTTATTTGGTGTCGAAATTTGCAGTGTTTTTTGGGATCGTGTCTTTCTGCCCATGAGCAATGGAACCACAAAAAGGGCGACCAATAGGGAGGCACTTAGGGAGCATATCACGGCCAAAGATTGGTCGCGGAACAGCCGTCCCGCCAAGCCTTCAGCAAAGGTGATGGGGATGAAGACGACTAAATTGGTGAGGGTAGAAGAGAAAATAGAGGGTGCGACCTCGGCGGTTCCTTGCAGTGCAGCCTCTTGCCATGTTTGCCCTTCCTCGTGCAAGCGCATGATGTTCTCGATAACAACAATGGCATTGTCTAAAATCATCCCGACACCAAGCGCCAAGCCGCCAAGAGAAATCAGGTTGAGCGTTACATCAAAGACGTCAAATAGCAAAAACGTGAGCAATAAAGAAAGCGGAATCGTAATGCCCACAGCTAATAAAATCCTACGTTTACGTAGAAAGAGCAGTAATACCAATGTTGCACATAGGCCGCCATATAATAGGGCCTGCGTGACACCTCCGATGGCGTTTTCAATGAAGGCACGATCATCAGTCACCACTTCTAAGCGAACTCGGGGCAGTTCTTTTGCAAGCTCTTGCAACGTCTGGTCCACTTCTTCGACAGCGGTAACGGTATTGGCATCGGGTGTTCTTTCAACCAAGAGCAGCAGCGTTTCTTTGCCATCGAGGCGAACCATACCGCGTCGTTCTGCAATGCTTTCACGGACGGTAGCCACATCTGAGAGTCGAATTGGCGTTTTTCCCAGATTTGGAATGAGGGTTTGGCCAATTTCCGTCAGATTTTTGAACTCACCACTTATTTCTACCGCATACTGAAAGGGGCCACGACGGATAAAACCACCGGGGAGTGCAACATTTGCCGCGGTTAAGCCTTGCTCCAATTGCTCAATACCCAAGTTATAGGCCGCCATTTTATCCGGCTCCACCACCACATCAATCCGCCGATCAAAACCTCCTGTTACCCGGACCCGCGAGATGGACTCTAATTGCTCTATCCGACGTGCAATAACTTCTTTACCAATCTGCTTAAGTCCCAATAAGTTGCCTTCTTGTACACCCTTTTCAGAAAGGGCGATATACATAATGGGGCGATCACTGGGGTCTATCCTCAGGACAATTGGGCGATTGGCCTCTCGTGGAATGGTTTCGCCTAAGCGGTCTAATTGTTCCCGTACTTCAAGCGCCGCCAAGTCCAATTTGGTGTTCCAGCCAAAATCAAGACGGGTAATACTTCCACCCAATTGTGAGCGAGATGTGATGCGTTTTAGGCCCGTAGTACCTGCCACCGCTTGTTCGATCGGCTCGGTAATGCTACGCTCCACCCGTTCGGGAGCAACATCTGGATATGCCGTCCAAATCATCAAAGCTGGATAATTTAGATTGGGCAATAAAGCAACGGGCAAACGCCACCAAGACACCGTAGAAATAAGGATAAGTAACACAAAAAATGCACTTATCGCAATGGGGCGGCGAAAACTCCAAGCAATCAGGCTTCGCAAGGTGATACAAGATTGATATAAAAGTGAGATTTCTGTTTTAAATATACAATTACAATATAAGACTTAATTCATTCTTTTCATAACAAAGTGCGGTTTTCTTTGAGAGAAAGAACGATCACTGATGTGGGGGGAATCGGTGATCGTTCTCAAATGCGATCTTGTGCCCACTCATGCATGTGCCTGATATTCACCTTTCCAGCTGTTAGATATTTTTAAATGCGTAAGCCGTAACGCTCATTTTATTTTCCCCTTTAGATAGTTTGGCCGTGTAAATGGTGTTATTTTGCGCACCCAAAAACAATTCTAACTTGTTAAAGGCTTGATTATAAACAACTTCACCAGTGTTAATATTCATCACCTCCATTAAACTTTCAAAACCTTTTGTGTTTTTAGGAAGACTGCTGTATGCGACCAAAAAGGATTCATTGAGTGGGGCAATTTTCCAAAGTTTACTCCACTTGCTTTGAAATTCTTCTTCCTCTTCTTTTGAAAGTGTTTTTTCTGGGCGCTTATCTTTTATCGTTTTAAAATTGGCTTCATCAAGCTTAATTTCATTTTTTAAATCCCCAGAAGGTATGTTATATTTAGATAATTTATAATTATAAACTTGGTACGCAAATAATTCGTCTGATGCTTTAGATAAATAGAATTTTGCACCAACATATGAGAAATCCTTGTTTTTAACAATATTAGAGGATAGTCTGAAATAGGATTTTTCATGTTCTATCTCGGGATAAAGTCTGTAGTGATGGATTAGGGAGGGAAGGCGCTCAAAAGGATCCGCAGAAGAATTGCCACCAACAATTAATAAAGAGTCACGTAGTAATTCTATGCTTGAATTGTAGGCGTTTAGGCCGGGGATGGTAAATTTCTTTATGAATTTGCCCTTCTTGTCATATATATTAAATTTGAAAAAACATCTTAAAACAATTATATTTTCACCAATTGCCATTTCAACAGGCATAAAAAATTCTCCAGGCCATCCCCCATTTTCCCAAATTCAAATAAGAGTTTGCCTTGTATATCAAGTGCTTTTATTTTTCCCAATTGTGCGTCTAAAATCCATAAAGTGTCGTTTCTTACTTTGAAGTTATTGGGGTAAGCAATCTGATCAACTTGAAATTCATGCTGTTTAGTAAGCTGATAACTTGTGTTTCTTTTTTCAACATAGGGTTCATTATTTTGTCCGCATCCTTGTAGGAGCAAAATAAAAGTGGCTATGCTTACGATGGTTTTTATAATTGAGAAGTTCATATGTTTGTTTATTTATGGATTAATTGAGGGATGTTGATTCCAAATTGAGTTCACGCAGGATTTGATCCATATTCCCCTTTTGATTAATCGGATGCCAAATCCCTTTTATTTTCCCGTTTCTTATTGAGCCAGCCTTTAACTTGTAAGCCTTTAACATGTGTATTGAGTTAATCAAATCGAAGCCTGCCGGCGGCCTTCTTTTGTACGGCCAAAAGAAGCAAAAGCCAGTCCCGGCCTGAAGAAAAATCTCTTCGCCTACGCTGCGGATGCCCGATGGGACGAATTGAAACCCTGCGCTCTTCCTCCCCGGCAAGGCAATTCGCCCTCATTCATCGGGATCGGTGGCTGAGCCAAGTCGAAGCCATCCTTGCTCCGGCGGATTTTTCTAAGAGCCGCCCTGCCAAGCGAGCATCATGGAAGAACTCACGGGATTGCGTAAATGCTGGTTTTCAAAAGGTTTGTTCTACTTTTGAATAAACGACCCAGCCCCATAGGGGCGACATCTTAATAGAAACCCGGTTCCGAATGCACGGCAAAGCCCCGTAGGGGCGGCATCTATATATGACGAGGAATAGCTGGTTTAACGTAGCCAAAGCCCGGTGGCTGAACTATTAGGCGGATTTTTCTAACAACCACCCTTCCATTCTTGAACAACACAGCATACTATAAGATAGAGGCGATCTCAATATTACTCAAGCTTAACAACCCGTATAGCAGGTAATGATTTTGTTCGATCATAAACATAATATAGGTCATTTTTGTCTTTTGCTTTAGGTATGAGAATTGGATTTTTAATTTTTGTGCCATTCTTTAGCTCAAGCTCATCAATTTTCCCATAACCAATGGATTTATTTGTTTTTAGGCTGAATATTTCGGTTTCTATAAATAATGGCTCTTCAGCATTTTTATTGGTTGTGAAAAAATGGATCAGCTCTTTGCCTTTCTTTTGAATAAATGCGCTGATACTGGATTGCTCAATTTGTACCTTAATATCTCCTGCGCTGTAATTGTATTTTTGACCTTCCGCTACTTTTGTATAGGGAAAGTCTAATGATGAATATCCTTCAATAGTCTTAGTTTCACATTTATTATTTATCATTTTAATTAGATATATCTGACCAAAATATATTTGTGGTACATATGCAAGGAATCCATCTTCACCAGAAAGTTCTCCCGGAAAAGTAGGAATAAAATCAGAAAATATTTCATCTTCACTGTGCTTTATTTCCGAAAACTTAAGGCAAGTAAGTTGTTTACTTAGGCTATCCGGATTAACGGTAAAAATAAAGTCATTTTTTGATTTTTCTTCATCAAAATTTAGCGCAAAAAAAGTATTGTTGACATGAGCAAACCTTTTATAAACGGAATAAGTTGAATTAATTACTCTTGTGGCTAATAACTGTCCTTGTAAGTTTAGAATAGAATGTTTTAGGCCATGCGTATCTGAAATGTAAATTTTATCATTAAAAATGTCCATACCCTTAATTGACATGAATTGCCCTGGTGCATTACCGCGACCACCTATGCTTCTTATGAAACTTCCATTAGGATTAAAAATTTTTATTTTCAAGTGTTATTGCATCCGCGATATAGATATTCCCTGCTTCATCTAACTTAATAAATTGCGGCACTCCGACGATGCTTTTTAAATCAGATTCATTTCCAATTTGGAATACTTCTATTGCTTTTAAATTTTTGGAAGGAGGTTTTTGCTTATTTGTACCCTTGCATCCAGTAAGGATAAAAATTGAAACCAAAATTAAACATAGTTTAAAAAAACTGAAAAATGAATTTTGCATAGCGATATGGGTTAAATGTTATTATAATCAAGAATCAAATATCTGAATCAGATTTTGCAAAGAAGGCTTTGAAAATTTTGTCATTTACAATGATAAGTGCCTGTCTGTTGGGTGCAGCCATAGTCATGCTGCCAGTAGCCTTCTTTAAGTTCGTCATTCGTTTTTTAATTGATACACATTTAGCCCCCATGTTGTTTTAGCACCACATTGCTTACATGCTGCAAGGTCTTCTTTAGAAGGGTTAAAAGTCGTATAAAAAA
>Ga0056914_10003069_pt1 | contig 10047 bp, 7 predicted proteins | sample TNRBio252014_DNA_FD_55168 | JGI IMG/M metagenome (GOLD analysis project Ga0056914, IMG submission 55168) | Wastewater treatment Type I Accumulibacter community from EBPR Bioreactor in Madison, WI, USA - TNR Reactor_6/25/2014_ DNA | ecosystem: Engineered > Bioreactor > EBPR > Anaerobic-Aerobic >...
GTGCAGACGACATATACACTTCCCTTGCCGCGAAATGCCTCGTCCTTTGGGCATTCAACGTCTTCGGGGCGGTCCATTTGGGTTGCGCCAAGGCGGCGGGCGGCTTCGCGGTTGCGCACTTTCAAATCGCCAATATTGGCAAACGCGCTTTCGCCCGAATTACGCGGTGCGGCATTTGCGGCGGCAAGTGTAATTTCAATCCAGCGCCCTGTGCCATCTGCTTCAAAACGCGCCGCATATAATTTTCCATTGTCAAGTAAACTGCGGTTTGCGGTGCGATTATTGGGGTTAAATTTTCCCGTCGTTACAAATTTATAGACAAATTCATTGCTTTCATCATCGCCGCTATAAGTGGCGATTTGCCCTGATTTGGTGATAACGCAGGTGGCACATTCATTCTTTTTGCGGCCCAATGCAGTGCGTTTGCGCGGCGTCCAATTGGGGTCGTATGGGTCAATTTCAACAATCCAGCCATATTGCGCCGCCCCATGCGGATTGCGCGCTAGGTCAAACTGATCGGGCGCAGCAAACGGCCACCGATTGCCAAGGCCAAAGCTGCGTTCATCAAATTCATAGCCATTTTCGTGTTTTGCATGGCGTAAATGTTCAGAAGCAGGGTCAGACACAAAGAACATTGAATTGAAGTTTTCTTCGGCAGTTAAATACGTTCCCCACGGGGTGAAGCCGCCGGCGCAATTTTGCAAAGTCCCGCACAAAACGCCTTTGGCATTTTTTGGGTGTTTGCCAAGCCTCGCTTCATTTTCGTTTGTGGCACGTGCCGCTTCCACAATCCATGGGTGATTTTTGGCGGGGCCTTCAAAAATCACTTCGCTAAAGGGGGTAATGCGGCGGTTAAGCCCCTCGCCTTGCTTGCATAATTTTGGTGTCCATGCGCCAGTTGCGCTATCATGGGTCAATTCCATTATTGTTACACCCATTGCGGCATACATTGCTTCGGCTTCTGTGGGGTTTGGAAGAAAGCGCCCATTGTTAGATGGTATTGTGATATATGCCGCAGTGCTTTCATTATTGGAACACATAATCCAATCACTCTGAGTGCCTTGCTGCCATGGAAAAGTGTAATTCTTTGGAAAAAGCGCGAACATATCATTGGCGGTTCCAACGCGTTTTTCTTGTTCGCTGCGCGTGAAGGTGAAGGGTGCGCCACGCTGAACTTTGCCAGCCTCCATGCCTTCAAATAAAGGATCCCCCCACGAAACCAATTTGTGCCATTCATAATTTTCAGGCACCGTCACAGTGTCATTTCGGTTTTCAGGTATCGCAACAAATGTTGCGGGGGCGGCAACTGCATTGCCAAAACCAATGAAACATCCAGGAAGCGCTGCTGCAGCGATACCAAGAAATTCGCGCTTTGAATAACGCACATTGCATATTTGATTGAAGAAATTGGTGTTCATTGGTCGAAATTTCACTTTCTACTGCCAGGCTTTTGCCAATAATTCATTATTTCAACAAAATTGTGTCGATGCTATCCTTTTACTGCAATTGCCACAATTTTGGGGCAAACCAACCTGATTTTCGTCAGTTGCGGCACAAAAACTTACTCAAAATTAACCATGATTTACGAAAGTCTAATAATCGATAGAGCGTTTCCCAAAAAGTGTGACGCGGTTTTTGAATTAGAAACGCGACAAACAAGGGAATCTAGTACCCTATTTCGATTCAATCGAAATGGGCACTAGAAAGCGCGAAAAAAATTGCTGGAGAAGCCGCAGTGGAGCCAAATGAAGTCCTAGATATTGCCAGATCTTCCATTTGGCTTGTCATCGCCATGAGTGCGCCAGCGATGATTGTAGGTTTGGTTGTTGGCGTGGTTATTGGCTTATTACAGGCNCTAACCCAAGTTCAGGAAATGACTTTGGTATTTGTGCCAAAAATCTTGGCGATTTTTGCCGCACTTTTAATATTTTTGCCGTTCATGGGATCCCTTTTGAACGCGTTCATGATTGAAACCATGGCGCGTATTGCCCAAAGCGGTGTGGGTTAAGCCAAGAATGGAATTTGTGCCAATTCAAATTTGGACTATGGGCTTAGTATTCGCAAGATTGGGCGCGATATTTATGTTGGCGCCTGCCATTGGCGATAGTTCGGTTCCGCCGCGTGTCCGGCTTTTATTGGCATTGTTCGTCGCGGCGATAATCACGCCATTGGTTGCAGGTAAATTGCCGCCCTTGCCAGATACAAATGCAGGGTTATTTCTCGGCATTGGCGCTGAAATCTTAATTGGTTTGGCAATTGGCACGGTCTTGCGAACCATTTTCTCGGCTTTGGCGACAGCAGGCGCGATTGCGGGTATGCAAACTGGGTTGTCATTCGCCATGACTATGGATCCAACCCAAGGATCACAAGGCGCAATTTTTGGGGCGTTTTTGGCGGTTATTGGCACAACATTGGTAATGCAAACTAATTTGCATCATTGGTTTATAGTCGGGACTATAAACTCATTTGATTTCATGTCATCTAACCCGCAAAGCGCATTGTGGGCTTTTAAAGCTGGCCCAAGCGCTACTTGGATATTAGCTAGTTTTTCCAAAGCTTTTCTTTTGGCAATCCAGATTACGGCGCCTTTGATACTTTATGGCGTCATTTTTAACGTTGCGATTGGCATAATCAACCGCGCGGCACCAGCGATACAGGTGTTCTTTATTGCACAGCCAATTCAAGTTGTAATTGGGCTTTTTCTTTTCATGGTAACCGCTGGCGCAGGCATGCTGATTTGGCTTGAGGCAATGACCAAGGTTGCACAGGACATGGGATAATGGAAGAAGACGCTAGTCAAAAAACCTTTGACGCCACACCACGCAAGCTTGAAGAAGCGCGGCGCAAGGGAGATGTGCCAAAATCACAAGACATTGCAAGCGTATTGATATTGGCAACCGCTGCGGCGATATTCATTACTTTGGGCGCGAAAATCTGCGAAGACATTGTGGCTTATGGTCGGATATTTTTGGAACGCCCTCACGAAATTTCGGTAGGTGAAGGCGATATGAGCCGCCTTACTCTTGATGTTTTCAAACATACTGGCCTTGCAGTTGCAACTCTTTTTGGCGCGCTTTGTATCGCGGCTATTGCTGGCCATACTGGGCAAACTGGGCTTATGTTTACCTCAGAAAAACTGGCGCCAAAGCCTGATAAAATTTCACCAATTGCTGGTTTCAAAAGAGTTTTTGGCAAAGAAGCCCTAATGCAATTTGGTAAGACCTTGATAAAAATTATGGTTCTTGGAATTGTCGCTTATTATGCACTTAAGCCATTTTACTACCAAGCTGGAACTTTTGTTGATATTGAGCCGCAAGCAATGGGCCCCGTCTTAGTTTTGATAATGAAGAAGCTCTTATTTCAGTTGTTAATAGTATTGATATTGTTTGCTATCGGTGATTTTTTCATGCAACGCATGAACTTTATGAACCGCAATAAAATGTCCAAACAAGAAATGAAGGACGAATATAAGCAAACCGAAGGCGACCCCATCATAGCTGCGAAAATCAAACAAATCAGATTTCAAAAAGCCAAGCAGCGAATGATACAAAACGTGCCCAAAGCCACGGTAATCATAACCAACCCGACCCACTATGCGGTCGCACTGCGCTATGTAACCGGCGAAACCGCGGCACCAATTTGTTTGGCAAAGGGGCTTGATAATGTTGCGATGAAAATACGCGAAGTTGCAAATGAGCATAAAATCCCGATAATTGAAGACCCGCCGTTGGCAAGGGCATTATTCAAGGATGCAGAAATTGATGCGCCGATTCCATCCGAATTTTATCAAGCTGTTGCCAAGATAATTGGCACAATTTTGTCTATAGCCGCAAGACGCAAATCAAGCCAAGCTGTGCCGCCACGTATCGCACCGCCGTCAATTATTAGCGCACCATTTGGTCAATTTAATTAGGTAATACCATGAGTATTTTGAATTTCACTAAATCCGAAGCGCCCAAAGCGAAATATGAAGTGCAAATCTTAAGCGCTTTCAATGAACCGGCCGCAATTTTCTTAAAAAATGGCGAGCTGAAACTTGCGAACCCAGAATGGAGAATAAGCCTAAGAGACGGCAAATTTGAAAAGATTTTTGACAAACTTGGCACAAATGACGCAATTTTTCGGCTCGGTAAAGCTTTAAGGCAATTACGGCCCATTGCCGAACAATTGCATGATTATGTCGTGCAAGTAACGCCAATTGGCACTGGAAGCTTGGTAAGGTGTTTATCGCCCGACACACCACCAAAAAAAGTAATTAGTTTAGAAACAGAAACAGATAAATTGGCCCCAATCCCGCTTACAGAGGCAATTGATGTCAAAATCGAAAAACTCGCTGAAATACCTACTTTGTCCAAGGCGAATTTAGCGTCGTTAATTGCTGGCGCGCCAATTGGCATCGCAAGGCTTAATAAGCGTAACATTAAAGAAGCAACAATTATTGGTACAAACCCCGCTTTCGTCCGCATTTCTGGCATCGATTCAGGTGGTGAGATAAAGAATTTGGTCAAACAATCCGATGAACATTTGCTCGACAAATTGGAAATTGGCGAAGATGCACCTTTGGAAGTCGCCATGCGCCTAAATCCAAAGACTATTTGCGAAACCTGGTTGCTTGAAGACGGTGAACAAGGCTCGGCGCTGCTGATAATCGATATTACGGAACGCCTGGAAATGAAACAACGCCTCGCCCATGCTAATAAAATGGAAGAAATTGGCAGGCTTACTTCAGGTGTAGCGCATGAATTAAACAATACCTTGGGCGCTATTTTGTTAAACGCCGAAAGCCTTTTGCAACGCCACCCAGTTGGTGACCCCGATTACACCCAATTGCAAGAAATCCGCAATACAACCGGCCGCAGCGGCAATTTGGTGCAAAGCCTTTTGGCATTTTCACGCAAGCAAACCTTGCGCCGCGAAGTGCTTGATATCGGCGATGTTTTGGGTGAATTTTCGTTCCTTATGCACCGCGTTTTGGACGAAAGAGTAAACCTTGACATTCATCACGGACGGGAGCTACCCAAAGTATTAGCCGACAAGCAACAAATCGAAACCATGATTATGAACCTTGTTACCAATGCCCGTGACGCAGTTTTATCCAATAGCCAAGGCCGCGGATTTGTAAGGGTCAGGACCCGCCGCGCAAAAAAGGCCGATGTGTTGGCCTCATTACGAACTGAATCATCCGTTGAGGTTCCGGATACCGAGTTTTGCGAAATTTCTGTAACTGACAATGGAACCGGTATGTCCGAAGAGGTCGCAACAAGAATATTCGAACCTTTCTACACAACTAAAGAAACCGGCAAGGGCACCGGCATTGGCATGGCGTCGGTTTATGGTATCGTCAAACAAACTGGCGGATTTATCACCATTGACACCCAAAAAGGCGGCGGCACAACTTTTTGTGTGTTCCTGCCCGCCGCCGACGATGCGGTTATCGCCGAAGCCAATGCTGATATGAAGGCCGCCCTTGCCGCAAAGCCCGACAAGAAGCCCACCAAAAACCTTTCGGGCCAAGGGCGTATCCTGTTGGTGGAAGATGAAAAAGGGCTTAGAACAATCACCGCGCAAATCCTTAAACAGCGTGGCTATGAAGTCGTCGAAGCTGGCGACGGCGAAGAAGGCTTGGAGGCTTTGGAGGCCGAACCCGATAGTTTTGATTTATTGATCTCTGATGTGGTTATGCCAATTATGGACGGCACAACCATGCTTAAACAAGCCAAGCCGTTTTTGGGCAATGCCCGTGTAATTTTCATGTCTGGCTATGCCGAACAAGATTTCAGCGAAATTTTGGAACAAGACCGCGCAATATCATTCCTGCCCAAACCGTTTGAATTGGTGCAACTCGCCGAACTCGTGAAACAAGAATTGGGTGGGGGTTAGGGCCTCAAAACCCCACCCTCCGCATTTATTTGAAAATTTGCTGTGGCAAATTTACTCTTCGCCTTGTCCAAAAAGTCTGCAACTTTTTGGGGCTCATCGCGCCCTCACTCGCAAACTTGGACAAAAGCGGACAATAAAAAGTGAAACTCGTACTTGGTTCGAGCGTCGTTTTCACTTTTTCTCGGCATTTCTGTTTGATTTTTTGATGGTTCTATTTAAGGTCATGCAATGCCATTAAGTTTCAATGAAATCCGTAACCGTGCCGCCAAATTCGCCAAGGATTGGGAAAATGCCCATTATGAAAAAGGGCAAACCCAAACATTCTACAATGAATTTTTTGAAGTTTTCGGCAAAACCCGCAAAAATGTTGCGGTTTATGAAAAGCAAGTTGCCAAATTATCGGGTAATACTGGCTTTATTGATTTATTTTGGTCGGGTAATTTAATCGTAGAGCAAAAATCATTGGGGCGTGACCTTTATAAGGCGCGGACCCAAGCGCTTGATTATTTCCTAAAGCTAAATGAAAAAGAAAAGCCGCGCTATATTTTACTATCCGATTTTCAACAATTTGAACTTTTGGATTTGGAAACCAACGAAACCCATGCGTTTCACCTGTCCGCACTTCATGAAAAAATTGGGCTTTTTAATTTTATATCGGGTTATCAAGTTCAGCAATATAAAGACCAAGACCCCGTAAATATTGACGCGATGAACCTTATGAGTGCGCTTCATAACCGCCTAAAAGATGCGGGTTATGCGGGGCGTGATTTGGAATTATTGTTGGTGCGAATAATGTTTTGCCTATTCGCCGAAGATACGGGGATTTTTGAAAAAGACCTATTCAAAGAATTTATCGAAAACCGCACAAGTGAAGATGGCGCGGATTTGGGCGCAAAGTTGGCCGAGCTTTTCCAAAACCTTGATACGCCCGAAAACCAACGCCAACAAAATATGGATGACCATTTGGCGGCATTTCCCTATGTAAATGGGGCATTATTCAAAGACACAATCCGCATTGCCCATATGGATAGCACGCACCGCGTGGCATTATTGCAATGTTGCTCCCTAAATTGGGCCAAGGTTTCGCCTGCATTATTTGGCTCACTCTTCCAAAGCGTTATGGATAGTGTTGAGCAACGCAAAAAGGGCGCACATTATACATCGGAAAAGAATATCCTAAAAACCATTCACCCATTATTTTTGGACGAATTGCGCGAAGAATTTACGCGGATTTGCGCCTATAAAATTGGTAAAAAACCCGCGCTTGAAAAATTTCATAATAAATTAGCAGGCTTAAAATTTCTTGACCCCGCATGTGGTTGCGGAAACTTTTTGATTTTGGCCTATCGTGAACTCAGGATTTTGGAACTTGAAGTTTTGGAAGTGCTGCATAGCGGCGATAGCGCAACGCGGGTTTTGGATGTTGCGCATTTTTCCAAAGTCGATGTGGATCAATTTTACGGCATCGAAATTGAAGAATTCCCAGCCTATATCGCAATGGCGGCAATGTGGCTGGTTGACCACCAAATGAACATGAAACTAGGCGAGAAGTTTGGGGAGGCGTTCGTAAGATTGCCACTAAAAAAATCCGCCAAAATTGTCCATGCCAATGCCCTGCGGATTGATTGGAAAGACGTGGTTTCGCCCAAGGAGCTTAGCTATATACTGGGGAATCCGCCGTTTTCAGGTTCAAAGCAAAAACAAAAAGAACAAGGCGATGAAATTGCAACAATCTTTAAGGGAGTAAAAGGCGCGGGCAATCTTGATTATGTAGCCACTTGGTTCAAGTTAGCTGCACATTATATTCAAGATACAAATATAAAGGCCGCTTTTGTTTCCACTAATTCAATTACGCAAGGTGAGCAAGTTGGCATTCTATGGCCAGCAATCCTTGAAGAACTTAAAATCAACATTTTCTTTGCGCATCGGACTTTTAAATGGACGATTGATGAAAAAAAGGCTGTTGGGATGAAAATTGCTGCTGTTCATGCGGTTATCATTGGGTTTTGCAATATTCAACCGACCGAACACACAATTTTCGAATATGACAAGCCCACAAGTGAACCGCAAAAAATAAGCGCAACCCGAATAAACCCATACCTAGTTGATAGGCCAAATGAATATGTTTTCGCCCGAAACGAGCCCCTTTGCGAAGCTCCAGAAATAGGAATTGGAAATAAGCCAATCGATGGTGGATATTACTTATTTACAGACCGCGAGTACGAAGAATTTATTCGTTCTGAACCATCATCCATCCCCTATTTTCGAAAATGGCTTGGCGCTAATGAACTAATAAAGAATGTTTCTAGGCGGGTGTTGTTAGTGCGTTCTATTCCTCAAAACGAAATACGGAAGATGTTACACGTAATCGACCGGATTGAAAAAGTAAGCCTTTTTCGGCGAGGTGAAATTGGCAACAAAAAGGGAGAACCGTGGAAAAAGCCCCCCGATTTAGGAACGCAAAAGCTGGCTGATTTTCCGACTAAGTTTCACGTTGAGAATTTTCCGGAAACTGTTTTTATTGCAATACCAGAAACTTCTTCCGAGAATAGAACTTATATTCCCATGGGTTTTTTCGATCCTGCAGTAATTTGTAGTAGTCTCGTTCGGGTCGTTAAAAATGCAAACTTATACCATTTTGGAGTGCTTACTTCTTTTATGCACATGGAATGGATGCGATACACCTGCGGGCGGCTCAAAAGCGATTACCGCTATTCAAACACCCTTGTTTACAACAATTTCCCATGGCCAGAAAATGTTTCTGAAACCGCGCGAAAAGACATTGAAACCAAAGCCCAAGCGGTTTTGGATGCGCGTTTGCAATTCCCAAATTCAACCCTCGCGGATTTATACGACCCCCTAACTATGCCGCCCGAATTATTAAAGGCGCATCAAGCGCTCGATAAAGCCGTCGATAAAGCATACCGCAAAGAACCGTTCACATCAGAGCGCCAACGCGTTGAGTATCTTTTTGAGCAATACCAAAAACTTACCGCGCCATTGCTGCCAGTTGATGGGAAGAAGAAAAGAAAGCCGAAATAAACTATTTTAAATTGCAACGAATCAGTTGACGTTCTCGATACGTTTCGTGAACATTATTTGATAGGATTTGAAATGGCGAAAAATACTGGAAATGATTCTAGGCGCGGCTCTGTTACTGCAAGAACCCAATTCGTGAGACCTGACGGTCATCACCAAAAGCGCGATGAGCGCACAGGGCATTTTATGGAAGTTAAACAATCGGACGGCAAGTTTAAAGGCGTTTCAATGGAGCCAGATGGACGAGACACCAAAAATTCATGATTTTATTAATGTCATTTATGCGGCAAATAAATGGTGAAATAAATGGCATTAAATTATTATCCACGCGCAGGAAGCATTTATATCGCTGGTTTCAAAGGCTTTAGCCCGCCTGAAATGGTCAAGGTGCGGCCAGTTATAATTATTTCCCCGAAATTACCAAACCGTTCTGAAATAGTAACAATTGTGCCGCTTTCCACGACCGCGCCGCTCCATTCCTTGCCATTTTGTGTGAAACTTTCAAAAAATTACATGCCAAATTCTGACCCCAATCTCGAAGTTTGGGCAAAATGTGACATGATTATGAATATATCCAAGAATCGACTTGATGCAATAAAAGTGGGGCGTAGAAAATATTACTATCCTACCCTAACTCAAGAAGATTTAATATCAGTGCGACAAGGCGTTTTGCATGGTTTAGGATTTTAATCCTTGCATATTTGACTAACTTCTGATATACGGAAGTTGTATCCCGGTCTTCGGGCATTAAGACCTAGATTGCATTTATGTAAATCAGGCAGGCTATCAACCTTGCGAAAACAAGCAAATCGATAGCCTAAGTATACATGAACCCCGTCAAAAATGGCGGGGTTTTTTGTTTTTGTTCAAGACAACCTATCACCCCCACAACCCCCACAGTCCCCAAACGCCAAACCCAACAAACAATACGCAAGACGCTATGCGAACGGTTTTCATCGGGATTCTGGTAAGGATTGCTTCGCCGAACAGCACGGCGGGAACATTGGCAATCATCATACCCAATGTCGTTCCCGCCACCACTTGCCAAAGCGGGGTTAAATCCGCGCCCAAAGCAATGGTGGCCAATTGGGTTTTATCGCCCATTTCAGCGAGGAAGAAAACTACCAA
>Ga0056914_10003077_pt1 | contig 10024 bp, 10 predicted proteins | sample TNRBio252014_DNA_FD_55168 | JGI IMG/M metagenome (GOLD analysis project Ga0056914, IMG submission 55168) | Wastewater treatment Type I Accumulibacter community from EBPR Bioreactor in Madison, WI, USA - TNR Reactor_6/25/2014_ DNA | ecosystem: Engineered > Bioreactor > EBPR > Anaerobic-Aerobic >...
AGCGCCTTCAGCCGATCCTTTGCTTCGGGGGCCAGCAAAGCACCAGCACGCACAAAACGCGTGTAGTAGCGCTCCACCAGTCGGGTCTGTGCGGCATCCAGNCCGGCATTCAGCCGTCCATCGTATACCGAACGCACTCGTTGAAAGAGTCCATCGTTCATGGTGATCNAGTCCTCATGGGCGGCAAGCTTTGGCATAAGGTCTGCCTTGATGGCCTGTAGGCTGTCGTTGGTGGCGCTTCCGGTGAGGTTGAAGAAGATGTTCCGAGCCCTTGTCAAGCGTTGCCCCGATCGCTCCATGGCCACGATGGTGTTCTCAAAGGTCGGCGGTGCCGGATCGGCGATGATGGCCGCGACCTCGGCCATTTGTTCGGCCATCCCGGCCTCGATGGCGGGTTGGTACACCGTGTTATCCAGTTGGTCGAAGACGGGTGCCTGAAAGGGCAGGAGGCTGGCGGTCGCGAGCGGGTCGAGCATGGTCTCTTTTCGGGGTTCGTTGGTCCCACAGGAAACAAACGTGGCGGTGAGCGCAAGCACAAGAAGCGTGTGCGGGTCGGTCGATGACATGGGTGCAAAGGTCTTTCTCGGGTGGTGTAGGAACACGATCGGAAGGGCTGGNTCGTGAACAACGGTACGGTTGAATAGGGCCCTACCTTGCGCCCCAGCAACACACCGCGATGCGTCGCCACCCATTCCTGCCCCTGCTGTTCCCGATACTTGGCTCGGCCCAAACCATCTGCGCGATCCAAGGCAGTGGGACCACGAGTCCCTANGTGGATCAACAGGTCACCACCGAGGGTGTTGTCACAGCGGTATTCACCGGCAGCAACTCCATCAACGGGTATTTCCTCGAGCATCCGGATTGCGACGGGAACACGAACACGAGCAATGGCCTTTTCGTGTATGCGCCCAACCCAGGAGGCGTTGCCGTGGGGCAGCGCCTTTCCGTAACGGGCACCGTGGTCGAGTTCAATGGTCTCACAGAACTCACGAGCGCCACTTTCACGGTCCTTGGGAGTGGTACGGTGAACCCCACGCCGATCCAACTGCCGATCGGTTCGCTTGATCATTGGGAGCGGCACGAGGGTATGCTGGTCCGCTTTCCCGGACAATTGATGGTGGTGGATAACTCGAACTGGTCGCAGTACGGTGAGTTGTATCTGGCCCCTGAACGCACCATGGTACCCACGGACCGGTTCGACCCGAACGACACGGATCCCGATGGAACGAATGGCGCAGGTGTGTCGAACGTGGCTGCGATCACGGCGGCCCAGGATGTGGTGGACCGCAGCTACGTACTGCTGGATGATGCACACACCAATAGCTGGCCGAACCCGACACCGTGGGCTGACGCTGGGGGGACGATGCGCAATGGGTCCACGGTGAACGGGCTCACGGGGGTGATCCACTTTTCGTATGGGGAATACAAGGTTGAACCGACCGGGCCGGTACCGTTCGTTCATGCGCCGCGTCCAACGGTCCCTCAGGTGGGTGGTTCATTGCGGGCAGCGGGCTACAACGCGCACAACTACTTCACCACCCTGGGTGAGTGGGGCGCGGCGAACAGTGCCGAACTGGGCCGCCAACGCACGAAACTGGTGGCGGCCATCCAGGCAATGGATGCGGATGTGCTCGCCCTTTGTGAGATCGAGAATGTGGATGAAGCCGTGGAAGACCTGGTCGCTTCACTGAACGGTACGATGGGGGCAGGAACGTACGTGGCCTTGGAGGCCAATGCATTCGGCCAGGGAACACGCGCGATCATCCTGTATAAACCCACGGTACTGGAGCCTATCACCGCATTGTACCAGTTGAACACGAACATCTTCCAACGACCACACCTCACCCAGGGCTTCCGGGTGCTTGGTACCGAAGGGCGTTTCCTGTTCAGCACCATGCACCTCCGCAGCAAGTTGTGCGATGGGGCCAGCGGTGGGAATGAGGATCAGGGCGACGGTCAGGGGTGTTTCAATTCCCAACGCCGGGCACAGGTCGATGCGTTGGTGGATCATTGGTCGGGGTTGCGCAGCACCTCCGGGATCACCGCTCAATTGATCATGGGCGACTTCAATGCCTATACCCAGGAGGACCCGATCGATCTGCTGCGGGCTTCGGGCCTGTCCTATCAGGCCGTGGAGGGCGGCTACAGCTTTGGTTATGCGAGCATGTTCGGTTCCCTGGACCACGCGTTCGCCACCACATCGATGGACCAAGCGATCACCGGCACCGCGGTCTGGCACATCAATACGGATGAGCCTTCCACATTCGACTACCAGGATGCCAACCTATCGCGCTACCAACCCAATGCCTTTCGTAGCGGGGATCATGATCCGGTCCTGGTAGGCTTCAATGGTGGGCAACTGAGCACGGGCCTCCGGGAGCCGACCACGGCGGCCCCGGTCGTATTCGTACAGGATGGTACGTACGGTCAATGGCGCGTGGCGGAAGGGTCCCGTTCGACCGGATTGCGCTTGTTCGATCGGCGGGGTGCGCTCATCAAGGAGGTCCCATTGATCGATGGTGTAGCCGGTGTGGAATTCGAGGGCTTGGCACCAGGTTGCTACATCTGGAACATTCCCGGACTGGGGGCTGGGCGGATCGTGATACCCTAACGGCCGTAGTAGAAAAGGAGGCTGGCCTTGGCCAGGGTTTGTTGGTGCAGGTTGAAGCCGACCAGTGGTGCGGTGGCCTTGGCGTCAAGTCCTAATTTCTCCGCTCCAAGGGCGTATACCGTAATGATGTAGCGGTGCGCACCATGGCCCACCGGAGGGCAGGGCCCACCATAGCCCGTGGAGCCGAAGTCGGTCATGCTCTGAATTGCGCCGACGGGCATGCCCGGAGCATCCGGGGATCCCGCTCCACTGGGCAGGCCGGTACAAGTGGCCGGCAGGTCGAACGCCACCCAATGCCACCAACCACTACCGGTGGGCGCATCCGGGTCGTACATGGTGACCGCGAAGCTCTTGGTGCCATTCGGAGCATTGGACCAGGCCAGTTGTGGGCTCTTGTTGGCACCGCTGCAACCAAAGCCGTTGAATACCTGCTCCATGGTCGCCTGGCCGCCGAGGTCATTACTGGTCAGGGTGAAGTTGCCTTGGCCGGAGGCGGTGACAGTGGCGACCAAGAGAACGATGGTGGTGAGTGGGTGGTGCATTGGCGATGGATGAGGTCCGAAAGTAAGCCGGGTGGCAGGGGAACACACCGGCGTGGTGGCACTATCTTGGCGGCACGATATTGGCTGGACGAACAACCAAAACGCGCCACCGAACGTCACAATCCCATCGAAACCGATACGACCATGCGAAAGATCCTTCTGCCCCTCCTCGTTGCTACACTGACCTGCGCGACGGCGTCCGCACAGGACAATGCCAAGAAAGCCACCACCACGGAGACCAATGCCCGTGCCGCGAGCGATGATCTCAACCAACAGAAGCGCCACCTATCCGGCGAGTTGAAGGGCCACCTGGCCACGGCACAGGACCTTGCTGCCCGGGCTTTGGAGCGGTCGAAGAACACCACAGGTGCGGAGCAGGACAAATACACGACCACCGTCGAAGCGCTGAAGGGCCTCCAAAGCCGTATCGGCGACCAGTTGAATGTGGTGAACAAGGCCACTGATGCGGATAGCAGGACGGTTTTCGCCACGGCGCACGAACAGATCGCCAGCTTCCGCAAGGAGTTGGATGCGCACAAGAACACGCTTGTGGGCACCACCAAGGGGGCCGTGCCTACGGCCAAGTGAACTACTGAACCGAAAGAGCTGGGTTGCGAGGGCTGCCATCCGGCAGCCCTCGCCTTTTCACGGGAGCCTGAAGCCCTCGCTGGTTCCCCTGTTCATACCATTTCGTAGTAGAGGGGCACCCGACGATGCGCTGCTATTTCTTCGGATGGCGCTACGGGGCGACGGCCGGAAGCCATGCGGAAAAAGAGCAAGTGGATCGGGTGGGATCACACTGCGAATGGGTATCACGTGCGGTGCGCCCGAGGGAACGAAGCATACGAGCCGAGGTGGTTGGGCGGGGGCGGGTCCCGGATCACTTCGGGATAGCGGAGCGAGGAGCCGCTCAGGACCGGGGGAAACGGGCCATGTACTTCTCCTCAAGGGCATGCATGGACTCCCGTTGTGCCTTGCTCTTGTCCGAGTGGCCCAGGAGATGTAGCAGACCATGCACCATCACCCGACGCAATTCCTGTGCTGCGGTGATCTGGAAGGTGGTGGCATTCTCCTTGATCCGCTCATAGCTCATCAGGATATCCCCGGCCACACCGTTGTTGCTTTCCACAGGAAAGGTGATGACGTCGGTGTAGTCGTTGTGGCCAAGGAAGGTCTGGTTGTAATAAAGGAGTCCCTCATCGGTCATGAGCACCAGGTTGATGGCATCGATCCGAGTGCCGTGGTCCTGGGCCACGCGGTGCAGCCANTTCCTGATCCTGGAACGTTCGCGGAATGCGTCGGGCACCTCCTTCACGATGAACCCGATGGAGCCGCTGGTGGCCATTACTCCGTTATGGGTTGCAGGCTGAAGGCCATCGCCACNGTGGCCCCGTTGTCGCTGAACTCGACACTNTCGGCCAGGGCGCGCATGAGAAAGACCCCCCGACCGTGCGGTTTCTCGATGTTCTGCGGNTCCGTGGGGTCGGGGAGGTGCTCGTGGTCGAAACCAGGCCCCTGGTCCCGCACCAGGAAGATGATGCGACCATCCTTCACTTCGTAGCCCATGGTGACGGAGCGCGAGGGGTCGAGCCCATTGCCATGGTGGATGGCATTGTTCACGGCTTCGGTAAGGGCGATGAGGATGTTGCCGTAATGGCTCTCATGCACCCCATGTTTGGTGCAGGCTTCGTCGATCAGCTTCTCGGCAAGGGCGATGTTCTCCGCCTTTGCAGGGAAGTCGATCCGTTGTGTGAATTCCAGCTCTTCGATCAAGGCGGCCATGGCGTTCAGGGTCGGTCAAAAGTATCGAAATAGGCATTGACCCGATCGCGGTAATAGGGCTTCAATCCCGGAGGCACTGTTCGTAACAGTTCCGCCTCGCGCACCTTGCGTCGNTGGTGGTCGAAGAAGCGCGCCGGGTCCGCAGCCGGAAGGTCCTTCCCCTCATTGCTCGTACGCTGCTGGTCAAGTTCCCGCTCCCGTTCGGCCTTCTCATGCTCCAGGAGGCGGGTCATGATCTCCTGTTGTCGGCGCATCGTTTCGGGCGTGATCTGCTTGTTCACGATGTCCTTTTCGTTCTGTTCCATCTGCTCTGCGAGCTTGTTCAGCGGATTGCCGGCCCCGCTTCCATCCTTGTTCAGTTCCTGCGCCAGCCGCTGCATTTCCTTACGGATGGCGGCCTGTTGTGCGGCCATCTGGGCCAGTTGCTGGCTCATNCCCGGCATTCCAAGTCCACCGGGGTTCTTGTTGCCGGGCTTTTCGCCGGGCCTCTGTCCCTCTTGCATGGCCTTGCGCATTTCCTCCAGCTGTTTCTGTAGGGCTTGCTGGTTGGCCTTCATCTTGGCCATCTTCGCGCTATCGCCGGGCTTGGCGCCGGATCCACCGGGTTTGTTGCAATTGCCGCTCCCCGGCTTGCCCTGCGCCATCATCTGTGCCATCATCTGCTGCAGGGCCTCGTCCAGGAGCAGCGCCAGGTTGTTCAAACTGGTCATGGCATGCTGTTGCTTGTCGGTCGCCATCTGCCTGGACCGTTCGTTGGCACGGGCATCGCCGAGCAAGCGAAGAGCCTCGTCCATGTTCCCGTTCACGGCGTTCATCTCACGATTCACGATGCTTTGAAGCTGGGGTACCCGCTTGCTCAATGCGAAGAGCGAGTCCTCGATCACCTTCGCATCNTCCCGCAGTTTCCGTTGTTCCCGACCCTGCTCCAGGAAACGGGGATCCTTGGTACTGGTGGTGGCCACCGCCCCCATGAGCCGCTCCTCATCGAAGCTGAGATGAACGATGTTCTCCAACAATTGCCGCAGGGCCTCCATGTCCTCCTCCTGNTGCTCCTGCGCGCCACTCTGCATACTGCTGCGCATCTGGTGCGCGAGCTGGTCCATCTTCTCNGCCGCGTTCTTCTGGGACTGCCCGGCCTTCTTGTTCTGCTTCTTGCTCAGCTCCTGACTGCTCTGCTGCTGGTCCTGTTGGATCCCCTGTTCCTGCTCATCCGTCTTCGGGATATCCATCGGTGACTCCAGCTCCTGGTTCTTCTTCTCCAACTGGTCCAGCTGGTCGGAAAGCTCCTGCATCTCCTTGCTGAGCTCTTCCTGGCGTTGTTGCAGNTGCTCCTGTGCGGTCTTGCCCGCCTCGGTCTCCTTGGCCAACTCCTCTTGCTTGTCGGCCAGCTCCTCCAACTGCTTGGCGATGTCTTCCGCCTTCTGCTCCACCTCCATGCGCTTGAAGGTCTCCAGGGCGCGATCCAGCTCTTTCTCGATNTCCTCCTGGTCCAACTTCATCTCCTGCAGTTGCTCTTGCAGCTTGTCCTTGTCCAATTTCTCCATGAGCTCTTGCACCTGGCGGTAGAGTTCCTTCATCTCCTCACTCAGTACATTCTCAAAGAGTTCCTGCACCTGTTGCTGTTTCTCCAGGAGGCGTTGGTCCTCCGGTCTGAATTCCTGCTGAAGCTGCTGGGACTGCCGGAGTTGCTCGGAACCCTTCTCGATCTCCTTCTGCAACTGCTCCTGCCGCTGCATCACGTTCTCCAACTTCTGTTTGTCCTGCCAGGAGATTTCCTTCTTTTCGAGCAGATCGCGACGCAATTTGTCCAGGTCCTTCTGTAGGTCCTGTGCCTCCTTGATGCGCTCCTTCAGGCCGCTTTTGATGGATTCGCTTTGTTGCGCCTCCTGCTGGGCCAACTCTTTCAGCGTGGGGGCGGCGAAGACCTCGGGGTTGGACCGCGCGCTCTTACTCCCGTTCACCCCATCGTTGTCCCACACCTCGAACCAGTGTTCGATCCGATCGCCGGGGTTGATCGTGAAGCCGTACACCTCCCAGCTATGGAAGAACTCCTGCCGGGTGTTCCGCGTGTCCAACGGCAGGTCCATGGCACCCGAGCGTTGATCGGCCGGGACACTATCACCACCGGCCACGAACCGGTAATGGAAACGAAGCCGCTTGAACCCATGGTCGTCACCGATCACGCCTCGATAGAAGAGGCGTTTGAGGGCGGTGCTATCCGTGCGGGTCTCCACCTGGATCGTGGGATAGAGGTCGGGCACGACCTCCACGCGGTACTGGAGCGGATCGCGTGCGTTGCGCCCACCGGAACGGGGTCGCATCCGATAGGTGTGGCTCTGTAGGAGCCGTCGGGAGGCGCGGAAACTGCCCCGGTTCGCGTGGGTCGCCTGAGGTGCGAGCGTCAGTGTGGTGTCGTCGAAAGCAAGGTCCAACGCGTCGGCGCTGCGTGCGTTCAGTTCCCAGGTGATCCGGGTACCCGTGGGCACGGTGATATCGCCAGTATTGCGGATGTGCTCCGGTGGGCGATTCAGGTAGCCGGGGAATTCAAGGTGAATGCCGAAGTCGAGCAATAGGGGGTCGGGCAGGGTGCGGATGGTGTGGGCCTCGGAGAAGTGGCCCTCGGCCGCGAAGCGGAAGGTGATGGCCTCCTGCACATTGCGGAACCGATGGGTGAAGTGGGTGGCATCCTTCTTGACCAGGGGGATGTGTTGATCGCCGATCACCAAGGCCACCTGTTGAGGGATGGCCTGCCCCTCGATCGCCACCGCCACTTCGATATCCTGGGCCTCCGGAACCTCGAGACTATCGTTCTGAAGCACGAATCGGAATGGGGCGTCCGGAATGAAATCACTGCCATGAGCGATCAGCCGCTTAGTGGGGCCTGTGATCAGGCTTGGTGCGGCCAGGAGCAGTACCAGCAGCAGGGCCAGCGGTGGCAGGGCGTAGCGGAGGTGGCGCGTATTACGGCGAAGGTCGATGGCGTTGACGAAGGGGATGGGGCCCAGCTCCCGGCTGCGTTGTGCGATGGCCGCCTCGATCAATGCCCGTTGATCGGGGGCGGCGTGCGCCATGTCCCGTAGTTGCAAGGTGTTCAGGAGCTTGTCCTTCACCTCGCCGAAATGAGTGCCGATGATGCGTGCGGCCTCCTCGTGACTGATCACCGACCCCAGTCGGAAGAGTTTCAGGAGGGGGATCGCGATGAAGCGTGCGATGACCACGGCGGCAGCGAGGAGAGTTCCCCAGAACAGGATGGTTCGTGCCGCGATCCCGAACCGGCCGAAATACTCGAGCAGGGTGGCGCTCAGGAAAAAGGCGACGAGCAGACCTACGCTGTACAACAGGCCACGGATCGCCCGGTCCTTGTAGTACTTGCGGACGAACGAGTCGAGCTTGGTGATCAGGTCCTGACTTTCCTGCATGGTCCATGTCCCCTTCCGGGTCTGGCTTGTCGGTTCAACGAACAAAGCTACGGCAATGGCGAGGGGTGCTATTGGAGTACACGTCAAGCACCCTCAAGTTCGTTCGTGACTAAGAACCTGTTTGCAATGTCCGCATTTGGCTGCGCGCTGGTCTTTGTCGACCATACTTCGCTGTAGGAACAGTCGCGCAGCTGAGACTATGCTCCTGTTTCCGCATCTCGTCTGGCCGCCAAATCCCTATCGCTCGCTTCAAATGGGGGCATTGCAAACGGTTTCTAAGCCCGGTAGGTGTTCCTGACCATCAATCAGGCATCCGACCGAGGATGCGCACGTCTATCTTCGGTAGCTTCCGCAGAGGACCATGTGGGGATCGATATGTAATCTCTTGATCGGCCTACTGGTCACCGCGTTGGTGGTGTTCGATGCGGGTGCGGTCGGGTGGAGCCATGATGGTGCCCCGCTGGGCCTCGGCGCAGGGGGTAAACGGTTCACCACCCGGGTGAAACGGGCGAACAACACCTACGGCTCGCACTACTTCGCGTCGTTCTCGGCCATTCCGTTGCACAAGGGGACCGGTTACTATAAGAACACCNTGGTGTCGTTGAACGCAGTGGCATACGGNTTGACGGAGCACCTGTCCGTTTCCGGCGCGATCGACCTGGTCTCCTTGATCCGAGCACGTGATGGCGGTCCATTGTATACGGGGCGCATCCAGTTGTGTGGCTCCACCTCGGACCTCTTCCACCTCGGCGCATCGCTCACCTACCTGAATGCGCGTGTGCCAGTGGGCGTGCGAGTGCCTGATGGGGCGTCGGTTCCCANCGGCTTCTTCACGGCCATGGGACTGTTCACGGTGGGTACCAAGGACTATCAGCTAACGGCGGCCGGCGGCCTGACGCATGATGGGCACGGGACGGGTCGCCGCCCGGTGTTCAACCTCAATGGGGCGGCGCGGGTATTCGCCAACATCATGCTGGTCACTGAGCACTGGATCTTCAGTGATCCCGACCGCAGCTTCAGCGCCCATGCCGCCGGCGTGCGGATCCTCGGAGATGAACTGGCGATCGATATCGGCCTGGCCTATGACAAGGAGTACACCACCAAGGTGACCTCGTTGGGCATGCCCTTTGTAGCGGCCACGCTGAACTTTTGATGGTACGGGCCGCGCACTGGCCCGGAACGCACCGCTCTGGGCGGGAGTCGAGCCGCCATCCCGATGATCCCGGTGGTCGGCTTCATGGAAATGACCGCAAAAGTCCCGTGGAAGCCGTAATTTTGCGCCAAGAACCATGGCAAGAAGGACACCCACCCCGACAACGGATCTGCATGAACTCCCTTTGATCGACGAGGTCGACTCGCGCCAATTCGTGATGGTGGTGGATGGGCATCGTGTGCGCATGGAATACGACCGTACGCCGGACCGGATCTTCCTCACCCAAGTACAGGTGCCATCGGCGGTGGAGGGTTCGGGTGTGGCCGCTGTGCTCACCGAGAAGGTGCTTGGGTGGGTGGAGTCCAAGGGGATGCGCATGGTGCCTTACTGCCCGTTCGTGAAGACCTATCTGCGCCAACACACCTCCTGGCAACGGCTGCTGGTGAAGGGTGTGCAGATCTGAACCGGCCAACGGGCCGCTCCGGTTACCTTCGTGCCTCATTTTCGGGCCGTCTCC
>Ga0056914_10003079_pt1 | contig 10011 bp, 7 predicted proteins | sample TNRBio252014_DNA_FD_55168 | JGI IMG/M metagenome (GOLD analysis project Ga0056914, IMG submission 55168) | Wastewater treatment Type I Accumulibacter community from EBPR Bioreactor in Madison, WI, USA - TNR Reactor_6/25/2014_ DNA | ecosystem: Engineered > Bioreactor > EBPR > Anaerobic-Aerobic >...
CCGCGAATCTCGGCCACCTCGGGCGCGTCAAACGGCAGTTTTTCGGGGATTTCGGCGATGGTCCGCACATTCGCGGTCACATCCTCGCCCTCCGCGCCATCGCCGCGCGTCGCCGCGTGCACCAGCCGCCCCTTCTCATAGCGGATGGAACAGGAGAGGCCGTCGATCTTCGGCTCGGCCGTGAAGGCCAGCGGCACCTCATCCGAAAGATCGAGAAAACGGCGGATTCGTCCAACAAAATCAGCAACATCGTCGTCGCTGAAGGCATTGGCCAGCGACAGCATCGGCACGGCATGACGGATCTTGCCGAACTTGCCCGAAGGCGCGGCGCCCACCTTCTGCGTCTCGCTGCCCGCACTGGTCAGAGAGGGAAATGCCGCTTCCAGAGCCTCCAGCCGGCGGCGCAGCACATCATACGCCGCATCGCTGATGCTCGGGCTATCCTCTTGATAATACGCGCGATTATGGGCCGCGATCTCGGCCGACAGGGCGCTGTGCTCCGCCATCGCCTCGATCGGCGTCAGCTTTTCAACCGGGATAGGCCCCTTCGCCATGTTCAGGCCCCCGCCAACAGCCGATCCGCAGCCGCCCGCGCTTCCGCGCTGATCGATTCGCCCGAGAGCATGCGGGCGATTTCCTCGCGCCGCGCCGCAGATTCAAGCGGCGAAACCCGCGTTGCGACCCGTTTTCCGCCCTCAACCGCCTCTTTTGCGATCAAAAGGTGCCGCCCCGCCCGCGCCGCCACCTGCGGTGCGTGGGTCACCGAAACCACCTGCACCTTGGCTGCCAGCCGCGCCAGCCGCTGGCCGATGGCATCCGCCACCGCCCCGCCGACGCCGGTGTCGATTTCGTCGAAGACCAGCGTCGGCGCCGAGCCGCGATCGGCCAGCGCCACCTTTAAGGCAAGGAGAAACCTCGACAATTCGCCCCCTGAGGCAACTTTCATCATCGCTCCCGGGCGCGTGCCGGGGTTGGTCTGGACATGGAATTCCACCCGGTCGAACCCGCTCGCCCCGCCGGTCTCGTCCCGCGCGATCTCGGTGGAAAACCGCGCCCGCTCCAGTTTCAGCGGCGGCAACTCGGCGTTCACCGCCGCATCGAGCCCCTTCGCCGCCCTGACCCGCATCGCGGACAGCGCCTTGCCGGCCGCTTCATAGGCGCTGCGCGCGTCAACCCGCGCTTTATCCAGCGTTTTCAACTGCTTCTCGCCAAACTCCAGCGCCTGCAAATCAGCCTGGAACTTCTCCGCCAGCGCCGGCAGGGCGTCGACCCGGCACTGGTGCTTGCGCGCCGCCGCCCGAAGCGCGAACAGCCGTTCCTCGATCTTCTCAAGCTCGCGCGGATCGTAATCGGCAGCCCGAAGCGCCGATTCCAGCGCCGATTGCGCCTCATCGAGGGCTGTCAGCGCCGAATCGAGCGCCTTTACGGTCGGCTCGATCAGTTCGGGAGCCTGCCCGGCACGGCGCTCNAGCCGGCGCATCATCGAGGAAATCATCGGAATCGGCGAATGCGTGCCGGCAATCACCTCATGCGCCTCGTTGAGGTCTGCCGCCACCTTCTCGGCGTGCATCATGCCCTGCCGGCGCATCGCAAGCTGCTCTTCCTCATCCGGCTGCGGCGCCAGTTTCGTCAATTCCTCTGCCGCATGCCTGAGATAATCCGCCTCCTTGCGCGCCGCCTCGACGCGGGCGCGGTGGGCGTGCAGAGCCTCGTCCGCCTTGCGCCAGGCCGCATGCAGCCGGCCCACCTCCGCCGCCTGCCCTTCCAGCCCGCCGAAGGCATCGACGAGATCGCGGTGATGCGCGGCATCAACCAGCGCCCGCTCGTCATGCTGGCCATGGATTTCCACCAGAGAGCCGCCCACCGCGCGCAGCGTCTGCACGCTCGCGGCCTGATCGTTGATGAAGGCGCGGGTGCGCCCGTCCGCCATCTGCACCCGCCGCAGGATCAGATCGCCATCGACATCCAGCCCNGCCGCCGTGGCAGCCAGACGCGCCGGATGATCGAGCGGCAGGTCGAAGGCCGCCGTCACCTGCCCCTGCGGCAGGCCGTGGCGCACCAGCCCGCCGTCGCCGCGCCCACCGAGCGCCAGCGCGAAAGCATCGAGCAGAATGGATTTTCCGGCACCGGTCTCGCCGGTCAGAACACTGAGGCCCGGCTCGAAACTCAGGTCGAGCCGGTCGATCAGGACAATGTCGCGGATTTGCAGCTGGACCAGCATGGCCGGCCCGGGATCACAGCCCGACGCTGCGCGTAAACCCGCGGAACTGCTTGGAAATCCACGAGCTCGAATCTTCGCGCGGGGTGGTGCCACCGCTTTCGAGGAGCTTGTAGGCGTCCTTGTACCAGGGGCTGTCGGGGAAGTTGTGCCCCAGAACGGCCGTCGCCGTCTGCGCCTCGTTGACGATGCCGAGGGCCATGTAGGCTTCGGCAATGCGCATCAGCGCCTCTTCGGTGTGGCGCGTCGTCTGGTAGCGCACCAGAATTTCNCGGAAGCGGTTCACGGCGCCGGTNTAGTTGCGCTGCTTGAGGTAGTAGCGGCCGACATCCATTTCCTTGCCGGCCAGCTGGTCGCGGGCCACCATGGCGCGCTGGCGCGCATCGCTGGCATATTCGGACTTCGGCCACTTGCGGGCCACCTCATCGAGAGCGATCAGCGCCTTTTCGCTGCGCTCCTGATCGCGCGTCACGTCCGGAATCTGGTTGTAGTAGGACATGCCGACCAGATATTGCGCATAGGCCGCATCGGGATCCGCCGGGTAGAGCTGGACGAAGCGGCGCCCGGTACCGATGGCATCATCATAATCGCCGGATTCGTAATGGGCGAAGGTCTGGAGGATCAGCGCCTTCTTCGACCATGATGAATAGGGATACTGCTTGTCGAGTTCGACGAACTTTTTCGCCGCCTCGGGGAACTGCTTCTTTTCAAGCCGGCCAAGTCCGTCGTTGAACAGCACCTCGGCCGGCTGATCCGGGCCGATGTCGCTCTTCGGCGACTTGTCCGCGAACGCATTCAGCGGATTGAGGTTTTCGATCGTCTCGCACGCCGAGAGCGACAGACCGACGATGATCGCCGCCGCCACCCGCACACACCGTCCGCCAAATCCAGACCGTTTCATGTTCCGCCTACACCTCACGCCAACAGGCGCGACACTTGCACGAGTTCTTCCGTCGAAGCAACAGGCCCGCATGCATGGCGAGGGTCCGCCCAGGGCAATTCGTTGGTTTCGTTAACCTGCGGCATGGCCGCAAAATGTGGCAAAGCGACGACAAAGGTGCCGCCCGAAAACAAAAAGCCCCGGCAAATCCGGGGCTTCGCTGTTCTGGGCAGAGACGCCTTCAGCGCGTGTTCGGACCATACACCGGAGCCGGCGCGGCCATCTCGCCATAGCCAAGCTCCCGAACGCTGTCGCGGCGGGTGCCCGCCTCGACGATCGCATAGGCGCTGCGGTCGGAGAACAGCTGCTCCAGCATCATCACGTTGAGCTTGTGGCCCGGGCAGAAGGCCCGATAGGTGCCGCGGATCGGCAGGCCGGCCAGCGACAGGTCGCCGATGGCGTCAAGAATCTTGTGGCGGACGAACTCATCCGAGAAGCGCAGGCCTTCCGGATTGACGACCTTGTCCTCGCCGATGGCGACGGTGTTCTCAAGGCTGGCGCCGAGCGCAAAGCCCGCCTTCCACAGCCGCTCGACATCGCGCATGAAGCCGAAGGTGCGGGCCGCGGCGATCTCGCTGCGGAAGCCGGTCGGCGAGAGGGTGAAGACGCGTTTCTGCGTGCCGATCACCGCCGTATCGAAAGCGATCTCGACATCCAGTGTCAGCGCCGTGCCGCCCGGCAGCAGCTCGGCGTAGGAGCGGCCGTTTTCGATGCGGACCGGCTTGAGGATCTTGATGACCTTGCGGTTGGCGGCCAGCGGCACCACACCCACCTGGTCGATCGCCTCGACGAAGACGCGCGAGGAACCGTCGAGGATCGGCAGTTCCGGCCCGTCGATCTCGATCATTGCATTGTCAACGCCCAGACCGGCCAGCGCAGCCAGACAATGCTCGACCGTCGCCACGGAGGCGCCACAGTCGGTGCCGATGATGGTGCACAGTTCGGTCTGCTGCACGGCGCCGTAGCGCGCGTCGATCAGACGCTCGCGCCCGCCGGCAAGACCGGTTCTGAGGAAAACATAGCCCGTATTGGCATCAGCCGGGTGGAGAATGATCCGCGCCGGGCGCCCTTTGTGGACACCGACGCCGTCAACCTGAATGCGATCGCCAAGGGTAGTCTGCTTCACGAGCCCCGTCCTGTGCTTGGGCGGCCGCCCCGTTATGGGTGTCGTGCCGCCGGCAAGACCTGCCGGGGAGGAAGCGCGACTCACATCGCCCGCTCCCCGCAAATCGATGGCTTCGTAGATACTCTTGGCCCGCGCTTGAGGAAAATCACGCTTGGCAACACTTTGTAACAAAATCCCAATGCGACGCGTAGAATTTGAAATATTACGGTTTATCAAACAGTTGCAGAGGCCCAACGGGGGCCTCTGCACAAGTGTGTAGCGATGGCGGCGCATCGAGAGCCTAGTGCGCCTGCCTGCGCAGGAAAGCCGGAATCTCCAGTTGCTCGTCGGCGCTGGCGGTCGGCTGATTCGCCACGCGGCCGTGCGGATCGAGCTGTCCGGTGGCGCGCTGGGGCTGAGGCTGCGGCGCCGGGCGGCGGGCATATTCCGCATGCGTNGCGGTCGGCGCGGCGGTCGGCACCGGAACCGGCGGGGCCGGCGGGCGCTGGTCGGCNCGCGGCGCATCCTCGCGACGGCCGAGGCCGACAGCGGCGAGGCGCTGCATCAGCGTCATGCGCTTGGCCTCGACGTGGCTGTGCGTCACCGCTTCGGGAGCATGCTGGGCCCGCACGAGCTGCTGGCCGGGCGGCGGCAGGTCCTCGATCGAGGGCATGCGCGGCTGGCGGATCATCGCCCGCTCGGCCTGCGGCGGAATGTAGGTCTGGTCGATGTGATGGGCGAGCGGCTGCGGCGGCTCCTCGACGATCGGCTCCTGGAAGAAGGCGGCGCGCGGCTGCACCTGCTGCAAGGTCACGTCGTGGTGATGCTGGGCAACGCGCACCGGCTCGGCCATCGGCAGCGGCGCCGGCTCGGGCGCCCGCATCTCCACCGCCGGGGCGGTTTCGATGCGCGGGGCAGCCTGCATCTGCTGGGCGCGGGCGGCCATGTGGGCACGCAGCTTCTCGGCCATCTCCTGAAGACGGGCGTCGTGGCTGGCCTGATGCTGCTGGGCGGCGGTGACGCCCTGATCCAGTCCGGTGGCAACCACCGAGACCCGGATGATGCCGTCGAGCGATTCGTCCTGCGTCGCGCCGAAGATGACGTTGGCGTCGGCTTCCACTTCCTGACGGATGCGGTTGGCGGCCTCGTCGACCTCGTAGATCTTCATGTCGCGACCGCCGGTGATCGAGATCAGCAGGCCGCGTGCGCCGCGCATCGACACCTCGTCGAGCAGCGGATTGGCGATCGCCGCCTCCGCCGCCTGAATGGCGCGGTTCTCGCCGGTCGATTCGCCGGTGCCCATCATCGCCTTGCCCATCTCGCGCATCACGGCGCGCACGTCGGCAAAGTCGAGATTGATCAGGCCGGGCTTGACGATCAGGTCGGTGATCGAGGCGACGCCGGAATAGAGCACCTGATCGGCCATGGCGAAGGCCTCGGCGAAGGTGGTGCGCTCGTTGGCGACGCGGAACAGGTTCTGGTTGGGGATGACGATCAGCGTATCGACGCTCTTGATCAGTTCGGAAATCCCCGCCTCGGCCACNGCCATGCGGCGCGGCCCTTCGAAATGGAACGGCTTGGTGACGACGCCGACGGTGAGGATGCCCATCTCGCGCGCCGCGCGGGCCACCACGGGNGCAGCGCCTGTGCCGGTGCCGCCGCCCATGCCGGCGGTGATGAAGGCCATGTGCGAGCCGGTGAGCTGGTCACGAATCTCGTCGAGCACTTCCTCGGCGGCGGAGCGGCCGACTTCCGGCATCGAACCGGCGCCGAGCCCTTCGGTCACCTGCACGCCCATCTGCACCTTGCGGTCGGACTTGGACAGCCGGAGCGCCTGCGCATCGGTGTTGGCGACGACGAAGTCGACCCCCGCCAGGCCGCATTCAATCATGTTGTTCACGGCGTTGCCACCAGCACCGCCGCAACCGAAAACCGTGATCCGCGGCTTGAGTTCCCGGATGTCGGGCGCCTGCAGGGTGATGGTCATTTGTGGCCTCTTTGAATGAGGGGCGCCCGCCGAGACGCCGCCGTTACTACTCAACCGAGACCTGACGCTACCGAATCATGGTTAAGGCATTGTAAGCAAAGGTAGCCCTTGAAAGGAATCCTTCGCTTTTTTGAAACTCGCCGTTAAGGCTATGATGCAGCGCATCAAATGGCCTTTTGGCCACACTGTGCCGCCCCTGCCGCCTCCGCCGGGAGATGTCTGGATGCCAGCGCGCCCCCATGACCGCGGAAGCGGGCGGTTCTGGCGCAACCAATTGCTAAACATTTTTGCATTAACGTTAATGCGCCCGTTTTCTCGGGCCGTCCCCCATGCCGGAGGTGGAGATGTTCCAGGCCATCGTGCGCTTCGCCGAAGACGACATGGGCGCAACCGCGATCGAATACGGCCTGATGGTCGCAATGATCGCCTTTGTGCTGATCGGGACGCTGAACCTGATCGGCTGCGACCTCAAGGTCAAGCTCTGGCAGATCGACTCGGCGCTCAAGAACGCAAGCTGAGCCGCTCCGGCCTCGCCTGCCGGGCATCGGCGGCGGCGTTTCGGCCGCCCCGCCCGTGACACTCGCTCAGAAACTGTCCTTGAGCCAGCGGCCGACGCGGCTGAAGTAGCCGTCGGTGCCGGTGCCGCGGAAGCTGGCGCGGTTGGGCTCGAAATGTTCGAGCGCCGCCACCTGCGGATAGACGATCAGACCGACGGCCGTGGCAAAGGCCGGTGATTTCGCCGCCTCCGGCAGGCCCTGGATGCCGACCGGGCGGCCGATGCGCACATGCTTGGTCAGCACCCGGCGCGCCAGTTCCGGCAGGCCCGAGAGCTGCGCCCCGCCCCCCGTCAGCACGATGCGCTGGCCGGCGTTGAGGGCAAATCCGGCCCGTTGCAGCCGGTCGCGCACCAGTTCGAGGATTTCCTCGACGCGCGGCTTGACGATGCGGGTGATCTGCGAGCGCGGCACCTGATTGGGATAATCGCGCGCATCCTCGCCCACCTGCCGCACGGCGATCAGGTCGCGATCGTCCGCCGCCGTCTCGATGCAGGAGCACGACAGCGTCTTCAGCCGCTCGGCATCCTCAAGCCGCATGGAGAGCCCGCGCGCCAGATCCATGGTGACATGGTTGCCGCCGACCGCCACCGCGTCGCAATGCACGAGGCGGCCCTTGTTGAAGATGCCGACGCTGGTGGTGCCGCCGCCCAGATCGATGCAGGCGACGCCCATCTCGGCCTCGTCGTCGACCAGGGTGGACAGGCCTGATGCGTAGGGCGTGCCCACCATCGCCTCGACCTTCAGATGCCCGCGCTCGATCGCCAGCATCAGGTTGCGCTGGGCCAGCGTGTCGCAGGTCGCGACATGCATCTCGACGTTGAGCTTCTCGCCGATCATGCCGCGCGGATCGCGGATCTGGCTGGAATCGTCGAGGCAGTAGCCGACGGGCAGCGAATGCAGCACGGTGCGGCCCGGCGTCATCGACTGGGCGATGGCGGCGTTCATCACCCGGTGCACGTCGCTGTCGGAGACGGTGCGGCGGTTGACGTTGACCGCGCCGGCGAAATGCTGCGAGGCGAGCCGCCCGCCGGTGATGTTGACGATGGTGGATTCGACGTGCACGCCCGCCATGCGTTCCGCTGCGTCAACCGCAAGGCGCACGGCGCGCTCGGCCTCCTCAAGGTCGACGACCACGCCCCCCTTCAGCCCGCGCGAGCGCTGATGGCCGATGCCCAGCACGCGCATCCGGTGCGTGCGGCCGCGCAGCATGTCGCTCTGATCCATCGGATCGAGCCGCGCGATCAGGCAGACAACCTTGGAGGTGCCGACATCGAGCGCCGAGAGAATGGCGCTCTTTCGTGCCGAAACCGGCTTGATCCTGGGAGACAGACCGTCACGCTGGGTCATCAGCCCCGCCTCTTCATACGCTCGATTTTACGCTCAATGCTCTCGGCCCGTGCCACCGCCGCCTCTTCGCTCAGGCGCACGACGATCTGGTCATGCATCCTCAGGTCGACCCCGATGATGTCCTTGCCCAGAAGGCGCGTCTCGCGGTCCACCTCGGCCAGACGGGCCAGCGCCTTGGCCGGCTCGTCCTCGGGCAGCTTCACATCGACGCCGTTCTTCAGCTTCAGCGTCCAGCGCCGCTCGCCCACCAGCGTCGCCGCGCGGATCTGGCCTNCCAGTTCCGGCACTTCCAGAAGGATGCCGACGTATTCCTTGACGCGCCTGTTGGCGCCCTGCCCCACCACATGCGGCAGCGCGATGAAGCGGTCGTCGCGCAGCGTGTCGATGGCCGTGCCGTCGGCGGAAACCACCGAAATCTGCCCGTCCATCTGCCACAGCGCGAACGGCGTGCGCTCGGTGATGTCGATGGCGAGGCGGTTGGGATAGAGCTTCTTCACGCTCGCCTCGGCGATCAGCGGCACCTGCTTGAGGCGGGCCTGCACGGAAGCGATGTCGAGGAACGGCAGCGACGCCGTGACCGGCATGGCGGCGGCGGCGAACACCTCTTCCAGCGACAGTTCATGGTTGCCGGTGACNGCGACGGAGGCGATCTTCAGCCCCACCGCCCGCGCCGCGATGTCGCCGACGCTGCCGTTGTCCTGCTTGAAGCGCTCGTAATGCCCACCGTTGACGAAGCCGGCGCACCAGAAGCCGAAGATCAGCGCCAGCGCCGCCGAGGACCCGATGCCGCGCGGCACGTCCCAGCGGTTCATGCGGCCGCGGCGCGCCACCGCGCGCCGGGCGCGCCGATCCGCCCAGGCAGCCGCGAGCGCGTCCAGCGACAGGGCCTTGCGGGCCCGCGCCATCAACGCTCCAGAGAGGCGTCCTCGACCATCCATTTGACCAACTCACCGAACGTCATGCCCTCATGGGCAGCCAGATCGGGCACAAGCGAGGTCTCGGTCATGCCCGGTTGCGTGTTGACTTCGAGGCAGACGAGCGTGTTGGTCGCATCGTCAAACCGGAAATCCGCGCGGCTAACGCCCCGACAGCCGAGAGCCAGATGAGCCCTCACGGATAGTTCTTGAACTTTCTGGTAAACATTCGGTTTAATCTCGGCCGGCAGAACGTGAATTGAACCGCCTTTTGAATATTTTGCCTCGTAATCGTAGAACGCGGTCGAGGGCGACAGGATCTCGATCACGCCCAGCGCCCGCGCACCGTCCTTCAGGCCCATCACGCCGCAGGTCAGCTCCCGCCCGGGGATGAACCGCTCCACCAGCAGCATCTCGCCGTGCGTCCAGTCGGGACGCGCCAGTTCCTGCGGCGGATGGCTGCGCCCGTCCTTGACGATGACGACGCCGAACGACGAGCCCTCCGACACCGGCTTGGCGACATAGGGCGGCGCCATGGCGTGGCGTTTTGCCGCCTCGAAGCGGCTGATGGTGACACCCTCGGCCACGGGCACGCCCGCCGCCGCCATCACCACCTTGGCCTGATCCTTCTTCATCGCCAGCGCGGAAGAGAGCACGCCCGAATGGGTGTAGGGAATGCCGAGCACTTCGAGCACGCCGGGAATGCAGCCATCCTCGCCATACTTGCCGTGCAGGGCGTTGAACGCCACATCCGGCTTCAGCGCGGAGAGAACCTGCGCGATATCCTTGCCGACATCGACCTCGGTGACGCTGTAGCCCACCTCGCGCAGCGCTTTGGCGCAGGCCGTGCCAGATTTTAACGAGACCGGGCGCTCGGCGGACATCCCGCCCATCAGGACCGCGACATGTTTCATGGCAGGCACTTTCCGCGATTCGCAAAAAA
>Ga0056914_10003085_pt1 | contig 10005 bp, 7 predicted proteins | sample TNRBio252014_DNA_FD_55168 | JGI IMG/M metagenome (GOLD analysis project Ga0056914, IMG submission 55168) | Wastewater treatment Type I Accumulibacter community from EBPR Bioreactor in Madison, WI, USA - TNR Reactor_6/25/2014_ DNA | ecosystem: Engineered > Bioreactor > EBPR > Anaerobic-Aerobic >...
GTTCATCATTGCACGTCAGACAAGCACGTCTTCCTTCTTGCCGATCACGGTGAACAGCAGCAGCAATGGCAGGAAGGTCAGCAGGATCAGCACAGTCCCCAGCGCCGAGGCCACGCCGAAATTGCCGTTGACCACCTCGTTGAAAATCTCGATCGCGACCGTGGCCGTGGTTCCCGATTGCAGGATCAGCGTCGCGCTGAGTTCACGGATCGTATTCGACCATGTGAGCAAGGCCCCGGACAGGATGGCCGTCGCCAGAACCGGAATCGTGATTTTCAGGAACGTTCGCCCGGGCCCGGCCCCGAGATTGATCGAGGCGTCCTCCGTATCGCGCGACACTTGTTGAAGCATGCTGACGGATGAGCGGACGGAAAACGGAAGGCGGCGGATGAAATAGGCAAGGATGAGAATGACCGATGTCCCGGTGAGGGCCAGCGGCGGTTCATGATAGGTCACCACAAGTCCCACGCCGAGCACGATCCCCGGCACCGCGTAGGAGAACATGACCACCGTATCAAGGGTGCTCGACACAAAACCGGGGCGCCGCACGATGATGTAAGCGATAGCCGTGCCAACCATCGCACAGAGCAGGGTGGCCGTTGTCGTGAAGAACACCGTGTTCCAGAGCGGAAGGGTCAGCCGGCTGGCGATGCGCTGATAGTTGGCGAGGGTGAAATTGCCGGTCAGCACCGGACCTTTCGCCTCCAGGAATGAGGACACGACGATGTTGAGGATAGGCAGGAGCGCCGTGCCGATCAGCAGGAAGACAAAGACCGTNGCNGCGAGGCGCTTTGCCAGCGGCTGTTCCTGAACTTCCAGCGGGCGAACGGCGGCCGAGGCATGGGAAAACCGCGCTGAAAGCCAGCGCTGCAACAACAGGGCTGCCGTCGTGATCGTCAGCAGCACGACCGAAAGGGCGCTGGCAAGCACGGGCCGACCGCCGAATTCGTTGACGAACTCTCCGTAGACCAGCACCGGCAGCACTCGGAACTTTTCACCCAGAATGATCGGCGTGCCGAGATCCGTGAACGAGGCGATGAAAACCAGCAGCGCCCCTGTCGTGATGGACGGCACCAGCAAGGGCACGATGACCGTCCGGAAGGTCCTGAACTCGCTCGAACCGAGATTGAGCGCAGCATCCTCGACACTCTGGTCGATCGTCTTGAGACCGCTCGACACCAGCAGGAAGACGAAGGGGAAGAACTGCAGGGTAAAGACAAAGATGATGCCGGACGGGCCATAGATCGTCGGCAGGGGGATGCCCCAGGATGCAAAAAGCTGTGTGGCAACCCCGCTGCGCCCGAACAGGACCACCCATGAGTATGATCCTATGAACGGTGGCGAGACGAAGGTGAGCACGACGGCTGCGCGGGCAAGCCCCTTGCCCCAGATGTCGTACCGGTTGACGAAATAGGCGGCCGGCACCCCGAGTGCGACGGCAAATGCCATCGCCCAGCAACTCACCCAGAAGCTGTTGAAGACGGTCTGATAATAGAACCTCTCGGAAAAGAAGGTGCGGTAGTGCTCGAACAGCCCACCGTCCTTGACGCCTCCTGAAAGACTGAGCCCGATAATGTTGATCACCGGCAGCAGCAGCAGCGCGGTGACGATCACCAGCACCGCAATCGTCACCAGAGACCAGAACCCCGGCAGAAGTCGGCCAGCGCCTCTGCGCTCGCTGGTGCCAATCGCAGCACTCATGCGTTCCCCCGCGGGAACAGCCTGAGGGCGCCCGCCGATACGGTCAGCAGGTGGCGGCTGCCGGTCTGCGGCAAGGCTTCCCCTGTCCGGCTGGACCCGGCGACCTGCACGANGTGTCCGTCGCCCAGATCCAGCGCGTAACGAACCGTGCCGCCGAGGAACTGGATATCGGTCAAGGTGCCCAGCAAACCCGGCNTGTTTGTGCCTGACGGTTCGGGGGAAAGCGTCATGTCCTGCGGCCGGATGGCCGCATCAAGCGGCCCATTCGTTGGAACGTGCACTGTTGTAAGCAGTCGTCCCCCCGGCAGATCAAGCATTGTCCGTCCATGTTCAGAGCGGATGCCGGACACTGGCAGGAAGTTGTTCTCGCCGATGAAGCTGGCGACGAAGCGCGTGGCCGGGTTGTTGTAGATGTCGTGCGGCCTGGCCACCTGTTCGAACCGTCCGTCGCGCATCACCGCGATGCGGTCGGACATCAGCAGGGCTTCTTCCTGATCATGCGTCACGTAGATCGTCGTGATGCCGACCTGACGNTGCAGGGCGCGGATCTCGGCNCGCAGATGCACGCGCATCTCGGTGTCGAGNTTCGACAGCGGCTCGTCCATCAGCAGGACATCCGGTTCGATCACCATGGCGCGGGCCAGAACGACCCGCTGCTGCTGGCCGCCGGAAAGTTCGCGTGGCTTTCGGTGGCCAAGATGGCTGAGACGGGTGAGGCCGAGATACTTGTCGACCTTCGCCTTGATCTCGCCCGCGCTCTGGCCGCGTGCGCGAAGGCCATAGGCGATGTTGTCGACCACGCTCAGATGGGGAAAGATCGCATAGCTCTGGAACACCATGCCCGTGTTGCGCTTCTGCGGCGGCACATCGTCGATGCAGGTCTCGCCGAAATAGATGCTCCCTTCGCTCTGTTTCAGAAATCCGGCGATCATCCTCAGCAGGGTCGTCTTGCCGCAGCCCGACGACCCGAGCAGCGTGAAGAATTCGCCGCGCGCTATGTCCACAGAGACATCGTTGACCGCGACGGCGCTGCCAAAGCGTTTGGAAATACCGTCGATACGCACTGTTGTTGATGTCATTGCTCGACCTGAAAAGAAGGGGAGCGAGGCGCCGGCGGCGCCCCGCAGGATCGTCATTGCTGCGTCTTGACGATGATCTTCTGCATCCGGTCGAGGATCTGGGCGCGGTTGGCGGCGGCCCAGACGGAATCATACGCGATCACCTTCAGCTTGCTGGCCGGCAGCATCTCGGCATGGGTCGAAACGCCGATCCGTGTGGGGCGCCGACCGGGGAATTTTGCGGTCAGCTCCTTTTGCGCTTCTTCCGAGAGCAGGAAGTCGGCAAACAGCCGCGCAGCCTTCGGATTGGGCGAGCCCTTGACGATGAAGGTGCCTTCCGGCTCCAGCAGTGTGCCATCCTCGGGATAGACAATGCCGGCCGTGCCCGCGAGCACGTAGTTGAAGGCGCCCTCTTCGTAGGTCACGCCGATCGGATATTCACCGCGGCCGACCTGCTGGAAGACGAGGCTCGATTTCAGCACGATGGTCTGGTTCTTGGTCAGGTCCTCGACCTTCTGCCACGCCGCATCGCCCCGCCCGTTGATCATCAGCCAGGTGTTGAGCGCGCTCAGCGCAGAGCTGGACTTGGACGGGTCGGCATGGACAACCTTGCCCTTCCATTCGGGCTTGGCCAGATCAGCCCAGGTCCTGGGCGCCTGCTCGGGCTTCACCTGGCTCTTGTTGTACATGATCACCATGGTACTGGCCCCGAATGGCGTGTTGTACCCGCTGGGATCGATCATCTTGGGCTCGATCTGCGCCAGACCGGGCGAGCGATAGACGTCGAAGAGGTCCGGCATGGATGCGCCGGTATCGGAAAAGCCGCCCCAGAGGATATCGCCCGCCGGGCGGCTGCGTTCGGCACGCAGCCGGTTGAGCAATTCGCCCGTGCCCGCCTTCACGCTTGTGACCCGAATGCCGTATTTCTCACCGAACATCTTGGTGAAATGATCGACCATCTCCGAGGGATGAGAGGCATAAACGACGAGTTGCCCCTCGGTTTGCGGTGCCTGCGCGGCAACCGAAAAAGCCGATGCGACCGTGAGCGCAAGGGCAGCCAGCAGTTTCTTCATGGACATTCCTCCTGCGTTCGATGGTGTGTCACATCCCTCTGCCCGGTCGAACGGCCGTGACGACGGATCTTGAAGTCAAACGATACCGCCTCCGCTGGGCAGAGGCGCCTTTCGAACCTGTGATACGGCCGCCCGGTACCCCGACGCCCGATAAACAGCGACCGGATCGATCGCCCCGCCTTTTCTGCGCCTCACCTCCGCCAGCAGGGGCGAAACATCACACTGGAATGCGCGTCGCAGCAGCGCCGATGCCGTGAGAGCGTCGTTCTCCTGCTGAAGCCCGGCCAGCGCTTGGCGATCGACCAGCAGCGCCTGGGCAAAGGCGCGCGCCGCCGCTTCCGCGCTCAGCAGAAGGCTTTCNATCGGATCGGTCAGGTTGTGTGATTGATCGAGCATATAGGCCGGCGGCTGCNGGAANGCGCCGCGGTCGGAGGCATCGACCAACTCGTTGAAAACCAGAAACAGGCGGAAGGGATCGATGGACCCGGCATCAAGATCGTCGTCGCCATACCGACTGTCGTTGAGGTGGAAGCCGCCCAGCTTGCGCGCTGCGATCAGGCGGCTGACGATCTGCTCGATGTTCGTGGACGGGGCGTGGTGGCCAAGATCGACGAGGCAGGCTGCCTTGTCCCCCAGCGCCTGAGCCGCAAGCAGGGCGGCTCCCCAGTCCTGAACAACAGTCGCATAAAACGCCGGNTCGAAGTTCTTGTATTCGATGAAGACCCGCCAATCCTCGGGCAAAGCCGTCACGATGCGNTGCATCGAGTCGATATATCTCTCGAANGCAGCGGAGAGATTGGACTGGCCGGCGAAATTCGATCCGTCCGCGATCCAGACCGTCAGCGCTTTNGATCCCAGCGCCGTGCCCAGACGAATACAGTCAATGTTATGCGCGATGGCCTGATCGCGCACGGCTGCGCTGGTGTGCGACAGGCTGCCGAACTTGTAGGAATGGGGCTGACCCGGCTGGTCCTGAAANGTGTTGGAATTGACGGCATCGAAGCCGAGGCCAAGGTCGGCTCCGTGCGCTTTCAGTGCCGCAATATCCTCCACGACATCCCAGGGAAAATGCAGCGAGACCGTCGGCGTTATGCGCCCAAGCTGGTGGATCACCGCGCAATCGTCGAGCTTTTCGAACACATTGGCCGGCTCGCCGGGGCCGGGAAACCGCGCAAACCGGGTCCCGCCCGTTCCGACCCCCCAGGAGGGAATGGCAATGGCGAAGGCCATCAGGCGGGCCAGCAGCTTTTCAACATCGAATCCACGCCGCTGAAGCAGCCCCGCCAGGGCATCGAGATCCGCCTCATGCGTCGCCGCCGCCCTGTTGGAGCGCTCCACCAAGTCCGGATCGATGCGATGAATGGCCATGGGTTACCTCGTGAAGGACGGCGCATGACCGGCATCGACGTTGAGGATATTGCCGGTGGATTTCGACGACAGATCGGAGGCGAGGAAATAGGCGGCTTCAGCGATGTCCTCGGGGTAGACGCCGAGTTTGAGCATGCTGCGCTGGCGGTAGACTTCCTCAAGCCCCTCAGGGGTGACATGGTAGGCCTGCGCCCGCTGCGCCCGCCATTCGCCTTCCCAGATGCGCGAACCGCGCAGCACCGCATCGGGATTGACGACATTGACGCGAATGCCAAGAGGCGCGCCCTCAAGCGCCAGACAGCGCGCGAGATGGATTTCGGATGCCTTGGCGGTGCAATAGGCCGAGGCGTTGGGCGAGGCGACCAGAGCGTTCTTCGAGGCGATGAACACCATCGCGCCGCCGCGTCCTTGCGCCTTCATCAGGCGGAACGCCGCGCGGGACACGAGGAAATAGCCGGTGGAGAGGACGGCCATGTTCCTGTTCCACAGATCAAGGCTGGTCTCCTCGATGGGGGCCGCCGAAGCCAGCCCGGCATTGGAGACAAGGATATCCACCCCGCCAAAGGCCAGAGCGGCGGCGGCAAAGAGCTGATCGACGCTGTCTTCCGATGTGACATCGACCGGTACGGCGGCAATGACATCCGCACCATGGACAGCCACCAGGGCCTGCCGGGCAACCTCCAGAGCAGCCTGGTCGATATCGCAAATGATGATGCAGGCGCCTTCCCGCGCCAGGCGATGCGCTGTCGCCAGCCCGATGCCTCCTGCCCCGCCGGTGATCACGGCGACCCGCCCCGCCAACGGCTTTGGCCGGGGCAAGCGCTGGAGCTTGGCCTCCTCAAGCAGCCAGTATTCGATGTCGAAGGCTTCCTGCGGGTCAAGCCCGCGATAGTGCGACACGCTGGTTGCNCCGCGCATCACGTTGATGGCGTTGGTGTAGAACTCNGCAGCGATCCGTGCGGTCGCCTTGTCGGCCGCAAACGTGAACATGCCGACGCCCGGCAGGAGCACNACCACGGGATTTGCATCACGCATTGCCGGNGAGTTGGNGCGCTTGCAGGTGTCGTAGTAACGGGCGTACTCCTCGCGATACCGNCCAATCAGCGGTTCNAGNTGGCCAGCGATTTCCTCAACGGAGTTTGTGTTGGGGTCGACATCGATCACCAGCGGCCAGATCTTGGTGCGCAGGAAATGATCGGGGCAGGAGGTGCCCAGGGGGGCGAGGTCCGCGACTGCCTTGCTCGACACAAAGGCCAGCACTGCGTCGGAATCGTCGAAATGGCCGATTTTCCGGCTTCCTGCCGAGACNAGACCGCGCAGCATGGGCATCAAGGCTGCGGCGATGGATTGCCGCCTTGCCGCGGGCAAGGGAGTGACTGCCGGACCGCCGAAGGCAGGTTCTTGCCCCTGTTTCCGCTCCAGCCAGTCCGTCGCCCGGTTGATGACGTCGAGAGTCGTTTCGTAGCAGGCCTTCTGCGTTTCACCCCATGTGAAGAGGCCGTGGCTTTCGAGGATGACACCTCTGGCCGCCGGATGCGTCTCAACGAAGTGGCGCAGCCAGACGCCCAGTTCGAACCCCGGCCTTCGCCAGGGCAGCCAGCCGATGTCATCTCCGAAAATCTCTTCGGAGATGGCCTTGCCATCGGCGCTGGCGGCAATCGCGATGATCGCGTCGGGATGGACGTGATCGACGTGCGGTCGATCAATCAGGGCGTGCAGGGGCGTATCGATGCTGGCAGCGCGCCCGTTGAGGCCGAAGGCGCAATGGGGATAGAGCGCGACGACCTCATCCTCCCTGTCCGGGCCGGCATATCGGCGGGTGATGTCCTCAAACCGGTCCATGCGCAATGCGGCAAAGCCATCCAGCTTGATGGTGCCGAGATCGCCGCCAGAGCCCTTGACAAGCATGACCTCGACCGGAGCGCCGGTCAGCGGATCGGCCAGCGTCAGTTTCGACGAGGTGTTGCCGCCGCCATAGTTGGTGATGCGTTTGTCCGCTCCCAGCAGATTGGACCGGTAAACCAGCAAGTCCTCAGGGGAGAGCGTGGCTGCCCGGCCGTCATCCCACAGGTTTGGCACCTGGGCATGTGATGGCTTCTGATCTGCACGACGTGCCAAACCGACATCTCCCGCGGTGACATTCCCTCAGTGCGGCTCCTCTTCGGGAGCCTTGGGGGAATGATCGCTGCCGATCATTTTCTGTCAAGTTCGATCATGAATTGCCCGGCAAACAATCATCCCTATACTGCTCCGCCATCACCTCGGGTGGATGCAGGAGCGGAGGGCAGGCCTGTGCTCGAACGCGAACGACACAAACTGATCCTCAAGCTCGTCAACGAACGCGCCATCATGGCGGTCGGCGATCTCGTCGAGATCCTGGACGCGTCCGAAGCGACGATCCGGCGCGATATCGCCCTGCTCGACAGGAACGGCGGGCTGCGCCGTGTGCGGGGCGGAGTGGAGGCCCTCAAGCCCCGGTTCCACGCGCATCTCGTCGGCGTACCCTTCGCGTTGAGCCGCGAGGTGCGCATCACGGAAAAGCAGGCCATTGCGCGGGCAGCCCTGCCGCTTCTTCAGGATTGCAGCAGCATCATCATCAACGCCGGCACAACGATGTTCGAGTTCGCGCGGGCCATGCACAACCATGATCTCGACGTGCTGACCAACTCCCTCTCCATCGCCGGTGAACTGCTGTCACAATCGCGCTGTCGCATCACGCTGCCCGGCGGCACGGTTTTTCCCGAGCACAACATCATTCTCAGCCCTTTCGAGAACGATGCCATTGCAAATTTTGCGGCGGACGTGCTGTTCACCAGTTGCTATGGCCTCGGCCCCGGCGGCATGACGGAGATGGATCCTCACATCGCTCATGCCAGTGAAAAACTCATGCGCCGCGCGCAGAAGGTGGTCGTTCTGGCCGACAGCAGCAAGCTTGCCTTGCGCTCGTCCATGGTGATCGCTCCGCTGGAGCGGATCGATGCGATCGTGACGGACAGTGCAGCGCGTGAAAGCGATCTTGAGTTTCTGCGCCAGGCAGGCATTCGCATCCACATTGCGGAGTGCGCCGGGCCGGCAGTGATGGGCGCACCGCAATGACGGCACGGCCTTCGAGGCGGCTGGTCGCTGTTTTCGATGCGGGCAAGACGCACCTCAAGGTGTCGGTCATCGATCCTGCGAGGCTTGAGGTCCTTTATTTCCAATCCTCTGACACGCCATGGAACAGGACNCCGCCTTACGGCCATCTCGACCACGAGGCTGCGGAGGCCTTTCTNGTCGACGCGCTGCGATGCTGTCCGCAGCGCCATCGGATTGGCCATATCGTGCCGATCGGACACGGCGCCGCTGCCGCTCTGATCCAGCCGGACGGCAGGCTTGCGGCGCCGATCCTCGACTATGAGGACGAGGCCATTTCGTCCGTGGATGCGCTTCATGCGCTACGCCGTGACGGCTTTGCCGAAACCCTGTCGCCAGACCTGCCGCTGGGGCTTAATCTCGGGCGCCAGCTGCTGTTCCTGAAAGTGCGGCACAGCGTTCTTTATGATCGCGCCTCTCTGATTGTTCCCTATCCGCAATACTGGGCGTTCCGCATGAGCGGCGTTGCGGCCTCGGAAGTCACGTCCCTGGGCTGTCACTCGGATCTTTGGCTGCCCCTGACCCGCCAATTCTCCCGCTTTGCCGTTGCGGAGGGCTTTGCCGCCCGTTTCGCTCCCTTGCGGCGTGCCGGCGATTGCCTCGGGTCGATAACGCCCGAATTCGCCGCAAGAACAGGTCTGTCGCCCGATGTCGGGGTGCATTGCGGTATTCATGATTCCAACGCCGCCTATCTCGGCCATCTCCTTTCCGGCGATGGCAAGGTTCCAACGGTCATTTCTTCCGGCACATGGGTCGTTATCCTGGCGCGAAGCGCTGATCCGGCCAGGTTGATGGCGAGCCGTGATCACCTCGCAAACGTTGATGCCTTTGGTGCCCTTGTCCCGACAGCCCGGTTCATGGGCGGGCGCGAGCATGAAGTCATCGCCGGGCTGGACAGTCCTGCACCCACTCTCGCCGCCCTTCACGCCCTCATCGAGGCCGGGGTTCTTGCGGTGCCGTCATTTGCCAGCAGCGGCGGCCCGTTTCGGGACAGCATCGGCGCGATCAGCAGCCACCGCCCCCTGTCGTCGGTTGAGAAGGCGACCCTGGCGGCGCTGTATCTCGCTCTTGTCACCGATCAGTGCCTGTCCGATCTGGGCGCAAAGGGCGATATTGTCGTCGAGGGGCCGCTGACNCGACANCCTCTCTACGGGGCCATNNTCGCGGCGCTGCGCGGCGGCGAGCGGGTGTTTCTGGCCGATGGGGAAGCGGCCTCCCGTCGGGCGGCCTGCTTCTTGTGCGGTGAGACGACGGAGGTCGCCCTCTCCCTGAATGCCGCCGTCCCGGTCGCCCGTGATTTGGATGCCTACCGATCCTTGTGGCGCCGTGCCGTCGATCTGCACGCTGGCAGGGATCGATGCAGAGAGGGGTGAGGGCGGTTCACACCCCTTCGCACCCGCCGAAATGGCCGACAAACAGGCGATCCTCGGCGTCGACCGGGCCTTTGTCGCGCAGTTCTGAGCGATTGTCGGGCAATGAAAACCATATGTCGGCAGCCGGTCAGGGCGGCGACTGGTTCCCGTCGACGGTGCAGCGGAAGGAGGCTCAGGGGCCGGGCCGACGCTGTGCCCCTCCCGCGCCAACCTCAGGACGACCGCGCCGGGAGTTGCGCCGCCGCGCCGGCCCCGATACTGGTCCGCGACGGCGACTGACACGCAGCGCCACCCTCCCTG
>Ga0056914_10003099_pt1 | contig 9966 bp, 8 predicted proteins | sample TNRBio252014_DNA_FD_55168 | JGI IMG/M metagenome (GOLD analysis project Ga0056914, IMG submission 55168) | Wastewater treatment Type I Accumulibacter community from EBPR Bioreactor in Madison, WI, USA - TNR Reactor_6/25/2014_ DNA | ecosystem: Engineered > Bioreactor > EBPR > Anaerobic-Aerobic >...
CTCTGGGGTTCCGGTTTCCTGCCTTCCAATCATCAAGGCGTCAGCTTCCGCAGCAGTGGTGACCCGGTGTTGTATCTCTCCAATCCGCCCGGCATCGACTCGCAGTCGCGTCGCGAGCAGCTCGATGCCATTCAGTCGCTCAACCGCCGTCAATTCACACAGCAGCTCGATCCTGAGATCGAAACCCGCATCGCGCAGTATGAGATGGCCTACCGCATGCAGACCAGCGTGCCGGATTTGATCAGCCTGCGAGATGAAAGCGAGTCCACCCTCGACGCCTACGGCCCGCTATCACGCGTGCCCGGCAGCTTTGCGGCGAACTGCCTGCTCGCACGTCGCATGGCGGAAAGCGGCGTGCGTTTCATCCAGCTTTATCATCGCGGCTGGGACCAGCACTACAACCTGCCCAGCGACCTCCGCCTGCAATGCGGCGACATCGACCAGCCCTGCGCCGCCTTGATCAGCGATCTCAAGCAACGCGGCCTGCTGGATGACACGCTCATCGTCTGGGGTGGCGAATTTGGCCGCACCACCTATTCCCAGGGCAAACTCGAACCCGCCAATCATGGCCGCGATCATCATGGCCGCTGCTTCACCATGTGGCTGGCTGGTGGCGGCGTGAAACCCGGCCTCCAGTTCGGCGAAACCGACGACTTCTGCTTCAACATCGCCCGCGATCCCGTGCATGTGCATGATCTCAATGCCACGCTGCTGCATCTCCTCGGCATTGACCACGAACATCTCACCTTCCGCGCCGAAGGCCGCGACTACCGCCTCACCGACGTGCATGGCAAAGTTCTCAAGGAAATAATGGCCTGAGAGCCAGCCCCTCACATCTCACTCTCTCCTGCGGGTTGGTAGAAGCTGATACGGCGCGTTTTGCACACTCCGCGCCACGATGTTTTGTGAAAAACTGGACTGAGGAATGGGGTGGCACACCCTTCCCTGGCCGGACAACCTTTCAGGTGCTTCTTCCCGAAGTCACCCGCCTTAAAATCCTCGAAGCCACCCCAGAGCGAGTTCGCGTCATATCCGTGTGAATCCACGGATACACACCACGAAAAATAATTGTGTTCATTTGAAAGCCGCCCCGTTTAAATCTCTGCCGTGAAAATCCGCGCCTGCCATCCCCACAGCTTCCCCGCTTGTAATCGGTGCATCCGGCAGCAAATCTTTCTTCCACATGGCAGCTCAAAATTCCATCGGACACTCCTCAATCGTGCGCATGGTCCTGCGCCTCGGTGGAGTGGAAGTGCCAGTGTCCCAGATGGGGTCGGACTTCCTCATTTTGAAGGAAACCTTCAGCAGCCCCGCCTCGGAAGGCGTCGTCACCCTCACCGTCGATGGCGTCAGCGAGGAAATCCCCGTCCTTCTGCCCCGTGGCATCTTGGCGACCTCCAAACGCATCGAAATCGCCGAAGTGGAGACCCGCGAACTGGCCGCTGCCTGATTTTCGGCAAAGTCCCCTACATTCAAAGTGGAGCCGCGCTCCCTCAGGAGCGCGGAATGAGAGTTGCCACCTCTCAGTTGCTGCAAGCAACGATGCTTCAACGGAACAATCATTGGAAAAAAGTCTTTATAGTAGTTTGAAGAAAATGAGAAGTTTTTGAAGAGAAAAAGTTCTTTTCAATAATCCAGAAATCAGTCATCTTAAGTTTATTGCAACTAAATTATTCACATCCACCCAATCCCATGAACCCAAATCAACTCACACTCCCAAAACTCGCCGAGTCTATCTCTGGTGCCGCCGCTGCCTTCCGTTGCCGCACTGAACTCCAACCTGCTGGTGGGGCTGGTGATAAGGTTTTTCCTCCGACCTATACCGGAGCCGTTTATGCGATTGAGCAGCGCCAAATTTTTGATGCCGAGGGGAAGAACCCACAAACGAAGACCTGCGTGGTTCTGGATTCGGTGCAGGCACAGGCAAACCGGATGGAGGATGCTCTCCAGGCTGCTTTGGATGCTGGCCGAGTGAAGGTGCCTGTGCTGAGCGTGGACTTCACTGGCCTGGGCTTGCTGGATGAAGTGGGCCGTGTGACTAGCCTTGAGGCTCCTCATCGGGTCGCTGACGCCATCCTTCGTGACAGCCTGCACAACGGGCAGCCATTCAGGAAGAGTGATCTCGGCAAACAACTTGATGCTGCCAGCCTCCAAAATGCCACGCCACTGTATCAACTCTGCCCAACGGCACTCGTGTTTGGCATTTGGGACTCAACTGGCCCGAAAGGTGGCCTGGGTGCGAAGTTCCAGCGTTCTCTCGTCTCAGAGATCATCGGAGTGAATGCTCAAATCGGCAAAAAGACCAGCAGCCGAATCGATCCACTCGGAATGCGAGCCGCAGCCAAAGTTATCAAGAAAGACGGAAGCTATGAACTGGCCGGAGACAAGGCGGCTGGCGCTGTCTCGCCAGCAGAAGTCAATCATGGCAACATCCCTCCAGACATCACCGATGGCGGAGCAACCATCGACTATGCGGAGCAGACCATCGTGCTCTCCCTTCCCGCATTGCGTCGTCTGCGTTTCCCTGTGGATGGCAAAACGACAGTCGAGCGAGACAATGCAGGTCGCACAGTGCTCGTGGCCCTTGCCCTTACTGCAGCAGCATTGGCTGCGGAGAGTGGTTTTGACCTCCGCTCACGCTGCCTCCTCTGGCCGACAGGTCCGCTGACGTGGGAACTTCTCGCCACACCTGGAAAGCCGACTGAAAAGCTCACCATCACCTCTGAGGATGCGATTGCCTTGCTCAAAGAGGCCGTCGCCGCCGCTGAGAATGAAGGACTCAAATGGCAGAGTGAGCCGATCACCTTGAAACCAGCCCCCAACCTGATTGCGCTGCTAAAGCGCTCCCAGGAAATCTCGGCCACCACTCCTGAAACCAGCGCCAGCTAACCTCACCGCTTATGTTCGCCCTTGGCATCGAGTTCCTCACCGGCACGGCGGTGATGACCTCCGCAGACAGCCGTGAGACAGCGGAGTGGCCGCCGCATCCGGCGCGTGTCTTCATGGCACTCGTTGCGGCGCATTACGAGACGCGTCCACTTCTTGAAGACGGAGCGGGGGCGCTGAAATCATGGTCCGAGGAGCGGCTATGTCTGGAGTGGTTGGAGAAGCAAAGCGCCCCTTCGCTGCAATACGCTGAGGTGCCTGTGGAGCAACGGCGTTCAGTGGTGAAGTTTTATGTGCCTGTGAATGACACTGGACTGCCAACCAGACCCGCCAGTGTCAAACCGGCTGAGATGCGGGGCGCTCTGGGTGTCATGCCTGCCTTCCGTAGCAAGCAGGAACGCACCTTCCCAGCCGTGAGTCTCGGCTTGTCGAGCCAGCGGAATGAAGTTCACTTCATCTGGCAGGAATCCACGCTTCCTGCCGAACTGAGTGCGGCATTTCAGCGGTTGGCTGCCAAAGTCATCCGCATCGGTCACTCATCCTCGCTGACCAAGCTCTGGATTGCAGAGCCAGAGCCGCAGTTGACCGTCACTCTTTCGCCTATTGCCTCGACCAAGAAGGTCCGCGGTGGCGTGAAGCTCCGATGCATCGCTCCCGGTTTACTTGCCGATCTCGATCAGCGATTCAATGCGGACGACATCAATGCTTTCTTTGACTTGAGCCAGCAGATCAAGGACACGACTGGAAAGGCCAAAATCGCTGCGAAGGAAGCCTTCAAAGCTCGTTTCGGAGAAGATCATACAGCTTCACTGGCAGCGCCCGTTCGTCGGAGGCCTTTCATCGGCACCAGCCAGACTTATGCACCGCCTCTGAGCGCAGATAGGCCACTTATTGGCAGCGTCTTCGATCCCGAAATCCTCATCCTCACCAAGCAAGATGGCCGCGTTCTTGGCCTAGAATCCACGAACATGCTTGTTGAAGCCCTCCGTGGCACATTGCTCACGGGCAGCGAATCGGCACCGTCTTGGTTCACCGGACATCGCGAGCAGGGCGAGCCTGCGGACAAACCTCACCTAGCGCTGCTTCCACTAGCCTATGTGGGCAGCGAATATGCGGATGGGCACGTCCTCGGCTTGGCACTCGCTTTTCCCAAAGCAGTCTCAGCCAGGGATCGTGGTGAACAACTCAAACGCATTTTTAAACTGGACCCAGACGGTAATGAAGAGGGCATCACGCTGAAACTCGGCAATCACGGTGCCTGGAACTTGCAAAGGGAGGAGCGTTCCTCCCGCTCCCGGCCCATCGCCCTGCGCGCAGAGACTTGGACGGAGGCATCTACCGTCTGGGCGAGCGTCACTCCCGTGGTACTTGATCGTCATCCCAAGCTCGATCCTTCCGACCCGAAGGAGCGTGAGGCTTGGCGGCAGGAAGTTGCCGGAATCATCAGCGCAGGCTGTGTGAACATTGGCCTTCCGAAGCCCGTTGCTGTGGACATCGACAAGACTTCTTGGCATCGCGGCGCACCGCGTTCCCGTCCTGGACCGAATGGCATGCCGTGGCTGACCAGCAAGACGGGCAGCGCACGGCAACAGGTGCATGTACTCCTTCAGTTTGACTGTGAAGTCGAAGGCCCCGTCCTCATCGGCGCTGGACGGTATCGCGGCTACGGTGTCTGCAAACCTCTCGGTCTCCCAAATTCATGAGTTCGCCAGCCCCACTTTCGCCCGAGTCTTTTGCCGAGTTCTTCCACGCCTTGTGGGGATATGATCCGTTTCCGTGGCAGGAAGATTTTGCTGCCCGCCTCTGCGCTGGTTTGCCACCTGATTACGTCACTGTGCCAACTGGCAGCGGAAAGACTGCCTGCTTGGACGCTGCTGTCTTTGCCATGGCTGTCCAGGCATCTCGTCCTGCTGCCGAGCGCACCGCCGGGCGGCGCATCTTCTTCATCGTGAATCGCCGTATCATCGTGGATGAGGCTTTCGAGCGGGCGAAGAAGCTCTCGGAAAAACTCAGCGACTCGCTCAAAACCGGTGCCGATCAAAACAGCCCACTTGCTAAAGTCGCCGCATGGCTCCGACATCTCGCCGGAGGCATGTCCGAGACACCGCTGACCTGCGCCGAACTTCGCGGCGGCATCTATCGGGATCGAGCCTGGGCCAAGTCCATCCTCCAGCCCATGATCCTATGCAGCACGGTGGATCAGGCAGGCTCACGCCTTCTTTTCCGTGGCTACGGCGTCAGCGATGAGGCCAGACCCATCCACGCAGCGTTGGTAGCACAGGACAGCCTCCTGCTCATCGACGAAGCCCACATCAGCCTGCCCTTTCTGCAAACGCTCGATTGGGTGAAGCGCTACCGCATTCACAAGCCAGAAGGAACGAAGACAGTTGTCCTGCCCTTCTCCATTGTCCGTATGACGGCCACGCCTCCGAAGGACGACACAGCAACTCTGCTTGAGCTGACAGATAAAGATCGCCTGCACCCCATCCTCGCACGTCGTCTCAGCGCACCCAAGCCCGTGCGACTTGTCCCAGCACCCAAAGCAAAAGGGAAGAACGCAGTCCCTGAACTGGTGAAAAAGCTGGAGGAAGTAGCCGCTGCCATTATCGCCCAGCAACCACCACCCAAGTCCATCGCCATCATGGTCAATCGCGTGAAAACAGCGCGTGACCTTGCGAAGGCGTTCAAAAGCAGTGACCGCCAGAAAGTCACCCTCATCATCGGCAGAATGCGCCCGCTTGATCGTGATCAAGTCACCCACGACCTGCAAGCGGTGCTGAAAACCGGCACCAAGCCCGGTGCAGACACGCCGCTGCAAATCGTAATATCCACCCAATGTCTCGAAGTCGGTGCCGACCTCGATTTCGACGCCCTCGTTACGGAATGTGCCAGCCTCGACGCCTTGAGGCAGCGCTTTGGCCGACTGAACCGCGATGGCAGGGAAAACATCACAGCCCAAGGAGTCATCGTCTTGCCCGAAGATCAGAACATCGAAGAGAGCAAGCTCAATGACGATAAGCTAGACGATCCCATCTATGGCAAAGCCATTCCCCGCACTTGGCGCTGGCTTGAGACGCTCGTGAAGGATGGCTCCGTGGACTTCGGACTCAATGCCATGACCGAAGCAGTGAAAGCAGCCCGGCAGGCCGATGAAGAAGCCTTTAACCGCCTCCTCATGCCACGGACTAATGCCCCCGTGCTGCTGCCCGCTTACATCGACTGCTGGGTCCAGACAAACCCCACGCCTGCTGCCGATCCCGATGTCTCTCTCTTTCTCCACGGCCCACAGCGGGACATGGCGGAAGTCCAAGTCTGCTGGCGAAAGGATCTGCCCGAGAACACGGAAAATTGGGCTGAATCCATCGCTCTCTGTCCACCAACAGCGCTGGAGTGCCTTCCCGTTCCGCTTCATTTCATGCGCCAGTGGTTGGGAAATGGCGGTCAGCTCGATGACACCTCGGGCGACTCTCCAGCCGCCACCAATGACGAACCGAGCAAGGACTCCCGAAAAGAGCGGCCCAAGATGGAAGTCAGAGTCCTCTGCTGGCTGGATGAGAAAAGCTACCTTCTGGAATCACCTTCAAGCATCCGCCCCGGTCAGACCCTGGTGCTACGCGCCGAAGATAGTGCCTGGGAAACTCTCGGCCATGTCCCCGAAGCTAGGCCTGAAACCATCGACATCGCTGAGGAAGGCCAGGCCAGACTTCGCCGCCGTGCTGTGGTGCGCTTGCACGAAAAAGTCTGGTGGCCTGCTGGCGGGGAGGACAGCCCAGCCGGTCAGCTTACAAAATGGGCCAAGGACGCTGATTTCGACCTTGCAAAGAAGGCAATCCAACAAGCTCTTCGAGCTTTGGCAGAGTCATCTGATCCCGCTTCCTTTCTCACTTCCAGATTAAAACACCTAGCAAGCGTCGATCCCAAGGATCTGAAATATGAGCCTTACCCAGATGGCCTCGGCATCGTGCTCTCAGCACAGGGTTACACCCCTCCGAACCCAGATGGCGAAGAAGGCTCAACCGAAGACGGTCCCGGCGACCCTTTGCTCGAAACCTCGAAAAAGCAGACCTTGGCAGCACACACGGCCCAAGTCACTGAGCTAGCCAAACGCTACGCCGCTGTCCTCGGTCTAGCAGACTACGAGCCACTCATCGCCATCGCAGCCAGATTGCACGACCTCGGTAAAGCTGACCCACGCTTTCAGGCCATGCTCATCCAGAGCACCGTCAGCGCTGCCTATGCCCAGCCTGCACTCTTGGCGAAATCCGACAGCATCCCCAGCTCCGCAGCCGCTCGTGAGCAAGTCCGCCAGAGGGCTGGCTTGCCCAAAGGTTTCCGGCACGAAATGCTCTCGGTGGAGCTAGCCACTTTACCTGCCGCTGCCGCACGCCTGCCAGCAGGTGAGACAGAAAAAGACCTCACCCTGCACCTCATCGCCAGCCACCACGGACACGCCCGTCCCTTTGCCCCCATCGTTTTCGATGACGGGCCGCTGGAGATAAAACTCGACGAGTTCCAACTCTTCCTTAGCGCCGAAGATCGCAAAACTGCACCAGCAGCCTATGCCCTCGACTCCGGCCTCGCCGAGCGCTTCTGGCAACTCACCCGCCTTCACGGCTGGTGGGGCCTAGCGATGCTCGAAGCCGTCCTCCGCCTCGCCGACCAAACCGCCAGCGCCAATCCTGAGCCATGAGTAAAACCATTCCATTACCCGGACTCAGGGCCGAAAACCTGCTCGGCTTCCTTGCTGCACTAGGGCTTTTCAGAATCTTTCAGGGAGAAACCAAGAGCGCGAAGTTACTGTGGATACCCGATGGTGGTGGGTGGTGCGCAGCACTTGAGGTACCTGATTCAAGCTACAGCGATGCGAACCAAGTGTCCCAGGGTGTCGCGTTATTGCTTGATGGACTGCCAAAGCCTCACTGGATTTTGGATTGGGAAAGGTTTCTCAGTAAATCGTTCCAGGACGAGACGGATTATTTCCGCAGCTCAGCTCTCGCATGGCTGAGCGGAGAAAAAAACCACGAACATTCGGCAGTTTTCACAGCCCAGCTTCCTGAGCTTTCCGCAGTCGGAGAGCGCGAGCACTTCGACCACCCATTCCGTGCTGCCCGAAAGGACTACTATCCCGGTAATCTTGAAAGCGTCTTAAAAAGCACCAATGCCTCCCATCTCCTTCGTGCGATTGCACGTCCGTGGGATTATATGGATGCGATGGCTAATCAGTCACTACGACTCGACCATGGAGACGACCGACGGCACGCTTACCAATGGCACGCTCCCACGGAAGACCCAGCCCGCCAGAAAGTCGGCTGCATGTTAGGTGCTAACCGTCTGGCGATTGAGGCATTCCCATTTTTTCCATGCCTGCCGCAGGCAGATGGTGGCACCGCCGTTGGCTTTACCTGCTCATCCAAGACTTACACTTGGATCACATGGCCCGTCTGGAGCAAGCCTTGCTCGTTAGAAGTCATCGCTTCATTGCTCAACCACCGCCTTCTGGCAAAAGACACGGAAGATAAAGGTAGTCTTGAGGCAATCGGCGTTGTGGCGGTTTTTGAAAGTCGCCGACTGCCTGTCGAAAAGAACAAAGTATTTTTGCCGCCGACTTTGAAGTGAAACCACTTCGGCCTCGGCCTCTTCGTCCCCGCTGACTGAACCACCTTCTTCTCATGACCGCAGACGATCATCTCCAAGGCCAGCCGCGTCCTTCTGCGGAGCAGGTGGCGTGGGTGTTTCATCACCTCAACACGCTTTATGACGAAGGCGGTTCGTTCCGGCATCTGATCTATCAACAGATGGGGTTTGATGAGAAGGCGTATGGCGTGCTGGTGGGTCAGGGCATGGCGCTCTCCAACCTCATCAACTGTGCCAAGGACAGCGAGGAAGTGTCGAAGCTGTTGTTGGAGTGTTATCTTTGACCGCCATGTACTGGAACTACCGCATCCTTGTGGTTACAGCTCAAACCACTCATTCAAAGATTTCCACACCGCGAGAGGTGAGAAAACCGCAGAGATGAAAAACGGTCAAATGGAGCTGCTTGGATATTCCCCCGAATAACTTCCCTCCAAAGTCGCGGCGACCCGGTGATAGCTATCGAGTCCCTTCCAAACGAGCTGACAGCAAATGGGGGCAAAAAAATGAATCTATTTTCCGCCCCCATTTGCTGTCAGCCAAATCTTCCGAAGTGACTCCCTGTTCCACATCCCGGCCCCAGGGATTCAGGTGCCCTGCGGTTTTCCAATCTCTTGCGGTGTCACATGCAGTCGATCGTTGGGTGCGTAAGCCTTCTCCAAGACGCGGTGCTTGAAAAAGACTCGTTGCCGGGGGCTGCGTAGCTTCGGTTGCCAACCGAGGCCGAAGTTTCCCAAGACTGCCTTTACCCCAGCTCAAACCATTCGATTGCCAATCGAATCTACCCATGACCGAACACCATCTCACTCTTCAATTCCAGGACTTCAAAGCCGAGCTGGTGCTCGGAGGCGAGCATTCGCTTTATGACCTGGCCGAGTTTCTCATCAAGACCCTGGGCTTTGACTTCGATCAGAGCATGGTGAGGATGAGGTCTGAGCCATGACTCCCGACCCGCCAGCCACCGTCGCCTACCCCAGCCCTGCCGGGGTTTCATCAAGGGGGCATGCCCGCGTGCCTTGAATCTCAAAAGACCGGCTGCCACGCTTCCATCGCATGACTTGCGGCACCCAGAGCTCCAGCGTCATCACCGAGGGCAGAGGCAATGATGTTCGGCGGCATGTGCTTGAGCGCGGGCATGAGGGTGGCGGCTAGCAGGGTGATGTCAGTGCAGAAGCGCTCCCCCAGCGCTGTCAGCGGCCCGTGCAGGAAATAGGCCGGGGAATCAAGCAGCAGATGCAGCAGGCCCATCACGCGGGCGTAATCGTTCACGACGCCTTGCCATGCCTCTCCCTCCACCTGCGCGAGGCTTTGCAAGGCCGCTCGCAGATCCCCCGGCAGACGTGCGCCGCTGGTGACTCCGGCCAACCTGCGCCAGACCGCAGGCGCACAGAGCGCATGATGCATCTCACCACCCGCGCCATTCAGCGGCCACACCCAGCGACCGATCTC
>Ga0056914_10003102_pt1 | contig 9957 bp, 10 predicted proteins | sample TNRBio252014_DNA_FD_55168 | JGI IMG/M metagenome (GOLD analysis project Ga0056914, IMG submission 55168) | Wastewater treatment Type I Accumulibacter community from EBPR Bioreactor in Madison, WI, USA - TNR Reactor_6/25/2014_ DNA | ecosystem: Engineered > Bioreactor > EBPR > Anaerobic-Aerobic >...
CCCGCCCGCCCACCCCACCTCTAAACCAACAGTGTCTCCTGACGCTCCGCGGGCATTGGAGTTTCGTCTCAAGTGTGAGCCTTTCGTCGGACGGCAGACTCGCTGTGTCCGGTGGCGGCGACAAAACGCTGCGCGTTTGGAATCTCGCCAGTGGCAAGTGCCTCTTCATCCTCCGAGGTCATACGAATACGGTCGAGAGCGTGGCACTCTCCCCCGATGGTCGGCGCGCCCTCTCCGGCAGTTGGGACAAAACCCTGCGCCTCTGGGACCTCGAGAGTGGCCAGTGCCTCCAGACCCTCCAGGGGCACACGGACATCGTCAGCAGCGTGGCCCTCTCCCCCGATGGTCGGCGCGCCCTCTCCGGCAGTGGGGACAAAACCCTGCGCCTCTGGGACCTCGAGAGCGGCCAGTGCCTCCAGACCCTCCAAGGGCACACGTCCGAGGTCAGCAGCGTGGCCCTCTCCCCCGATGGCCGACGCGCCCTCTCCGGCAGTTGGGACGACACCCTGCGACTCTGGGCTCTCACCAGCGGCCAGTGCCTCGCCATCCTCCGAGGTCATACGAGCATGGTCCGCAGCGTGGCCCTCACGCCTGATGGCTCTCTCGCGGTGTCCGGGGGCTGGGACGGCACCCTGCGCGTCTGGGATCTGAAGAGTCGCATATGTCGGCATGTTCTTCAAGCCGACGGGACGAAGGTCGAAAGCGTGAGCATTACCGCCGATGGCCGACGCGCCGTGTCATCAGGTGCAGACCCCACTCTGCGCGTCTGGGATGTCGAATCCGGCCAATGCCTACGAACTTTCTTAGGGCACACGGATAAGATACACACGGTTAGCCATACTCCCGATGGCCGACGCGCAGTGTCAGGTGGCGAAGACCTAACTCTGCGAGTGTGGAATCTTGAATCAGGACGGTGTCTTCAGGCGCTCGAAGGACACACAAGGCGGGTATCGAGCGTTCAATTCACGCCTGATGGCCTCTACGTAGTATCCGGTGGCGATGACCGAACCCTTCGGGTTTGGGATCGTTATAGCGGCAAATGCCTTCGAAATCTTGAGAAAGATACAAGAGGTATGTATAGAGTCTTTAGCGTTAACATTACCCCCGATGGAAGGCTCGCTGTTTTCGGAGTTGGTGGCTATATTCGTTGGTCTTGGCACGCCTGGGATATCGAGAGTGGTGATTTCCTCATGTCCTACCACGGACACATCGCGAACGTCGATAGCGTAAGCGTCAGTTCCAATGGTCGGCGTGCCGTGTCAGGTAGCGAGGACCATACCCTGAGCGTTTGGGACGTAGAGAGCGGCACATGCCTCCAGACATTAAGGCACCTGGGGGCGGTCAGTTGCGTTAGCCTGACACCCGATGGCCGATGCGCTATATCTGGAGGTGCCCACGGAACCCTTCGCGTATGGGATTTGGAGACAGGCAAGTGTCTTCATATTTTAAGGGAGAAGAACCATCACAGGCTATCATATCCTCCTACAATCACCACGGTGTGCTTTGCCCCGGATGGGCAACGTGCCGTATCTGGAAGCGACTGGAGCACCATTTGTCTCTGGGATCTCGGATCAGGCCTATGCCTCCGAACTTTCGAAGGGCACTCGGATGTGATTACATGCGTTAGCGTCAGCCCCCATGGAGATCGCGTCGTATCCAGCAGCCAAGATGGAACCGTCCGCCTCTGGGATATGCCAAGCGGTCGGTGTTTGGCAGTTTACCATGCCGGAACGGCAGTCCACTCCGTGGCCGTATCTCCCATCGGCGACCACATCGCCTGTGGAACTGAGGATGGCCAGATGCACTTCCTCACGATGCGGAACTTCCCGTGACTCGGATCATTCGTCGCTCCCGTTAAGATGCACCTGCATCACCCGAATCTTCGGCGCAAACCGGCGGAAGATAGCGATGACCTTTTCGTCGTCTTCGAAGACGACATCGATTTTCTCCCGCAGGCAGATCTCGATTTTTTGCCAGCGCTGTCGTTGAACATCAATCTGGAAGCAGCCGAGCACGGAAAGAACGGAACACACGGAAAATTGAAGGCGTTGATTGCCCTTTGGCTTTCACCACGAAAGTTGATTGCCTTCAAAGCCTCAATCTGCTGCTGTTACGCGTATTTTATGCTGTCCCGTGGTGTTGATCTTCCTGTTTGGGGGCGGTGTCGAAGGCGGGATTCATGGAAAGGTGGCCTGATCCGATGCAAGGCCAAGGGCGGGGCTGCCGTGTCAGGACTCCATGCGGTGCCGGGCTTCGATGGCACTGAGATGGGATGGCAGCGTTAGATCGAGAGCGATGTAGGAACCGGCCCGTGTGCCATGGGAAATGAGGCCGTGAATGTTGGCCTCCAGATGCCGCCAGGCCCGCCAGCACAGCGCATACACTTGGCCGGGCTCATCATGGAGCGACTCAAAACGGAGGCGGTATTCACCTGGACGAGTTCCAGTGAGCGTGAGCGTGCCGTCTAAGGGCGGGAGCGAGGACTCCTCGCCGTCGTCCAGGTGTCGGCGTTCGATGATGGCCGCTTCGACCGCCGCAGCGATTTCTCGCGGCAGCCGCGTGGCGTCATGGCGAACGTGAAAGAAGTCGAGGGCCAGACCATGGCGGGACGCACTGAAGAGATGCGCCTGCAGCAGGGGAATGCCGAGGTGCCAGAGCGCGCCGCTGATGCAGGCGGCTAGGCCGCGCCGGTCCCGCGCAGCCACGGCGACGATGGCGGACGCGCCGATGTGGATCATTTCCGCCTTCGGACGGACGCCCGGTGCGCCGCCCGCGAGGCGGAGCAGGTGCGAGCCGAACTTGATGGCGTGCAGCCCATAGATGCCGCTGAAGAAGTCCGGGCCGAAGTCGCGCAGGATCTCGAGGTCATCCGCGTCATGCCCCTGCGCACCGAGGATGCGGTGCGCCGGATCGGCGTCCTGCCGGAAGGCGCGTAGGCTCTTGTCATAAAGTTCGAGGCTGTTGAACCACCGCACCGGATCTTCCTCCGGAGATTCCCAGCGCATACGGTCGGCATGGGTGAAGACGAACAGCGCGCGGAGTCGCTCCTCGGTGCCGCAGAGAAGCACAAAGGCATCGACGACTTCAGGTGGGTTCGAGCCCAGTCCGGCGCGCTCCTTGAACGCACGTCGGCTCTGGATCAGGAAACGCGTGACCTCCAGCATGGCGGCGGAGAAGCCGTGGCTTTCTTCCCATCCGGAAAAGTACTCGTCCAGTGGCAGGCCGGAGCAGCCGGAGGCAAAACGTTCATGCCAGGGCAGGTCGGGATTCTCCCGCGCGGCCATGTCTGATGGAGTGAGCGGAAGGCGCTTTGTCTTCAGGGCCAGCTTCACCGCCGCGAGATGCGTGCTGTCGAGACGGGCCGCCTCCAGTCCCGGATGAAACCGCTCCCCTGAAGCGAGCTGGCCGCCGTGGCGGAGCCTTTGCGCACCCTCCGCCAGCAGGCGCTCAAGGTCCTGCATCTTCTGACGTTCCATGGCGCCGCGTGTCCATTCGCCGGCACTCAGGACACGCTCGTCGAGCGAGGATTCAAAGGCGGAATAGCCGGGAAAGAGCCTCTCCATGGCACCGTCCACGTGGGAGAGAAAATCGAAGGTGGCCGCGAGACTGCCGCGCTCCTCCTGGAACAAACGGGCGATAGCAGGCGTGGGCACCAGCCAGTCCCGCGCTCCACGAAAGGTGCCGTGCATCTCCGCCGGATCTATGGGCACCGCGTAGAACTGCGCCTGATGCAGCAGGGACAAGGCGGCCCCGCTACGCTGCTGCGGCGTGGCGGAGGCAGGCTGCGGATTATGCGAGAGGCCACCGCGTCCATAGACGAAGGCGCTTCCTGAAGTGATGCGGCGACCCAAACGCAGTTCACGCTCGATGACGCCCTGCGAGAACGCGGCGAGCTGTCGGCGTGCCGAGAGTAGGCGAGCGCGCACTTCATTTGCGAATTCAAAGCGCTCCCGCTCGCCCTTCTGCGTGCCGAGCATGTCTCCCAGCGCCCGGAAATCCTCGAAGCGCATGATGTCCTGCGGGTGATTGCCCAAATGATCGGACCGCCCGCCGGGTGCGTGACGGAGGTGCAGCCAGCAGCGCAGCCGCAACAGGAAATCGTAGGCCTCCAGTACGCCGGGCTCTTCGGCGGCGATCTCCGCGCGCACTTCCTCACAGTGGCGGAAGTCGGCTAGCCCACGGATCCACGCTCCGCACAGGAAGACACGCAGACCATCGCTTTTGATGTCAAAGCGGTCCATGCGCTCGGCCTCGCCGCCAGCCACGCCCCATTGATCACGCCAGCTTTTGCGGATGCGCAGGAAGTGCTCGAACCCATCGCAGCACTCGCGCAGGCGCTGGCGAAACTGCGGCTCCAACGCGAAGGGATCGTAAATCGGTGCCATATCAAGGTAGGCGTTCAGCTCCTTGCCTGCCACCACAGTGGCATCGTCCAACCCACAAGGCGTCACATTGAGGGTGAAGCCATGCTGCGTTTCAAACTCGCGCGTGTGAGTGGTCTGGCGCTTCAACTCCTGGAAGAACGGGTCATCCTTGATCTCATTCGTTACACGGCCCTCGAACAACAGCACCACGTCCAGATCCGAGCAGGGTGTCATCTCTGCCCGCCCTGTGCCGCCGATGGCCACCACGGCAAAGGGCCGGTCATAAGCTTGCGCCGCTTGTTGCCGCTGCGCCCAGTCGGCGATGATCGCCGTGTGCGCCGTCGTGCGTTGCTGCGTGATGGTGCGGCCATTATCGAGCGCTGGAATTTGAATCAGAGCATCATTCTCCGCGATGAGTTGGCGGTAGGCCGCCAGCGGCCCCACGCGGTGGAGCAGGTCATGGACTGACGGCGGGTGTGGGGCAGTGGAAGAGTGCATCAGTGCCGTTCTATTCAGTGCCATCGGTCATTGTGACAGCGAGGTGGAATCATGGGCCGAGAGGTCAGAACCCGGCCCACGCAGGCGCTGACCTTCCAGGGATTCAGTGGCTTCGCCGTGGTGGTCAATGGCGTCGAGGATTCGGCGGGCAGGATCGGTTGGGTGGTTGGTGATCCGACAACCCCGATAGTGATCGATCATGCCCTGTGGGTAAATCGTCACTTGGCTGCGAAATGAGCACTCATGCAATGATCGGATTTTTGTACCGTAATTGACCGAAGTTTGTCACAGTTCCGTCACCTGCTGGCTACCGTTTCCAGACGGTGTGCGTGTCGGTGCCCACCGTGTCGATACGTCAACCACCAACCAGACCTCAGCCATGATGATATCCCGTACTTTGCGCCCGCCTTCGGTAGCTCCAGACGCGGTTCCGCCTGTTACACGCGTTTTTCACAATGCGTATCCCTGCCTCGTGCGAGGCAGTAAGAGTGAGTTGGCGAAGAACCGGGACGCGGCGGCTTTCACCGAAATAATGTCGGTCCTGAGCGGTCGCGGTTGCCAATTTGAGTCCATCATTTTCAACTATGCCCAGGATTGCGCGGAGCACAGCGCTGCGGGTGTGATTGATGATTTACGGTTCCTCCGCCGGGATGATCTGCTGGTGATGGTCACGAGACCTCCATTGCATGATGAAATGGAAGGTCACCGCAAGTATGTGCCGCGCAGTGGCACCTCCCTGGAAAGGTGCGTCTTTGATGCGGTGAGTGACTACCTGCGCGTCTGCTCCAGGGCACATCTCCGGCTTCAGGAGCGGGTGGTGACAGCCTGGGAGGAAGGGGACCGCGCTGCTCCTGTGGGTGAAATCAACCCCACTCATGCTGACTTTAAATTCTGCCAGAACTGTGATGCCCGGCTGAAGTCCTGGAACACGCTCGATCAGGCGCGCCGCGCTCATCGTGTGGATCATGGACGCGAATATCGCAGCCTCGGGTGCTTCCTCCATGTGCCACACATTGCGGAGTTCGGCTGCCGTCTGATCGTGTCCTTTGGCATGGGCAGTCTGGAAAACCTGATCTGGAATCGGATCGTGCGGACGCGCTACAGCCGCTGGTTGGATGAGCCCGTGTTTGCTCTCGCCGAGATGGATCTGAATCAGATCCCGCAGGACCCAGTCACACTGCACTTCGCGGACGATGTCCCCGTCAAGATCCTGATGGAAGTGCCAAGTGATCGCCTCATGATGAGTGCGTAAGCCCAGTCATCGCTTCCATCAAAGCCCCCCCGAACCTTCAATCAACTCTTCCGATGAATACCACCCCAATGACCGATCCCACCGCCACGGATGCTACGAACAATAGCCAAACACCAGAGCCTTTACCTCCCGAGGATGATCTCGATTTTGGTGATGTGGAACTCGGTGAACGCCAGCCCGATGCCTGCTCGATGGAAGAAGGCTGCGATAGTTGCCAGTAGCTAAGTTTGCAGACGATTGCTTCGCACCTGATTTGTGGGGTGCTCTACCAGAATGAACCTTGCTGATCTTGATGAATCCCGTTTTCGTGTCGAGATGCCGAGGCGGCCAAGGCGAGGTCGTTCCCAGATCAATGCTGGGTGGAAGCATCGCTACCGGGGAGATCGAGCGCAGGTCGAGTTCCTCGCCATGGAGGAGGACTTGGTGATCGAGGAGACGATGAGCCAAGGTCGTGTTCGCCGCGTCCGGCTAGGGCATCGTGGAGTCCATGAATACAATCCGTTCTGGCGTGACCTCCTCCTGCGCGCCATCAGCGTAGTGGATGACTGGCGGGAGGGCAGGCGGTGGGAGCGTGAAAGGCGTTGCCGCCGGGAGCGCCACGCGAAGATGCTTGAGGCGATGGAGCGCCGTTTGCGCGGTCCTCCCTTTGTCTGTCGGCTACCAAGTGATTCGCTGCGATGATGTAGGTGGATGGTTGCCAGTGAAAATGGGGCTTCCCATGACACTGAGTTCCTGATTATCGTATAGGGTATCCGGCATGAATGCTTCTCAGAAAACTGTCCGCGTCTTCATCATCAGCACGTTTCGCGACGTGCAGGGGGAGCGGGATCATCTGGTGCGTCGCTCCGCTACCCAACTCCAGACCCTCTACCCGTGCCACTTGTGAATAAGCCTTCTGCTCCAGACGAGTTTGACATCTTCATCTCCTACGCGCACCGCGATGATGTGGGTGACATCGTCGCCGGGCTGCGCGACCAGCTCGAAGCCGACTTCCAGCGCCTGCTCCAGCGGCGCATCGAGATTTTCCGTGACCGCTCCGACATCCGCGACTTCGAGGACTGGAAAGTCCGCTGTTACCGCGCTCTTCGTGCCTCCTGCTTCTTCATCGTCCTGCTCTCCCCGGCCTATCTCACCAGCGACGCCTGCCGCTGGGAATGGGAGGAATGGTGCCGGCACGAACTCGAACACGGCCTCGTGGGTCAGGGTGCCGCGCCGCTCTGGTTTGTGAAGCTGGAAGACCTCGACGCGCCGGAAGATGCCGCGTTGCTTCGTCGGTGGAAAGGCGACTTGCTCCAGCGCTTCCACATCCAATGCCACAAGTGGCGGCATGACGACCACGGCAACTTCCTTGATGCGGCGGCGCGTTCCGAATTGCAGCAACTCACCGAGCACGTCGCGCAACGGCTGCGATTGCTCACACTGGACCGTGCCCGGCGCGGCAATCTCCCCTGGCCGAACGCCAACTTCGTCGGGCGCGAACCGGAACTGGCCAGCCTGCGCGCCGCGTTGCTCGATGCGCCGGAGCAGTCTCCGGCTGGCATCCACGGCGTCGGTGGCAACGGCGGCGACTGGCTGCACGGCCTCGCCACCACGCGGCTGGGCGAAAACGAACTGCACGGCGCGCACCGCGACCGCTCGTTCCTGGCCATTGACGAGCTGCCGCCCGACGACGCCCTCGCGCTCATCAGCCACCAGCCCGACGGACGTTTCCACTGCGAGTCGGAGCGCGACGCGGCGCGCGAAATCTTGCGGCTGCTCGGCAGCTTCACCCTCGCCGTGGAATCCGCCGCCGTGTATCTCGGCCAGTTTGCGAACGACGTGACCTGCACCGCCTTTCTCGCGCGGCTTGAAAAGGAAGGTCTGGAAGGGGCAGACGCAGCCGTCACATTCGACGAGCCTGACGTATGTCCACTTACCTCTGTATCATATTTTTAGCCTCAATCTTTCATCGCTGCGGGTCGCAATATCAATTAATCAAAGCCATAAACAATGTCGTCATGAATATCTTTTCAAAACTTTTCGGCCCAAAACCAACGTCAGCGCAAACCGAATCAATGCTCTGTGAAATTGAACAGCTTTCAAAATTACAGAGTTCGTTCCCTGCCGTAGTTCGTCTGAAAATGCTCGGCGAGAAGGCACCTAGAAAACTCATTGGGCCGGGCGGGCCGCTGCATGATCGCTTTGTTCAAGTGACATCTGAACTTGCTCGTTGTGTTGGTTCGCGACCGGGAGAAATGACGCGCATCACACCTGCATGGGATGCCCTTCCTAACGTGTTGCACGCATCAATTAACTTTCACGGCGGCTCACTTTCTCCCGCTCCAGATCAATTGGTTCGTGCCCTCGATGATAAGACCAAAAAATTCGTCGTCCTTTCAAGTGCGAACTCAAATATAAGAGAACAAGATCCGGAAAAACAAATGCTCGCTTTCTTTGACTTAGCCGATCATCCGCATTGGTCGTTGGCATTGCTCATATTTTCTGGAAGCCTGATTGTGCGTTCCGAGGTAATTCGCTTGCATCCCTCGGCGTTGAACCCGGCGAAGCTGGATGAGCTATTCCCGAAGCTATGCTCTGCAGCCGAAAACGAGGGTGCGATCAAAGTTTTGCGATAAGCATACGGCTGTATAATCTGCACCATGAGCGACATTGTTTTCATCGGAGTTTCTATTCTCTTAGCTTTGCCAAGCCTGTTGCAATTTCTTTCCGCTTTGAGTTACAAGCGTGGCCGATTCATTGGTAACCTTACAACGCACGTTAGAACCCAAATTAGTTCAGGTCGCGTATGGTTGCCGCTGAGCTGTATAGGTGGCATGATTCTCCTGCCGTTTTCATTAGCCGCTGGTAATCCCGCAGTGAATACGGTCGTGCTGTGTATCTGTGGAGGCCAATTGCTGAACTGGATGACCCCACCGTCACTCCTGCTTCTAGGAGTTTCGGGCTCGAGGTGTAACGAACTTTTGCCAGTCCTTCCCGCGCTTTTCCCAGTTAAATTCATCCACTTGCTCCGCGACAATTATGGCGACTCTGAGCGAGGCTATGACTTGAAGCTTCACACGTTGTTCACGACATCACGAACGTCTGGTGCAATCGCTTGGGAGAAGGTTGTGTCAATTTACTTGAAGAGCTGTGAGAAGGTCTTGGTGGACCTAAGACAGCACTCTGGAAATTTGCACGTTGAGTTGTCGATGATAGCTTCGATGAACGACAAGACGAAGGTGCTTTTCCTCGTTGATGGCGAGACATCCGGCACCGAGTTTCCACTCATTAATTCGGCGCGGAGGCAAGTTTGCACAAGCGTGAATGATGCAGTTTGGCGCTTGAAGACTGGTTACTGATCCTGGTTGCGCAAGGACGGCCACTCTGGCCTGCTGAACCGATTGACCGAAGAGTGGCAGCGACAACGGTAAAGGTGCTCGGAGACCACCATCCGATGGCCATCCACCGCCGCAACAATCTGGTGCTCACCCTCATCACCCTCATCATGCTCGGCAAGCTGGGGGAAGCCCGCCAGATTCTCGCCGCGTACTGGCGTCTGAACGCTCCGCCCCACGCCAACACCACGCCGCGCATAGCGTTCCTCCGCCACCTCATCGCCCTGCTCGAATCGCAACCGGACACGCCCTTCCTCGGCCAGCTCAAAGCCCTCCTCACCGGCCCTGAACTGCCCGTGGCCAGCGGCGTGGCCGTCCCGTGGGACATCGCCTACTTCATCGAGTTCTTGAAACCCAAACTCGGCGAGCAACACGCAGCATTCCTCACCACCCTCGTCGCCGCGCTGAATGACCGCACAAAGGTGGCCGATTTGGAGCACTTCCCTGAATGGAAGAATCAGACGCCCGT
>Ga0056914_10003107_pt1 | contig 9949 bp, 8 predicted proteins | sample TNRBio252014_DNA_FD_55168 | JGI IMG/M metagenome (GOLD analysis project Ga0056914, IMG submission 55168) | Wastewater treatment Type I Accumulibacter community from EBPR Bioreactor in Madison, WI, USA - TNR Reactor_6/25/2014_ DNA | ecosystem: Engineered > Bioreactor > EBPR > Anaerobic-Aerobic >...
CACCGGCATGTTGCGGAAGATGAAGCAGATGACCAGGATCAGCGCCGTGCCGGTGATCTCGATCGGCGGCACNTTGAAGGCGAGGATGTAGGAGACGCCCACCACNGTGCCGGGAATGGCGAAGGACAGCAGCGTGCCGAACTCGAAGGCNCGCTTGCCGGAAAAGTCCTGTCGCGTCAGCAGCCAGGCGGTGAGGATGCCGATGGCGGCGGTCAGCGGGGCGGCGATCAGCGCAATCTTCACCGTGGCGAAGAACGAGGGCCAGGCCGAGCCCGAGAACAGCAGCCCGTGCGGCCCGTTCTCGATCGAGAAGGCGGTGATGTAGTGATGCAGCGTGGGCGTGTAGTCCCGGCCCATCGTCTTGACGAAGCCGCCGACCAGAATGAGCACGTAGACCGAGATGGTGAACAGCCCCCACGGCACGGCGATGAGATAGCTGCCCCATTCGACCCGGCGGGGCAGCGGCAGTTGCAGCCCGGCATCGCCCTTGCCCGAAATTGTGGTGTAGACCTTCTTGCCCACCCAGAGCTGCTGTGCGGCGAAGGCGGCCAGCGTGAACACCAGCAGCACCAGGGACAGCACCGCGGCACGGCCCTGATCGGTGGCGGCGCCGACCACGGCAAAGAAGATCTTGGTCGACAGCACCTCGAAATTGCCGCCCAGAACCAGCGGATTGCCGAAGTCCGCCAGGCTTTCGACAAAGCCGAGCAGGAAGGAGTTGGCAAGGCCGGGGCGCATCAGCGGCCAGGTCAGGGTCGAGAAGATCTGCCAGGGACGGGCGCGCAGGGTCTGCGCCGCCTCCTCCAGCGTGGGCGAAATGCCCTGCACCACGCCGAGCATGACAAGGTAGGCGGCAGGGGTGAAGGCCAGCGTCTGGGCAATGAACACGCCGGGCAGGCCATAGATCCAGCGCGAGGGCGGAATGCCGAACCAGCTCCACAGCAGCGAGGAGACCGCGCCCGAACGGCCGAAGATCAGGATCAGCGCCAGGCCGATGACGAAGGGCGGCGTGATGATCGGCAGGATCGCCAGCAGCTTCAGGCTGCCCTTGAGCGGAAAGCGCGTGCGCAGGGCGATCAGCGCGAAGGCCAGACCGAGTACCGTGGAGGACAGACCGACGAGAATGCCGAGGAACACCGTGTTCCAGGCCACGCCGCAGGCGGTGCCGCCGCCGAGGCAGCCGAGCCCCCAGATCGAGGTGTCGGTGATCTTTTCGGCGAACAGGCCGGGGGCGAAATGGCCGGCGTTGTCCTCCACCGCGCTCGACAGGATGGTGAGCACCGGCAGGAACACGAACAGCGCGATCAGCGCCACCACCCAGCCGATGGAACTGACGACAAAAACGTCGCCCCGACACCAGCCCTGCCCGGCAAGACCGATACAGGTCAGCATCAGCCAGGCCGACAGGACCAGGCAGGCGCCAAGCCCCATGCCGCCTTGGGCCGGTCCGGCAACGCCGGTGAGGGCGGCAAGCACGTCGAAATTCCAGCCCTTGAGGCCGATGAGAAAGCCCTGCCCGAGCGTCAGCACCAGCCCCAGACAGCCGGCCAGCGTGACCCGGCGGGCATAGGCAACGCCCTGCCCCGGCGCCAGCAAGAGAAGCATCGGCAGCGCGGGCGCCAGCAGCCACGGCCGGCCGGAGAAGCCGAGCGCCAGCGCCGAGTCGAAGGGCGAGATGAGGCGCGCGAACATCCCGACAGCCCCGCCGCCCACCGGCTCCATGTACCAGGGCGCCAGCACAATCCCGGCCAGCACCACAGCGGACCAGACCATTACCCGATTGCGCATCCTGCTCCCCCCTGTGCCTGACGGCTTGCCCCGGCCATCAGCGCGGCAGGGCCTTGACCTCGTCGCCCCACTTCTTGAGCAGGCGCACCCGCTCGGTCGAGGAGCCATATCTGGCGGTGTCGTAATTGATCAGCTTGATCACCGAGAAATCCGGCGCATCATCCGGCCGCGGCACGGCCTTGTTGGACGGCATCGAATAGATCTTCAGCTTGTTGTTGATCGCCTGCGCCTCGACCCCGAGGGCGAAATCATAGAACTTGCGCGCGCCTTCCGGGTTCTTGCCGCCCTTGACCAGCGAAACCGAGCCCGTTTCGTAGCCGGTGCCCTCGCAGGGCGGGATGGCCTTGACCGGCGCGCCGGCGAGCTTCTGGGTGATGATGTCGTGCAGGAAGGCGATGCCGACCGCGGTCTCGCCCAGCTTGAGGGCGTTGACCGGGGCAATGCCCGACTTGGTGTACTGGCTGATGTTTTTGTGCAGGGCCTTCATGTAGGCAAAGCCCTTGTCCTCGCCCATCAGCTGCACCATGGTGGCAACGAAGGTGTAGGCCGTGCCCGAGGAGTTGGGGTCGGCCATCTGGATCTCGTCCTTGAACTTCGCATCGGTCAGGTCTGCCCAGCACTTGGGTTCGGGCAGGCCGCGCGCCTTCAGGATCTCGGTGTTGACGCCAAAGCCGAGCACGCCAAGATAGGTGCCTGCGGTGCGGTACTTCGACATCTCGGCATGCCGCCTGGCCCAATCATGCAGGGCGTCGAGCATCGGCGATTTGTATTCCTCGGTCAGCCCTTCCTCGGCCGCCTGAAGATGCGCGTCGCCCGGACCGCCCCACCAGATGTCGCCCTTGGGGTTGGCAGCCTCGGCCTTGATGGTGGCATAGCTTTCGCCGGTCGATTTGCGCACCATCAGCACCTTGATGCCGGTGGCCTTCTCGAACAGCTGGGCGCCTTCGCGGCACTGCTCCTCAAGGATCGAGCAATACAGCGTCACCTGGCCCTGCGCCCGCGCCGGGGCGGCAAGGGCAACGCCCGCCAGAAGCGCAAGGCCGAGCCCGCGCGCCAAAACCGAAAGTCTCATGCCATGCTCCCGACAGATCAGGTTTGGGTTGATCGGGCGGCGCCCCCTCCTTGCGCCGCCCGGATGCGCCGGCTTACTTGGGCGCGCTCTTCACGTCCTTGTCCCACTTGGCCAAGAGCGCGTTGCGCACGGCCGAGGAGCCATACTTGGCGAAGTCGTAGTTGATCAGCTTGACCGTCGACAGGTCGAGCCCGAACTTGGGCAGCGAGGTGCCCTTGTTGGACGGGGTCTGGAACTGCTTGTTCTCCGCGCCCAGCGCCTGCGGACCCGGCGTCAGCGCCCAGTCATAGAACTCCCTGGCGCTGTCGAGGTTCTTCGAGCCCTTGACGATCGACATCGAGCCGATCTCGTAGCCGGTACCCTCGCACGGGGCGACGACCTTCACGTCCGGGTTCTCGCGCGCCATGGCGATCATGTCGTGCATGAAGGTGATGCCGACCGTGGTTTCGCCCAGAGACACCGCCTTGGCCGGTGCGGCGCCCGACTTGGTGTACTGATTGATGTTCTTGTGCAGCTGCTTGAGCCAGTCGAAGGCCTTGTCCTCGCCCTGAATCTGCACGATCGTCGCCAACATGGTGTAGGAGGTGCCGGAGGAGTTGGGATCGGCGACCTGCACCTCGTCCTTGAACTTCGGGTTGATCAGATCGGCCCAGCATTTGGGCTCGGGCAGGCCCTTGGCCTTCAGCAGTTTCTCGTTGTAGCCGAAGCCGAGCGCGCCGGTGTAGATGCCGACGGTGCGGCCCTTGGTATCCTTGTGCTGGCGCAGCGCCCAGTCGTGCAACTGGGGAAAATTCTTCGATTCATTTTCCAGCGTCAGCCCTTCCTCGGCCGCCTGCTGGTGCGGATCGCCGGTGCCGCCCCACCAGACGTCGCCGCGCGGGTTGGCTGATTCGGCCTTGAGCTGGGCGTAGAACTCGCCCGAGCTCTTGCGCGTCATCGCCACCTTGATGCCCGTCTCCTTCTCGAAGGCGGTCGACATGGCGCGACACCATTCTTCCTGAACCGCGCAATAGAGCACCAGTTGGCCCTGTGCGCTGGCCCCCGTGCTGCCGGCCAGCAGGCCCAGCCCGGCGGCGCCGGCAAGGGCGGCGGTTTTCAGCTTCTGCGACGACATTGTGATCTCTCCCTTCACCTGTCACTGGCGGCCTTCCCGCCGCGCTTGACTGACAGGTTAGCACCAAACCGATAGCCGGCGTCAATCTTTCCCTGTCTGTCCAATGCCGCAGAGGCCGCGCGCCCCTTGCGCCCCGTGCCGCTTCGTGGTCCCTGATGGCGCGCAACAGCGGAGCGAGGCATGAAGACCACGGTCAAATGGGTCGACGGCATGATGTTTCTCGGCGAGACGGGAAGCGGACATGCCGTGGTGATGGACGGCGCGCCGGAAGCGGGGGGGCGCAACCACGGCATCCGGCCGATGGAAATGCTGCTGCTCGGGCTGGGCGGCTGCACCTCGTTCGATGTGGTGCTGATCCTCAAGCGCGGGCGCGAACCGGTGAATGGCTGCGAAGTGGAGATCACGGCCGAACGGGCCGAGCACGACCCGAAGGTGTTCACCCGCATCCACCTCGCCTACAGGCTGTCGGGCAAGGGGCTGTCTGCCGCCAAGGTGGAACGGGCCATCCAGCTGTCGAAGGAAAAATACTGTTCGGCCTCGATCATGCTCGGCGCGATGGCGACGATCACCAGCGAATACACGGTCAGCGAAGACAGGGACCTGCATCCATGAGCGGGCTGATCAGCGCAGACCACCTGCAAACCCGGCTGGGCAGCCCGGGCCTCGTCATCCTCGATACGCGCAGCGGCCCCGGCGGGGCGGGGCTGGCCTCCTTCGAGGCGGCGCACATTCCCGNTGCGCGCCACACCGACTACGCCGCCGACGGCTGGCGGGCGAGGGTCGGCCAGGTTCCCGGCATGCTGCCGGATGCCGGCCATCTCGCGGCGTTGTTCGCCCGCCTCGGGCTGGAGCGCGGCCAGCAGATCGTCATCGTGCCGGCNGGCCTGTCGGNCAGCGAACTGGCCGGGNCGGCGCGCATCTACTGGACGCTGAAGGTCTGCGGGTTCAACCCGGCCGGCATGCTGGACGGCGGCATGGCGGGCTGGCTGGCCGAGGGGCGCCCGCTGGCGCAGGGTCCGGTGACGGTTGCTCCGGCGGGGGTGCCGGCGCTTTCGGTCGATCCGGCCCTCAGGGCCGATGCGGCGGCGACGCTGACGGCGCTGGAGGCTTCGCAGACGCTGCTCGATGCGCGGGCCGCGAGCTACTTCGCCGGGCTTGAAAAGGCGCCCGAAGCGCGTGTTGCCGGCCATATCCCCGGCGCGGTGCAGGTGGATTACAGCCATACCTACGATGCTCTGCGCCAGCGGCTGAGGCCCCGCGCCGACCTGGAAGCGCTGTTTGCCGGCGTCGGCGAAGGCCCGGTCGTCACCTATTGCAACACCGGCCACACGGCGGCGCTCAACTGGTTCGTGCTGTCGGAGGTGCTCGGCCGGCCGGCGGTGCGGCTCTACGACGGCTCGATGACCGACTGGACCCAGGACCCGGCGCGGCCGGTGTCGACACTGACCTGACCCCGGCCGGCGCGCGGCGTCAGGAGGTTTTCTTCGTACCGAACAGACGCATCAAGGCCCAGATCGGCACGACGATCAGCGCGCCGGACAGGATATAGCCGGAGATGTTGCGCAGCGCGTCCCAGCCGGTGCCGATCAGTTCCTCGATGACGTAGCGGAGCCAGTGGAAGAACCCCCAGGGCGTCATGCCGAAGGCGGCCAGAAGCACGCCGACGAGCAGCGAGCCGAGCACGAGCTTCAGCGCCACCGCGCCGGGGGAGCCGCCCAGGACCCGTTCCATCTCGTTGTCGGCCATGCGCCCGTCTCCGTTGTTGATCGCGCCGGAGACTAGCGCAAGCCGGCGCCCCGGCAAAGCCCTGGCCGCCGCCACCCTTAACGCCGTGTGCTGACGCGTGCCGGCCTCAGCCGGGTTCGGCCTCGCCCGGGCTCTTGCCGTCGCCGATGTCGATCTTGGCCGCAGCGATCACCGCCTGCGTGCGGCTTTCGACACCGAGCTTGGTCAGGATGGCCGAGACATGGGCCTTCACCGTCGCTTCGGAAACCGACAGTTCATAGGCGATCTGCTTGTTCAGGAGCCCCTCGGACAGCATCATCAGAACGCGCATCTGCTGCGGCGTCAGGCTGGAGAGGCGCTTGACCAGATCGGCAGTCTCCTTGCTCGATTTCACCGTCGGGTCGAAATCGGGCGGGGTCCAGGTGCCGCCGTCGAGCACGGAGCGGATCGCCTCGCGCATCGCCTCGACCTCGGTGGTCTTGGGGATGAAGCCGGCGGCGCCGAAATCGAGGCAGCGACGGATGGTCAGCGGATCGGACGTGCCGGAGACGACGATGACCGGCACCGAGGGATACTGGGCCCGGATATAGGAAAGCCCGGAATAGCCGCTCATTCCGGGCATCTTCAGATCGAGAAGGATCAGGTCGACATCGTCCGCCTGTTGCAGCAGCGTCGTGGTTTCCTCGATGTTCGAGGCTTCCAGAACGCGGGGACTGCGGAACATCCCGTCGACCGCCAGCCGCATGGCGCCCCGGAACAGCGGGTGATCGTCTGCGATAATCACGGAAACCGACTCTGTTCCTGCACTCATGCGCCCTGTCACTCCGCCCTTGATAGCCCCATCATCCAAATGCGCACTTCCACAACGCTTTGGCAAGTAATTCCTTTTTCCCGGCAGGGGGGATTCGCCCGGCCCCGGCCCGAGGGCAGAGCCTGCGGGCGCGGCAGGGCGGCGGGGCATGAAATTCCTGTTTGAACTGGATCGCTCCATGCGATTAATGACCGGCGTGGGCCGCGTTCCGGCCCTTTTGGGATGCGGTGGCGTGGGCAGGGCGCGGTGAGACGACTGGGCAGCAATGCGGCGATCCTGACCGCCGTCGTCGGCGTGCTGATCGCCGCCGGCATGGTGGCCGACCGCTTTGGCGCGCCGGCCTCGGCCACGGCACTCATGGTGCTGATGCTGGCGATCCTCTCGGTCGCCTTTGCCGCGCTGACCACCCGCACCATGCGTGTCTCGGCCTTCCGCGCCGCCGGCCATGGCCAACCGCTCCTGCACACCGCCCTCCTGGCCGCCGGCCTCGGCACCGGCCTTGCCGGACTGGCGCCCGGACAGGGGACGGCTCTCCTGCTGCCGGCGCTGGCGGCGGTGATCGGCGGGCTCCTGCTGCATCTGCCGGTGGCCGGCGCGCTGCGGCGCTCGGGGGCGACCAGCCTGTGCGAAGCGGTGTACCTGAGGTTCCGGTCGCGCAGCGTGGCGCTGCTGGTCGCGGCCCTGCTGATGCTGCCGCTCGGCATGCTGGCGCTGGCGGCGGGTGAACGGGCCGTGGCGCTGCTGGCCGAGGCGATGCATGTCGGCCGGGGCAGTGCTGCGGGGATCGTGCTGGTGACCACGCTGTTGATCCTGCTGCCGGGCGGAGCCACCGGCCTGATCAGCGTCGGGCTGATCTTCGGCGCCATGGCGCTGGTCGCCTGGGGGACGCCGCTCGCCGCCGTGCTGGCCCTGCCGGACGGGACGGGCGGGCTGGCCCTGGCCGAGACGGTCGAGGGGCTGGGCGCGCTTTCGGCGCACTGGGGCTGGGTGGCCGGTCATGCCTGCGTCGCGGCGGGCCTGTTCACGCTCTTGGGAAGCGCCAGCGCGGCGGCCTCCGCCCGCATCGCCCGGGGCGCCCCGCTGCTCGCCGCACTCTGGCTGCTGGCGACGGGGCTGGCGGCGGTCACGGTGCAGTCAGGCGTGGCGCTGGCAACGGCAGGGCTGGCCGGCAAGGCGCCGGCGGACCTGCCGGCAGTGATCTATTCCGAGCGGGCGCGCGGGCTGGTCTCCGTCTGCGGGGTCGAACCGGTCCGCGTCGATGCGGTACAGCGGGCCTGCGCACGGGCCAGTGCTGGCGGAGAGGCCCGCATCGAAGTGTCGCGCCAGCGCGATGGCCGCTGGCTGGCCGTTCTTCTCGGGCTGCCCGTGGCGCTGGGCACGGTGCATGCGCTGGCGCTGCCGCTGCTGCTGGTGTTCGTGCTGGCCGGGCTGCTGCATGCGCTGGGAATGCTGCTGACCCATGACGTGATCTACCGCCTCGGTGACTATTCCGGCACGGCAAGCGGCCGGCTGGCGCTCAACCGGCTGATCCTGACCGGGCTCGCCTTGCTGGTGGTCTCGGGCCGCCTGCCCGCGCTGGCCGCGCTTCAGCCGCTGGTCCTGCCGGCCCTGTTCCTCACGGCTGCTATCCCCGTGCCGATGCTGCTGCTGGCCGTCAACCGCCGGGCCGACTGGCGCGCGGCGCTGTGCGGGCTGGTTGCAGCCGGGGCGGTGGGTGGCGCCATCGTCGGCGGGNTGCTGACGGATGCGGCATCGCTGCTGGCCGCCGCCGGCGCGGCGCTGGCGGCGGGTGCGGCGGCGGCATGGCTGTTTGCCTCGACCGACCCTGCCGATGCTGCTGCAGCGGATATCCTCGCCGGGCGCGCGCCGGGCCCCCTTCATCTGGATCGCAGCGCATGACCGCCTTCCGCTCCTCCGGCGATCTTGCCGCCGACCGCCGCTTTCTCTGGGCCGATGCCTCGCGGGCTGAGGGCGACTGGGCAGCGGCGGCCGACCTGTTCAGCCAGGCGGTGGAGCTTGCGCCGGGCTGGGCTGCGGGCTGGCATGCCTGCGGCGAGGCGCTGGCCCGCGTCGGCCGGACCGCCGAGGCGAGCGCAGCGTTCCGCCGTTGCCTGATGCTGGAGCCGCAGGACGGGCTGGGCGCGGGGCTGGCGCTGGCCCGGCTCGAGGGGCAAGCGGTCACGGCGATGCCCGCCGATTTCGTGGCCGGGCTGTTCGACGGCTACGCCCGCAGCTTCGACCGCCATCTGACGCAGGCGCTGGCCTATCGCGGGCCGCAGATCATCGTTGCGGCGCTGGCCACTGTGCGCCAGCCGCTGGCCTTCGGCGCGGTGCTCGATCTTGGCTGCGGCACCGGGCTGCTGGCGCAAGCGCTGGCCGGCACGGCCGAGGTCATCGACGGTGTCGACCTGTCTCCGGGCATGCTGGAGGTCGCGCACGACAAGGGCCTCTACCGNGANCTGGCGGCCGGCGATGTCACGGCGCATCTGGAAGGGCTGCCGGCAGACCGGCNCTATGATCTGATCGCCGCCGCCGACGTGCTGGTCTATATCGGCGATCTTGGCCNGCTGTTTGCGGCAAGCACCCGGGGGCTGGCGCCCGGCGGGCTGTTCGCCGCCACCGTGCAGGCCCGACAGGAAGAGGGCTATGGCCTTGGTGCCGACATGCGTTTTCACCATTCCGAGCGGTATCTGCGCGACACGGCCGCCGCAGCCGGGCTGGAGGTCCGCCATCTCGCCGAGGCGGTGACACGCACCGACGCCGGTCGCGACGTGCCGGGTCTGGTCGTGGTGCTGGCGCGGGCAACCGGCTAGAAACGCCCCTCGGCGATGTCGCGCATCTCGCTTCCGACCAGCGCGGACAGCCCGCCATCGCCAGCGCGCGCAACCTCGGCCAGCAGGGCGGCCTTGATCTCGCCCACCAGCCCCGGCCCCTTGTAGACCAGCGCCGAATAGAGCTGGATCAGGCTGGCGCCAGCGCGCAGCTTGGCCAGCGCTGCCGCGCCCGAATCGACGCCNCCGACGCCGANCAGCGGGAACGCTCCCTCGACNCGCAGCGCCGTCTTGGCCAGCACCTGGGTCGACAGGCGGAACAGCGGNTTGCCGGACAGGCCGCCGGTTTCCTTCGCCAGATCGCGCTCCCGCAAACTGTCGGGCCGCGAAATCGTGGTGTTGGAGACGATCATGCCGTCAATGCCGCGGGCGCGGGCCACCGAAACGATGTCGTCGAGATCCTCGTCGCTGACATCGGGGGCGATCTTGACCAGCACCGGCGTNCGCGTGCTGCCGGCACAGGCCTCATCGCGCGCNGCCACCACGCGGGCCAGCAGATCATCNAACAGCCCGCGCGACTGCATGACGCGCAGACCCGGGGTGTTGGGCGAGGAAACGTTGGCGGTCAAAAACGAGGCGGAGGCCGCCAGCCGACGCACCAGAATCTC
>Ga0056914_10003108_pt1 | contig 9945 bp, 5 predicted proteins | sample TNRBio252014_DNA_FD_55168 | JGI IMG/M metagenome (GOLD analysis project Ga0056914, IMG submission 55168) | Wastewater treatment Type I Accumulibacter community from EBPR Bioreactor in Madison, WI, USA - TNR Reactor_6/25/2014_ DNA | ecosystem: Engineered > Bioreactor > EBPR > Anaerobic-Aerobic >...
CGCTCTGCCATCGCATCTGCCTGCTGCTGCATGAAGGGCGCATTCAGCGCAAACAAGCCCTGCAGCGGTGTGATCGTCTCAGCCCGCGCGGGCGTGTGGCCCGCCACATCGGGGAAGTCGTGCACGCGCAGCATCGGCTCCATCTCATGACGGTGCGCGATCCCATACAACGAACGCCGATGATTCGCCGCCTCCGCTAGCGGTGCAGCCTCGCCACCCATCCGCAGATCGATCTCACCCGTGGCCTGTAGCATCGCATCCCGCCACGCTTCCCATTCCAGCTTCCGCCGCTGCATGGCGGCAAACAACCCATCGCGCCCCTCCTCACTGTCCAGCGCGCTCTGACGCCAGGTGGCGGAGCACAGGATCTCCCGATGCAGCCACTTCAAGGACCACCCCTGCGCAATGAAACGAGCCACCAGATCATCCAGCAGTTCCGGATGGGTAGGCGCATCTCCCAGATTGCCGAACTCGCTCGGCGTATCCACCAGGCCGCGACCAAAGTGATGCTTCCACACCCGATTCACCATCACCCGAGCCGTCAGCGCTGCACCCTCCTCCACCAGAGCGTGGGCCAGGTCCAGGCGACCGCTGCCGTGGGTGAAGGCACGCGGCTGACCGTTCGCCAGCGGGAAGGCAGAAAGGAAACGACGTGGCACCACCTCGCCCACATCATTGGGATTGCCGCGTTTCTGAAGCTCCAGATCCCGCGCCATCCCCTCGCGATAGTCCATCTTCGTGCCCTTCTTATTGTCCGCCTCCACCACATACAGCGCCGCATCGACGACGCCATTGGCCATGGGCAGATCAAAGTGCGGCGTGCTGGACTTGATCCCAGCAATCTTGGCCGTCATGCCCTTGAGCCTGGCCTCCATGTCCGCCGGTTTCTTTTTCTTCAGATCGGCGATCTGCTTTTCCAGCGCCGCCACCGCCTCCCGCGCCTTTGCCACCGGAGCCCAGATGTCATCCGCAGCCACCGGGCGCTCCGCGATCTTCACGGAGGCAAAAACCCCCGTGATCGCATAATAATCCACCGCCGTGATCGGGTCCGACTTATGATCGTGGCACCGCGCACAGGCCAGCGTCAGCCCCAGGAAAGTGCGCCCCACCGCATCCACATGCTCTTCCCATTCATCGGCGACGGTCGTCCTGATGATGTCGGGAGGCAGTTGCAGTTCCTTCCAATAGGTCGGGCTAAGGCCCAGAAACCCCAGCGCATGCAGGTCCTGTAGATCGCACTCCGGCATCACATCACTGGCCAATTGCCGCATCACAAACTGATCGTATGGCAGATCATCATTCAGCGCACGCACCACCCAGTCCCGGTAGAGGTGGGAGTAGCGGGTGCTTTCCAGCCAACTGGCCGTTTGATCCGTAAACCGCGCCAGATCCAGCCAGTGCCGCGCCCAGCGCTCGCCATACTGCGGCAGCGCCAAAAGACGATCCACCGCCGCAGTCACGGCCCCCTGGGGGTCACGCGCATAATCCTGCTGAAACGCCGCCACCTCCGCCAGGCTGGGCGGCAGGCCGATCACGTCAAAACTCAATCGCCGCAACACCGTCCGCGCATCCGCAGCCGGTGCGGGGCTCACACCCGCCTTCTCCATCCGCTCCAGGATGTATCGATCCAGTCGGTTGCCCGGCCACTTCGTATCCCGCACCGCCGCAGGTTCGCTTTTTTGCAGGGGCAAAAAAGACCACGGCACGCTCGGCGGCCGGGGCACAGCAGCACCCATCGCCATCGATACCGCAGCCAGAGAGGAAATGAGAATGCAGGTTCGCCAAAGCACCTCATACATACCCCCGCAAAACCGCCCGACTTTCCACGAATCCAAAGAAGGACCCCACGCCAAAGCGCCGCATTTCCAGCCCCGCAGACGCCCAAATCAGGGCGTGAGGGGTGGCAAATTCGCCAGGCCAAGGGTCAGATGCGCCAGACCCAGGGTCCCTGTCACCCCACACAAGGGTCTCTGTGCCAACTCAGAAGAGTCTCTGATCTTCACCTATTTGGCGATGGATCGCTGCCGTCGGATGGTTCGGGGCGTTGTAGCTCGGATGAGTGGAGCGTGTGATCAAAGAAGCCGGCCGCGCCGCCACCATCTACCTGGAAGACAAGCTCGCCGCCCAAAAACAGATCAAAGCGGTCAAATCCCCGCGCAACGACAAGCGCCGCCCCCGATTTGAAACCTAGCGCGCCATTGATCAGCAGCGCGGGGATTTGATCAGGATGATCGAGGGGAAGCGTCAGCAAGCGACAAGTTTTGCCCATATTTTCACAATCCGACGACCGGCTACATAGGTTATTGGTCCGTGAGCAGCTTTCGCTTCTCATTACAACTCTCAAACCACCATGAATGCATCATCAAGAGGTTACAGCGAGTCCCCAAGTTCTGTTCGGCTCTGCGCTGACCATCCAATAACGGCCAAGTCGGTGCTTCTCGCAGCAGCACTTGGCATAGCGTTCCCGGCTTGTGTTTCCCGACCTGATAAGGCCTACTTTGAAAAGCCTGGGTCCTGGAATGTCACTCGCCGAATAGATTGCCCTGGCGGTTGCCCTCGGGACGAGAACACCCGATACTTCGTGACCGAGTTCAATGACCATGGAGTTGCACGCATTCAAGCTCAGTTGGACGATGCTGTAGCGGAGATCAAAGCTTTCAAACCCAAGAACGTCCTCGTTTATGTGCATGGCTGGCACAACGACACTTCTCCTGACCGAGGTGAAGCCAAAGGCAAGGATATGAATGACCTTGATGGCCTCTTGCATCGCATGGTGAAGGAGGGAAAGGTTGGAAAGACGCTCGCCATTTATGTGGGCTGGCGGGGGGAACTCCGGACAGGCCTCTCAACATGGTTCACTCTTTCGAATCGGAGAGCTGTGGCTGGCCGGATCGGTAGCGGAGATGCATTGACGCAGTTTCTGGGCGATGTTGCCAAGGCGGGAAGAGCGATTGACGCCAAGGTCATCTTTACCGGGCATTCACTGGGGGCGGCGCTGCTCGAGAAAGCTGCTGCAAAAATGATTGATCCTCCACAGGGGACGGTGGACCAGCAACGCCTGCCACATCTTTTCCTTCTGGCGAACAGTGCCGAGGTGGCCAATGCATCCTCGAGGCAGGCGCAGTTGATCAACAGATCCAGTTTGGCTGTAAAGCAGGGCGAAGGCACAAAGCTGCTGTCACCGTTGGTGCTGGCCGTTACCAGCGAGAAGGATGATGCGGATCGGAAGTGGAATTTTGTGCACAACTACCTCGAGCGGAAGCTCCAGCTGACAACGGGCTTTGATCCCCGTTTGCGCACCCATCGGGTGCTGGCGAGTAATGAAGCTCGTCCAGTCGTCGCCGAAGAAGTTCGGGATCTGCAGTTCAGGCTTGCTAGGGAAGCCCGGCTTGATCCTGCGTTTTGGGTTCTGAATGCTGAGCAGACCATGTTCACGCTCTATCGCATGCACCCGCTTCCGCTTTCCGAGCGAAAGTCACCGTTCTCCCACGGATTGATCCGTTGCGTGAGCGCTCTGGTGCCGGGGTTCGACCCACCTGTCGAAATCAGCCACACGAACAACGAACTCTTTTGGAATGTGCTGATTCCAGGCGAGCTTTGCGCCGATCACAATGATGTTTACAATGAGCGCATGATGGGCGCAGCAATGAACTGGCTGCGGATCGCTCAGCCCCAGCTTTTAACCCAAAAAGATCTGCCCCATGATCTGCCCGAGCTGCTCAATGCCCTCAGATCAAGTATACTGGGTTCTGCCAGCGGCAGCGCGGAATACCAGGAAGAGTCAGGTAAAGTGAAGCAATACGTCATGGCAGCGGCCACCCGCATGCCGCGGAATGAGAAGTGCATCAAGATGCTGCTCCAACAACTGGCCAGTCCCGCACAAGCCTCCGCCATGAGTGATTCGGCGGAATTCCGCTATCGGGCCAATCTGTTCTACGTCCTCAAATTCACCCATGACTCCAACGAGGCGGCCTGGACACCTGCAAACCACCGGTTGCTGACGCAGTTGATGCAGCGCCCGGAGATGTGGAAAGCACTTGCGAAAGCAGGAGATGTGGAAAGCTCGCCGGAAACCGATAAAAACTTGAATGCGTTCTATGAATTTCTCCGCCTCCGAAAGCTGCCCCCAAACTGATGGCACGGAATGCCATCATGGCCTCCAACAAACAAAATTTCGAACTCATCCAGATCGGCAAGGAGCACCGGACGAGGCTGGAGCCGCGCATCTTGCGGGAAAAGGCGGGCAAGGCGCATCATGCGGCACACCGAGCCAAGGACCGGAACATCTTCGAAACCTCACCTCATCCACGCGGACAACCTCCTCGCCATCAAGGCACTGGAGCAGGAATTCGTCGGGAAGGTAAGTGCATCTTCATTGATCCCGCTTACAACATCGCCAGCGGCTTCGAGACTACGATGATGACACCGAGTATTCTTTGTCGCTGTCGTTGATGCGGAACAGAATGGATATATCAAAACGCTACTGACGGTGGATGGATCGCTTTGGATCACGTTGGACGACAATGAGGCCCACTACTGCAGAGTGTTGGGTGATGAAGCTTTCGGGCTTTCTAATTTCAACGAGGACGTCATCCGGCAGAAAAATATCTTCAACAGAACGAAGCGAAGCAGACAAGTGCGGGCCGGATTTGCTACGCCCATAACGGTTCACTATTCACTTCTGACTCCCCCACTTCAGCGCCAGCGGAACCTAGGAGGCCAGGGCTTCGACAATGATCTTGGAGCCGCGCACCTCACGCACCTGCACGCGTTCTCCTGACTGGAGGTAGCCGCTTTCCACCATGGCCTCGACCATGCGCCCTTCGATTTCCACCGTGCCGTAGGGCCGCAGGGCGCTGCGGGTCGTGCCGGCTGCGCCGACGCGGACGGCTGCTGCGGCCTGGAGTTCTGGGGTCTCTTCGGTCGATCCACCGGCAGAGGTGGCCAGCACCATGCGGCGGAAGGGGCCCACGTCGGGGAGGTAGCGCATCATTACCAAGACCAGGGCCACCGCGCCAGTGAACCCGATTGCTACATTGCGGATCGCGGTCGCGTAGGGAGCCAAGGTGAAGGGCACGCCTTCTGCCGCAGTGCCCGCGCCATCGCCCTCTGGCATGGGCAGCGGCGCGGAGATTTCCCAACCGGACATCGTGTAGATCAGGGAGCCCACAATGCAGACAAAGCCCAGCACGCCAAAGATCAGTGTCCCAGGGAAGACAAACAGTTCCACCACCAGGAGAACCAGCCCCACCACCAAGATTGCGCCTGCAAACAAGGCCTCCTGCCCGACCAAACTGCCGGCCACGTAATGCCCGAAAAAGAAAATCCCGAAGGCGATGATGGAGATAAAGCCAGGCAGACCGAACCCTGGGGTCTGCATCTCCATGTAGGCACCGGCGACGCCGATCAAGATCAACACCGACGCATAGGTCGTCACCCAGATCGCGATCGATTCAAAGCCCTGCGGCTCCGCCGTGACGGTCTCGCCCTTCAGACCTTCCGCAGCTTTGACATCATCAAAGGTATCCACGATCTTCCTGGCAAAGAGCGGCCTGCCATCCACGATCATCGTCGCCTGATTGGCATCCAGCGTCAGAATATCGCCCTTTCCGCAGAGCTTCTGGCCATTGATGATGAGCTCGCGATCCATATCGATCATGGCCTCGATCACGCGTGGGTCGTGGCCTTTTTCCTTGGAGACGGTCCGCGCCATGCTCAGAAAGGCAGAATTGATCTTGGCGCGCTCCGCCTTTCCCATCTCCGTGTAGTCGCCATTCACAGGGGTCGCGCCGCCCACGGAACTCGCGGGTGCCATGTAGATCGCATCCGTCGCCACGGCGATCATCGCGCCAGCGGACAGAGCCCGAGGGTTCACGAAGGAGATGGTGCGACCTTTGAATTTTTGCAAATCGCGCATCATCAGCGTGGTCGTCTGCCAGGCCAAACCGCCGGGTGTATCCAGGTCAAAGATGACCGCCTGCGCGCCTTCTTCCGTGCAGCGTTCCAGGGTGCGGCTCATGAACTCAAAGCGCGCTGGCGTGATCAGATCCTCTTCCCCGACGGTTATCCGCACGACCTTACCGGTGTAGGTGCCTGTCTTTTTCGCGGGTGCAGCGCCTGGCTTGCTGGCCACTGCCTTGTCCCCAGGCGCAGGGGCTGCCTCTTTTTCAGAGGCCTCTTTGAGCTCCAGCAATTCCGCCCCGCCCAGTGCCTTTACCTTCAGATCTGCGAGATCGGCACAGAGTCCCTTGGCCAAAAGCGGTGCGCCAGCGATCACGGCGACCGCCTGATCTGCATCCAGCAAGAGCAGCTCTCCTTTGGACGACAACTTCTGATCGCCCACGGTGAGTTCCAGCTCCTTATCCACAAAGGCCTCCGCGACATCTGCGCGATGTTTCTTCAGCTTGCAAAGACTGCGTACGCCCGCCTTTAGCAGCGCCAGGGACTGGGCCATCAGGGTGTCTTGGGCGGTTTTGGAGAGCTCCTCATTCTCTGGCACCGCAGGCGGGGCCAATCCGATCCGGGATCCTGGCAGCATCCAAATCTCATCGCAGGCACAGGCCACGAGGGCACCGCCGGCGACAGCGCTGCTGTTGACGAAGGCGACCGTACGAATCTTGAGCCGGGCAATCTCCTCCGCCCGCGCCATGGCGACTTGGGCGTTACCGCTGGTGACATTGATGTCCAGGACCAGGATCGCCGCCCCTTTGGCGATGCATTGATCGATCTCCTGCCGGGCCACACTCCAGCGGCCTGGGTCCGTGATGTCCACCTCTGTGACCAACAGGCGCACCGCCTTACCCGCAAGGGGCTTTGGGGGGTCGGCCTCTTGGGCGACCGTCACAGCGAGGAGGCAAAAGAACGAAAGAAGGATACGCAAAGACATCATAACAGCGGGCAACAGGATGGATGGACCTGCACAGGACATCTACGCCTCCCGACCAGTGGTAGCAACCCGCCATCGCCGCCGTTTTACGCCCTTGCCTTTTGGCCTGGGATAAGCCTACTTCTCCGCCCCCATGAGCACTCCCCCTCCCAGCACCAGCGAACGTCGCAAACAATTCCCCTTCGATGCCTTTGAGCCGAAGTGGCAGGCGGCGTGGGAAAAGGCAAACGCCTTCCATACGCCGAACCCCGGCGACGCCGACTTTGATACCAGCAAGCCGAAGTTCTTCGTGCTGGACATGTTCCCCTACCCCAGCGGCCAGGGCCTGCACGTCGGCCATCCAGAGGGCTACACCGCCACCGATATCATTGGCCGCTACAAGCGCATGACGGGGCACAACGTCCTGCACCCCATGGGTTGGGATGCCTTTGGCCTGCCAGCGGAGCAGTATGCAATCAAAACCGGCACCCACCCAAGGGCCACGACGGAGGCCAACATCGCCAATTTCAAAAAGCAGCTTAACAGCCTCGGCTTTGCCTATGACTGGGCGCGCGAAGTCAACACGACCGACCCCGGCTACTTCAAGTGGACGCAGTGGATCTTTTTGCAGCTCTACAACAGCTACGTGAACGACGAAGGCAAGGCATGCCCCATCGCAGAGCTGGAAGCCCAAGGCCTGGGCCATGACGAGATCGACGCACGCCGCCTGGCCTACGTCTCCTCCGCCCCGGTCAACTGGTGCCCCGAACTCGGCACCGTGCTGGCCAATGAGGAAGTGGTGGATGGCAAGAGCGAGGTCGGCGGCTTCCCCGTGGAGCGCCGCCCGATGCGCCAGTGGATGCTGCGCATCACGGCCTTTGCCCAACGCCTGATCGATGAACTGGAGGGACTCGATTGGCCAGAGAGCATCAAGCTACTACAGCGCAACTGGATCGGCCGCAGCGAAGGCGCGGAGGTCAAATTTAAGGTCGATGGCATCGATGAAACGATCACCGTCTTCACCACACGCCCCGACACACTGTTTGGCGCGACCTACATGGTGCTGGCGCCGGAGCATCGGCTCGTGGATGAACTCGTCAGCGAAGAGCAGATCGCTGCCGTTGAGCTGTATCGGGAAAAAACCGCCCGCAAGAGCGATCTGGAGCGCACTGAACTGGCCAAGGAGAAGTCCGGGGTCTTCACGGGTGCCTACGCCATCAATCCGGTCAACGAAGAGAAGATCCCCATCTGGATCGCCGACTACGTGCTGATGGGCTATGGCACGGGTGCCATCATGGCCGTGCCTGCGCATGACGAGCGTGACTTTGAATTCGCGCAGATGTTTCATCTGCCCATCAACCAAGTCGTGCAACCACCCGAAGGTCACGATTGGCAGGGGTACACCGATGTGGGCACCGCAGTGAATTCAGGCTTCCTGGACGGACTCCCGACCCCCGAGGCCAAGGCAAAAATCACGGCCTGGCTGGAAGAGAAAGGTCTGGGCAAAGGCACCATCAACTTCAAGCTGCGCGACTGGCTCTTCAGCCGCCAGCGCTACTGGGGCGAGCCCTTCCCGATCATTTGGGAAGACGGTCAGCACCGCTGCATCCCCGAGAGCGAGCTGCCGCTGCAACCGCCTGACTTGGCAGACTTCAAACCGACGGGCACGCCAGAGCCACCCCTGTCTAAAGCCACTGACTGGGTGCGCTACAGCGAGACCGCCACACGCGAACTGAACACCATGCCGCAGTGGGCCGGGTCATGCTGGTATTATCTCCGCTACTGCGATGCCCGGAATGCCGAGCGATTTGTCAGCGAAGAAGCGGAACGCTACTGGATGGGCGGCGGTAAGCCCGGCGGCGTCGATCTTTACGTCGGCGGCACTGAACACGCCGTGCTGCACCTTTTGTATGCCCGCTTTTGGCACAAGGTGCTCTTTGATCTGGGTTTTGTCAGCACGCCAGAGCCCTTCCAGCGCCTGGTGAACCAGGGCCTGATCATGGGCGAAGATGGCCAAAAGATGTCCAAGTCTCGCGGCAACGTCGTGAACCCAGATGACGTCGTGAGCGAATACGGTGCCGATTCACTGCGCCTCTACGAAATGTTCATGGGACCGCTGGAGCAGGTCAAACCCTGGAGCATGAAGGGAGTCGAGGGCGTGTACCGCTTCCTCGGGCGCGTCTGGCGTCTGATCCTGGAGACGAACCAAGAGGGCCAGTGGACGCTTTCCCCCCAACTCAAGGACGTGCCCGCCGAAAAGAAGGTGAACAAGGTCCTGCACGAGACCATCAAGAAGTGTGGCGAAGACATCGAGAAGCTCAGCTTCAACACCGCCATCGCCCAGATGATGGTCTGCACCAATGCCTTTACCCAGGCAGAGGTGCGTCCGGTGCGCGCCATCGCCACTTTCCTGACCGTCCTGAGCCCCTTCGCCCCGCACATTGCCGATGAACTGCAGGCCGTGATTCGTCAACACTTCCCAGATGTGGCGCAGCCCGGCTTCATCGCTGACCAAACCTGGCCCACCTACGACCCCGCCGCGCTCATTGAAGACGAAGTCGAAATCGTCGTTCAGGTAAACGGCAAACTCCGCGACCGCATCACCGTGGCCCGCGACGCCCCGAAAGAAGAGGTCGAAAAGCTGGCCCTAGCCAGCGAGCGCGCCCAGGAGTTCATGGAAGGCAAGACGCCCAAGAAAGTCATCGTGGTTCCAGGCAAGCTCGTGAACATCGTCGTCTAAAGGATGCGCATCGCCCTCCTCCACTACACCAAACCACCCGTCATCGGTGGAGTGGAGAGAGTCATCGCCGATCAAGCCCAGGCCCTGCGGGAGCTGGGGCATGAGGTGGTGGTGATGGATGCCAAAGAATGGAAAGTAGCAACCAACGCCAGCGCACAACCAGCGTCAACCGCCCCCGCAATCAAGAGCGAGGGCGTCCAGCCATTGCAAAGCGCACCCGCAATCGGGCGCGTGGGCGTCCAACCAGAAAAGAGCGCACAGGCATTCAGGAGCGCGGGCTTCCAGCCCGTGTACGGCTTGGGGGCTTCTAGCCCCCAGTTCCCCGCCCAATTCCTAAACC
>Ga0056914_10003112_pt1 | contig 9929 bp, 9 predicted proteins | sample TNRBio252014_DNA_FD_55168 | JGI IMG/M metagenome (GOLD analysis project Ga0056914, IMG submission 55168) | Wastewater treatment Type I Accumulibacter community from EBPR Bioreactor in Madison, WI, USA - TNR Reactor_6/25/2014_ DNA | ecosystem: Engineered > Bioreactor > EBPR > Anaerobic-Aerobic >...
TGTCCCGCCCACCGTCGCGCTTCGCCAGGATGAATACGGCCGGCTCGTCCAGCCATGCGGTCGACGGCCGAACGACCACGAAGTCGTAGCGCCTGCCACTTTCCCCGGCCCAGGTCGCGACAGCCGGGTCGCAGAGAGGCAGGGTTCCTGGGAGATACATCACGATATCCTTTGTTCTTCCGCGTTCGGCCGCTGCCCGGCCGCACACCGACGCTCCCTCGAACACAACGCACGTCCGGTCCCTGCGAACGCTCGCCTCACGAGAGTAGCTGCCGGTATTTTCCCTGCCACCAATCAAATTGTAACACCAATTCAATTGACAGCCATTCTCAAAACGATAGGCTGCGGCCCGAAGTTCCCGCCCCGAGGGTTGTGTCGACGCTATCCTGCAGCCTTCGCACGGGCGATCAGCGCGGAACAGTCGCTGTCCTGGCCGACGCCGGCATCGATCGGCGGCAGCAGGCCGATGAGCGGCGTAAGGATCGCGTTCACCACCTTCTTCACCGTCGTGTCCACGCCGATCTCGACCGGATCGGGAAACGCCGTCGGTTCCGCGAACGTGCCCTGGATGCGGATCGGCGTGCGCAGGCTGAGCGGGCTGAAGTCCTTGGACAGCGGCGTGAGCGTCACGTCGATCGTCTCCTGCCGCATGTCGATCCTGCCGCGGCCGCCGATGTTGGTGTCGGTGGTATCCACCAGCAGCGTGCGCGAATTGAAGACACCCTGCTGGGCGTCGAAATCGGCGACGATGCAGCGGATCGGGATCGCCTCGTCGCCGCCGATGACGACGCCGAGGGACTCGGCGATATCCAGGCCGGCCAATTCGACCAGCAGGTGGCTGATCGAGCCGTCCGACATCACCAGGAACAGATCGCCATTGGCCGAGCCGAGGATCTGCGCGGCCGAGGTTCCGGTCGCCTGCAGGTTGACCCGGCCGCCGAGGCGACCCGCCGTCTTCTGCGCGAACGGGGCGTCGCCCGCCAGGGACTTCAGGTCGATGCGCTCGATGCGGGTGTCGATGTCCACCTTCACCGGTGTGGAGGAACCACGGAGCGCCAGGGATGTGCGAACCTTGCCCTTCGCGAGGGCGAACTCGGCCGGGTCGATCCGCAGGTTGCCGCCCTCCAGCTTCAGCTTGGTTCGCAGGCGGTCGATCGGCAGACCGGGCACTTCGATGCGCTTGGCGGCGAACGTCACGTCTGCGTCCATGGCATTGAGGCGCTCGAGATCGATCGGCTTGTCGGGTAGCACCTTGCCGCCGCGGCGATCGATGGCCTCCTCNCCGGAGATCTTCTGGCCTTCCCGGCCCCCGGGCTTCGCGCCGATGAAGGGCGCCAGGTCCTTGTAGTCCAGCAGGTCCGATGTGGCGTCCGCCGTCAGGCGAAGACGCTTGCCGCCGGTGTCGACGCCGAACGCCCCACGNATGTCGCTGCCGCCGAGCCGGCCCGTGGCATCGCGGAAACGCCAGGTCGCTCCGGCGCGGTCCACCCGCCCGGNGAAGGCATAGGGTGGGCTCGGCGGCAGGGCGATGCCGGAGATCGGATAGAGTTTCGAGAGATCGTCGCCGCGNACGTCGACCTTCAACGCGACACCCTCGGCCTTGACCGGGTCGTCGATGGTGCCCGCCGCCTTGACCTTCAGGTCGGCGATCGTCGCATCGAGATCGATCGGGTAGGGGTCCTGCGCCGCCAGCAGCATCTCCCAGGAGCCCCCCGCGAAGCGCACCTTCAGCGGCCGGGACTGAAAAGCGCCGTCGGCGGAGACGCGCACGCGCGCCGCCTCGCGGTCGTCGGCGACGCGCAACTGGTCGAGGTCCAGGTCCAGCGAGCGATCCGTCGTCGGATCCCGGTAGCGAAGCCGCAGATCGTCGACGGCCAGCTTGTCGACGCGGGGGATTTCGCTCCGCGTCTCCGGAGCCGCGGCATCGGCGGTCGCCTTCGCGCCGGCCGAGAGATTCCAGTTCGCCTCGCCTNGAGCGTTCTTCTCCAGCAGGACCCGGATGCCNGACGCGGTGACCTCCGGCAGCACCACGGCACCGCGCAGCAGCTTCCGCACGTCGATGGCGATATCGAGCGATTTCACGGCGGCGAGATCGTCCGTCTTGCTCCAGGCGGCGTTGCCGAGCACCAGGCCCTCGAGATGGATGCGTGTCACCCAGCCCGGATCGACGCCGGCATCGCCGCGGATCTCGACACGCCGCCCGACGGCGGCGCTGGCGGTACGCGCGGCGAACGCCTTCGCATCGTCCTTGTCGATGACGAAGTAGACGGTGGCGGCGATCGCGACGATGANGCCGAACAGCACGACCGGCACCGCGAGCACCNCCGCCATGAGAATTCCGATGGCCCGTGGCATGGCCGCNCCCACTCCCGCCCCGTGGCCCGGCCGCCGGATGCGCCCGCTGGCACAGGGGTTCGGGTTCAACGTATCGGCCCGACGCCGGTTCCTGATGGCCGGCCCGGTCGGCCTTGCAATGGCGGGCGGGGCGGGGTATCTAGCNNNCAACTCACACGCGGAAGTCCGCGGTCGTGCGCCTTTTGGCGTAAACGGCTGCTCCGGTGCCCGGTCGATCCGGGCCAGTTCCGCGGCGGATCAACCGGAAACGAGAATTAAAACGCTATGGCAATGCCGACCTTCTCCATGCGCCAGCTTCTGGAAGCGGGCGTACACTTCGGGCACAGCACCCGGCGCTGGAATCCGAAGATGTCTCCGTTCCTCTACGGCGTGCGCAACGGGACGCACATCATNGACCTGGAGCAGACGGTGCCGATGCTGCACCGTGGACTGATGGCGGTTCGCGACGTGGTCGCCGCCGGCGGCCGCGTGCTGATCGTCGGCACNAAGCGCCAGGCGAGCGAGAAGGTCGCCGACGCGGCGCGGCGCTGCGGCCAGTACTACGTCAATCACCGCTGGCTCGGCGGCATGATGACCAACTGGCGCACGATCTCCAATTCGATCAAGCGGCTGCGCGAGTTGGACACCCGCCTGGGNGAAGGCGTGCAGGGCCTGACCAAGAAGGAGACCCTGGTGCTGACNCGCGAGCGCGACAAGCTCGAGCGCGCACTCGGCGGCATCAAGGAAATGGGCGGCCTGCCGGACATCCTGTTCGTCATCGACACGAACAAGGAGGCGATCGCCGTCGCCGAGGCGAACAAGCTGAACATCCCGGTGGTGGCGGTGCTGGATTCCAACAGCGACCCGCACGGCATCCTGTTCCCGATCCCCGGCAACGACGACGCGCTGCGCGCGATCGGCCTCTATTGCGACCTGATCGTCGATGCCGTGCTGGACGGGATCCAGCAGGAGATGGTGGCCGCCGGAGTCGACATCGGCGCGTCCGACGAGCCGCTCGATGCGATCAACGGCGAGGACGAGAGGGCGGACGAGGTGGTCCCGCAAGCCGGCGAGGCCGTCGACCCGGCCGCGGCCGCGCCGATCGAGGCCGANGAGNGNGCGGGCCAGACCGCCTGAGGGCGGGGGCCGACCGGACGGATCGCCGCCGCCCGTCGACCGGGCGGGCGAACCGCCCCGGCGAACGAAGGACATACGGACGACACTCGCGCTGCCGCGGGGTCGATCAGCGCGACGTGGAGACAAGGTGAGATGGCCGAGATCAGTGCGAGCCTGGTGAAGGCGCTGCGGGAAAAGACCAGCGCCGGCATGATGGACTGCAAGAAGGCGTTGACCGAGGCCGGCGGCGATCTGGAGGTCGCCGTCGACTGGCTGCGCAAGAAGGGGTTGTCGGCGGCCGCCAAGCGATCGGGCCGGATCGCGTCGGAGGGTCTGGTGGGCTTGTGCGTCGCGGGAGGCAGCGGCGCCGTCGTCGAGATCAATTCCGAGACCGACTTCGTCGCCCGCAACGCGCTGTTCCGCGACTTCGTCGCCGGCGTGGCGCAGATCGCCGCCGGCCTGCAAGGCGACGAGGACGCGATCAAGGCCGCNACCTGGTCGGCCAGCGGCCGGAGNATCGCCGACGAGGTCACGCATCTCGCGGCGACGATCGGTGAAAACATCACCTTCCGCCGCGCAGCCGGGCTGAGCGTCGCCGAGGGCATCGTCGCAGCGTACGTACACAGCGCGCAGGGCCCCGGGATCGGCAAGATCGCCGTGCTGGTGGCGATCGAGGGTGCGGCGCCCGGCGAGGCGCTCCAGGATCTCGGCAAGAAGCTGGCGATGCACGTGGCCGCGGCCAATCCGATGGCGGTCTCCCGCGATGAACTGCCGGCGGACGCTTTGGAGCGCGAGCGGGCGGTGCTGGTCGAGCAGGCGCGCGCCAGCGGCAAGCCGGACGCGGTGATCCAGAAGATGGTCGAGGGCCGGCTGTCCAAGTTCTACGAGGAGGTCTGCCTTTTGGAGCAGCCGCTGGTGATGGACCCGCAGACGAAGGTGAGCGCGCTGGTCGCGGATGTCGCCAAGGCTGTCGGCAGCCCGCTTGCGGTCCGCGCGTTCGTCCGCTACGCGTTGGGCGAGGGGGCCAAGTCGCAGGACGAGGCGGTCGCGGCCGCCTGAGCCGAAGGGGCTCTCCGGCACACCACACGGCGGGGCCGGCCGGAGGGAGGCCCGGCCCCGGGCCAGTCGTCGATCAACCGAAGAGCGAGCAGGGGATCCATGGCAGCGACTCCCACCTACCAGCGTGTGCTGTTGAAGCTTTCCGGCGAAGCCCTGATGGGTGATCAGGCCTACGGGATCGACCTCGCGACGATCGACGGCATGGCCAAGGACATCCGGGCGGTGCACGCGATGGGCGTGCAGGTCTGCGTCGTCGTCGGCGGCGGCAACATCTTCCGCGGCATCTCGGCGGCGGCCGACGGCATCGAGCGGGCCAGCGCCGACTACATGGGCATGCTGGCGACGGTGATGAACGCGCTGGCGCTGCAGAGCGCCCTGGAACGATCCGGTTTGCATACACGGGTGCAGTCGGCTATTCCCATGACGACGGTGTGCGAGCCGTACATCCGGCGTCGCGCCATTCGCCACATGGAGAAGGGCCGGGTCGTGGTATTCGCCGCCGGGACCGGCAACCCTTTCTTCACGACCGACACGGCGGCGGCGCTTCGCGCGGTGGAGATGGGGTGCGACGCTTTGCTGAAGGGCACGCAAGTGGACGGCGTCTACACCGCGGACCCGAAGAAGGTCGCCGACGCGGAGCGGTACGAGCAGCTCTCGTTCCAGGAGGTGCTGGCCCGCGACCTGCGGGTGATGGACACCTCGGCGGTGGCGCTGGCACGCGACAACGCCATTCCGATCATCGTCTTCTCGATCCACAGCCCGGGCGCCTTCGCCTCAGCCGTGTGCAGCACCGGAAAGTTCACGATCATTCGCTGAGGGGCCGCCGACCGTGACGACGACAGACATCCAGACGATCAAGAAGGACGCCAGCCGCAAGATGGACGCGGCGGTCGAAGTGCTGCAAAAGGAATTCGCCGGCCTGCGCACCGGCCGCGCGTCGGTCAGCCTGCTGGAGCCGGTGACGGTGGAGGCCTACGGCGCACGCATGCCGCTCGCCCAGCTCGCCACCATCGCAGCACCGGAATCACGCATGCTGACGGTGCAGGTGTGGGACCGCGGCATGGTCAAGGCGGTGGAGCGGGCGATCCAGGAAGCCGATCTCGGCGTCAACCCGGTCGGCGAAGGGCAGATGATCCGCATCCCGATCCCGTTGCTCAACGAACAGCGCCGGTTGGAGATCACCAAGATCGCCTCGCGCTATGCCGAGGAGGCGCGCGTCTCCGTCCGCAACGTCCGCCGCCACGCGATGGACGAGCTGAAGAAGGCGGANAAGGATGGTGGTATCTCCGAGGATCAGGTTCGCGACCTGAGCAAGCAGATCCAGGAGCTGACCGACAAGCACATCCACACGCTCGACGACCTTCTCGCCAAGAAGGAGACCGAGATCCTGCAGGTGTGANCCGATGACACCTCTGCCGCTTCAGCCGCAGCCGGACTGCGCGTCGCCGCTGCACGTCGCCATCATCATGGACGGCAATGGACGATGGGCCGCGGAGCGCGGACTGCGGCGGACGCAGGGGCACAAGCGCGGCGCCGAAGCGGTGAAGACCGCGGCCGAGAGTGCCGTCCGCCTCGGCATCCGCTATCTCACNCTGTTCGGCTTCTCGTCGGAGAACTGGGGCCGGCCGGACGCGGAAGTCAGCGACCTGATGGGGCTGCTGCAATACTACCTNCGCAACGAGATCGGCTTCCTCAACGAGAACTNGATTCGCTTGCGCGTGATCGGCGACCGATCGAAATTCAGCTCGGACATCGTGCGCGCGATCGACCGGGCGGAAAGCGAGACCGCCGGCAACGGCCGGCTGACGCTGACGATCGCNCTGAGCTACGGGTCGCGCGCGGAGATCTGCCACGCGGCGCGGCGGCTGGCCGAAGAGGTGCGGGCGGGGCGGCTCGATCCGTCGGCGATCGACGAGGCGACGTTCTCGCGCTTCCTCTACACCTGGGACATGCCCGATCCCGACGTGGTGATCCGCACCAGCGGCGAACAGCGCATCAGCAACTTCCTGCTGTGGCAGGCCGCCTANGCGGAACTGGTGTTCGTGGATACCTACTGGCCGGATTTCTCTCGACAGGACTTCGAGTTGGCGATCCGGGAGTTNTCNCGCCGGGATCGGCGATACGGCTCCGTCGCGGTCTGAACCCGTTGGCTTTGTCGCCGCTGNCCACGCGCATTCTCGCCGGTCTGGCGCTGGGCATACCGGTTTTGCTGGCGGTGTGGTGGGGGTCGCCGGCGTTCGACCTGNTGATCGCAGCCGCCGTGGCGATCCTCGCCTGGGAGTGGTTCGGCATCTGTGGTGCCGGCCGGCCGCCGGTCGAGGGCCTGCTGATCGGTGCCGTGGTGGTGGTGGCGGTGGTCGTCGCCACGGTGTTCGGCATTCGCCCGGCGCTGCTGGCCCTCGCCCTCGGCGTGGCCGCCGTGCTGCTGGTCACAGGGCGCGAACCGTGGCTCAGTGCCGGCACGCTGTACATCGGCCTGCCATGCGTGGCATTGATCTGGCTNCGTGGCGCGGACTACGGTCGCGACATGGTGTTTTGGCTGATGGGAGTGGTCTGGGCGACCGACATCGGCGCGTACGCCGCCGGCCGGCTGATCGGTGGCCCGCGCCTCGCGCCGCGGATCAGCCCGAACAAGACCTGGGCCGGGCTGGCGGGCGGCATGGCCCTCGCGGCGGTGACCAGCGCCGCCTTCGCGCTCGCCGGGCCCGCGGGGGCACGGCATGTCGTGTCGGCGGTGGTGCTGGGCGCGCTGCTGGCGGTGATCGCCCAGGCCGGCGACCTCGCGGAATCGTGGGTGAAACGGCGGTTCGGCGTGAAGGATGCGAGTGCGCTGATCCCGGGGCACGGCGGATTGCTGGACCGGGTGGATGCGCTACTGGTGGTAATTCTGGTGGTGGCGTGCATCGCGGCATTTGACGAAGGTGCTTTCTCCCGATGGCTATGATCGCAACCCGGCCCCGGCCGCAGACACAGAGCCGCAGTGTGACCATCCTCGGTTCCACCGGCTCGGTCGGCTGCAACACGATCGATCTGCTGCTGCGCCAGCCGGACGCGTTCCGCGTCGAGGCGCTGACGGCCAATCGCAATGTCGAGTTGCTGGTGGAGCAGGCGCTTGCGCTGCGGCCGCGTCTGGTGGCGGTCGCCGACGAGAGCCGCTACGCCGCGCTGAAGGACGCGCTGTCCGGCACCGGCATCGAGGTGGCGTCCGGCGCGCAGGCGCTGGTCGAGGCCGCGGCGCGGCCCACCGACTGGGTGATGGCCTCGATCGTCGGCGCCGCCGGCCTGGAGCCGACGATGGCGGCGGTGCGTCGCGGGGCGATCGTCGGGCTCGCCAACAAGGAATGCCTGGTCTGCGCCGGCGAGATCATGATGGCCGAGATCAAGGCCTGCGGCGCCACCCTCATCCCGGTCGACTCCGAGCACAGCGCCATCTACCAGTCGTTCGACTTNGAGAACGCCGACAAGGTGGAGAAGATCATCCTCACCGCCTCGGGCGGGCCGTTCCGCTCGATGCCGGTCTCGCAGATGGCGATGGTGACGCCGGCCCAGGCGGTCGCCCATCCGAACTGGGACATGGGTGCCAAGATCTCCGTCGACTCGGCGACGATGATGAACAAGGGGCTGGAGCTGATCGAGGCCTTTCATCTGTTCCCGGTCAGCGCCGAGCAGATCGACATCGTCGTGCACCCGCAGTCGGTGATCCACAGCCTCGTCGCCTACGTCGACGGCTCGGTGATGGCGCAGTTGGGCGCACCCGACATGCGCACGCCCATCGCCTATGCGCTCGCCTGGCCGCAACGCATGGCCTCGCCGGCACCGCGGCTGGACCTGGCCGAGATCGCGCAGCTCACCTTCGAGGCGCCGGACGAGCGGAAGTTTCCGGCGCTGCGCATCGCCCGGGACGCCTTGCGCCTCGGCGGCTCGGCGCCGATCGTTCTCAACGCCGCGAACGAGATCGCCGTCGGCAGTTTCCTGGCGGGCGGTATCGGCTTCCTGGATATTCCGCGGATCGTCGAGCGCGCGCTGGAGCGGGCTCCGTCGGCCGCCCCGCAATCGATCGCCGACGTGATCGAGATCGACCGCGAGACGCGTTCGCGCACCCTGGGCCTGATCGAGGCCCTGGCGTGACGGGCGTCGTCTCCCGCCGCCGAGCCGGTTCACCCCCACAACGGTCGTGACGGTCATGCATTATCTCGTCGACTGGATCCTGCCGTTTCTGATCGTCCTCACCGTGCTGATCTTCGTGCACGAGTTGGGCCACTATCTGGTGGCGCGGCGCTGCGGGGTGAAGGTCGAGGTGTTCTCCATCGGCTTCGGCCCGGAGCTGTTCGGGCGGACCGATCGCAGCGGCACCCGCTGGAAAGTCAGTGCGGTCCCTCTCGGCGGCTACGTCAAGATGCACGGCGAAGAGTCCTTCGAGGACGGCGCCGACCCGGCCCCGAAAGCCGGGCTGGATCCGCTGTCGTTCCGCGACAAGACGCTGCGCCAGCGGGCGGCGATCGTCTCCGCCGGGCCGTTGGCCAATCTTCTGTTCGCGCTGGTCGTTCTGCTAGGCCTGTTCGCCATCGTCGGCGCGCCGGCGCCGCTGCCGGTCGTCGGCAGTGTGCAGGAGAACAGCGCCGCCGCCGAGGCGAAGCTGCAGCCGGGCGACCTGGTGCTGGAGATCGACGGGACGCAGATCGCTTGGTTCGAAGACCTGCGAAACCTCGTCAACGCCAATCCGGGTCGGCCGCTGCGCCTGCTGGTGCAACGCGCCGACGCGGAAATCGAGGTCGTTGCGACACCGCGTCCCTCGGTGCAACGGGTCGACGGCGAAGAGCGGCAGGTAGGATTGCTCGGCATCAGGCCCGACCTCTCGCGCGTCGGCTACCAGGAGTTGTCGCTGCCGGCCGCGACCGCGGCCGCCGTCAGCCAGACCTGGTCGCTGGCGACACAGATCTTCACCACGCTGTTCAGCATCGTCAGCGGCGACCGCCCGCTCGACGAACTCGGCGGGCCGATCCGCATCGCCCAACTCTCGGGCCAGGTGGCGCAGGACGGGGCGGTCAGCCTGCTCTATTTCATGGCGGCGCTCTCGGTCAACCTGGCGCTGATCAACCTGCTGCCGATCCCTGTGCTCGACGGCGGGCACCTGCTGATCTACGCGATCGAGGCGGTCGGTCGCCGTCCGCTGTCCAAACGAGTCGTCGAGTACGCCTTCCGCGCCGGCATGATCTTCGTCGTCGGCCTGATGCTGCTCGCGACCTGGAACGACCTCGAAAATCTGAAGGTCATCGAATTTTTCCGCCGGCTCGTCAGCTGAAGCGGCAAGGGGAAGGGGCAGTGAGGGTGCGCGTCATCCGGATTCTCGCCGCGCTTGCGGTGATCCTCGTGCAATTGGCCGGACCGGTCGCCGGCCGGGCGCTGGCGCAGGCACAGGC
>Ga0056914_10003119_pt1 | contig 9917 bp, 7 predicted proteins | sample TNRBio252014_DNA_FD_55168 | JGI IMG/M metagenome (GOLD analysis project Ga0056914, IMG submission 55168) | Wastewater treatment Type I Accumulibacter community from EBPR Bioreactor in Madison, WI, USA - TNR Reactor_6/25/2014_ DNA | ecosystem: Engineered > Bioreactor > EBPR > Anaerobic-Aerobic >...
GGGAAAGTCTGCTTCCGGGGTCAAAAAAGGTGACGCTGAAAACGCAGTTAACCAACAACATCCGCCGGGAAATTCGTTCGGTGACGAACGGCGGAGCCGCCGTCCTGAACCTGACCCGCCCGCAGCATACCTGGTTTCGCTTAGTGCGCAATGGCAGCAGTTTTACAGGCTATACGTCAACCAATGGCACGAACTGGAGTTTTGCTTTTTCGGCTACCGTCAACATGACCGGGTGCATTTACGCCGGCGTATTTGCGGAAAGCATCAACGGGAACACGACCACAACGGCTAATTTTAGCAATGTGAATATCATTGGGGCGCAGAACAACCTTGCTGTGAATCCTGTAAACGGGGTAGGGGACCTGGACGGAATAATGCCTACCCATGAAGTGAATATTTATCCGAACCCAACAACTGGGGAGCTAAGTATAAATCTGGACATTCATGCAGGCAAGCCAGGTAACGTTTTGGTATTCAATGCGCTTGGCGAATTAGTTGCGCAGGAACGTCTGGTTCCCGGCAAGCTGGAAACACACAACATGCGGATTGCCGGTAGTGCAGGCGTTTATACCGTCGTCATTCAATTGGATGACCTCCGGATTGTGCGCCGTGTAGTCGTGGATCCGAATGGCAGGAGGTAAANGGGGGGATTAGGCTTAGGTGTCGGACACTTCCAAAAGTGTTGTCCGACACCTAAGCCCAAACTCAGTGGAAGGCGGAGCGCCATAGGTGCGCTTGAATGCCTTGGAAAATGAAAACACGTCGCTGAAACCGCAATTGACCGCAGCTTCCGACACGGTAAGTTTACCTTTGCTCAACAGTTCCCGGGCTTTTTCCATTTTCAACTGCCGGAACCATCTCATGGGTGCTTCGTCGAATGCCTGCCGAAAACTGCGATGAAAATGATACGGCGACAGGCAGGCATGGCGCGCTACNGCTTCCAGGGTAAGGGGTTCGCNCCANTGGTCGAGCATAAAATCGCGCGCCGAGAGCAGCCGNCGGTACAATTCTCTGCGCGTAGCGGTTTGGCCGGCGTGGAGGCTGTTGATCTGACCCTGCGTATGCCCGTTGAAGGAAAAAAGGTTTTGAGCGAGATTGAAAAACAGCTCCTGAAAGTCGTCNGGGCGATGGGAGGCAGGTGATATCATTTGCCGGGCCAGTGTTTGAATTTGAATGGATAAAGGGCTGGAGTTCCTGTAGGTATGTTCAAAGAATTCCAGCCGGAAAGCAGCACTATTGGCGGGTGTGTTGAGAGGCGACCGGCCCGTGGGCAGAAAGGCATTGGCCACCTCTGTGAGAAAGTCTTCCGTAAAAAAAATGATCAGCGCCTTCGTGCCGGCAGGTGTAGGGAGGCACTCCAGTTCGGTGCCGTGATTGGCAATGAAGAAGCTGCCCGGTCCAACGCTTATTTTTTGATTTCCAATCACATAGGGTATTTCACCTTCGATACAATACTTGATGGAAAAAGGAGTGTGGTATTTGCAGTATCGAATTACGTCCTCCGCGTAAAACAGGCTGTTGGTTTCGTGCGGGATTACACCAGATTCACAGCTATCCAATGCCCAGGTAATAGTTTTGCACATAAGCATCAAGCAGTTTAGCAAAGTAAAACCGTAAGGATAACTTTAAAAGCCTGAGGTTGCAAATGTGCAGTCGTTGCATAAATGTTACCTCGCTCCAGAAATCAGTTTCAGCGAATTCCGCTTGAGATCATCGTAAGCGCCGTTGTTTTGGTTGTTGAAAATGATCAGGGCAATGTCCATTAGGGGGAAATAACGGAACTCGAAATTCACGCCGCCCGCCGTGCCGCCGTGTCCGTAAGTCGGTTCCTGGGCATGGCGTTCGAGGATAAGTCCCAAGCCATAAGGTTGAGCATCTTTTACACCTGTTGTCCAGTCCGTCGTCATCAGTTTTAGGCTTTCAGGGTTGATCAATTTATTGTTTTTCAATGCCTTGCAAAAAAGAAGCATGTCGAAAGCGTTGGAGTAGCAGCCCCCGGCGGGCGAGCCTTTTTTGAATTGCTTCGTCCGGTTGTTTTTCCAGCCGCCTCCCTCTTGGCGGGCGTAAGGCAAGGCAAGCGGTAAGTCGCCATTGCCGTGATCGAAGAAGCCGCTACGGGCCATGCCCGCTTTTTTCAAAATATGCGCTCCAATGTATTGGTAATAATCCTGACCGCTTGCTTGCTCGACGATGGCACCGAGCAGCATGAAATTGGAGTTGGAATAATAGGACTCCGTCCCCGGCTCGAAGCGGAAACCTTCCTTGTAAATCAGAGGCAGGTACTCGTGCCAATGCTCAAAACGCAGCATGGCAGGTTCGTTCTCCGCCGTCCAATATTCGGCGATTCCGGAAGTATGCGAAAGCAGGTGTTTCAGGGTTACCTGTTCGGCCCAGGCTCGGTTCGGAAAGTCGGGGAAATAGTCAGTGAGTTTGTCCGTCAGCTTTAGCTTGCCTTGTTCCACCAATTGCAGAATGGCGGTGGCGGTGAACATCTTGCTGCCCGACGCCAGCCCGAAAAGTGTCTCCGCGCTGATTTTCCGGGCGTTTTCGAGGTCGGCAAAGCCCCAATGTTTTTCAAAAAGCACCTTGTCTCCTTTGGCGATGAGGATGCTGCCGGAGAGGTCATTTTCCCGCTCTAATTTTTCGACGTAGCCCCGCAGCCAGTCCAGCGTTTCCCGCTGCTCGATGCTGCCATTGGGCAGGGCAATCGGCTCGGCGACCTCGGCGATGAACGCCAACTTGTCAACGCGGTGCGGCGGCGTAGGTTCGAGGTAAAACTGGAAATCGCTCCACATCACCTCGCCCTGCTTGCGGGCATAGACGTGCAGCACATAGGTCGTGCCCCCAGGTTTTGCAAACTCCAGCCGCTCGCTGTGGTGATATTCCAGCGGGGCATAAATTTCGCGCAGCTTTTGAAAATGGGCGACGATGCGTTGAATGCCGATTTTTTCGAGTGTAGCAGGGGCGTACACCTCTTTTGAAATGGCTTCCCGCAAAGCGGCATCCGCAGTGTTGATGCCTTCCACGAAGCGACTGCCGAGGCGGTCGGGTGTAGGGGCTTGTGGATTAACCTGACAATTAGATGATTGCGTGAGTAGCAAGCTCAAGAGGAGCAGCAAATACGATGATTTTAGCATGGTGCTTTGGTTGTGATGAATCCCTGATTTATGGTAAAGGTATCAGATTAGGCCATGTAGGGTTTGTTCGTTCTTGCTAAAATGACGACCCAACTCCTTTTTTATTCATCACTTGATTTTTATATTAAATTGATAGACCACCCCAACCGTAAAATCCCATTTATCGTCCACTTCGATGTTTGTGATCTGGTCTCCAAAGTCTACCCGCAGCCGACCAACGGTGGCACGTGCATGAAGCCTCCGCCAGATTATTGCCTCCAGGCCGAGACCGTATTTCAGCATCCCTTGCTCGTCTTTTTGCTTGTAGGGACCGTATTTGTCAGTAATGGTCACGTCAAATCTCCGCTCCGTCTCAAAAGCATAGGCAAACGCCAGCAGGTTTCTCTCCTTGAAAGGAACGCCGCCCAGCACCAGCCCATAGCCGTATTGGAAATTGTTTTTATAGGCGATCATCAGTGAATTAGCAGGGTCAACATGGAGCAGGTTGCCATCGGTAAAACCTATTTGCACTTCTACACCTCCTGCGAGGCGACCTTTCAGAAACTGCTTTCGGAAGCCGGTGAACACCTCCGCCACAAAACGAGATTCCTGCGCCAGTACGTCCACGCCGTCCACGAAGGAACCGCCGAACAGGTTCTGCGAACCTGCGTTTGCACCGAGGTACAGGCCGTCGAAATGGCGCTCCGCTGCTCCGTTTTGAGCGGAACAAAAGGATTTACTAAAGCAAAAGCAAATGGCAAGAAAGATGAAAGCGCGAATGAAATTCATTGTTTAACTATTTGATAATCTTAGTAATTTGAACTTAACTGCGACAAAGATATTGCCGGTCATGCCGCATAGCTTTGTCTGTTCTTGCTAAAATCTACCGTGGTTGTTCGTGCTTAAAAAAGTGGGGCTTAGGTTAGGTGTCGGACACTTTCAAAAGTGTCCGACACCTAACCTAAACCCCGATTTTTTACTTGATCAATGCGAAAGCGTTGGGCAGGCGACTGGTTTTTTGGAATGTTTCAGGTGGAGTTTGGGATATGAGGTGCGAGCGCGCCATTTTTTCATTTCACAAAAGAATCAAAAAGTAACCGGGTTAATGATATTTTTGCCATGCAAACACGGTGAATGAAACGCACACTTTTTTTCCTTTTTCTGGTTTGTCGCAGCATGGTGCTGCAAGCTCAATCACCCCTCGTGGAAACCATCTCCATTGAGCAGGGCTTATCGCAGGGGTTTGTGCCCGCCATTTGTCAGGATGAAGATGGCTTCCTGTGGTTTGGCACTAAAAACGGGCTGAACCGCTACGACGGCTATCAGTTTCAGGTGTTCAAGAACGACCCGTTTGATTCGCTGTCATTGAACGACAATGAAATCATTGATGTGAAGGCGGCCGGCGATTTTCTGGCTTTGTTTACGAACAGTTCGCGCATCCAACTGTTCCACAGAAAAACCCAACGCTTCTATACCATACCACCTTTTGCAGGCTCCATTTTTTTACATAAATTTTTTTCTACGGGTAAAAACTCTCTGGGATTACTTTTTGAAGAGGCTGAAAAAACTGCTTTGTACCTTATTCATTGGCCTTCCGACCTCGTTGAAAGAGTAGAAAATGGTGAAACGCTGAGCGATTTACTTCAGATAGAAATTCTGTTTCGCCATCCCAAGCTACTCGATGCAGCAGTTTCCCTCGATCAAAAAAAAATCCGGATGCTTTCCCAAAACTCAATTTTGGAATATGACATCCAGTCGGGGAGTGTTTTGGAGATAAATACACCTTTCCTCTTTGAAATGTCCCGGCAGGAAATCAATTCGAAGCGTATTGCAGAGGATTCTTCGGGTGCTATCTGGGTATTTCAAAACACAAAGCTGGCTCGATTCAATGGTCAAAAGTGGGAAGTGTATACCTTTCCTTTTCCGAATACCTATTTGATGGCGACAGACGCCCAGGGTAGTTTTTTTTGGTTTTTGACAGGGAATAGTACACTTTATGGAGTGGACATGAACAAAATGCCCGTCAACCTGCAGCCAACCTGGGAACTTCCTCTTGATTATTTGATAACGAGTTGTTTTACAGATCAATTTGGCAATATCTGGATCGGTACCGATGCGCACGGAATTCGAAAATTTAGCCCGAGAACCGGCGCCTTTAAAAATTACGTCAATGGGATGTCCATTTATTGCCAACCGGTATACAATGGGAAGAACCACGTGTTCATGGGGGATGCCCGGCGCAAAATCTCTTTTCTGAAATTGCTCAACCTGCGTAGTGGTCAAGTCGAACACACGGAAGGCATGGGGGTGTCTGAGCGGGATGCGGCATTCGGGGGAATAACTGAAAATGGACGATTTTGGTTTGTTATTAAGAAAAAATCAGCGCAACTGACCTGTTTAGACCCGGAAACTGGTTTGTTGGAATCCATCCCTCTACCAGATGGAGGTATTCCGAAAGTTTCTGTGATGCGGTTCGCCCTGCCCGACGAAATTTGGATATTTGCCTCGGCCAATACGATTCGTTTTAACATAACCACGCGAAAATTTTCTGTTTTTGACAATCCCCAACTATCCGATGCTCAAATTATAGCAGCCGAACGCAGTCCTGACGGTACCTGGTGGATAGGTACGACAAACGGCCTGCACAAAGCGAAAATAGGCAATACCGGCCAATTGATTTTTTCAACAATCAGGGTTGAAAAAAACAATCGTAACAGCCTGCTGACCAATTCAATCAAATCCCTGTTGGTTGACCCCGACGACCCCAACCTGCTTTGGATCGGCACCAACGGCCATGGCATGAGCCGGCTGGAGATTTCCCAAAATCAGTTTACCCACTACACCACCAAAAATGGACTGCCCGATGACGTGGTATACGGTATTTTGGCCGACGACGAAAAGCCGCACAACCTCTGGCTCTCCACCAATCGCGGGCTAACCCGGTTTAGCCCAAAAACGGGTCTGTTTCAGTATTACTTCAAATCGGATGGCCTGCAAGACAATGAGTTCAATACTTTCGCCTCCTACAAATCGGCCTCGGGTACCCTGTTTTTCGGCGGTGTAAACGGCCTCACGGTGTTTGATCCGAAAAACCTGAGCGCCCATGGCAAACCGCCCCGGATACATTTTACGGGACTGAAAATCAATGGGATGGATGTTGGCCCGCGCGACCCGAATCCCATTATAAAAAAAGACATTGCCTTTCTGGAGCGTTTGGAACTATCGTTCTCTCAAAACAGCATCGTCCTCCAGTTTGCTGCCACCGATTATACCGCGCCGCAACGCAACCAGTTTGCCTACTACCTCGAAGGAGCAGAGCCGGAATGGGCACATCGTGGTTTTGAGCATTCAGCGCAGTATCTCAACCTCGCGCCAGGTACCTATACTTTCCGGGCGAAAGCAGCCAACAGCAGCGGGGTGTGGAATGAGCAGCCCATTGCGCTGGTCATTGTGATCCATGCTCCCTGGTACCGCACCTGGTGGGCATATTTAGGGTACGCCGGTTTCTTCGCTTTGGCAATTTTCTTATTTTATAAAAACCATCTTCGGCGCAGGCTTGAACACGCGGAGGCAGAACGACTCAAAGGACTGGACGAGTTCAAATCTCGGTTTTTTACCAACATTACCCACGAGTTTCGCACCCCGCTCACAGTCATCCTCGGCACTTCGGAGCAAGTGCAAACGAAGGCCGACGACGAACTCAAAGGCAAGATGAAGCTCATTCGGCGCAATGGCGAAAACCTCCTGCGCCTCATCAACCAAATCCTCGATTTGGCCAAATTAGAATCTAATACCCTGAAAATAAACTATGTACAGGGGGACATGTTGGCCTATTTGCGCTACATAGCTGAAAGCCTGCACTCCTTGGCCAACGCCCAAAATGTAATGCTCCGGGTAGAAAGCGATCAGGCCAAAATCGTGATGGATTATGACCCGGAACGGTTGTTGCAAATCGTACATAATCTGCTCTCCAATGCCATTAAGTTTACACCTTCGGGAGGAAAAGTGATTCTACGGTTGACGGTGGACGGTGGACGGGAGCCGAGATCCGTCCACCGTCTCCCGTCCGCCGTAATTACCGTCACCGATACCGGAGCGGGTATTCCCGCAGCCAACCTGCCCCATATTTTCGATCGTTTCTATCAGGCTGAAAACCTGGAAAAAGCCAAAGCAGGCGGCACAGGCATCGGTTTGGCATTAACCAGAGAATTAGTGAAGGCGATGGGCGGGAATATTTCCGTGGAAAGCGAAGTTGGCAAAGGAACGACATTTACCGTACGCCTTCCGATAACAAAAAAAGCAGAACTTGGCCTTCCCCCGGCCTCCTCTGAAGGAGGGGGTGACAGCCCCCTCCCGACTTCCCCCGAAAGGGTAGGAGTAAGGTCACTCCCTTCCTCGGAGGAGGCCGGGGGAAGGCTCATCCTGCTCATTGAAGACAACCCCGATGTGGTAGAATACCTGAGCGCTTGCCTCTCCTCCCCTTTTGGGGAGCCTGCCCCGATTATTCGGGGAGGTCGGGAGGGGGCTTACCAGTTGGATTTCGCCTACAACGGCCAGGCAGGTATTGAAAAAGCCCTCGAAATTGTGCCGGATCTCATCATCAGTGACGTGATGATGCCCGAAAAAGATGGATTTGAAGTGGTGGAGACGTTGAAAAACGATGAACGAACCAGCCATATCCCCATCATCCTGCTCTCTGCCAAAGCTACGGTAGCCAACCGCATTGAAGGGCTGAAGCGCGGCGCTGATGCTTATTTAGTCAAACCTTTCCATCAGGAAGAACTGCTCACTATGCTCCACAACCTATTGGAACTGCGACGCAAATTGCAGGCGAAGTACGCTGAGTTGGTGGCCAGTGAACCCGTGTTGGAGGCAGGAGCTCCCGCCGACCCTGAGGATGCCTTCCTAATGAAAGTGCGCGCTGCCGTGGAGCAAAATTTTTCGGACTCCGACTTCGATATGCCCCATCTGGCGCGCGCCCTGGCCATGAGCCGCAGCCAGATATTCCGCAAGATGAAAGCCCTCACCGGCCAGGCGCCCAGCCTTTTCATACGATCCGTCCGTCTCAGGCATGGCCGCCATCTGCTGGAGACCACTCAACTCACCATATCCGAAATTGCGTACGAAGTGGGCTTCTCTTCCGGAAAGTACTTCTCCGACGCCTACCTCGACGAGTTCGGCGAGCGCCCTTCACAACACGGGGGGTAATTTTTCCTTTTGCGCGAATCCTCTACGGGGGCGCTGCGTTGCGCAGCTCTCCCGAAAAGCGGAATCGGCCCGCAGGGCTGCCAGGCATGCCCGTCCCTGTTTACATCGCTTGTTTAATGTCGTGCAACGTTTAACTACTTTATATACATGGTTTTACGCTCTGGATCTTTGCCTTGATGCAACCTCATCAGGAAAGAAAAAACACCACTGCAACCTCATCAGGAAAGATTGACCGCTCATCAGGAAGGTGTAATCGGGAGGCCCCACAACTTTGCATCACATTCAAATACAGGATTGCCCGACGGCCTTAGGCATGGGAATGAATGTATTTGCTAATGTTTTTTTACTCAATCCTATTACACTTTAATCACATTTTGATACTTATCAATCCATGAAAAGAGCTCGTTTAATTCTTGCACTGTGGGTCACGATACTGGGCATTGCTCATGCGACTACGTTTACTGTAAGCAACACCAATGACAGTGGCGCAGGTTCCTTGCGACAGGCCATCCTCAGTGCCAATGCAGATGCAACCGCAACGGCTGCGAGCCCACACCTGATTAATTTTACGGTACCCAATGGTTCAACCATTACCGTACTTAGTCCATTTTTGGTCATTACCAACCATATTCGTATCAATGGCTTAGGAGTGGCTAATCTCACCATCAGTGGTGGCGGCACTTCGCGTATTTTTTGGATACAAAACGGCGCCATTACCATTCAAAACCTCACCCTCGCCAATGGCTACGCCAAAGGTGGCGATGGAAATGGAGGAGGTATGGGTGCGGGTGGAGCTATCTTTATGCACGAAGGTAAAGAAGGAGGCACTGGAAGTATTAATTTGAGCTTGGTCAATGTAAATCTTAGCAACAATCGAGCAGTAGGGGGCAATGCTTCTTCCGACGAGATTGGTGGTGGTGGTTTGGGGGGTAATGGCGGCGTTTATATTCGTACATTCCCCGGATTCATCCTGATACAGGGTGGTGGCGGTGGTGTGTTGGGAAATGGGGGTGGTGCTGGTGGTAGTGTGACCAATGGTGGGGATAATATTGGCGGTACCAATGGTGGAATCTCTATATTTGGCAACGGTGGTAATCGTGGCACGGTTGCTGGCAATGGTGGTTTTGGTGGTGGTGGTGGTGGTGGAACGGAGGCTGGCAATGGTGGTTTTGGTGGCGGTGGTGGCGGTGGCACGGGTGGTGGACATGGTGGTTTCGGTGGCGGTGGTGGCGGTGGCACCTCCGGTGGCAGCGGTGGTTTTGGCGGCGGCGGGGGCACGGGAAACTCGATTTCCGCAGGTGGTTTTGGCGGAGGGAATGCTGGAGGTGGCGGTATGGGAGCCGGTGGGGCAATTTTTGTCGCGAGTGGCAACTTGAGCCTTACTGGAGTAAATTTTACCAATAATAATGCGACCAGAGGAACAGGTGCTAATAATGGCAAAGGTTATGGTGGAGCGCTTTTTGTATTCAACAAAGCGGATAACGGTGGTAATGTTGCGCCGGGATTGTTCAATTAACTGTGTCAGTTTCTTTTTTCACTGTCCGCGCCGGTGAAGACCGAGGCCGTAGGCCGAGGGCGAGCCGGCGCGGACAG
>Ga0056914_10003128_pt1 | contig 9901 bp, 7 predicted proteins | sample TNRBio252014_DNA_FD_55168 | JGI IMG/M metagenome (GOLD analysis project Ga0056914, IMG submission 55168) | Wastewater treatment Type I Accumulibacter community from EBPR Bioreactor in Madison, WI, USA - TNR Reactor_6/25/2014_ DNA | ecosystem: Engineered > Bioreactor > EBPR > Anaerobic-Aerobic >...
CGCAACGTGGTGCTGACGCCGCACATCGCTGGCTCGACCCATGAGGCGCAACTCCAAGTCGCGTTGGACGTGGCCGAGCAGGTGATCGACGTGTTGCAAGGCCGGCTGGCGCCCTATGCCATCAACACGCCCATCCTGGCGCCCAAAGACCTGGAGGCGCTGACGCCTTTTATCGACCTGGCCGAGCGGCTGGGGCGCTTCCTGACTCAGTTGGAGCCGGGCATGCTGGATCACATGGAGCTGACCGCCCATGGCCCGATTGCCGAGCTGGACCTGACCTACCTGGAGGCGGCGGCGTTGAAGGGATTGCTGGATGGCGTGGTAGCTGAACGGGTCAATCTGGTCAACGCGCGGCTGATCGCCCGCCAGCGCGGCCTCAACCTCTCTCAGCGCCGGCTGCGCCATCACGGCGAGCGCTACGAGAATATGTTGACCTTGATCGTAGGCAACGGCGACCGCCAACGGATGGTGCGAGGGTCGATCGTGCAGGACGAGCCGCATATCGTCTGCATCGACGACCTGTGGGTGGANTTTGTAGCCAAGGGACATCTGCTGTTGACCTGGCACCACGACCGCCCTGGCATCGTCGGCCGCATCGGCACNCTGCTNGGCCAGAACGACGTCAACATCGCCTTCATGCACCTGGGGCGCCGCTCCGCGCGCGGCGAGGCCATCATGGTGCTGGGGCTGGACGAGGCGATCCCAGAGCGTCTGTACCCGGAAATCCTTGGCATGCCCCACAACTACTGGGTCAAAGCCATCCAACTGTAGCCGCTCTCAATGCCGCATGGAGTGGTTGGCCGTGATGGGCGCCACGTGGCTGAGTTGCCGCCTATGGTTTGTCGTAGTTGCAGGATCGCCCGGATATGTGCGATAATAGCGCCATGGAGTGTCAAGGATGAGCGCCATTTCTGATCACGGCTCTCCGTCAACAGCAGACAGCGCTACGCCGCCCGCGCAGTTCCGCATCCTGGTGATCGAGGACAACGCCGACATGCGTGAGTTCCTGCAGCGCATTCTCAAGCGGCGTGGCTACGGCTACCTGGGGGCAGTCGATGGCGCTGAGGGCGTGGCATTGGCTCTGGCCGAGCGGCCGGATCTGATCTTGATGGATTTGGCGCTGCCGGTACTCGACGGCTATGAAGCGACCCGTCTGTTGAAAGCCAACCCAGCTTGCGCTGCAACGCCCATAGTCGCTGTCACAGCCCATGCCCGCGCGGTCGATCAGGAGCGCGCGCTCGAATCCGGCTGCGATGCCTACATCAGCAAGCCCTACAGCATTCGCCAACTGTTCGAGCTGATCGAGCAGTTCCTTCCGCCGGCGACGTAGCGGCTCCTAACAAACCATGAAAGACCAGCTTCACTCTGATTCAGACAACCAACCAGCCGGCTTCGCTGCGTTCCAACGCCGCCAGGCTGTGTTGATCCCGTTTCTGGTGGTCGTTTTGACCTCGCTGGCTTGCGGCAGCTTTGTGCCGCGGCCAACCCCGGTTCCCCGCCCCACAGCCACAGCGATTGTCGAAGTGGCGCAGCCGGCAGGACCTACGGCCACAGCTACCCTCGACCTGCCCACCTCGGTGCCCACACGGGAGGTCGAGACGCCCACCTTCACACCGACACCTGCACCTGGCACGGCCATCATCGTCGGCCAGCCGGCGCGTGTGACGGCTACTCAGGGACTCAACGTGCGTAAGAGCGCCGGAGCCAGCGGGGACCGGTCCGGCCGTTTCCCGCCCGACGCCATCGTCAGCGTGCTGGAAGGCCCGGTGGACGCCGATGGCTATCGCTGGTGGCGCGTGGGCAACAACGAGCTGGCCGGCTGGGTGGCAGAAGGGGACAGCGAGGCCGTGTGGCTAAGCCCTGATCTGGGAAGCACCCAACCCGTCGACCGGCCGGTGCAATTGGGCGACGATGTGCTGGTCACGGTGGGCGAGACCGGTGTGCTTTCGGTGCGCGCCGAAGCTGGCACCAGCGCGCGCGTCCAGCATCAGGTGGCGGACAAAGCACAGCTTCGCGTGATCGAGGGGCCGGTCGAGGCTAACGGCTACCGCTGGTGGAAAGTCAGTAACGAGAGCGGTAACATCACTGGCTGGGCGGCCGAGGGCAGCGGCGATGATCGTTGGTTGACGCCGCTGGAGTAGGATGAGAAGGTGAGAGGGTGACAAGGTGACAAGGGGACTGGTCTCGCTCGGGCCGGTCTCCGACCGAGCCCGTCCGTCCGCTCACATTGCGGAGTCCGCACGCCCCCGTGCGGACTTTTCGCGTTACAGCGCATTGGCTAACTTCGCCAGCCTGTCCAGGTACCCGCTATCATCCATCGGCTCTTACATCGCGCAGTCCGCACGCCCACGTGCGGACTGCGCGTTACAGCGCCTCGGCCAGTTTTGCCAATCGATCCAGATATGCCCCATCCTTCATCGGCTCGTAACCTGGCCGCAGGTAGCGATTGACGAAGAAAGCCAGCGCGGCCGGCTTGTCCGTCTGCATCTCCCGGCTCAACTCCCAATCAGCCTCGGCCAGCAGGCAGGTCGCTTGCACCAGCAGCGCNAGTTGGTCGATGGTACGCCGAATGTGGGTTTGGAGGAACTCGGAGGAACTGCCCAGAACGCGCTCCAGTTGCTGCCGCACTTGGTCCATCTGCGCGAGAATCTGATCCTGCGCCTCGGCCAGATCTGGCCGGGTCACGCCGTCCAGCAGCGCGCCCAGGTAAGTCAACAGGTGCTCATGCAGGCCGTAACGCTGCATGTCGCGCGCGGCTTGCAGGCAGAGCACGTTGTGGCTGCCTTCCCAGCTCTCGAAGACCAGTGCATCGCGATACAGCCGGGGCACGACACTGAAATCCTCGATCGCGCCGTTGCCGCCCATGATTTCCTGTGCGCGGCGAATGCCCAGGCTGGCCTGCACTGAGGTAGCGTATTTGTTGATGTTGACCAGCAGGCGGTGCACGGCCCGCTCCTGCTCGGTAGCGTTGCCCAGGTCGAGGCGGTTGACCAGGTAGCTCAGGCGCAGGGTCGAGGCCAGCATGGCGTACAGGTCGCTCTTCATCTCGGCCAGCGCCTCCTGCACCAGGGGATAGCGGCCGATGGGGCCGCCGAACGCGCGGCGCTGCTGGGCAAAGGTCCACGCCTCGACGTAGGCCCGGCGCAACAGCCCGGCCGATCCCAGCGCGTTAGTCCAGCGCGAGGTGTTCAGCACCAGCTCCACCACGATCTTGAAGCCCTCGTCGACCGCGCCGATGGGGTAGGCCACGGCGTCCGCGAAGTCGATCTCGCCCGAGGCCATGGTGCGGGTGCCGAACTTGGTCTTCAGGCGACGGATGTGGAAAGCGTTTAGCGAGCCGTCCGGCAGGCGGCGGGGGACCAGGAACGTGCCCAGCCCGCGCGTGCCCTCGGCTGCGCCTGCCGGCCGCGCCGTCACCAGCATCTGGTCGGCGTTGGCCACCGAGCAGAACCACTTTTCCCCGCGCAGCAGCCACACGCCGGTTTGGCCCTCGGCTGGCCGCGCCTCGACCGCATTGGCGCCCACGTCGGAGCCGCCCTGTACCTCGGTCAGGAACTGGCTGGCCGTCTGCTTGCGGTCGTAGTCGCGGTCGAGCAGCGGCGGCAGATACGTAGCCTTCAAGGCGTCGCTGCCCCTGGCCTGCAAGGCGCGGATCAAGCCCAGCGTGCAGACGATGGGGCAGGCGTGGCCCATCTCGCCGGCCTGGGTCAGCAGGTAGAACAGCGCGCTTTGCTGTACGGCATGGCCCGGCGCGGCTGACAGGGCCAGCAGGCCGGCCTCGTAGGCTGGCCTGCCCGCGGTGTGGTAGCTGGGGTGGAACTCGATGCTCTCGCTGCGCTGGCCGATGCCGTCCCAGGCGTCCAGGCGAGGGTGGTTGTGCGGCCGATCGTTGATGGTCGCGGCCGGGTCGATCACCGTCGCGACGGCGTGGCCAAACGCGGCCAGTTCAGCCTCGTAGCTCGCATAGCTGGGATCGTACAGCGGCAGCACGCGCAGCAAATTGGCGTCACAGGAAAAAAAGTTGTCGGGGACACTGGCCCGCCAGCGGGCCAGATCGGCGCGTCCTTGGGTGATCGTTGACATGGGGACACCTCCAACCTACCTGGCAGAAGACGGAGCGAACTGGGCAGAGCTTGGTTGTACCTTCTTCTATTATCCGCGATCTTGCCAACGAGGCAAGCCCCAGAATCAAGGTTGCCAACTCTTCCAGAGTTGGCAACCTTGCGCCGTGCTCCCGGTCACACCCATCCTTACCAGTGGCAGAACCGCTAGCAGGACGAGCAGCGCCAACCGGCGGGAGACCCAAAATTGAGGTCAACTAGCGCGTTGCAGGTTTCCTCTAAAATCGACCTTTGAGCCTAGCCTATCCTCTCAAAAATCCGCTGCGCCATGTCAATGATGCCCGATTCGTTTCCCATGAACAAGATATCCTGCGGGTTGTAGCGCAGAATGAGCGTCTTGCTGCCTTGGCGGACATAGACAACGTATTGGCCGGTCGTTTTGGACGACCAGGTGTAGTTTTCATCACCCAACCCATCGATGCTATTCACCACCAAATCCGACGGTTCATTTGAGAGTTCTGATTTGCGCGTGGCTTCCCACACGGACGTATCCTCCGAAAAGCCGGCGTTCAGGTAAAACAGGCTCGCTTGCGTCCCGTCCTTGGGGGTATATTTCCACTCGCAGGAGGTGACGCCAGTGTAAGCATTTTCGACCAGCGTGGAATCTTCGGTGAACAGCAGGTTCTTCAACTCATCAGGCGGGATGAGCTGTGCGCAGGGGATGGTCAGTGCGGCCGGCGCACCCGCGGGCTGCACGGCTGCCGGCTCAGCCGTGGGTGCGGACGTCGACGTCGGCGGGACTGCGGTCGGCGTTGGCTCGACCTGCGTCGCGGTCTGACCGCCTCCGCACGCCGCCAGGGCTAGTACGACGAACACCGTGAACAAAATCGATCGGACGTAAGGCGTGTATCTCATGATTGTCTCCTGTTTCTGCCCGCCGGCCATCAGACCGGCAATAGTCTTCGACGTGATCTCGTTGGGCGCTTTGCCGATGGCCGCGAGTAACGCGGCTTTGTCGCCGTGCCTGACCTGAAGCGGACGGGCGCCGTTGTCGAAGGTCATCTCTATTGTGACCGAACTTTGTTTGCATGGGGTCACGCACCGCGTTACAATAAGCGTGACAAGATCATGGACGAACTCGCCGAATTCTCTTTCGGGTATTGGGTGCGGCGACGGCGACGCGCGCTTGACTTGACGCAGGCCGAGTTGGGCCGCCGCGCCGGCGCCAGCGCGGCCGCCATCCGCAAGATAGAGGCGGACGAACGGCGGCCGTCGCGCGAGCTGGCTGAGCACCTGGCCGCGGCTTTGGGGGTACCCGATGCTGAGCGCGCGGCGTTTCTGCGCGCCGCGCGTGGAATTGCCGCCGTCGAGCGCCTGCCGGCCGCCGGGGAGTTGGCCGCTGCGCCCCACCCTTCCCAGCCGCTGGCGACGCCGACCCCGCACAACCTGCCCGCGCCGCTAACCTCCTTCGTAAACCGCACGCAGGACATCGCAGCGGTGACGGCGCTGCTGCGCCGCAGCGATGTGCGTCTGCTCTCCCTCATCGGTCCGCCGGGCATTGGCAAGACGCGGCTCAGCATCCACGCTGCCGAAAGGCTCCTGCCCGATTTCCCGGAGGGCGTCTGGTTTGTGGACCTGGCGCCCATCACCGACCCGGCGCTGGCGCTCGCGGCCGTCGCGCGTCAGGCCGGCGTGCGTGAATTGGTCAACATGCCGTGGTCTGAGCGTTTTCGCGCCAAGTTGGGTGAGCAGCGGGTGCTGCTGGTGCTGGACAATTGCGAGCAGGTGATCGATGCCGCGCCAGAGGTGAGCGAGCTGCTACGGGCCTGCCAGGGGCTGAAGGTCCTGGCCACCAGCCGCGTGCCGCTGCACGTCTACGGCGAGCACGAATACGCAGCCCCGCCGCTGTCGCTGCCGCCGCCGGGCACAACGCCTGACCAGATGCTGGCGTTCGAGGCCGTGCAGTTGTTCGTGGCCCGCGTACGCCAGCATCAGCCGGCGTTTGCCGTGGACGCAGCCAACGCCGGGGCAGTGACGGACATCTTGTACAGATTGGAGGGCATCCCGCTGGCCATCGAGCTGGCGGCCGCAACCATGCGGCGCATGTCGCCAGCGGAGTTGGCCAGCGTCCTGTGCGGCGAGACAGACTGGGTGGAGACGATCCACACCGCGGCGCGCGACCTCCAGCCGCGCCAGCGGACCCTGGCCGGCGCCATCGCCTGGAGCTACGATTTGCTCGACCCGGACGCCCGCGCGTGCTTGAGGCGCCTCGCTGTCTTCATCGGCTCCTTCACCCTGGACGCCGCGACTGCGGTCTGCGCGGCGCCGGCCGATCCGAATGGCCGCGCGCAAGCTCAGTCATGGCTGGCGACCTTGAGCGACCACAGCCTGGTCACACTCGAGCCCGGCCGCTGGCGCTTGCTGGAGATGATTCGTGAGTTCGCGTGGAATCGGATGACCGAGGAAGAGCGCAGCCAGGCGCAGGAGCAGCACGCGCGTTATTTTTCCGGCTTGCTGGCGCAGTCATCCGACGACCTGGAAGCCGTCGAGAGCGATCACGACAACTACCTGGCTGCGCTCCAACGGTTGATCGAACAGGGTGAAGCGTCCAAGGCGCTGCAGATGTGCTCNGCTCTGGCCTGGTTTTGGGAGACGCACGGCTACGTGCGCGAGGGCCAGACGTTGATCCGCCGCAGCCTGACGCTGGGGGGCCAGGCCGACGCCGACCAGCGTATCGATCTCCTGTTCAAGGCGTCGAACCTGTCCTGGCAGTGCCATGATTTCGCCAGCGCCGACGATTTCGCTGCGCAGGCCGTGGCGATCGCGCAGGCGGAACGGCCTGAGAGGCTGGCTTGGCTGTTCAACCTGCGGGGGCGCATTTACATCGAGGAGGGAGAGCTGGACCAGGCTGAAGCCGCGCTGCGCCGCAGCGCGGCGCTGGCGCGGCAGCAGCCAGAGCTGCTCAACCCCGGCTTTCCCCTGTTGCAGTTAGGTGAGGTCGCCTGGGCGCGCGGCGATCTGGCAGAGGCCCAGGCGCTGTTCGACGAGGCCGATGCGCTGCTGCCCGACGCCGGGCCGGATCTGGCGCGCGCCATCCTGCACACCGACCGGGTCGAGATCGCCCTGGCGCGCGCAGACACGACAGCCGCACGGCATGAGCTGCGCCGCGGCCTGCCCCACGTCCGCCAGCATGTGCGCCGGGTGCGCTTCTGGCTGGTCAGTCTGGCCGGTTGGCTGCTTGCCGACGGGTCGCCGGAAAAAGCCGCCCTGGGTGTGCAGTGTCTGGCCGCTGAGGAGGGACTGGGCGAGCGCGGCGGCCCTCTCTCCCCTAATTACCGCGCGTTGATTGCCCAACGCCTGCAAACCGCGCGCGGCTTGGTGGACGCCTCGACGTGGTCAGCGCTCTGGGGTATGGCCCGCGCTTGGACGGCGCAGGAGGCGATGGCGCACGGCGAGACCTGGTTGAACCACCAGCGTGCGTGGAATACGACCTTGCCGACCGGCATGAACCAGGCATGATGTGCCGCATCTGATGGCAAGGAAGTTGCTGCCCTGATCCACGAACTGCTGACCCTGATCCGCCTGTTCATCCGGCTCAGCCTGACTGCGTTCGGCGGACCGGCCGCGCACATCGCCATGATGGAGGACGAGGTCGTTGGCCGGCGCGAATGGCTGTCGCGCCAGGCCTTCCTCGACCTGGTGGGCGCCACCAACCTGATCCCTGGCCCCAACTCCACCGAGATGACCATGCACATCGGCCACGTGCGGGCGGGGTGGATCGGCTTGGTCGTGGCCGGCGCCAGCTTCATCGTCCCGGCGGCGTTGATCACCGGCCTGATCGCCTGGTTCTACGTGCAGTACGGTAGCCTGCCCGAGGTGGAGGCGCTGCTGGCCGGCATCCGGCCCGTGGTGGTCGCCATCATCCTGGGCGCAGTCTGGCGTCTGGGCCGGCAGGCCGTCAAGGGCTGGCAGCTAGGCGTGATCGGCGTGGCCGTGGCCGCGGCGGCCTGGCTTGGCTTCAGCGAGATCCTGGCCCTGTTCTTGGGCGGGCTGGTGGGCATGATCTGGCTGCGCGGCCGCGCTGGCTGGGCGGATCGCCGCGGCTTTGTCACGTCGGTGCTGCTGGTCGCGGCTCTGATCGGGGTGGTGAGCGCGATCCTGGCCGTGGGCAACAACGCGGCCCAGCTTTGGGCGGGCGCCAACGATGGGCAACCGCGCGCGCCGTCGCCCGGCCTGCTGGGCCTGTACTTCCTCTTCATCGGCAGCGTGCTCTACGGCAGCGGCTANGTGCTGTTCGCNTTNCTGGAGGGCGGGCTGGTGCAGACCCTCGGCTGGCTCACGGAGCAGCAGTTGATCGACGCCATCGCCGTCGGCCAGGTGACGCCGGGGCCGGTGTTCAGCGCGGCCACCTTCATCGGCTATGTGCTGGCCGGCTGGCCGGGCGCGCTGGCGGCGACAGTCGGTATTTTTCTGCCGGCGTTCATCTTCGTGGCTCTGCTCACCAGGTTGATACCGAAGCTGCGCCGCTCGGCCTGGATGGCGGCCTTCCTCGACGCGGTCAACGTCAGCGCGGTGGGGCTGATGGCGGTGGTGTCCATCCACCTCGGCCAGGCCGCGTTGGTCAGTTGGCAGGCCTGGCTGCTGTTCGCGGNTGCCTTGATCTTGGCGATCCGCTGGAATGTGAACACGGCGCTGTTGGTGGCCGGCGGCGCGGCAGCAGGCTGGCTGCTGATGGGTTGACTCATCGCTCCTGTGATATACTAATGCTCTGGCAAGGGCTACCCGATGCGCTCGTAGTGGCGACTTGTGAAGTTTAAGAAAATGATCCGGTAATCGCGCCGCGGCGTCGCCGCCGAATGAACCCGTAAACCAGGCAGGTGTTCGGCGTCTGACACACCCGAAGCATGCTAAAGCAAGCTCAGTCGCGCACACCAGCTTGCTTCAGCATGCTTTACGAATGTCAGCCTGCGGTTTCAAACGCAGGCGGCGCTGCGGCGAGATTACCGGGATAAATCCGCAACNTTCATCAGTTGCTTCGGGTGCGCATGAACGCCTAAAGTCGTTACTACCAACCTACCGCCAAATACCACTGTCTGGTTGACAGGATACTGTCGAGAAGATCAACATGAGCGAGCAACTACGCCCCCAAAATCTGACCGTCAACCGCCAGGAGGAAACCCTGGAGATCGTGTGGGCCGACGGGCACCGCAGCGTCTACCCGCTGGCCGGGCTGCGCAACGTCTGCCCCTGCGCCGAGTGCCGCGGCGGCCACGAGGCGATGGGCCAGCCGGTGGAGCGGACGGCGCTGTTCGAGCGTCCCAGCCACACCTGGCAGCTCAGCAACGCCTTTCTGGTCGGCCATTACGCCTTGGGCATCACCTGGGCCGACGGCCACGACAGCGGCATCTACACCTGGACCTTCCTGCGCGCCCTGTGCCCGTGTGACGAATGCGACGCAGCGCGGGCCGACGCGCCGGACGTGTACGCGGCGTGACGCGCAAGATCCTGCGGGTTTTCGGAAACCCGCAGGGTCTGGGTAGCAGCACACCATGACCAAAAAACCACCCAAAGTCGTCTACTCCACCGACCCGGACGACGGGCCGCCCTCGCCTTTTGCTGCGCTGGGGCCGCTGGCGTCCCAGCAGCCGCAGAAGCCACAGCCAGCCCCTGCGGCGTCCCCATCCGCTCAGCCGGCCAAGAACCCGGCCGCGGCCGTNCCNGCGCTGCAAGGCAACACCNCCGTGCGCGTCAGCCGTGAGCGCAAGGGCCGCGGCGGCAAGACCGTGTCGCTCATCACCGGCGTCATGAGCCGCGAGGCTGGCCGGCAGGCGCTGCTCAAG
>Ga0056914_10003130_pt1 | contig 9898 bp, 10 predicted proteins | sample TNRBio252014_DNA_FD_55168 | JGI IMG/M metagenome (GOLD analysis project Ga0056914, IMG submission 55168) | Wastewater treatment Type I Accumulibacter community from EBPR Bioreactor in Madison, WI, USA - TNR Reactor_6/25/2014_ DNA | ecosystem: Engineered > Bioreactor > EBPR > Anaerobic-Aerobic >...
TCGGCCGGAAAGGTTTCGCAAAGGATGGCGGCGCATGATGGCCTTGCGTCGTCACCGTGGTGAACGATGGTTGAATCTGGCCGGGCCCCGCCGCTTTTTCGTCTGAATTCAGTGGCGTAACCTCAGAACCTCGCTTAAGGAGCGGGACCCGGAGCGTATCCATGTGCTGGAGTGCGATCCGTGGTACAGTTGTTTCGGCCCGACTTCGGGCAGCGCCCAACCGAGAGCTTTTTCGAGATGCAGGACTTTCACCGCGTTCGCCGCTTGCCGCCCTATGTTTTCGAGCAGGTCAACAAGATCAAGGCTCAGGCGCGAGCTAACGGCGCGGACATCATCGACCTCGGCATGGGCAACCCGGATCTGCCGGCGCCCAAGCATGTGCTTGAGAAGATGATCGAGACCATCGGCAAGCCGCGCACCGATCGCTATTCCGCCTCCAAGGGCATTCCCGGNCTGCGCCGCGCCCAGGCCAANTATTACGAGCGGCGCTTCGGCGTGAAGCTCAACCCCGACACGCAGGTCATCGCCACGCTCGGCTCCAAGGAAGGCTTCGCCAACATGGCGCAGGCGATCACCGGGCCGGGCGATGTGGTGCTGGTGCCCAACCCGTCCTATCCCATCCATGCCTTCGGCTTCCTGATGGCCGGCGGCGTCATCCGCTCCACCCCGGCCGCGCCGGACGAGGAATACTTCCGCGCGCTGGAGCGGGCGGTGATCCACTCGATCCCCAAGCCGATCGCACTGGTCACCTGCTTCCCGTCCAATCCGACGGCCGAGATCGCCAGCCTCGATTTCTACAAGGAACTGGTGGCGTTTGCGAAGAAGCACGAGTTGATCGTCCTGTCGGACCTTGCCTATGCCGAGGTCTATTTCGACGACGCAAACCCGCCGCCCTCGATCCTTCAGGTGCCGGGCGCCTTCGATATCGCGGTCGAGTTCACCTCGATGTCCAAGACCTTCTCGATGGCCGGCTGGCGCATGGGCTTTGCCGTGGGCAACGACCGGCTCTGCGCCGCGCTCGGACGCGTCAAGTCCTATCTCGATTACGGCGCCTATACGCCGATTCAGGTGGCCGCCACCGCCGCGCTCAACGGCCCGGATGATTGCATCCGCGAGATGCGCGCCACCTACAAGAAGCGTCGCGACGCGCTGGTGGAAAGCTTCGGCAAGGCCGGCTGGGACATTCCCGCCCCGCAGGCGACGATGTTCGCCTGGGTGCCGATCCCCGAGAAATTCAAGGCGCTGGGCAGCCTCGAATTCTCCAAGCTGCTGGTCGAGAAGGCGGAAGTCGCCGTCGCCCCGGGCATCGGCTTCGGCGAACATGGCGACGAATACGTCCGCCTCGCCATCGTCGAGAACGAGGCGCGCATCCGTCAGGCGGCGCGCAACATCGGCAAGTTCTTCAAGACCGCCGATACAACCCTGCACAACGTCGTGCAGCTCAAGACGGCGTAATCGCCCGAAAACCGCATCCCGCCGCAGCCATGCCCGCCCGTCCGGCGGGCATGAATCTGTGTGCAGGGCGCGCGCAGCGCGGCTGGCCACCTGAAAGCCGGTGCTCCCCGGGGCGGGCTGCGGCGCGGGGCATGAGCGCCGTGCGGCCAGCGGTCCGCATTTTTTGCAATCCAGCAACCCGCCAGTATTGACAATATACTCGAATTTGTTTCCAATTTTCAGCTTTCTAGGGATCTGATTATGGAAACGAAATCCTATTTTGGACTGACCTCCGCTCCCGGTTCGGCCGAACACTTGCTGGGGAAATGTTATCGGGACCCGGATCGCGATACGGCCAGGCGGTTTTATGATGTCAACAAGTTGCAGCCAAATTCCTATCTCTACCCTGGGTTTTTCTATCAGGCGCCAAGCATGGATCAGTTTACTGATCAGGGTCTTGATCAGTTCAAATCAATCTCTGATGAAATGCAGTACAAGCGGCGGAATTCAGTCAGAGAAATAAACATAAATAATTTCAATGAAGATTTTCACATCATCAAGAAAATCGGGGAGGCATCTGATAAATTATCAGATTATTTTGGTGGCGTTGATGATTACATAGATAGAAGAATTTTGAATATCAAAAATACACTCGATGAAATGAATGACACAATTGTCGCTGCAAAAGCAAAAAACATCAAATACAACGCGCCGCAGATTCTGGCGCAAAGAAAAATCATCGATTCGAAATTAAACAGTCAACTGACCGGATTGTCGCGCCCCAATATCTTGAAGAATGCACAGGCACCGACGATGAAAGACGCGTTGGGCATGAGCAATACGGTTCTCAAGAAGCAGTTTCGTGCCAATCCGAACGCCACCAGTGTCAGGCAGATCACCAAGGCTCTTGGGCGCGCCGACGATCTCGCTTCAAAACTCAAGACAGTCGGCACGATCGGCACGGCCCTGAGCTTTGGCTCCAAGGCAACGACCGTTTATGAGACGTTCCGCACCGAGGGTCAGGCTGCGGGCACGAAGGCCATGGGGCGGGAGAGTGCCAGCTTTCTCGGCGGCATGGCGGGCGGGCGCGTGGGGGCCTGGGCGGGAGGCGCCGGCGCAACGGCGCTGATGCTGACCCTGGGCGTCGGCACCGGGGGCGCCGGGTTCATTGTCATGGGCATTGGCGCCGTGGTTGGTGGCCTGATCGGCAGCAAGGGCGGCGAGGCTCTGGCGGAAGGCAGCTTCGACTATCTCTACAAGGCGGTCTCGAACTAGGGGGGGCACGCCCACCTGTCACGCCCGCAGCGCACCGGTGGGGCGTTAAAAGCGCAAGTCGGTGATCTGTCCCGGGGCTGCCTTGGTTCCTTGCCAGCGCACGGAATAGGGGCCGGGCGTGGCGTCAACCGGCGGTGTCCAGACATAGATGCCGTGGCTGGCGATGCGCGGCACGAACCCGCTGTGAACCCGTGCGCCGGTCTCGTCGAGCACCGTCACATGCACATCGATGCGCGGCGTGCCGTCGCCGATGGAAAACCGCAGCGGCGTGCGTTGCTCGGGTGTGGGGGCGGATGTCGGCGCGATGCGCATGCGATCCCTCCTGCGATCCGGCCCCGGTGAGGGCTGCCAACTGGTCCGCAACGCCGGTTAAAGCGCTGCGGACCATAGGAGCAAGGTTGGAAGCGAGGGGTACTGCCGCCCCTCAACGAATGCGAGAAACACCGGATTTGCGGCTTGCGCAATTACAACCGGGAATTGCACTCAATATCCCGTTGCGATGATCGTCGGCATTTGTCGAAAATGTGAACCCGGCCCCGCGCCGCTGCCGGGCCTGCCGCCTGGGATTTGGGGACAAACCGGGGGTATCCGCGTTGCGGCGCTGCATCTGAGGGTTGATCTTGCGGCGCAAACCTGTCTGATTGCGGAAGGTCGGAAGACCTGAGGGGGCAGATATTATGATGATGGCGCGTATTGTGGTGGCGCTGGCCGCCGGGTTGTGTGCGGCCTCTGCCGCCCGGGCCGATGTGATCTACATGCCGGGCGCTGGCCAGTGCCTGACCGTTGCGCCGCGCAACGGCCAGATCCGCGACTGGTCGCCGATCGTGCTGGCGCCCTGCACGGGCGGGCCGACGCAACAGTTCACCTGGACCGGCAAGAACTACCAGTATGTCGACAACACGCGGCTCTGCATCGGCTGGCACAAGTTCCGTGACAACGAACCGTACCCGCTCGGGCTGGAATTCTGCTATCAAGACCGCACCTTCGTGCGCCCCGATGGCAACGGGCGCGTCTATGGCGCCTCCTCGCCGGAAGCCGCCAGCCGCTGCTGGGTGCAGACGCCGCCGCATGCCAACCTGACCTCGACCGTCGGCCTCGGCCCGTGCGGCAACGGCCAGTTCCGCGCCGGCACGCTGCAACAGGCGATGGCCGGCAAGACCACGACGACGACGACCACCACCACGACCCGGCCGGGGCAAGGCCCCAACCAGACGCCGGACCAGCCCAATGTGGTGTTCACACGCGTCCAGAACGTCGGCCAATGGGTGATCCAGAAGGCCTATCTGAACAACAAATTCGACCGCTGCCGGGCCGAACTGGGCCGCGACGACAACATGCTGCTGATCGTCAAATGGGCTTCGCGCAAATGGGGGCTGGCGATCAGCAACACCAATCTCGCGATCGGCTCCAGACACAAGATGGAGGTCGAGATGGATCGCGCCTCCGAGGTGTTCAACGGCGTCGTCGATTCCACCGCCGCCTGGCTGTTCAGCATCATCCCGGATCAGACGGCCGACGGTCTGCGCTCGGTGTCGCGCATTCAGGTCAAGGCCCCGTTCGGCACCAGAACCTGGAACACGCCGGGCATCGCGGCGGCCATCGGCGCGGTCGAGGATTGTTTCAACGCCAACAGCGGCAATGCGGGCAACGCCGGCAAGCCGCCATCGCCCCCGCCGCCGGCCAACGAGGTGTTCACCCGCGTCGCCACCATCGGCCAGTGGCGCATCGTTCACGTCTACAAGGGCGGCAAGTTCGATCGCTGCCGGGCCGAACTGGGCACCGGTGCGCAACAGATCAACATCGTCAAATGGGCCGCGAACCGAAACTGGGGCCTGTCGATCCCGGCGCGCGGCCTTCTGGCCGGCTCCAAGCATCCGATGGAGATCGAGATGGGCCGCGCCTCCAATCCGGTCACCGGCACGGTGGACCCCAAGGGCACCAACCTGACCGGCGGGCTCTCCGGCGATGCGCTCGCCTACATGCGTTCGACAGGGACCTTGCAGGTCTCGACGCCCACCAACGCCGGCACCTTCAACCTCACCGGCATCGGAGCGGCCGTGGGCGGGGTGGAGGATTGCTTCAACACCAACATAGGCAACGCCGGCTGAAACCCGTGCGACAAGGGCGCGCCCGTCCGGGGCGGAAGCGTGGCCTCGCCGAAAGGGCAGGGGCCTGCTTGCCGCCACGCCGGCGTTCTATCCCCTTTCCTCGCCGCGCCGTCTCGGCTAAGCCTTCGGGCAGGGATTTTGCTGCATTGCGGGAATGGAACAATGGCGGACGCGCTTCGGGTTGGCATCGCGGGGTTGGGCACGGTTGGCGTTGGTGCGCTCAAAATCCTCACCACCCGCGCCAATGAACTGGCGCTGGCGGCCGGGCGTCCCATCCGCGTCACCGCCGTCGCCTCGCGGGATCGCAAGCGCGACCGCGGCATCGACCTCTCCAGCTATGCCTGGTTCGACGATCCGGTCGCACTGGCGACATCGGACAAGATCGACGTCTTCGTCGAGACCATCGGCGGCGCCGAAGGCCCGGCGCATGAGGCGGTGAAGGCCGCGCTCAACGCGAAAAAGCCGGTGGTCACCGCCAACAAGGCGCTGCTCGCCAGACACGGCGCCGACCTTGCGCGCCTTGCCGAGCAGAACCACGTCGCCATCTGCTTCGAGCCGGCGGCGGCCGGCGGCATCCCGGTGATCAAGGCGCTGAAGGAATCGCTGGCCGGCAATTCGATCTCGCGCGTTTCCGGCATCATGAACGGCACCTGCAACTACATCCTCAGCCGCATGGAGGCGGAGGGGCTGACCTTTGCCGAATGCCTCGCCGATGCGCAGAAGCTGGGCTACGCCGAGGCGGACCCGACCTTTGACGTCGAGGGCTTCGATACGGCGCACAAGCTGGCGCTGCTCACCTCGCTGGCCTTCGGCACCGAGGTGGATTCGGACTCGATCTATGTCGAGGGCATTTCCGGCGTCACCCCGCTGGACCTCAAGATGGCGGATGAGCTTGGCTTCCGCATCAAGCTGCTCGGCGTGGCCGAGCGCACGGCGCAGGGCATCGAACAGCGCGTGCATCCGACGATGGTGCCGAAAACCTCGCAGCTTGCCCAGGTGATGGGCGTGCTCAACGCCGTCTCGGTGCAGGCCGATCCGGTGGGCGAACTGACCTTCGTCGGCCCCGGTGCCGGCGGCGGCGCCACCGGCAGCGCCGTGGTTGGCGACATTCTCGACATTGCGCGCGGCGCGCAGGTCAAAACATTCGGCCGCCCCTCGGGCGATCTGCAAAAGCCGGTGCGCGCGCCGATCCGCCAGCACGAGGGCGGCTATTACATCCGCCTTCAGGTCAAGGATGTCCCCGGCGCGGCGGCCAAGATCGCGACACGCATGGCCGAGCGCGGCATCAGCCTCGAAAGCATCCTGCAAAAGGGCGGGCGCGATCGCACCAAGGGTGGCGATTCCGTGCCCGTGGTGCTGATCACCTATGCCACGCGCGAGGACAGGATGCGCGAGGCGCTGGCGGCCATCGCGGCGGATGGAGTCATCGCCGGCGACCCGCAGGCGATCCGCATCGAGCGCTGACGGCGGGGGTCAGTCCTCCTCGCCCCCGTCCATGTAGGACCGGATCACCTCGGGCGGATTGTTGGCCCCGGCCGACATGGCGCAGATGCGCGAGAGGTGCAGGTAGGGCAGGCCGGTTTCCGCCGCCCAGCCGTTGAAGGCCGCCTGCGCCGCCACAAGATCGCGTTTGGACGTGGCTTTCTCCGATATCTCGACCCCCGCATCGCGCAGGCAGGCGATGACATCGCGCGACAGGATGAAGGCGTCCCAGCCGGCAAAGCGCAGGAAATACTGGCCCGTCATGCCGCCCAGCCGGGTGCCGCGTTTGGCCAGCAGTGCCAGCAGTCCGATCTGGTCCCCCGCAGGCCACTCCGCCAGAAACCGGCCGAAGCTGCCGTGCTCGCCGGCGATGTCGGCGATGAAGCGGGCATTGTCGCGCACCGCCATGATTTTCGGGCCGTGCCGCACGATGCGCGTGTCGCTGGCCAGACCTTCCCAGAACTCGTCCGGCTCGAACAGCAGGCGACCCACCTCGAAGCCGTGGAACGCCGCCTCGAAGCCCGGCCATTTCGCCTTGATCACGCTCCAGACAAAGCCGGCGCAGAAGATGCGTTCGGTCATCCCGGCCAGAAACCGGTCGTCCGTCATCGCCGTCAGGGCCGCGTTGCCGGCGACGGGCGGCAGCAGCGAGGCCAGCACTTCCGGCCCGCCCTTGCGCCGTTCGGCCTGTGCCCGGATGGTGGCGAATCGGTCCATGGGTCTCTCCGGTCAGGGGCTCAGCCTATGTCGGCGCCAGCCGGCACGGCAAGCATGCGCAGGCAGGTAAACAGCGATGCCCCAGCGTAAGGGTTCGTTACCCCTCAAGCCGTCAATTTGGCCAATGTGGCGCCGTTTTGACCTGCGTCACCTAGCAAAAATGCAAGAATCCGTATAGGGAGCGGCATCTGTCCACCCCTCTACAGGCGATTCCAATGGTCGAACTTGTCGTTTCCGAAGACAAAATCATCGAGCGCATCCTGACGATGGAGCTGGTGCGTGTCACCGAGCGTGCCGCCGTCGCTTCGGCCAAGCTGCGCGGTCGCGGAAACGAGAAGGCGGCGGATCAGGCGGCGGTGGACGCCATGCGCCGCGAACTGAACCGCCTGCCGATCGACGGCGAGGTGGTGATCGGCGAGGGCGAGCGCGACGAAGCCCCGATGCTGTTCATCGGCGAGAAGGTGGGCACCAAGAAGGGCCCGAAGGTCGACATCGCGGTCGACCCGCTGGAAGGCACCACGCTCTGCGCCAAGGACATGCCGGGCTCGATCGCCGTGATGGCCATGGCCCAGGCCGGCACGCTGCTCTACGCGCCGGACGTCTACATGGAGAAGATCGCCATCGGCCCGGGCTATCCCAAGGGCATCGTCGATCTCGACTTCACCCCCGAGCAGAACATCGAGGCGATTGCCAAGGCCAAGGGCGTGCCGGTGAATGAGGTGACCGCGCTGGTGATGGATCGTCCGCGCCATGCCGACCTGATCGCTGCCCTGCGCAAGATCGGCTGCGGCATCCGCCTGATCACCGATGGCGACGTGGTCGGCGTCATCCAGTGCACCGAACCGGACAAGACCGGCGTCGACATCTACCTCGGCATCGGCGGCGCGCCGGAAGGCGTGCTGGCGGCGGGTGCGCTGCGCTGCGTCGGCGGCCAGATGCAGGGCCGCCTGATCCTTGACACGCCGGAAAAGGTCGAGCGCGCCCGCAAGATGGGCGTCAAGGACCCGAAGAAGAAATATGACCTGTCCGAACTTGCCTCGGGCGATACCGTGGTCGCCGCCACCGGCGTCACCGATGGCGCGCTGCTCAAGGGCGTCAAGTTCAAGGGCGACATCATCGAGACCGAGACGATCATCTACCGCTCGCTGACCGGCACCGTGCGCCGCATCAGTGCGGAACACCGCGAGTTGGAGAAGTTCCATCTCTGATGGCGCCATGCTAGCCTTGCGTCATGAGCAAGGCTGACTGGATATCGACACCCCGGCGGCGCCTCCTCGGCGTCGCCGTTTTCGTTTGTCTGCTGTCCGGGGCAGGGGCTGCGCAGGCCGCCGGTCCGTCCGCCGGTCCGCCATGTCCGGCCGATGACCTCGACCCGATCGTCGAGCGGATCGAGGCGCAAAAGACCTGCGATGATGCGGCGGCAGTCTATTTTTCCTGTCAGGCGCGCTATTACAATTCCCCGGACATGGAAGAGGCGACGCTGAAGATCTGCCGCGACCAGATCAGTCCGAAAATGACCGCAAAGGAACTCGACCGCTACGACATGCAGTCGAGCGAAGGCTGCGTGACCAGGTTTCAGGGCAGCAGCATGCGCATCCTCTGGTCCGCCGTGCGCGAGTGCCGGGTGAAATTGGCGCAGGCCACGGCCAGACGGGTCGCCCNGCGCAAGGACCTCCAANAGAAATAGCCCCGCCGGATCACTCCGGCGGGGCCAACTCCAGTCAGATCGGGAGGAAGGCGGGGCGTNTTAGCGCTGGCCGCCCATTCCGCCCATGCCGCGACCCATGCCGCCGCCCATTCCACCACCCATGCCGCCCATTCCGCGGCCGGGACCGGTCGAATCGAGCGCCTTCTTGCAAGCGTCGCTCAGCTTGGCCTTGTTCTGCTCAAGACAGGTGCGGATGGCGCGGTTGCCGTGCTCCTGTCCGACGCAATACTTCGCCATATCGTCGACGCAGAACTGCGCCACGGGCCCCATGCCGGGAGCGCCCTGCGCCAGCGCCGGAGCGCAGAAGGCGGCAAAAGCGGCGGTAATGAGGAAGGAACGCATGATCATTCTGATCTCCTGTGTCGTCGCCCAAGCGCACATTAGCGTAACCTAATGTTCCCGCATTGGGCTCGCGCAAGGACAACGCCCCCGATCTGTGGCACCATCAGCGGGGTAACTTGAACCGATCTCGCGCATCCCATCGAACCGTGAAGGACCGGATGGCCGCTCTTTTTCAGGAAGCCGAGGACGGCATCCTCTACAGTGAGCCGCGCGGCCTCGGCGTCCGCCTGCTCGCCGGCTTTTTTGGCCTGATGNCGCTGGGCATCTCTGTGTTTGCGATCAGCCACTCCCTGCGCGGGCCAACCTGGGGCGACACGGCGGGCCTGTTGGTCATCGCATTGCTGCCGCTGGCGGTGGGCGGGGTGTTTCTGCTGGCGGCCGTTCACCGGCGTCAGCATGCCCGCTTGTCCGCCTCCGCGCGGCGGATCACCGGGGTCTTGCTGGTGCGGCGCTGGTTCGGCACCCGGGTCGATCGTCCGTTCGCCGATGTCCGCACGGTCGAGATCGAGCGGACCGACCTTGAGGACGGCCCGGTCTACGCTCTGCGTCTCGTCATGCGCGATGGCGTGACCTATGCCCTCGGCATCTGGGACCGGCGCGAGGACGCTGAGGTCTGGCGCAGCCGGGTCGCCGGCCTGATCGCGGCCGTCTGATCAGCCGCGCACGAACGGATTGCTCGCCTTTTCCGCGCCGATGGTCGTGGCCGGGCCATGGCCCGAGAGGCAGATCGTCTCGTCGGGCAGGGCATAGAGCTTGGTCTTGATGCCGTTGATCAGCGCGGCATGGTCGCATTTCGGCAGGTCCGTGCGGCCGATCGAGCCCTGAAACAGCG
>Ga0056914_10003135_pt1 | contig 9881 bp, 10 predicted proteins | sample TNRBio252014_DNA_FD_55168 | JGI IMG/M metagenome (GOLD analysis project Ga0056914, IMG submission 55168) | Wastewater treatment Type I Accumulibacter community from EBPR Bioreactor in Madison, WI, USA - TNR Reactor_6/25/2014_ DNA | ecosystem: Engineered > Bioreactor > EBPR > Anaerobic-Aerobic >...
CGAGAGCAGCGCCAGCGCCACCTTGGACCCCACGCCCTGCACGCTCTGGAGCAGGCGGAACCAGTCGCGCTCCCCGTCCGAGCGGAAGCCGAACAGCCGGATCGCATCCTCGCGCACCTGCGTCTCGATCGAGAGCACCGCGGCCTCGCCGGGCGGAGGCAGGGCCTGCAAGGTCCGCGTCGAGCAGAACACCACATAGCCGACGCCGTGCACGTCGAGAATGACGAAATCCTCGCCGTAGCTGTCGATGACGCCCTTGAGTTTGCCGATCATTCCCGCCCTTTCACGCGCCGCAGCGCACCAGTTCTGCCCCGCGTGTCCCGTCCGCCCAGTGGAAACGGATGCGGCCTTGCGTCCGCACGATGAGGAATCGGTCGGATTTGGCCCGTACCACCATTTCGCCCGTGCAGGCGGTCGCCGTCACCTGATAGGTCTCGACCCCGCCCCGGCTCTCCACCTGATCGAAACTGACGCCGGTGCAGGCATAGGTCGGCAGGCTGAATGCCGCCTCCGAGATCGTGGCGAAATAGTCCTTCGCCGCGCAGGCCGCCTGGGTGAGGCCATACCGGCCCGCAAGCGTCGGCTGGCGCACCGAGGTCTGGGCCAGCGCAGCGCCGGCGGCGGCCGCAAGAAGAGCGAGGGCGCTGACAACAACCGGTCTCATGAGCCTCCCCCTCCGGCGAGTGCGCGCGTCAGGCTGCGCACCGTGCGATTTTGCGCATGACACAGGGCAATCGCAAGGGCATCGGCGGCGTCGTCGCTGGTCACCACCGCCTTGGGCAGCAGAACCTTGATCATCAGGCGGATCTGCTGCTTTTCTGCATGCCCGGCGCCGACGACGGTCTTCTTGACGTGGTTGGGTGCATATTCGGCGACTCTCAGGCCCGCCTGCGCCGGCACCAGCATGGCCACCCCGCGCGCCGCGCCCAGCTTGAGGGCCGAGCGCGCATCGGCATTGACGAAGGTTTCCTCCACCGCCGCCTCGTCCGGCGCGAAGGTTGCGACGACCCGCTCCAGCCCCTCGTGCAGCCGCGCCAGACGCGCCGCCAGTTCCAGCTTCGGATCGGGCTCGACCGAGCCGCAGCCGACATAGGAGATGCGCGCGCCTTCCACCGAGATGACGCCCCAGCCCGTCTTGCGCAGGCCGGGGTCGATGCCAAGGATGCGCACNGCCATGGGAACACCCTGATGCGGCGGCCAAACCGGCCGGCGATGTGATTCGGTTGGCTCCAGACTAGCGCGGACAGGCCTGTCGCCCCAGCAGCAAGCCGCACCGNCGCGATCNGCCGGTGCACCAGCAATTGGCGTTGACGAATGTCAAACCTTGCGATCCACTGCCCGTCAGGGACCGGGGCCTACCCGGCAAAGGCATTGGGAGGGGAAGACCATGGACGGACAGGATCTGCTGGCCCACGAACAGGCCATCGCCTCGCTGGATACGACACCGGCCCGGCCCGATCCCGTGGTGCGCACGATCACCTTTTCCGACATCACCGATGCGATCGGCGCCGGCCTGCGGGATTTCCAGCGCGCCCCGGTCTATGGCCTGACCTTCGGCATCCTCTACTGTCTTGGCGGCATCATGACGGTGCTCTCCGCCTCGGCGCTGAACATGCCCTACCTGAGCTATCCGATCGCTGCGGGCTTTGCGTTGGTCGGCCCGCTTGTCGCCATAGGCCTCTATGAGGTCAGCCGGCTGATCGAGCGCGGCGAACCGCTGGGCTGGAGCCGGATCATCGGCACGGTGCTGCGCCAGTCCGGCAAGGAAATCGGCTGGATGAGCTTCGTCGTGCTGTTCGTGCTGATGATGTGGATGTATCAGGTGCGGCTGCTGCTCGCGCTGTTCCTGGCCGACGAGACCATGGGAACCATGCGCGAATTCCTCCAGGTCGTGCTGACGACGCCGCAGGGCTGGACCTTCCTCGCCGTCGGCCATGTCATCGGCGCGGTGCTCAGCCTGCTCATGTTCTCGCTGACGGTGGTGTCGTTCCCGATCCTGCTCGACCGGAACGTCGATTTCATCACCGCCATGATCACCTCGGTGCGCGCGGTCATGAAAAACCCCACCCCGATGATCGTCTGGGCGGGGATCATCGTGGCGACCCTGATCTGTGCCTCGGTGCCGTTCTTCGTCGGGCTGATTATCGTCCTGCCCGTGCTCGGCCACACCAGCTGGCATCTCTACCGCAAGCTTGTCGCGCCCGAGGCGGAGGCCGCCGGATCACCGGCGGCCTGAGGCTTACTTCAGTTCCTTGAGCTTGGCGAAGACCGAGGCGATTTCGGCGTCCTCTTCCTTCTTGGCGGCATGGGCCGACAGCACGGGCTCGGGGTCTGGCGCGGTGGTCTGGGAGGCCGGCAGCAGGGTCGCGCCGGTATCCACCGGGGCCGGACGCTCCTTGGCGGCGCGCTGCACCTCGAAGTCGAGTTCCATCTGCGTGCACAGGCCCAGCGTCACCGGGTCCATCGGCGTCAGGTTGGTGGCGTTCCAGTGCGTCCGCTCCTTCACCGACAGGATGGTGGTCTTGGTGGTGCCGACCAGACGCATCACCTGCGCGTCCTTCAGTTCCGGATGGCTCTTGAGCAGCCAGAGGATGGCGTTCGGCCGGTCCTGCCGCTTCGACACCGGGGTGTAGCGCGGCCCCTTGGTGCGCCGAAGTTCGGGCACGCGCACCTTCGGCTCGGCCACGTGCATGCGATAATCCGGGTCCTTGATGGCGCGGTCGAGTTCCTCGCGGGTCAGTTGCCCGGCGACGACCGGATCGAATCCCTTGATGCCGGTGGCCACCTCGCCGTCGGCGATACCCTTGACCTCCAGCGGGTGCAGGCGGCAGAACTCGGCGATCTGGTCGAAGGTCAGGGCGGTGTTCTCCACCAGCCAGACCGCAGTCGCCTTGGGCATCAGTAGCGTAGCCATCGGTACCTCCGGGAGGGGCCGCCTCGGCCCCGGTTCGGACGCGCTTCTTCGCCTTCGGACCCGGGACCCGGAAGCGTTTGAAGCGCATTCTAATGAACGGGAAGACCAGTCCCATACCAGCGCCGCCGCCATCTGGCAATTGCCCTGCGGCCCGCCAGGCGCGGAAAGTCNGCGCNCCCCGCCTGATGCCTATTTACAGGGGCCGGCGGCCCTGCGACAACTTGATCAAAATCACGAAAAGTCAGGGAGGGAGCATGTCGAACCTCGGCCCGTTCGTCCGGCGAGACCGGCTGTGGCATCCGCCGCACCACGCACCCGGTTACAAGACCTCCGTGCTGCGCTCGCCGCGCCGGGCTCTGATCTCTCTGGAACAGTCGTCGAGCGAACTCACCGGCCCGAAATTCGGCCATGCCCGGCTCGATCCGCTCGATAACGACATGATCCGCAACTACATGATCACCGGCGAGCCGGTGGGCGAGCGGATCATCGTGCACGGCCGCGTCATCGACGAATTCGGCCGGCCGGTGCCCGACACCCTGCTGGAGGTGTGGCAGGCCAACGCAGGCGGCAAGTATCGCCATGTCAACGACGGCTACATCGCCGCGGATGATCCCAATTTCGGCGGTTGCGGTCGCTGCCTCACCGACCAGAACGGCTTTTATTTTTTCCGCACCATCAAGCCCGGCCCCTACCCCTGGCGCAACAACGGCAGCGACTGGCGCCCCGCCCACATCCATTTCTCGATCTTCGGCGAGGCCTTCGCCCAGCGCCTGGTCACCCAGATGTATTTCGAGGGCGATCCGCTGATTCCGCTCTGCCCGATCATCAACACCATCCCCGACACGCGCGCCCGCCAGATGCTGGTGGCCCAGCTGGACATGGGCAACATGGTGCCGTTCGATGCGCTCGCCTATCGCTTCGACATCGTGCTGCGCGGCCGTCGCGCCACCTTCTTCGAAAACCGGACCGAGGGGACCTGACATGCCGGTCGAACAGCTCAAGGAAACCCCGTCGCAGACCGCCGGCCCCTATCTGCACATCGGCATGCTGCCGGCCCAGGCGGGCCTGACGACGCGGACGCAGGAAAAGCTCAGCGTGCTCGCCTCCGGCACGGTGGAGGGCACGCGCATCCGCATCGAGGGATGCGTCCATGACGGCGCCGGTTTGCCGGTGCGCGATGCCCAGATCGAAATCTGGCAGGCCGATTCGAAAGGACGATACAACGCAGACGGCTTCCTCGGCTGGGGTCGCGCCGGCGCCGATTTCAAGACCGGCGAGTTCTGGTTCGAGACGATCAAGCCCGGCCGGACGCCCGGGCAAGGCGGCCAGCCCCAGGCGCCGCACCTGTCGCTGCTGGTCTTTGCGCGCGGCATCAACATCGCCCTGCACACGCGGATGTATTTCGACGACGAGGCCGAGGCCAACGCGGCCGATCCGGTGCTGCGCGCCATCGAACTGAAGGCGCTGATCCCGACGCTGGTCGCCACCCGGACGCTGCGCGGCAGCACCATCGTCTATCGCTTCGACATTCACCTTCAGGGCGAGAAGGAGACGATCTTCTTCGACATCTGATGACGTCCGCCCATTCCCGTCTGGCCTCGCGCCGCCTGACCTGATAGGCGGGGGGCCTCATGCCTGGAAAGAGAATGTCGACGCCCAAAGCTCTCCCCGCCGCCACACCCGCCGAACCTGAAAAGCGCAAGGCGCCGCTGTCCGCGCTCAGCGGCCTGCTGCCCTTCGTCCGCCCCTACCGGACGCGCGTCCTCGCCGCCCTGTTCGCGCTGACGCTGGCTTCGGCCGCAACGCTGGCCATTCCGCTCGCCATCCGCCGCATGGTCGATTTCGGCTTCAAGGCAGATCAGCGTGGCCTTGTCGATGCCTATTTCCTGATGATGCTCGGCGTCGTCGGCATGCTCGCCTTTGCCTCCGCCCTGCGTCACTATCTCGTCATGACCCTTGGCGAACGCGTGGTGGCCGACGTGCGCACCGCCATCTTCGCCAAGGTGATGGCGCTCGACGCCGCCTTCTTCGACCGGACGCGGGCCGGCGACATCGTCTCGCGTCTCACCGCCGACACCACCCAGATCAAGTCCACCTTCGGCGCCTCCGCCTCCATCGCGCTGCGCAACATCCTGCTGTTCATCGGCGCGGTGGCGATGATGCTGATCACCTCGCCCTGGCTGTCGGGACTGGTTCTGGTTGCCATTCCGCTGATCGTGCTGCCGCTGGTCTTCGCCGGGCGCGGCGTACGCGGCAGATCGCGCATGGCACAGGATACGCTGGCCGAAGCCGCCGGCTTTGCCACCGAACGCATCGGCGCCGCCCGCGCCGTGCAGGCGCTGAACGGCGAGGCTGAAGCCGTCCGCCGCTTCGGCGAGGCTGCCTACGCCGCCTATGATGCCGCGCGCAGATCAACCCTCGCCCGCTCGATCCTCACCGGCATCGGCATCTTTCTGGTCTTCGCCTCGGTCATCGGCGTGCTCTGGACCGGCGCCCAGTCGGTGATTTCCGGCACGATGTCACCGGGGCGGCTGTCGCAGTTCGTGCTCTATGCGGTCTTCGCCGCCAGTGCGCTCGGCCAGCTCTCCGATGTCTACGGCGACATCAGCCAGGCCGCAGGGGCCGCCGCCAGCATCTCCGAACTCCTGGCCACCGAGCCGCTGGTGAAGGAGAGCAAGAGCCCCCTCCCGGCACCCGCGCCGACCTCAGGCGCCATTGCCTTTACCGGCGTCGATTTCGCCTATCCCGCCCGGCCCGAAGGCAGGGTGCTGCACGCCTTCGACCTTTCGGTGGCGCCCGGAGAGCGGCTTGCCATCGTCGGCCCCTCAGGCGCGGGCAAGTCGACGCTGTTCCAGCTCCTGCTGCGTCATTACGATCCGCAGGCCGGCACCATCACCATCGACGGCGCACCGATCCGTGACCTGCGCCTCGCCGACCTGCGTGAGCGCATCGCCTTCGTGCCGCAGGACCCGGTGATCTTCGCCACCACGATCGCCGAGAACATCCGCATCGCTCGCCCGCAGGCCAGTGACGAGGACATCCGCCGTGTCGCGAAACTTGCGGCGGCGGACGGCTTCATCTCGCGCCTGTCGCAGGGCTATGAAACGCTGGTCGGCGAACGCGGCGTCACCCTGTCGGGCGGCGAACGTCAGCGCATTGCCATCGCCCGCGCCATGCTGCGTGATGCGCCGATCCTGCTGCTGGACGAGGCGACATCGGCGCTGGATGCGGAAAACGAGCAGGAAGTGCAGGTGGCCCTGCATGCCGCGATGGAAAAGCGCACCAGTCTGGTCATCGCCCATCGCCTCTCCACCATCCGCGAGGCCGACCGCATCATCGTGCTGGAGCATGGTCGTGTGGTCGAGGAAGGCACGCACGCCGATCTCGTCGCGCGCAACGGGCTTTACGCCAAGCTGGCGGCGCTGCAATTCGCCTCGGTCGAGGGCTGAGCGTCAGCGTTCGGTGATCTTCAGTTCGAGGCGCCGGTTGCGACCGAAGGCCTCGGGCGTTTCGCCCAGATCGAGCGGCTGGAATTCGCCGAAGCCTGTGGCGGCCAGCCGCTGCGGCGAGACCCCCTTGCTGACCAGATATTTCACCACCGAGATCGCGCGCGCGGCGGACAGTTCCCAGTTCGATTTGAACGTGCCGGCAATCGGCCGCTTGTCGGTGTGCCCGTCGATCCGCGCCACCCAGGGGATATCGGGCGGAATCTCGCGCTCAAGATCGGTCAGCGCCGCCGCCACCTTGTCGAGTTCCCCCGCACCGCCGGCCGAAAGCTCGGCCGCACCCGATTCGAAGAACACCTCGGACTGGAAGACGAAGCGGTCACCCACAACCCGGATATCCTGCCGCGCCCCGAGGATCTGGCGCAACCGACCGAAGAAATCCGAACGGAAGCGGTTGAGTTCCTGCACCCGCTGGGCCAGCGCCACATTCAGCCGGCTGCCAAGGTCGGCAATGCGCGCCTGGGCATCCTTGTCCTTGCTTTCCGAGGCGTTGAGCGCCTGTTCGAGCGCCTGAAGCTGGCGGCGCAAGGCCAGAATCTGCTGGTTGAGAATCTCGACCTGCGCCAGCGCCCGCGCCGCATTCAGCTTCTCGCTGTCCATCTGCGCCGCCAGTGAACCGGCCCGCGCCTCGGCGGCGCCGGCGCCGTCGGCTACGCCCTTGAGCCGCGCATTCTCGCCGCGCACCATCTCCAGCGTGGCGGCCAGCGCCGTGATCTCGTTTTCAAGCCCGCCCTTGGCGGTACGCTCCAGCGACAGCATCTCGGTCAGTTGCGACAGCTGCTTGTTGAGCTTGGAAAGCACGTCGTCCTTGCTGCTGACCTCGCGCGACAGGAAATATTGCGCCAGCACGAACACGGCGAGCAGAAAGGTGAAGACCAGAAGCAGCGTCGACAGGGCATCGACAAACCCCGGCCAGTAGTTGATCTGCCGGTCGCCGCCGCGGCTGCGCGCCAGACGCATCAGCGCCCCCCGGGCCGGTCGTCGCGGGCCAGCCGTTCAAGCAAGCGCTTGATCTCCTGCTGCTGATCGGCCTGATATTCGACCCAGTTGCGGATCATCTGCTGTTCCGAACGCATGTGCTGAACCAGCGTCTGGATGCCCTCGGCCAGCGACACCATGGCGGTGGAGGATTTGCCGCCCGCCGCCTCGTGGACCACCTGCATCATCTTGTCGAGCACCGGTTTCAGCGTCGGGTTCTCGAAGCCGCCGGCGGCCAGCGGCGCCGTATCCTGGGTGATCGTCGAAAGCCAGTCCTCAAGCTCGTAGAAAAAGCGGTTCTGCGCCTGCCCGGCCTGAAGGTCGAGAAAGCCCAGGATCAGCGAGCCGGCGAGGCCGAAAAGCGAGGACGAGAACGAGATGCCCATGCCCGCCAGCGGCGCCATCAGCCCGGTCTTGAGTTCGTCGAAAAGTTTGGTCTGATCGCCTCCCCCACCCATCGAGGAGACGACATTGCCGATCGAGCCGACCGTTTCGAGCAGGCCCCAGAAGGTACCGAGCAGGCCCAGAAACACCAGAAGCCCGGTGAGATAGCGCACGATGTCACGCGATTCATCGAGCCGTGCCCCGATCGAATCGAGCACCGAACGCAGCGTCAGCGTCGAGATCGTCTCCCGGCCCGGCCGGTCGCCCAGCATCGAGGCCATCGGCGCCAGCAGCACCGGCGGCTCGCTGAGCGCAATCCTGTCCTCGCCGCGCCGGATGCCGTTGACCCAGCGCACTTCGCGGAACAGCCGGATCACCTGCCGCATCGACAGCAGTGCCCCGACCAGCAGGACGAAGAAGATCAGCCCGTTCAGCGCCGGGTTGGCCATGAAGGCGGCGTGAATCTGCTTGTACAGAACCGTGGCGACCAGCCCGGCGAGCAGCAGGAACACCACCATCCGCACNAGATAGACACGCGGCGCGGACAGTCGCAATGCGTCGGTCGTTTCGCTCATCGCGCCTCTCAAATCATCTGCGCCAAGCTTGGGCCAGAGGACGCGTAATTTCAAGCGGGGCGTAATGGCGCGACGTCAGTCGATCTTCTTGAGGATCGCCAGGAGTTCGCGGTGCATCGCCTCGTTGCCGGCAACCACCGTTCCGGTATCCATGAAACTGTCCCCGCCCTTGATGTCGGAGACAAAGCCGCCCGCCTCACGCACCAGCACGATTCCCGCCGCGATATCCCAGCTGTTGAGGCCGCGCTCGTAGAACGCCTCGCACTGGCCGGCCGCCACCATGGCAAGATCGAGCGCCGCCGCGCCCATGCGCCGGTGGCCGCCGAAGCGCGACATCGTCGCCGCCAGTTCCTTCAGGAAACGCGGACCGCCCGATTTGCCGATATGCGGAATGCCGATGGCGATCAGCGCATCCGCCGACTCGTTGCAGGCCGAAACGCGCATGCGCCGGTTGTTGTGGAAGGCGCCCTGCCCCTTTTCGGCGATGTAAAGGTCATCGCTGATCGGGTTATAGATGACNCCGGCAACAAGCGCGCCCTCGCGTTCNAGGCCAACGGACACGGCGAAATTGGGGATGCCGTGCAGGAAGTTGGTGGTGCCGTCGAGCGGGTCGATATGCCAGCAATGGGTCTTGTCCGCNCCCTCCACGGCCCCGGATTCCTCCATGCGGAAGGAATAATCGGGGCGCGCCTTTTCCAGNTCGGTATGCAGCACATCCTCGGCCCGCTTGTCGGCCTGGCTGACGAAATCGCCCGGCCCCTTGCGNGCAATGGTCAGCGACGGCAGGCGGCCGAAATCATTGCGCAGCGACCGTCCGGCCTTGAGCACGGCAGCGGTCATCACATTCATCAGGGGCGTATTGATCATTCGAGCACACTATTTCGAAGGAGTTTGAGCAGCGACAAGGCGATGTGCCTCCCGCAAGGTCTGTTCAGGCTCGGCGCTGTCGAACAGCCAGGGTCCGAGCGCCACAAATTCCACTCCGGTGGCAGCCAGCGCCGACACCGCAGCAAGATCGCCGGCATAGGCGACACAGGGCAAGTTGAAGATGCTGGCCCACCATTCCGCCCGTTCGACCGTCCGCTCGGTTTCAGGCACGAAACCGTCGGGGCGAGGTTCGCCGAACATCACATAATCGAGATCGCGTTCCCCGGCTTCCATCGCGTCATGCTTGCTGCGCAGGTTGCCGGCGCCGCAGATCCGCTGTGGCCGCAGGGCCGTGGCCACCTCGCCCAGGCGCGCGGGATCGGCCACATGCGCGCCGTCGGCCCCGGCCCGCGCCACCAGCCGCGGATCGGCCGGAGCATCGATCAGCGCCGCCGCCCCCGCCGCCTGCACCACCGGGGCGAGCACCTTGCTCGCCTTCAAGAGGTCTCGGTCGTCGCCCTCCGCCAGCTTCAACAGNACGGCGGCCACCGGCGCAGCCGCCAGCACNGCCGCAAGGCGGGGCGCGAAAGCCTCGGCATCGGCGACAACCGGCGTGATCAGGTAAAGTTCGGCGGACATGCCGCGTGTCTTACGCGG
>Ga0056914_10003138_pt1 | contig 9875 bp, 5 predicted proteins | sample TNRBio252014_DNA_FD_55168 | JGI IMG/M metagenome (GOLD analysis project Ga0056914, IMG submission 55168) | Wastewater treatment Type I Accumulibacter community from EBPR Bioreactor in Madison, WI, USA - TNR Reactor_6/25/2014_ DNA | ecosystem: Engineered > Bioreactor > EBPR > Anaerobic-Aerobic >...
GCGTTCGAGAAGCAGGAGAAGGTCAACGGCATCATCTTCAACCAGGTCAAGGGCGGCTACACCGTCGATCTGGAAGGCGCCGTGGCGTTCCTGCCGCGCTCTCAGGTCGATATCCGCCCGATCCGCGACGTCACCCCGCTGATGGGCGTGGCCCAGCCGTTCCAGATCCTCAAGATGGATCGTCGTCGCGGCAACATCGTCGTCTCGCGCCGCACCGTGCTGGAAGAGACCCGCGCCGAAGCCCGTTCGGAACTGGTGGCCAACCTCGAGGAAGGCCAGACCGTGGACGGCGTCGTCAAGAACATCACCGATTACGGTGCGTTCGTTGACCTCGGCGGCATCGACGGCCTGCTGCATGTGACCGACATCGCCTGGCGCCGCGTCAACCACCCGACCGAGGTGCTGACCGTCGGCCAGACCGTCAAGGTCAAGATCATCAAGATCAACCAGGAAACCCACCGCATCAGCCTCGGCATGAAGCAGCTGATGGGCGATCCCTGGGCGGGCATCGAGGCCAAGTATCCGATCGAGGCCAAGTTCAAGGGCCGCGTCACCAACATCACGGACTACGGCGCGTTCGTCGAACTGGAGCCGGGCATCGAAGGCCTGATCCACGTCTCCGAGATGTCCTGGACCAAGAAGAACGTCCATCCCGGCAAGATCCTCTCGACCTCGCAGGAAGTCGAAGTGCAGATCCTCGAGGTGGATTCGGTCAAGCGCCGCATCTCGCTCGGCCTCAAGCAGACCCTGGCCAACCCGTGGGATGCCTTCGTCGAGAAGCATCCGATCGGCTCGGTTGTCGAAGGCGAAGTGAAGAACAAGACCGAATTCGGCCTGTTCATCGGCCTCGACGGCGATGTCGACGGCATGGTCCACCTCTCCGACCTCGACTGGAACCGTCCGGGCGAGCAGGTCATCGAGGAGTTCCGCAAGGGCGACGTGGTCAAGGCGGTCGTTCTCGATGTCGATGTCGACAAGGAGCGCATCAGCCTGGGCATCAAGCAGGTTGCCGGCGACCCCTTCGCCGACGCCGGCGAGATCAAGAAGGGCCAGGTCGTCACCTGCGAGATCACCGAGGTCAAGGACTCCGGCCTCGAGGTCAAGCTGGTCGGCACGGATCTGTCGACCTTCATCAAGCGCTCGGAACTGGCGCGCGAGCGTGGCGANCAGCGCCCCGAGCGCTTCGCCGCCGGCGAGAAGGTTGACGCCCGCGTCATCCTGTTCGACCGCAAGGCGCGCAAGGTGCAGGTGTCGATCAAGGCGCTGGAAGTGGCCGAAGAGAAGGAAGCCATGGCCCAGTACGGCTCGGCCGACTCGGGCGCGACCCTCGGCGACATTCTCGGCGCCGCGCTCAAGCGCAACAAGTAAGCTTTTTCAAAGGCTTGGAATGCAAACCCCGGCGGNNACGCCGGGGTTTTTATTTGTGGGCACGCCTGTGCGGCAACTGGCGCGAGGGGAATAACCGCATTAGGTTTGCGCCATGACACATGCTGCCCGCCCGCTGAAATCCGGCGACCACGTTTTTCTGGTCGATGGCTCGTCCTACATTTTCCGCGCCTATCACGCACTGCCGCCTCTGACACGCAAGACCGACGGGCTGCCGGTGGGCGCGGTCTCGGGCTTCTGCAACATGCTGTTCCGGCTGATCCGCGACACCATCGCGGGTGAAAAGCCGACGCATCTGGCGGTCGTCTTCGACTATTCCTCGAAGACCTTTCGCAGCGAAATCTACAAGGATTACAAGGCGCAACGCCCTGATGCGCCGGAGGACCTGATCCCGCAGTTCGGGCTGGTGCGCGAGGCGACGCGGGCTTTCGACATCGCCTGCATCGAACAGGAGAACTACGAGGCCGACGATCTGATCGCCACCTATGCGCGGCTGGCCCGCGAAGCCGGCGCGACGGTGACGATTGTCGCCTCCGACAAGGACCTGATGCAGCTTGTCGGCAACGGTGTCAGCATGTTCGACACGATGAAGGACAAGCGCATCGGGGTGCCCGAGGTGATCGAGAAGTTCGGCGTTCCGCCGGAAAAAGTCGTTGATGTTCAGGCGCTTGCCGGCGATGCCGTCGACAATGTGCCGGGTGTGCCGGGGATCGGGCTGAAGACCGCGGCCCAGCTGATCAGCGAGTATGGCGACGTCGAGACACTGTTGGCGCGCGCTGGCGAGATCAAGCAGCCCAAGCGCCGCGAGACGCTGATCGAGAATGCCGAAAAGGCCCGCATTTCCAAGCAGTTGGTGCGCCTTGAAACGCATGTGCCGCTGACCCATGCGATCGATGCGCTGGGGGTGCACGATCCCGATCCGCGCCGGCTGGTCGCCTTTCTCAAGGCGATGGATTTTTCCACGCTGACCCGCCGCGTGGCCGAAGCTTATGCCCTTAATGCCGGAGATATCGAGGCCGATCAACGACTTACGGGGTCCGGCGCCTGGATGGGCAAGCGTGGACTGGGCGATGCGCCAGCCGTGCCGCCGCCCCAGCCCGTCCCGGCTGCCCCCGTACCGCCCACCCCGGCCGCGGCCGCTGTCGAAGCCGGCGAGATCAGCCCCGGCGGCAGCCCGTCCGATCTTGCTTTGAACCGGCAAGCCACTGTTCCAAAAGGGCTAATCGATACTTCCCAATATGAGACCGTGACCACGGCGGAGCGCCTGCGCGCGTGGGCGGCGATGGCGGAGGCGGCCGGAGTTGTGGCGTTTGACACCGAAACCACCTCGCTGGACCCGATGCAGGCCGAACTGGTGGGATTTTCGCTGGCTGTGGCGCCGGGGAAGGCCTGTTACGTGCCGATCGGCCATAAATCGGCCGGCGGCGGCGATCTTTTCGGCGGCGGCGAGCGTTTACCCGGACAAATCTCCGAAGGCGAGGCGCTGTCCATCCTTGCCGAAATTCTCGACAAACAAGCGATCCTCAAGGTTGGACAGAACCTGAAATACGATTGTCTGCTGATGCTCGAGAGGCGACAAACCGTTTCTCCGATCGACGACACGATGCTGATGTCCTACGTGCTCGACGCCGGCCGGGGCGGTCACGGCATGGACGAACTTTCTGTCCGGCACCTCGGCCACACGCCGATCTCGTTCAAGGAGGTGGCCGGCTCGGGCAAGGCCGCCGTCACCTTCGACCGGGTGCCGATCGACCGGGCCACGGCCTATGCCGCCGAGGATGCGGACGTGACGCTGCGGCTCTGGCAGGTGCTCAAGCCAAGGCTGGCGGCCGAGGGCATGAGCACAGTGTATGAAACGCTGGAACGCGGCATGCCGCAGGTGCTGGCCGGCATGGAGCAGCGCGGCATCGCCATCGACCGGCAGATCCTGTCGCGCCTGTCGGGCGAGTTCGCGCAGGGCATGGCGCGGCTGGAGGCGGAGGTGCACGCGCTGGCCGGGGAGACGTTCAACCTCGCCTCGCCCAAGCAACTGGGCGACATCCTGTTTGCCAAGATGGGCCTGCCCGCCCCGAAGAAGACCGCCACCGGGGCGCTCTCCACCGGGGCGCAGGTGCTGGAGGACCTGGCCGAGCAGGGGCACGAGCTGCCGCGCCGTATTCTCGACTGGCGCCAGCTGTCCAAGCTGAAATCGACCTATACCGATGCGCTGCCGTCCTACGTCAACCCGCGCACGCAGCGGGTGCACACCTCGTTCGCGCTGGCGGCCACGACGACGGGGCGCCTGTCGTCGTCCGAGCCGAACATCCAGAACATTCCGGTGCGCACGAAGGAGGGCCGGCAGATCCGCACCGCCTTCGTCGCCCTGCCGGGCACCAGGCTGATCTCGGCCGATTACAGCCAGATCGAATTGAGGTTGCTGGCCCACATCGCCGACATTCCGCAGCTTCGGCAGGCCTTTGCCGATGGCGTCGACATTCACGCCATGACCGCCAGCGAAATGTTCGGCGTGCCGGTGGCGGGCATGCCCTCCGAGGTGCGCCGACGGGCGAAAGCCATCAACTTCGGCATCATCTACGGCATTTCCGCCTTCGGCCTCGCCAACCAGCTCGGCATCGGGCGCGAGGAAGCGGGCGCCTATATCAGGAAGTATTTCGAGCGCTTCCCCGGCATCAAGGACTACATGGAGGCGACCAAGACCTTTGCGCGGACGCATGGCTATGTGGCGACGATCTTCGGCCGCAAGTGCCATTATCCCAACATCGCCTCGAAAAACCCGGCCGAACGCGCCTTCAACGAACGCGCCGCGATCAACGCGCCGATCCAGGGCTCGGCGGCGGACATCATCCGCCGGGCGATGCTGCGTATGGAGGGGGCGCTGGCCGAGGCCAGGCTTGGCGCGCGGATGCTGCTTCAGGTGCATGACGAACTGGTGTTCGAAGCCGCCGAAGCCGAGGTGGAGGCGACGATCGCCGTGGCCCGTACGGTGATGGTCGAGGCGCCGCACCCGGCGCTTGACCTGAAGGTGCCGCTCCAGGTCGATGCGCGGGCCGCGCAAAACTGGGACGAGGCGCATTGAGGCGACGGCCCGTCATTGCGAGGTGGCTGGGGCTTTGCAGCCGCCCTTGCGAGGAGGACGAAAGCCCGACGCGGCAATCCAGTCATCCGCTGAGGCAATACGCACCGCGTTTCTGGATTGCTTCGTCGCTGATGCTCCTCGCAATAACGAGAGACCTCACCCCGCCGTCATTGCGAGGAGGCCGAAAGGCCGACGCGGCAATCCAGTCACCCGCTGAGGCCATCCGCACCGCCGTTCTGGATTGCTTCGTCGCTGACGCTCCTCGCAATGACGAGACGTCACGCCGCCAGTTTGCCGCTGACGTCCATCGGCACGATCGCGACCGGCGCGCCGGCGCACGCCACCAGCGCGGAGCCTTGCGGGATCGGGTTCCAGCAGCCCTTTTCCTCGTCATAGGGTTCGGAGACGATGCAGAGATCGTCCGAGCCGTCACGCCGCCAGTAGAGCGTCGGGGCCTTGGCATCGCAGGCCCAGCGGAAGGCATAGACATCGCGCCCGTCGGTCAGCGCCGAGGTGAAGCGCAGGGCCTCGCCGATGTTGGCGCCGCCCATCAGCCGCTTCACATCGGCCAGCACCGAGGCCACCGCCGCGACCGGATCGAGCGGGCCGATGCGGGCCAGCGCGGCGAGGAAGATCGCCTCGGAATCGGTGGAGCCCTGCCGGCCCTGATAATAGTCGTCGGGGATCAGGTTCTCGATGGCGCGGCGCAGGCGGGCATAGCCGCCGATCTGGCCGTTGTGCATGAACATCCATTCCCCGTGGGCATAGGGATGGCAGTTGGCGCGGGTGGAGGCGGTGCCGGTGGCGGCGCGGACATGGGCGAAGAACAGATGCGAGCGCACCTGCGCGCAGATCGACTTGAGGTTCTCGTCCGACCAGGCCGGGCGGATTTCGCGATAAAGGCCGGGCGTCGTGCGCTCGCCATACCAGCCGACGCCAAAGCCGTCGCCGTTGGTTTCCGTCTTGCCCTCGTGCGCGTGCAACGACTGGTGGACCAGCGAGTGGCCGGGCTTGACCACGACATCCTCGATGTAGACGGGGCGACCCCGATAGGCGAGCCAGCGGCACATGGCGGACCCAAATCACGTTTCCGCCGAGCCTAGGACAAGCCCGGCGGAAATTGAAGCGGGCTATCGGGCATTACCTGGGCAGATCGCAGGAAAAATCGATTTTCACCAGCTTGCGGGTCTTGCCGATCTTCGCCTCGATCTCCAGCGGTGCGCAGGTGGCGTTGTCGACCAGGAACGCCTTGTGCGACAGGCCGGTGTCGCCGAAGACGAAGCCGCCATAAACGCGGTTGAGCAGCATCCTTGTGCCGGTTTTCGCCTGCTGCGTCACCTTCACCTGGGCCAGATCGCGGGCCAGCTTGTCCGAGCCGCGGCTGTTCCTGTCGCCCTGAAAGACCAGCGTGACCAGAAGCGCATCGGCCGGTTCGCCGGCATCGCCCTCGCCCAGCACGGTGTTGTGAAAGGTCTTTTTCGCGCCGGCGATGTTGTCCGAAAGCCTGCCGGACTTTTCGAGAAAGAACTGGACCTTGAGGTCCGTGAGGCTGATCGGGCCGGAGGACGCCGCCTCCTTGGCCGCCGGTGCGGCCCCCGCCTTCTGCGCCCAGGCGGGCACACTCCCCGCCAGCAGCAGCGCCGCAGCCAAACCCAGATGACGCATGGTCCCTCTCCCCCAACCGGCGCCCGGCCCCGGGCGCCCTCATCCCGCCGGTTCCCCTCGAACCGGACTGATCCCGCCTAACCGTTGAAACATGAACGGCTGCTGGCTTTTTCTCTAGCCGAGCACATTGTTCTTGAGCAAGCCGGTGACACTCGGCCTGTAGCATAGGTCCTTTGGCCTGTCGCCGGGCTTGACCGGATCGTCCAGCGCCGTAACGTGCTGCGTAATACTCCGGGGAGGAATGCGTGCGTCTGTCTGGTCGCGCCCTTGTGGCGGCTGCTGTTTATTGCGTCCTGTCTGGCGGCGCNCCTGCCCTTGCAGCCGAAGGGCTGGACGGACGGACGCTTGGGTTTGCCTGGTCGCTGCCGTTTGCCGGTCTGCTGTTGTCCATGGCGCTCTGTCCGCTGTTCCTGCACCGGACCTGGGAGCATCATTATGGCAAGATCGCCGCCGGCTGGGCCGCTCTGGCGGTTGTTCCGCTGGCGTTTGTCGCCGGTGCGGGCGTGACGCTGGAAGCCTTCCTCCACGCCGTGCTGGTCGAATATCTGCCGTTCATCATCCTGCTGTTCACGCTCTACACCGTGGCGGGCGGCATTCTGGTGACCGGCAACCTGCACGGCACGCCATGGACCAACGCGCTGCTGCTGACGATCGGCACGGTGCTGGCGAGTTTTGTCGGCACCACCGGGGCGTCGATGATCATGATCCGCCCGGTTGTGCGCGCCAACGACAACCGGCGCAGCAATGTGCATGTCATCATCTTCTTCATTTTCCTTGTCTCCAACGTCGGCGGCAGCCTGACCCCGCTGGGCGATCCGCCGCTGTTCGTCGGCTTTCTCAAGGGCGTCGAGTTCTTCTGGACGCTGAAGGCCCTCTGGGTGCCGACCCTGATCACCTTTGCGATCCTGCTGACGGTCTTCGTCGCCATCGACAGCTTCATCTACTGGACCGAGGACCACCTGCCGGAACTGCCGGACAAGACACCGGATCGCGCCATCCGGCTCTATGGCACGGTCAACATCCTGCTGCTGGCCGGCGTCATCGCCGCCATCCTGTTCTCGGCCATGTGGAAATCGGGNATTGCCCTCAACCTGCCCGGCGCCAGCCTGCCGCTGGAGGGCATCATCCGCGATGTCGCCCTGCTCNNCATCGCCGGCCTCTCCCTCAAGCTGACGCCGAAGCAGGTGCGCGCCGGCAACGAGTTCTCGTGGGGCGCCATTCTTGAGGTGGGCAAGCTGTTTGCCGCCATCTTCGTCTGCGTCATCCCGGTCATCGCCATCCTCAAGGCGGGCATGAACGGGGCGCTGGCCCCGCTGGTGGCGCTGGTGACCAAGGCGGATGGCACGGCCAATGTGCAGATGTACTATTTCCTCTCGGGTCTGCTGTCGTCGTTCCTCGACAATGCGCCAACCTACCTCGTGTTCTTCGAAATGGCGGGCGGCAACGCTGCGGAGATGATGACCAGCAAGGCCACCATCCTCAAGGCGATCTCGCTCGGGGCGGTCTACATGGGTGCCAACACCTATATCGGCAACGCGCCGAACCTGATGGTGGCAACCATCGCCAAGGACATGGGCATCAAGATGCCCAGTTTCTTCGGCTACATGACGTGGACAATCACNCTGCTGCTGCCGGTTCTGCTGCTGGTCGGCTTCGTCCTGCTCTGAGGAGGCGGGTCAGGCCCCGAGCTTGTCGGGCNTCGGCCCGCCGGTGGCCCAGTCGACCAGTTCGACCGTGTGAACGATGGGGGTCGCGTCGCCGCGATCCTTCAGCCCCTTGCCGATCTGCGTCATGCAGCCGATGTTGCCGGCGGCGATGATCTCAGGCCTGATGCGGGCGATGTTGCCGACCTTGCGCTCGCGCAGCTGCCCGGCAATCTCCGGCTGGAGAATGTTGTAGACCCCGGCCGAACCGCAGCAGATGTGGCCCTCGGGCACATCCTTCACCCTGAAGCCGAGCGAGGCGAGCAGCTTCTTGGGCAGGTCGGTCAGCTTCTGGCCGTGCTGCATCGAGCAGGCGGAATGATAGGCCACCACCTGTCCGGTGGCGATGGCGGGCGTCAGCTCCAGTGTCGCGAGGTATTCGGTGATGTCTTTCGCCAGCCCCGAGACCCGGGCGGCCTTTGCGGCATAGGCAGGATCGTCGCGGAACATGAAGCCGTAATCCTTGACCGTCGTGCCACAGCCCGAGGCGGTGATGAGGATGGCGGCGACCTCGCCCCTGTCGATCTCGGATGTCCAGGCGTCGATCTGCGCCCGCGCGAAGGCATGGGCATCGTGCTCCTTGCCCATGTGGTGCACCAGCGCGCCACAGCAGCCCTCGCCCTCAGCCACCACAACCTCGATGCCGTGGCGGGTGAGCAGGCGGATGGTGGCGGCGTTGATGCCGGGGTCGAGCACCGGCTGGGCGCANCCGGACATCAGGATGACGCGCGCCNTGCGCTCGNCCGGGCTGTGCACGCCCGGCCCCTCGCCCGCNGTGCGGCCAAGCGCGCCGGAGGGGGCCAGCGCCAGCATCGCCCTGAGCTGCGCGCCGACCCGCGGCAGCCCGCCCAGCANCCCGGCGAAGGGTTTGCCAAGCTGGGCACCNAACAGCGCGAGGCGGAAGCGNTTGGGATAGGGCAGCACCCTGGCCAGCACAGTGCGCAGCAGCCGGTCGTGCCAGGGCCGGGTGTAGGTNNTNTCGATATGGGCGCGGGCGTGGTCGATCAGGTGCATGTAGTGCACGCCCGAGGGGCAGGTGGTCATGCACGACAGGCAGGACAGGCAGCGGTCGATGTGCTGCACAACGTCCTGCGTGGCGGGGCGGCCATTCTCGAACATGTCCTTGATCAGGTAGATGCGGCCGCGCGGCGAATCGAGTTCGTCGCCAAGCGTCAGATAGGTGGGACAGGTCGCCGTGCAGAAGCCGCAATGCACGCAGGTGCGCANNATCTTCTCCGACACCGCCATGGCGNTGTCGGCGAGCTGGGCCGGGGTGAAATTCGTTTGCATCCTGAAAATCCCTCGCCTCAGCCCATCAGGCCGGGGTTGAACAGCCCATCCGGGTCGACACTGCGGCGGATCCCCTCGGCAAGCCGGCTGAGCGCCTGCGGCTGGGGCTGGAAGACGGGGATGGTCCGGCGCGCTTCGGCACTCGCCCGCACCAGCGTGGCGTGGCCGCCAAGCTCGGCCACGGCAGCGCGGATGACCGCCGCGCCGAGATCGCCGCCCGGTGCGACCGACAGCCAGATCAGCCCGCCGCCCCAGTCATAATAATAAGCGCGGGCGGAGACCGCCCGGCCAACCCGCTCCATTACCTTCGGTCCGTCCGTCGGCTTGACGGAGATGCGCCAGAGCGCGTCGTTCTTGTCCTGCGAGACGGGATGCAACTCGCTGACGGGCCACCAGATTTCAATGGAGTCCCCGTCGTTGAGGATCTCGGCCGGGCCGAAGGCCTTCAGCAGCCGGGCGAGTTCGGCCGCGCGGTAGCGGACCGAATCGACAAAGCCTTCGAGCCGCAGGCAGGTGCGCGCCGGCTCCTGCGCCGTCGCCGGCAGATGGGCCGCGCCGGAGACGTCATACGGCGTCGTCAGNNCCGCCGACAGCGCCGCGATGGCGCNCGCATCGTCCAGTCCCCTCAGCACCAGCGTTGCGACGGTTTCGGGNCGCGGCAGCACCTTGAAGATCACCTCGGTGAGCACGCCGAGCGTGCCCAGCGCACCCGATTGCAGCTTGACCAGATCGAGGCCTGTGACGTTCTTCATCAC
>Ga0056914_10003156_pt1 | contig 9827 bp, 10 predicted proteins | sample TNRBio252014_DNA_FD_55168 | JGI IMG/M metagenome (GOLD analysis project Ga0056914, IMG submission 55168) | Wastewater treatment Type I Accumulibacter community from EBPR Bioreactor in Madison, WI, USA - TNR Reactor_6/25/2014_ DNA | ecosystem: Engineered > Bioreactor > EBPR > Anaerobic-Aerobic >...
GCGCCAGCGCGCCGTCGTTATCCGCAAGATCAAGGTCATCAGCCCCAACGCGCCGGCGCCAGAGGCCTGATTTCAGCCCGGCCACATTCCCAAAAGCAACGACCCACGGCCAGTGTCCGTGGGTCGTTGCTTTTGGGAGCTGGCACGGTCGGAGACCGGCCAGAGAGTTTTTGGGAGGCTGGCACGGTTGGAGACCGGCCAGCGCGTTGTGGGGAGGCTGGCACGGTCGGAGACCGGCCAGAGCGTTGAGGGGAGGTTGGCACGGTCGGAGACCGACCAGAGCGTCGCTGGGCGTTACAGCGGCACAAGGACGGCCGCCAGCCGCCGTCTAAACTTGACGCTGTCGATTTGCTTCCACATCTCGGGGAAGGTCACGGTCATCTGGCGCGACTGGTCGCGGCGGTGGCTAAGATAGCGCGTCACGCCTTCGAGATCGGCAGCTTCCATGGTGCTGACCGCAGCCTGCTCCTTGAAAGCCTTCGACAGGTAATCAGCCAGCAGGCGGTTGGCCACCTCGGCGTCCTGGATCTCTCCCAAGTGGTCCTGCACGGCGATCACCTGACGGATCACCGGCGCGATTCCGGGGGCCTAGCACATCTTGAAAGAACTCCAGCGTGTAGCGCAGATATTTGCACTCGATGCGCAGGGCATGCAGCATTTCGGGCGCCGCCTTGGGCAACACAGCCTCGTAGGCCCGCACAGTCTCGTAGCGCTGCCAGATGGTGCTGACCAGCACGTGGCGCACCTGCACCGGGGCTGCTGTGGCCTTGTTGTTGATTGTGCCTGCACCGGGTGTAGCGAGGAAGTCGCCCAGCTTATCGACCAGACGCCGGTAGCGCGGGCTATCGAAGTACTCAACCAAAGTCCGGCTGGCCAACTGGCGTTCCCGCTTCCAACTGGCCAGCAACGGGTCCAGATCGCTACGTTGTTGCTTGGGCAGGGTGCGCAAGTACTGCCGCGCGGTCTTGTTGAAGACGTCCAAGTCGCGCGCAGCCCCCAACGTGCGGCCGGTCTTGCGCAGATCGGTTTCCAGGTCGCGCACCAGCCCGCGCTTGTAGTAGGAGCCGAACAGCCGGAAGGCCACCCGCAGCCGCCGCGTCGCCACGCGCATGTCATGCACGGCGTCGATGCTCTTGCCGCTGCGGCAGCCGGCCTCGTTGACCAACATCACCTGGTACTGGCGGTACATGACCTTACGTACCGCCTCGGCCATAGGCTCGTCGGGCTTGATGCCAGCCGCCATCTGGTGCGAGGAATCCTCAACCGGCGCTGGTGGCTGCTCGGTTTGGGCGCCTTCCGGCTGGTCGGTTCCATCCTCGGTCAATAGGACATCGGTCTGATCGTTCATAGCATGCTCACCTGGCGCTGATCAACGCAAATAGCTCTGGCCGCGCCTGGGCCAGACCCCGCTCGAACTTGGAGATCGGCTCTGGAGTTAGCCCCCACTCCTGGTGCAACTCGTCAATAATCGCTTGAAGGGCGATCCCGTCGTTGCCGGGCAGCAGCTCCGCCTCCACGCCCAACAGGTCGTCCCCAGCAGCAGCAAAGCTGGTCTGGTCGATGCTCAGTTCCACGGCGGGTGCGGCGCTTTCAGGAGAGATCGCCAGGCGTTGAAAGCGTTCCTGTCGCAGCTCGAACAAGGGGGTTAACGGCTGGCCTTGGCTGAGCTGGCGGGCCAGGGCAGTCGCTTCGCACGCCGGCCACCCGGCAGGATCCAAACCACCGTGGGCGGGCAAGCGCAACTCCAACTCCTGGCGCTGATGCAGCAGACCTTGGGCCGGCGTCAACGATTTCAGGGTAAGCAGCCGCCCGCTGTCGCCATCCATGCGCACACGACAGGCATAGCCCCCAGCCAGAAACCCACCGCTGGCCGTGTCGAGGTACTGGTCGTGCAGATGTTTGAGCCGGGCCGGACTCAGGGCGCACCCGGCCAGCGTATCGACCCGGAGCAGGCGATCGAAGGTGGCTTGATCAGGAACGATGAACTTGGCCTCGATTTCCATGCGCCGGATTGTATCACAGGCGCAAAGTGTAGGCAAGACGCTGGCGTTTCATGGCCCCGCGTCGCGCCAGAAAAGTCATTTCTTCGGAAGAAATGACTTTTCTGGGAGCCCAGCACACCACATTGCTACGGCGCCTCCAAGCCGTGTCGCTCCAACAGCGCCTGATTGGCCATGATCTCAGCCGTCGGGCCATCGGCCACCACCCGGCCGCCGTCCAGTACGATGGTGCGAGCGAACAGCTCGGCCACCAGCGCCATGTCGTGGGTGCTGACCAGCATGGTGGCGTCCAGCTCGCGCAGCAGGGTGATCAGGCTGCGCCGGCCGCGCGGGTCCAGGCCGGCCGTGGGCTCATCCAGCACCAGGATACTGGGATCCATGGCCAGCACCGTGGCGATGGCCACCCGCTTGCGCTCACCGACGCTCAGGTGGTGCGGCATGCGCGGCGCAAAGTCGGCGATACCCACCAGGTCCAGCGCGTGCTGCACCCGGCGGCGCACCTCAGCCTCCGGATAGCCCATGTGCAGCGGGCCGAAGGCCACGTCGTCGAAGACCGTGGTGGAGAAAAGCTGGTCGTCGGGATTCTGGAAAACCAGGCCGACCTTGGCGCGGATCACGCCCAGGTTCTCCTTGACCACGTCCATGCCGTCGACGCGGATGCGGCCGGCGCCCCCCTTGAGGATGCCGTTGAAGTGCAACATCAGCGTGGACTTGCCCGCGCCGTTGGGGCCGACCAGCGCCACCTTCTCGCCCGCGTCCACGTGCATGGTCACGCCGCGCAGCGCCTGCCGGCCGTCAGGGTAGCTGAAAGCGAGCTCGTGGACGTGAAGTACTGGTTCTTGTTCGGACCCGTTAATTGCTGTCATGCGAGTCTATTCGGAAGCAGAGCTTACGCAGAGGACACGGAGGAGACACAGAGGACGCAGAGAGGAAATTCCTCCGCTTCTTCTCCGTGTTCTCTGTGTCTCCTCTGCGCTCTCTGTGTCTTCTCTGTGCTCTCTGTGTCTTCTCTGCGCTCTCTGTATAGCTCCGGGTCCACGCCGTCACGCGACAAGCCGCGCCCAGAGCTGGATCATCAGGAGCACGAGGACCATCACCGCCAGCCAGACGATATCCATTGACTTGACCTTTGGCTTGTCCAGCCAACGCAGCTCGCCGGCATAGCCGCGGCTGGCCATAGCCTGATAGACCCGCTCGCTGCGCGCCAGGGAACGCACAAACAGGCTGCCGACCATGCCACCCACGATCCTGGCTCGCCAGAACACCGTACCGCCGGCCCTCTGCCCGGCTGGGCCAGCAGCGGAGCGGGCATCGCGGGCGCGCAGCATGGTCTGCACCTCGTCGACAAGCACGAAGATATAGCGGTACATAAAGCCAATCGTGCCCACCAACACCTTGGGGATGCCAATGCCGCGCATGGCTCGCAGCAGGTCTGGAAAAGTCGTCGTCGCAGCTAACAGCGTAGCCATCAAGACGGACACCCCGCTTTTCAACATGATCGTCACAAAGCGCACTACGCCAGCGTTGCTGATGGTAAGCTGCCAGCCGAACACGGGAACGTGCACAGTCAGCAGCGCCTGGCCGGGCAAGGTGAACAACACTGTAACTGCGGCCGCAGCAAAGGGCAGCGCCACCAATCCCCGGCGCAGCAGCAGTCCCGGTGGCACGTCGGCCATCAACACCAGCGCCAGCCAAAGCACAGCCAGCGCGACAAAGGCCAACCAGGCGCCATCGGGCGTCAGCGCGGCCGTCAGAATGAATGCCAACGCCCCCAACAGCTTGACACGCGGGTCAAGGCGATGGATCGGGCTGTCCCCGTTGTGGAACTGGTCCAGGACGTTGATGTGCATAACGGAGTGGCAGGTGGCACTTGCAACCTGCAACTTGCCACTTGCAACCTGCTACTGCTCATGTGCTTCGGCCAGGCGTTGGCTGCGGCGGCGCAAGGCGCGGGCTATGCCGTAGCCCACGGCGCAAAGCAGCAGCGTACCCAGGGCAATGGCGATCACGGCGGCCAACGTTTGATTAGTCAGGCCGGGCAGCACGTAGTCAGGAGCGATCTGGAAAGGCGCAGCCTGGGCGCTGGAGAGGAAGCCAGTGTCCTCGGCCACCCGCTCCAGGCCGTCAGGGTGAGGCGAGGCGAAGAATACGGCCACGATGCCCACCACCAACGCCAGCATGACGCCGCCCGCGAGGATCGTCGTGGCGTCGCTCCTTCGGCCGGTCACCTGCTCGCCAAACATGCCGGGCAGCGCAGCCCTGACCAGCGCCAGCGCCGCAGCCGTGATCAGCCCCTCGCCCACGCCAATCAGCATATGAACGCCGGCCATGGCCGTCAGCACCACGCCTAGCGACGCAGTGCCGCTCAGCGCCAGCATGAAGGCCGTCACCACTGCGGCCAGCACTACGCTCAGCCAGCCGGCCGCAAAGCCGGCCACGTGGCGGTTGATGCGCTGCAGGGCCTGGTAGGCGAAATAGCCGGTCCAGACGGTAACGATGCCCATGACGAAGATGTTGGCGCCCATGGCCAGCAAGCCGCCGTCCTGGAAGATCAGCCCTTGCAGGCCGATGACCGCGGCCATCACCAACAGCGCCGGCCAGGGGCCCAGCAGAATGGCCGCCAGCGCGCCGCCCAGAAAGTGGCCCGACGTGCCGCCGGCCACTGGGAAGTTGAAGGCCTGGGCCGCGAAGATGAAAGCCGCCAGCACCCCCATCAGCGGCACTAGCCGCTCGTCGAACTCGCGGCTGGCGCGGCGCACGGCCACCACCATGAAGGCGATGGTCACCAGCCAGGCCAGGATGGCCACCGGCGCGGACAGAAAGCCGTCGGGGATGTGAAGCTGTTGAGGCGCCGCCGCCGGGGAGCGCAAGATGCTGTACAACATGGGAGTTCCTCACACAGTCAATCGTGGCATGCGCAGTGCTCTGTAGGGATGAAGTTTGCGCAGTGTCACGCACAGGTCCAGAGGTCCGCCGAAGCATCCCCGCTGTTTACACCAGGGATCATTCGCCGAGCCCCAGGATGACACTCAGAAAGACAACCTTACGGACTACTGAAACGGCCACACTTGGGTCAACCCGAGGAAGCGCACGCCTGGCACAAGCCGGTCAGCGTCAAATGCACCGACTCCAACTGGAAACCGTACTTGCTGCGAAGCGCTGCCTCCAGGCTGGCCAGATCAGCGTGCTCGACCTCCAACATCGCGCCGCAGCGGGTGCAGACGGCGTGGTGGTGCTCTTCGCCAGAGCGCACCGCCTCGAAGCGAGCCGGCTGGCCCTCCAGGCGCAGCTCGCCAATCAGTCCCTGCTGGCGCAGAAAGACCAGGTTGCGGTAGACCGTAGACAGGTCCACGTAAGGCGATTGGGCGCGCACCTGCTCGTAGACCTCATCGGCCGTCAAGTGGCCGTCGCTGTGGTAGACCACATCCAGCACCAGGGCGCGCTGTGGCGTCAGGCGAATGCCCGCATCGCGCAGTTGGCCGATGGCGTGTTCGTGACAGGACATGGTTTTTATCTGAAGAGCTGCCTCGTCGGCGGACAGCCGATGCTATGAAATGCTTTTGCAAAGATATGCAACTGCACTGATTATAAATCAGGCTGGTCCCTAATGCAAGTACGCGCCCTAGTCGCAACATACGGCGAGCGATCGGTTCGCCTCAATAAACCTGACACCTTAGCCGAAGTAGCGGCAATTCTTCTAGCCATGAACAGCCAGTTGTCGTTCGAGATTTTCTTCGATGACGCGGTTGGAGTGCATTCTGTTGCGATTCCGCGTCAAGATCATTGGCTGATCCTCGATAGAAATGACCAACAGCTTGCCCATGAGCCCCATCAAAAGACGCGCACAAGGGTGATCCGTGCGCGGATCACCTGTAGTGGGGCAAGAACGATCCGCTCGCATAACAAAGCCGCCGCTGTGAGCGGCGGCTTTGGGGACCAATCCGTTAAATCCGTGCAATCCGTGGCGTTTCCGTTACGCCCCCACGATATCCTCTGCCCCGTCCACCGTGATCACCGAGCCGCTGATCCACTGCACGCGCGGGTCGGCCAAGGCGGCGATGGTGACGGCCACGTCGGGCTCGGTGGTGATGCGGCCGCTGGGGTTGAAGTTGGTGGCGAAGTCCAGCAGACGCTCGTGACCGGGGATGCGGCGCAGCGCGGGGGTGTCGGTGACGCCAGCCTGGATGCAGTTGACCAGCACGCCGGCCGGCCCCAGCTCGTAGGCCAGTTGGCGGGTGTGCGACTCCAGCGCGGCCTTGGCGGCTGACACCGCGCCGTAACGGGCGAAGATGCGATGCGAGCCAGAGCTGGTCATGGAGAAGACGCGGCTCCCCCGCGCCAACAGGCGGCGGCGCATCAGGTCTTGCGTCCAGTACACCAGGCTGTGGGCCATGACGTTGAGGGTCATGTCCATCTGCGCCTCGGAGATGGTCTCGTCCGGGTTGTCGCCGATCAACGGCAGCAGCGTGCCAAAGGCCAGTGAGTGCATCATCAGATGGATGGTCTGCGGACCGCCATCGGCCGCCAGCTTCTCCTGGATTTTGTCCAACACCTTGGCCCGCTTATCGCTGTCGGCCGCGTTGGTGTTGAAGAAAACCGCCTGCTGGCCAGTGGCCTCGACCTCGCTGATAGTCTGCTTGGCCAGCGGCAAGGTGGCCTTCAGGTCCAAGTGTACGCCGAAGATGTTCATGCCCCGCCGCGCCAGCTCCAGCGAAGCGGCCCGGCCAAAGCCACTGGACGCGCCCAGGATCAAGGCCCAGCGGCCGGTCAGATCAGTTTCGTTCGTCATTCCAAGCTCCTTGCTTTCGAGAAATTCAGTAAACAGAACACCCGCCTGGGCGCATGGTTGCGCTGGCGGGTGTATAGACGAACAACGGATGGCAAACACGCAGGCTGCGCCTCCGGCGATGCGGATTGCGACTAACTTACGGCGCCAGCACCCGGGTCTCTCGCCAAAGCATCTACGGCTGCGGTTACTTCATCCAACGAAACAGCCGTCAACGCCACATCCAGCAGATCTGGCATCTGCTCGCCATGAACTGCTCGCACTTGTTCGATGAGGCGAGGCGAAATGACGCCAAAACGCCGGTTCAGCAGCCGCAGCACCAGATCCGCCTGGCCCCTCTGCATACCTTGCTGCATGCCTTGCTGCATGCCTTGCTGCATGCCTTGCTGCACACCTTTTTCGATGCCAATTCGTTCGACGCTGGTAATATAGCGCATACGTTTCTCCTCTTCGGTTTCCTGAATCTGCTGCCAGAAATCTAGCGCCTGTGGTGGAGGCAGTTGAAGCACCCAATCGATGAAGCCGAACAAGTCGATGACCCGCTGCCGGTCATAGCCCAGCTTATAGAGCCTTCGAGTCAGCCAGAGTTTCCAGCCTTGCCGCTCGATCGGGTCGCGCCGCGTCTCCTGCGCCTTGAGATGCGCCATGANCANGGTGGCGAAGGGATTGCTGCTGGCCTCAAGCTCTGACCAACGCGCTGCGTAATCTAGCAGCTTGACCACAGGGAAGACAATCCCCGGACGGCAGCCCCACAGCTCGTAAGCGAACTCCTGCGGCCGCCAATGAGGCTGTTCATCCGCCAGGACTGCCATGCTGGCCACCTGCCGCCGATAGCGATCGTACAGCCGATAGTTATATACGTACATGCGTTCAGCGAAAGCCACCTGTTGCTGTCCCTGCACCTCCACATGCACCAGCACCCATGCCTCGTCGCCGCCGTGCCGCCAGACCTGAGCCAGGATATCGGCGTAACGCCTGCCAAGCTCAGCATCGCGCACGATCTGCTGGAGTTCCTTGTCCAGGAACTCATAGCCTAAACGCCAGTCGATGTCGGCGTGAGCCTCAGGAAAGAAGAAGGCCAGGAAGTCAGGGAAAAAGTGCTGCAGGGCCTCCTTCCACGGGCTATCATAGCTGTCTGTTGTATCATTCATGACTACGCTTTCTCCTACCTCTGCTGCTTGCTTCGGATTGTACCACACCCCTGGCTATTGCTCAAGCCGCAAAGACCGAGGTCAGTCAGTTGCGCGGACCGGTTTCTGCCGATCCGCGCAACTGACATGCACCGTCATTTTCAGCTCAACAGCTCGAAAATTCCTGCTGCGCCCATGCCGCCCCCGATGCACATGGAGGCGCTGCCGTAGCGCACGTTGCGACGGTGCATCTCTTTGATCAGGGTTAGCGTCACGCGCGCGCCGGTGGCGCCCAACGGATGGCCAATGGCGATGGCGCCGCCGTTGACGTTGAGCANGTGGGGATCGAAGCCCAGGTCCTTGACGCACGCCAGGCACTGGGCCGCAAAGGCCTCGTTGATTTCCCACAGGCCGATGTCCTGTACAGACAAACCGGCCTTGCTCAGCGCGATACGGTTGGCCGGGGCCGGACCCATGCCCATGATCTCAGGCGGTACGCCGGCGATGCCGTAGCCGGCCAGGCGGGCCCACGGCTTCAGCCCCAGCTCGGCTGCGCGCTTGCCCGAGGCAATGACCAGCGCGGCCGCGCCGTCGACGATGCCGCTGGCGTTGCCAGCCGTCACGGTGCCGCCGGTAGGGATGAAGCGCGCTGGCAGCTTGGCCAGGCCCTCGGCCGTGGTCTCGGGGCGGATGTGCTCGTCCTGGGTCACCGTCACCGGCTTGCCGCGGCCGTCCTTGCCATGAGTCGGAACGACCTCCTCAGGCAAGCGCCCTTCTTGCCAGCCAGCCGTAGCCCGCTGCTGGCTGGCCAGCGCCAGCGCGTCCTGCTCCTCGCGGCTGATCTGGTATTGCTGGGCTACGTTCTCGGCCGTGATGGCCATGGGCATGTTGCAGTAGCTGTCTGTGAGGCCCTGCCACAGCGAATCCTCCAGGGTCAGGCCCTCGCCCAGACCTGCACCCCAGCGCGCGGTGCGCGTCACCAGGGGAGCCATGCTCATGTTCTCCGTGCCGCCGGCCAACACGATCTCGGCCTCGCCGCAGCGGATCATGCGCGCCGCCTGGATGATAGCCTCGAAGCCGGAGCCGCACAGCCGGTTGAGGGTCAGGCCCGGTACTTCGATGGGCATGCCGGCCATCAGCGCCACGTGACGCGCCAGGTAGGCCGCGTCTTTGCTGGACTGGATCACGTTGCCGAAGACCACGTGCTGCACCTGGTCCGGCTGGACGCCGCTGGCCTCCAGCGCGCCCTTGGCCGCGGCCACGCCTAACTCGGTGGCAGAGGTCGTCTTGAACGACCCGCCAAACTTGCCAAAGGGGGTACGCGCCCCTCCGAGAACGACAATCTCGTCGTGTTGCATGGTGTCACCTCATTGTGGATAGATTTGGTTGAAAAAAGCCGCCGAAGCAGGTCCGGCGGCAGCAATGGTCTGTCTTGGATCAGGCTGGAATCGGCAAAGCCGCGCCGATCACGGCTAGCATCTCTTCGTTAGAGTCAAACTTGAAAGCCTCCAGGCCCAGCCGCTGCGCCTCGCCTTGTTCGACTGTCTCCAGCCGTTGCCAGCCTGACTTGGTGACCACCGGCTTGCCAGACAGGCTCAGGCGATTCTGCACCTGCGCCAGGCTGTTGTCCACGTCCGCAGCCAACAGGGATGGCCGCGCGGCCAGGTATTGCAACACCGCCTGCGCGCCCAACGTGCCGTCCTTGCGTGCAATGCCCACCAGGCCATCGCTGGCCTTGCGCGCCCAGCCGGCGACGAAGACACCCTCGATGGGCTGGCCGCCGGCCGCGTCGAACGCCTCGTAGGAGTTGCCCTCCATGGGAAAGCGCGGGGCCGGGCTCTTGACGAACTCACCCCATTCAGTGGGCAGGCCGAAGCTTTCATCCACCCGATCGCCGATGCAGAAGATCAC